>JAABUJ010006518.1_pt1 | contig 11252 bp, 5 predicted proteins | sample 5559131 | NCBI WGS metagenome assembly JAABUJ01 (sample SAMN10711875, study PRJNA513366) | rock metagenome | isolation source: Antarctica rocks | place: Antarctica: Victoria Land, Mt New Zealand nord | collected 2016-01-07 | reverse complement strand
GTCACTACTCTCAGTACATTAAGGTCAATAGTACAATCTCTGTTCTTAAAGTCTTTGTATACAGATAAAGTGCACTTTGGCACTGCTCATCATGATAATTCATGGCTGCGCAACTGCAAGTTGTGTAACATAACTGGCGTGCGGCAGAGTTCAATGTTAAAGAGAGAAACAGATTATGCAGAATCACTACTATATAAGAAATCTTGACTGTAATTTGCAAAAGAAAGATAGTAGCTTGGAAAATTTTCACACTTCACTATCATTGGCTGCCATGAGTTTGCCTAGCTGAGTTTCACTACAAATTCATTGGATCTCATTCAACTAATCTAGTGTTTGAATTAGTGTGGTTGAGTATATAATTTGTGAGATAGTTATGTGCTTCACAAGAATAACTTAAGTCTTACACTTATCTTGCTAGAACACACATTGATGGAAAAGCTTCTTGACTTAGTGTTTATGCAAGTAAATATTGAGATCAACAAAGACTTCTATGGCTCTAGGAGCTCAGGCTGCAATTGAGGCATGACAGAAAGCTTGAAAAAGGTGTGGAAGTGATGAATGTCTTATGTTAATGTGAAGTGTCAAGTCTTATAGTAATTGACAATGTATTGCTGATTGTGCATTCATTACCTAGACAACTCTAGAATACCTATTAGTTCATATTTGTTCTTGCTGACACTAAGTACTTAGAAGCTGGCTTTTTCAGCCTAGATCTCACAAACCTCATACTGCACTCTGTACAATCAAGAGACTTTATTCAACTTTGATCAAAGTTCTCTAGCACAGACACAGTGAATTTGTCTTTTAGTTACACTTAAAGTGTATCTTTAATTATTCTGTTCAACCTCTCAACCAAAAAAACATGTGCAAAGAATTCAAAACCTTTATGATGTGGCAAGGTGCTGACTGCAAGTTTGAAAGTTGTGATAAAACACAATACATGACTGAACTGTATAATAATAAGCCAGTCACTGGTATCTGACACTGTCTCAATTATGAGATGATTCATGCAGCATTGAGTAGGAAAAAGAGTTCACACTTAGGGCATAATCATGCTGATGAGAGTAGTAGCTCATCTCATACCACTTAGGTCAGTAAGTTAAAAGCACTTTAATATATCATATGACTGAGCTTTACACTAACATTGAACTATTCAGAGTGTTATACTCTTCTGCATTGAGTTACTAAACATCTCTTACTCTGACTAATGACAAATGATGCCATCTGCATTGACCTGATTCAACATGGTTAACCATTGATATCTGAGTGTTGAAAAGATGCAACAATAAACTGATCTTAAAGCATGTAAGTCACAAGGAAGCTTGATAGTTTTTAGTGACTTCAAGACAACATTCATTTGATATTATTCTTCAATCAAAGAGAGCTCTCATGCAGATTCTTTGTCATGAGTCCTGAAACTAAAGAAGGCAAGATCATAATAATACATTCTCTGCACAATTTTCCCTAAAGTTTAAGTAACATTTTCTGAGCAGATGAAAATTGCCTCTTTCAGCATCTCAGAATGATGTCTCTTAATAGAATTTCTTCAATGCTGAGAAATATTTTATGCATATACAGAGTCTCAATAGTCTCATCATTCAGACTTTCATATGATCTTTGCTCTGTCACAAGTTCATAGAGCACAGAACTCAATGTAAACAAGTTTGATTTAACTTTATTATTCATTATTGAATTTCTCAGCAGATAATGACTTGAAATTTTATTTTCTAACACTTTGCTTCTCTTCAGGCTCAGTGCTGCTGCTGAATTATATCTCAATTCATTGAAATCACTGACTCAAGAATTTAAATCAGCATTCAGCAGCTACTGATTAAGTCTCAAGTCTGAGTGTCTTACACTCATTATGTAAATGAAATGAACACTCTTGATAATTTGACAAGCTCAGCACTTTAAATTTGCATCTGTGATTTTTGCTTGATACTTGTTAATGTGATTTTTGAGAGTGTCATTAGAATAATACTCTAGTACTATGTAGTCTTTTGCAGAGTCAACAATTAAACATTTAGTTATATCTTAATGCTTTCTCAGAAGAGTATAGATACTGACTTTGTTGCACATGACTTTGAAGTTCTTCATGGTAATAAAGTCTTTGTCATCAATTCTAGGTGACTTTACAACAATGTTGTTGATGCAATAAGTTTTAGCACTGATATCAACCATAAGAAGCTCAGGCTTCTGTGAAAACAAGTAATTCATGATTAGAAGCTGAGAAATGTTTAGAAAGAACAGCTTCATTAGATATGCAATTTCTGTAATAGGTTTCAGCTAATTAAGAGCCTAGTAAAACACATACAACTCATCTTCAGCAAGATCTTCAAGAAGAAGACTAAGGTAGCTTTTAAGAGAGATCATATTGTCTCTAGACTGAGTGCACAGATTGTCTATAGATTACACAAGTCAGAGTTGAGTTCAAGTATCAGGTCAGGTCAGACTAACTTTTATTTAGCTGAGTTAGATGCAGATTAATCTGACCTGATCTGTGTAGAGTCATAGATTTTTTGTGAGTTATATATAGTCTTAGTAAGTACATACACATGCTTACTAATGTGTGTTTCTAATGTGCACCTTTGTGAAAAGTCATGATTTTCATAACTTATTCAGTAATATATCTTGTGACTGGGTAATTTATCCCTATATGACTAGTTAAGATGTAATTTATTATAACTAATATATCAATAAGCTTTCACATTTTTGAGCCCTAGCCCTGACCTTACCCATAATGACTAGCTTAAAGTTCTTGAGTTTAATCTGCACAGATATAAGTAAAATTAATCTGTGCACAAACTCAACCTGACTTGACCTGAACTCTAGTGCAGGTTCAGGTTGAGTGCACTTTTTTCTGACTTGACTCAACTCTACACTCAGTCTAATTGTCTTTATGATACTACAGGTGATGAGCTTCACTGTGTATGAAGTAGCATGAAGATAGAAAAGATGATAGATAAATTTTCTTGCTAGAATAATAATTCACTGAGAATGAAGTTCTGTCATTGTCTCAACACACTAATGAGATAAGAACATTTACTTACTCACATTCACTTTCTGTCTCAGTTTCAAGTCAACAGCAACTTAAGTATATCTATATTGTACACTCTCTCATTCAATCAACATGGCTTGCAGTCAAGCAAAATCAAACATTAAACAAACTGAGCAGCAATCAAGAACTTAAGATTGAATATACATCTTCTATAACTACTCTACTTGGCTGACTATTAACAGGAAAACAACCTCAAGGCATAAAGAAACAGTGACTGCAAAGATTCACTCACAAAGTTGCATGCTAGAAAGAGACACTACATCAGCAGAAAGAAAGCAAGGACAAGAACACTGAGTTAAAGCATCTATTTTTCTCTTTCTTAATGAGCAACACTTTGAGCAAAGAGATATGTAGGCTATTCTTCATGTTCTATTCTCAAGCTGACAGAAGTCAAGATCACACAAAGTTTGTGTGTCCTTCTTAAAGCCACAGATTCACTAGAACAGCCATAAAGATTCATCTTAAACTTAAGTCTTGACAAATTTCAGCATCTGTGTTGTCAGAATGGGCACAAGACCAATTGACAGCTTGATTAAAAGCAAAAGCAATTGCAGAAAGCTGAATCTTTAACTTTGTAAGTTTAAGAGAAGTCAATTAAGAAACAAGCACAAACCTCAATAGCAAGCTGTGCTGCTGAAGACAAGAAGGCAGCAAGCAGTAACAGCAATTAAAGTGAACATACAATTCAACACTGAATTGAGCAAGAAAGCTAATCAAAGAAATATTTCAAGTTAAATTCAAAAATGAGTCAATCACTCTCTAGAAAGCATTTCAGCTCTGATATGAGTTACACACAAAGCATCAAAGAAGGTGACAACTCACTTACTTATACTTCAGAATATGAGAATACTCTTGTAAAGACTGATATTCTTATGTACAAACACCTGAGACATGCTACTATTTCAGATACTTCTAAGAAGCTTTGCATCACTTTACTCAATGCTGACTATAAATTCTTAGAATACACTCTTTTTCAAAGCAACTTCTTTTGAATCACTCTGAACAGAGTATGTAGCAGAAATGAAGCAAGAGTCATAAGAGACATCATGCTGTATATTGTCTCTTTAGCTGAGATTCTTTGTACATGTGATATATTGGGTCTTGAATATTTGACAAAAGAAATTAATGCAGAATAAAGTAAATGCATCTCTCTTGCCAGTCCTCAATCAAAACCTAATTTTACAGTTAGCCTTCTGCAATCTGCCTTTATCAACATTGAAATAGAGAAGCTTAAATATTACAAGACGCTTCAGAAGTCAACATTATTTACTGAGAATCTTTACTTCTTCTTTCTCTTGTGTGAGGTGAAGGTAAGACCCATGATCTCTAGTCTCATTTCATGTTCACTAATTTTTAGTGCAGCAAGAACAGACTTAATATTGCAGACTGACAGAACACTTACAGCATCAATATGGCAGTCAATGCAATTCTTCAACTTTATTGAGAAGAAGAAGAGTTCTTTTAGAACCTTGAATGATGTCTTGAGCAGAGAAATTTCATCAAAAGATTCTTGTGTTTTCAATCTCACACAATCACACTTCAGTGAAGATTTACAGTCACTATGCTTTGATCAAAGAAAATGAAACCACCTTTCATTGTTATCTTATTCACAGCTTTGACTTTACCACATATGATGGCAAAAATAAATGAACAGCTTATGAGTTTGTTTAAAAGATTTACAATCATTTTGTCTCAATTCATTTGAAAAGAATTCAAAGTGTCATCACTCAGTTACCTGATTCAAAATCTGACTCATTCATATTCATTACTGGCACAGAGAACAATTTGAAGTTGATTAATTCATAGAAAACAATAATGAATGCTTCTTCATCTTATGACATCACTGACTTTAAGAAGTCAAGACTGTCACTAAAAGTCATGCTACAGCAGAAGGTTGATCAACAGATGAAGAAAATCAGTAAGATGAAGAATTGAGTTAATTAACTTCTTGAACAAGTCAACATTCTGAAACAGTAAACTTCATTAAATGTCAGCACAAGCGAATTCATGCTGCAACAGAAGAATGATTGGCTCAGGCAGAAAATGAAGAAGCAAGCTGCCTCATTAAATGTTAAAATAGATCAGCTCATGAAACTGCTGAAACAGCAAGCTGCCTTATTTGCTGAATGAGATGAGAGGCTTGCTCATAAGAAGAAAGAGAGTCAGTAACAACTTACTTAGAAGAAGGCAGAGAGTCAGTAACTACTTGCTTAAAAGAAGATAGAGAGTCAGTAATGACACACAGAACTTATGAAGCAGCTGAAGGTGAATAATAGCTGTAAGAGCAAGTGACACACTTGACCTCATACCTCAAAAGTAGGCCTGTAAAAGAGACAGTATTGTGTGTTTTGGTTGAAATCACAGAAGTCAGACTACAAAGTATAATTTAAATCAGGATCTGAAAGATAATACAAATCATCTTCATACTGAGTTAAATGCTGAAGCAAAGAGATTTTCTTATTTGCTTCAAGTGGCAACAATTAACAGAAAGCTGAAAGTTCACTAGAGCTGTTCTTTTAATGATTTGGTTAAGTTATGAGTTGATTATAACTTGACTCAGACATGAAGAGATACAAGAGGTGAAAGCAGAGACTGATGAAGACAATGAAGAAAGAAACATATTATCAAGGGACTTGAAAAGAGAATTGATGAGGAAAGAGAATGCAAGAGAAAGCTGATGAGTGAGATTGATGAAGAGAGAAGTGACTGAAGAAGGTGAAAAGATTTGGTGATTAAGGTAAGCTTGCAGAAGCAGAGAGTAGGAAGAAGAGAAAGACTAAGAGATTAGACAAGAAGTGAGGTGACAAAAGCAGTATAGACTGACTTAAAGTTTTGGCATAGAAAGAAAGAAATGTGTAATGATTCAGATTGTGCTCAATGAGACAATCACTTGTTTAGGTGTCAAGTTAGCTAGAAATGCAAGTCAAATCAGTGATGAAATGCATAGCTAAACAACAGAAAGAAAATCACAGTTCATCAGAAGCAGATCAAATTCTTATTGCTGTTTATGTTTTTCTTTGCAGGTCAAGGCCTTTTCATAAAACTGAGCATTGTAGGTCAATCTGCCTGACATCATATTTACTTTCAAGAACAACTTCATTTCAGCTTCTGTATCTCTGCTGAAATCTCACACTGTGCTTGCTGAGTTGCTGTCAGTAGTCACAACAGGCACAGCAGTTTCTGAGATGTAAACAGAGCTTTTATAATGACTTAACAATCACAATCAGAACCTGATCTCATCTGCTTCTGTCACCTCTTTGCATGTCAACACTGCATTGATAGTTAACTCTTAAACTTGTCAACAAGATCACTCACCTTCTCTAATGCACTTAAAAGCATCAATGTCAGAGTTCAGTTCACTTAATAGTACAGCTCATCATTGCTCTCTTCTTTATCAATAATATTGTTGATCTCATGCTTCTGATCATCTTGTTTCCTGATAGATTGAAGCTCTGTGATGAGAAAGCTTTTAGATGCAGAGACATCTTCAGCTTTATTACTGAGCTTAATGTTTATAAGAATTGCTGCATCATCATTAGTATCAAGCTCAGCTGAGCTTTCAGGATCCTGACATTCAGATACTGACATCATTATAATATCTGACTGTTGAGTCATTGAATTAGCTGCAACCTCTGTGACTGATGTGAAACAATGAGATAAATCATCATTTTCTTCAGAATCAACTTCACTGTTCAATATTTCTCTCTTAAGAACATCTTGACCTTCAAGCTCAACATGAGCCATTATTGCTTGAACCTCATTGAGAAGTTGATCAACAGTGAACTTCTTAACATAAGGTTGCTCTCAGCTGTTAATAGATCTTGCTTTTCAAGTAATGTCTACCTTAAAGCTGTCAATATTCAGATACTCAGGCTTCAAGAGTGCTGGCATCATCAATCAGAACTGACAGTGTTCACTTTTATAACCTTTGAGAACAAACTTATCATTGACAGAGTCTTGATTGCAAGATATCTTTAAGTGAACTGTAGACTTCATATCACATGTGTTCTTCTTCATGTTCTCTTCAACATCTCAAAATTCACACTCAAAAAACCTTGACAAAAATCAAAATTGTACTGACTGCCTTCATCAAGACCTGAAATCATCTTCTTCTTAACATTTCTCATCATTGCTGCTTTCATAATCATTGTCTAAGACAATGATTGAATGATCTGTCATTGATTAGTCACATAAACAGTGATATAGAGTGTTATACATACCTAAGCTTTCACACTCTGTCTTATTCAGTCAATCATTCATAAGAAGAAGATCACATTGCTTTACACAACTGAGCAACTCATCAACACATGAAAAGGTTTTAAGTTTGTCTGTTTAAGAAGTCACTGATGATGTTCTGACTGATGTCATACAACAATTGATGAAAGCTTCATTATTATGCTTGTCTAGGTGTGTCTGACTCACCTGTTACATGATTTGACTTGTCTTAATTGCAGTGAAGTATAAGCTGAAGTATTCACAAATGAGTGAGGATCTGAAATAGACTCAATAACTGAAGAATGAGGAGAATTTGAAAGTTGTGAACACATCTATCATCACAAATTGCCTGAAGCATTGAGAGAAAAGAAGAGTATATCAAGAAAGTGATCAGTCAATCAGAGAATATATGTACAAGTTCTGCACTTCATGCTCTTCATGCTTTGCTATACATCTTGAGACATGATCTACTTGCTGTGCAGACTTCTCTGTAGAAATATGCCTCATCAAACAAGATAAATTGCAGAGAACAGACTGATCAAAAAGATGACATGAGAATCAATTCTTAAAGAGGTCAGAGTGAGGCTATGACCTGACTGCATAATCAGAATCAGTTAATGATGACAAAGTTTTTCAATCATCATCTTTGTCAAGGCTTCTGTTGCAAGGTCAGTGGTGGCAGAGTAAGAGTGAAGTGCATGTCATCATCAAAGTTGCCTTCAGTATTCATTCTTAAAGAGCAACCTCAATCACTCACACATTCAATCTCTCAGGTAGTCTGCAGTTCAGCTTCTTTGAAACATGGCTGAGTTGGCTTGCACTATTGACTTATGAGAAACATTGTGAGACTGCACTGCAACAGCAGGCATTCTTATTAATACAAGGCATTTCTCAGCTCAGTTGACACATTATCTGTCTGTATGCATGCTTGACAGAGCAGCAGATAGCATGAAGCTCTCAACCTGCATGGTAACACAGACCCCTGACCTCTCAGCTCACAGAACTTAAGAATAGGTTCTTGCTCAACACATCAGAGACTTAAGAAAAGTAGTTGATTCTTAAGAAGTGCAGCATTTATGCTGCTTGTAGTCATTGAGGTGAGTTAATGTTGCAAGAATGAATTGTGAACTTATAGCTGCAAAATGGACACAACTCATAATGCTTACATGACTCTTTGTCTTGCAACTAACAGAACAACAGAATCTCTCTTGAGTGCACAATGCATTGATTATCTGTTCACTCAAGTTGAGAAATCTGTGAATCTGGTTGTCTCAATTCTGAGGCCATGATATTACCCATTACTCTTTATGTTCATTGCACTCAGCAATCATAAAGAAAGACAAAGATGCAAAGTGATAACTTCATTGATTAATGCAATGAGAAGGTGAGTGACTTAAGTGATGCATTATGAGTAAGAGAATGATCATGATGAGACAATTATGCCTTGACAAAAGAGAAAGAGACAGTGAAGCAGTAAATAGCAATTGAAGCAGGTCTGCCTGAGATGGTTTGAGTGAGTGTGAGAAAGAGGGAAAGAGAGAAATGAGGAGGTAAGAGTGAGGGCAAGAGAGTTGAAGAAGAAATGGCACTGAATTTATACATGAGGTTAAGCACAACACTAAGGTGACACAGAACAAAGCAAGTGAGCTTAACTCAATTTAGAGGTGCTGCACTTCTGAATGTGATCTTGTCAGCACACAGATTATATAAATACTGCCTATATAAAACACTAACTTCATTAAATCATTTGTGTTTTCTATTTTCACTTCTACCATTGCATTTATAGACCTTTGCTGTGCCTGCAATTTCTGTCTTTGTTATTGATGTGGTGTCTGAGTCTTGTTTCTTTGCATAAGAGTGATATCTCTCTCTTCAGTTTCATTCATCAACAAATCACCTTTCAGGTTCACATCACAATTTGATGACCTAAATCTGTTAAGCCATTGATACTTGCTCTTTTTCACAGGTTTTTGTTCTTTCTGTACCTGTTGTGCTCAAAGTGCTGCATCATCATCACTCTCTTCAGTCATTACTCAGCACTTTTGTGCTCAAGAGTCAATACTCTCATACATCATTCTCATACACATCATCATCTTGCTCTTTCTTATGTGCTTTAACCTTCTGCACAACACCTTGAGCTTCATTCACTTGCCTATTACCTTCAGTCTTATTATTATATGCTGCATTCTCATATGCTCTATCTTCTTGCTCATTCTCTTGCATTTAATGCTCACACCCTCTCTCTTGCACTTCATGCTCTTGACCTCTCTTTTAGACCTCATGCTCATGAGCTTTCTTTATTAGTCTCTTCTGTTGACTCTTCACTTGTGCTCTATTCTGTTGTGATTCATGCTCTTGTGTCAAACTATGTTCACCTTCAGGTGCTGAAACATTCACTTAAGTATCATCTTTCTGAACTGTGTCCATTGAATAGTTCTGCACTCATACTTCAGACACATTTTAATCAACATCTATTTCTTCATACTCAAGCTCTAAGAAAGATGACAATTCAAGATCTATCAGTTCTTCTTAATCTTGTCTTTGTAGCTTCTTCATATCTTACTCATTTCACTTCTTAATTGTCTCTAACTTATTCAGCTTACTTCTCAATATCTTTAGCTTTACACTCTTTTGCTCTCATTTCTGCTTCAATTTATCTCTCTTTAACATCTTATGACATTTCTCTTGTTTGTGCAGCTCACTAATGTCTGCTGTAAGCTTTTGTCACTATTCTTTTTGTCTTTGCTCTTGATTCACAAGCTTGTCTGCAATCACTGCAAGAGTGTTTCTTTATTTCTTCTGCCTTTGCTTTTGTAAAACTAGCTTACTTACATTCTTCACAAGTGTTTGTTGTTGTTTCTTCTGCCTATGTTTTCAATTCAATAGCTCTTTTTCTTTTCTCACAAGAGTTTAACATTGTTTCTCTCACTTTCACTCTTGCTCTCTAAGAGCATCAATGTTCCTTATAAGCTTTTAATACATCTATTCTTGCTTGTTGAGAAGCAGTGTTCTAGCTGCTTCTATAAAGCAAGATAGAACTAGTATTAAAAGCTGAGTAAAGACTTTATTTACATTAACTGCAGTTAATGTTCTTTCTACTTCTTCTGTAACTCTCTTAATCAAGATGTACTCATAAACAACACAGTTTAAAAGTTTCACTAGACAGCATAATATAATATGAGTATTAATTTCTTTCAATAAATTATGAGCTCAAATTAACAAGAAGCTTCTTAAAGAAAGTGCATACTTCTAATGTGACAATGACTGAGTATGTTGACTTTTAAGATTCATAAAAGATTTGTAATAAATTCAGCTTTAGCAGAATCAGCACATTGACAGCAGCTAAGTATGCTGACTTTTAAGATTCATAATTAATTCAGCTTTAACAGTATCACTAATTATTGAGATTCATGATAAATCTGACTTTAGCAGAATCAGCACACTGATAATAGCTGTGTACACTGACTATTGAGGTTCATAGTCAATTTAGCTTTAACAGTATCACTGATTATTGAGATTTGTAATAAATTTGACTTTAGTAGAATCAGTATTCTGCAGCAGCTAAGTATGTTTAACTTAAAAGATTCATAGAGAATTAATTTCAGCAAAAATCAGCATTTATAGTTGCTCAGAAAGTATTATTCTTCAGTAGCTTAATATAAGTCATTAAGATGAATAAACATTACTGTTTTACAGAACAAGAAATACAAAAACTTTTTATTTATTTTACTTATATTATTTTCAATGCATACATTGTTATTTTACTTTATTCACTTCTTATACTACATATTGACTATCATCATCATGAACTTTAACAACTTCTTTATAAAGTAATGATGAGTTATACATTCTGAGCCGCGACAGCAGCAACACACCCAGCAAACAGAGCGCATAGCAAAGCTGATCAAAGTAGAATATTGAGTCACTTCACCTTACCTGCCATCGCAATGTCAGCGATGAGTCGCATGGTGGGCGCTGA
>JAABUJ010006516.1_pt1 | contig 11258 bp, 11 predicted proteins | sample 5559131 | NCBI WGS metagenome assembly JAABUJ01 (sample SAMN10711875, study PRJNA513366) | rock metagenome | isolation source: Antarctica rocks | place: Antarctica: Victoria Land, Mt New Zealand nord | collected 2016-01-07 | reverse complement strand
CGACACCTTCAGGCTCAGCGGCTCGAACGGCTCGCACAGCGCCTTGATGCGGTTGAGCAGGTCGTCCTGCTCGGCGACGCTGCCCTCGACCTCGATGATCAGCATGGCCTCGGCGTCCATCGGGTAGCCGGCGTGGCAGTACGCTTCGCAGGCGTGGATCGCCGGGCGGTCCATGAATTCCAGGGCCACCGGGATGATGCCGGAGCCGATGATCGCGTCCACGCAAGCGCCCGCGATTTCGTTGGAGGCGAACGCGGCCAGCATCGCGCGCGCACCCTCGGGCGACCGCAGGATGCGCACGACGACCTCGGTCACGACTACCAGCTGGCCCTCGCTGCCGGTCAGCAGGCCGAGCCAGTCGTAGCCGGCGGAGTCGAGGTGCTCGCCGCCGATCTGCAGCACGTTGCCCTCGATCGTGACGCAGGTGAGCCCGAGCAGGTTGTTCGCCGTCACGCCGTATTTCAGGCAGTGCGCGCCGCCGGAGTTCATGTTGACGTTGCCGCCGATCATGCACGCGAGCTGGCTGGACGGGTCGGGCGCGTAGAAGAACCCGCGATCCTGCACGGCCTGGGTGATGCCGATGTTGGTGACGCCCGCCTGCACGGTGGCGCAGCGGTCGCCGTAATCGATGTCGAGGATGCGGTTCATGCGCATCATGCCGACCACGACCGCATCGGCCAACGGCAGCGCGCCGCCCGACAGGCTGGTCCCGGCGCCGCGCGGCACCACCCGCACGCCGTTGCGGTGGCAGAACGCCAACACGGCTGCAACCTGCTCGGTCGTTTCCGGCAACACCACCGCGAGCGGCACCTGGCGATAGGCCGACAAGCCGTCCGTCTCGTAGGGTTTTAGCCGGAGCGTCTCGGCGATGACGCCGGAGGCTGGCAGCAACTCACGCAAGCCGGCCACGATCTCGTCACGGCGGGCGATGATGTCGGCTTTTGGTTCGGGGCAGGCCAGCATGTTATTTCCTCCCGTTATGAAGGAAATATGGAACTCACCGTGGGAGGGGGCAAGCCGAGGCGCGGCAATTTAACCCTGGCGCGCCTTCATCCGCGGGTTCTTCTTGTTGATCACGTAAACTCGACCATGACGGCGCACGACGCGGCAGTTCTTGTCGCGAAGCTTAGCCGATTTAAGACTGTTGCGGATCTTCATGGGAGCGGACCTGGGCGGGTGATGTGGCTGAACGGAGGCGCGGGACTTACCGGCCATGCCCGGGGCTGTCAACCTGACCTGGCAAGTGACGAGTTACATTATTTGAATTTCGCCACGACGGCAGAGCTTCCGAAGACACATTCCGATCGGGGACAACCAAGGACACGCACGCTCGGACAAGACGGACCCGTCGTCTCGGCCATCGGACTCGGCTGCACGGGGATGTCGGATTTTATGGCCCGGCAGACGCCGTCCTCGACACCGGCGATCTTTACGTTGTCGGCCAAAACGAGATGCTGCTGCGCGACGCCCTCGCCCGCCGGCGCGACCGGGAAGCGCGACCGGGCCGCGCAAACGCTCCACCTCGACAGCGAGCGGCCCGCCGCCACATCCTAGCCTCATGGACAGCAGCGGCAGTGGCCCGCCAAGGCCAACGCGTCCATCGCGCTGCTGCTTGCGGGACTGCGGACCCATCACGAACCCTGATTGGAATATCAATGCGCAACCGTGGAACATGGACGGCCTTCCTGGCGTCGGCTTTCCTGGTGGTGGGCCTGATGGGCCTGTTCGCCACGTTCGCCGCCCCCCTGCCACTCGAGCGCGCCCTCGCACGTGAAACCACGCTGGACGACGCGCTGGCGACCGCCGGCACGCCGAACCAAGCGGCCCAATTGGAAGCGCTCCGGCCCCGGCTAGACGACAGCGCCGCCACCGTCATCGACGGTTCGGGCGACCTGCAGGGCCGGGTCGCGGCGGCACGGGTGGCAATGCGCACGCAGCTGCAGCGCGAGGCGGACGCGATTGCGGGGCGGCTGCGGCTGCTGATCGTGGTTGTCACTTTCGTCGCCGCGCTGTTCGGGGCCATCGTCATGGGGGCGGGGCGGGCGGATTAGCCGGAGCTGACGGGTCAAGGCTGAAAGGATCGTGGGTGCGCATGTCGCAGTGGAGCGGCTGCGAAATAGCGGGAACGCACGCCGCAGCCTGAGTCTTCATCGGACGTTAACCCGGTTGGCGACAGAGTGCCGGACGCAATAAGGCGTCCATGATGTCCTCCACTTTCCTTCGGCCTTTGGCCTCCGCGCAACGCGACCGCTTCCTTGCGTTCGCCTTCGCGGCGGCGGACCTGCTGGTGGAAGCTTCCGCTGACGGCATCATCGAGTTTGCTGCGGGGGCGTTCCACGCGCGGTTCGGCGCCACGCCCGAAAGTTTCGTCGGCCGCCACGTCAGGAAGCTGTTCGCGGCGGACGATCATTCGGCCTTGGAGCTTGCCCTCTCCCTGACCGCCATGCGCGGCCGCCTGACTCCGCTGATCGTGCGCCTCGCCGACCCGGCAGCGACGCCGATGGTTGTCTCCGGCCTATCGCTTCCGAACACCAAAGGCCGCCTCTGCTTGACGATTGGGCGCCTGCCAGGTTTGCCCGCCCCGGTTCCCTCCGATGCCGCTGCGCCTCGCCAGCAGTTTGCCCGGGCAGCTGAACTGCGCCTTCGAGAAGGTGACGCCGGCTCGCTCGGGTTGCTGGAGCTAAAGGGATGGACGGCTACGCGGAACACTCTTCCTGCTGAAACACAGCGCGCCCTGCAGGCCGAAATCAATGAGGTGCTGGCGCGCCTGGGCGGCCCAGGCGCAATCACGGGGGAAATTGCAGATGGACGATATGGGGTTTTGACCGAAGCCGAAACCGACCTCTCCACCCTGGTCAGCGGGTTGGAGATGCTGATGCGATCGATTCCGGCAATAGCGAAAACGCAGGTCACCAGCACTGGAATCCGCTTGGAACACCCAGGGCTGACGGGGCAGCAGGCCGCGCGGGCGTTGCGGTTCGCCTTGGGGCGGTTCGCCAACGGCGGCACGGCAGCGACCGAGCAGGCGGGATTGAAGGACGGCCTGGCCGACTTCATCGCCACCGCCGACGTTCGCGCCCGCAGCATCCGAAACACGATCGCGGAAGGGCGTTTTCACCTGGCGTTCCAGCCTGTGGTGACGCTCGCCACGCGAAAGGTGCACCACTACGAGGCGCTGCTGCGCCCCCTGTTCACGCCTGGCAGCCCCGTGCATACGACGCAGGAATTCGTCACCTTCGCCGAAGTTGTCGGCCTGTCGGAGGAGCTGGACTGGGCCGTGCTGCAGGCTGCGGTCGCCATCCTGGGCGACAAGCCGGACACAGCGGTTGCAGTGAACATCTCCGGTTTTTCGATGCAAAGCGCCGAGTTCCGCGACCGCATGCTGGCTTTGGTGCATGCGCGCAAACCATCTGCGGGACGGTTGCTGATCGAATTGACAGAAACCGCCGACATCGAAGATGTTGCAGCGGCTGCGGAAAGCGTCGCTCAGCTGCGAGCCGCGAACATCGCTGTGTGCATCGACGATTTCGGCGCCGGGTCGGCCGCCTTCCGGTATTTGCGGGAGTTCCGGGTGGACTACGTCAAGTTGGATGGCGCGTATGTGCGTGGCGCGCTGCACAATGCACGGGAGTACGGGTTCCTTCTGTCGATGGTCGAGTTGGCCAACTTCGTCGGCGCCAAAGTCATTGCCGAGATGATCGAGACCGAGCCGGAGGCGGAGATGATCCGAGACATCGGCGTCGAGTTCGGCCAAGGCTGGCTGTTCGGCCGCCCTGGCGCGCTGCCCGGCTCCCGTCCGTCCTAGTCGGGAACGAGATCGATCAGGCGGATGCGCGCCGGCGGAAGCTGGCGGTGCTGCGTACCGAAGGCATCGCGGGCGAGGAACGTGCCGGTCAGCCGCAAGCCGTCTCGCCAACCCTGTGGAGTGACTGGGCCTGCGCCGGTCAAAAACGGCGGCAGCGGCAGAAGTCGGTCCCTCCACTCCCCCGCCGCATCGTCAGCGACGGCGCGTCCGGTGCGGGGCGACACCCAGGCGAGCCCCGCCGAGGCGCTTGTCAGCGTGCACGTCGACAGGTCGAGGCCGTAGCCCAACTCCGCGAGCAAGGTCAGTTCCCAGCGCACGAGATCCGTCAGGGCGCCTTCGCCCTGCGCGAGGTGGCCGATCAGATGCAGCAGGCCGTCGAACACCGCCGGATGCGGATCGCGTTCCGTCAGCGCGCCTTCGGCGACCGCGCAGGCCGAGGCAAGGATCGCCAGGGACAGCGCGTCGTCCATCGCCAGCGCCGCGCCCGGATGCACCAGCTCGCCCATGAAATTGCCGAGCTGGTCGGGCAAGCGCGCCACCCAACGAACCTGAACGAGGTTGCCAGGCAGCCACATCGACGCTTTCGCACGCGACGACCCGCCGCGGGCAAGGCCGCGATGGGCTCCATGCGCCTGCGTCATCACCGTTACGAGCGCATCGCCCTCCCCGTACGGCCGGGCCGCCAGCACGATTCCCGGCGCCTCCCACTCCATGTGGTCAGCGCCGTCCGTTCCCTCTCCCGCTGGCGGAAGAGGGCCGGGATGAGGGTAGAACTTGCCGCGAGCGTCGAGGGTTTGCCATGACTCAGCCGGGATCTTCCAGCCCGATCGCCCGCAGCCGCGCGCCTTCCTCGTCCCAGCCGGCGCGTTCCTTCACGTTCAGGAACAGGTGCACCGGCCGATCGAGCAAACGCGCCAGTTCCAGCCGCCCGCGCGCGCCGATCTCGCGAATCCGTGCGCCGCCCTGTCCAATGAGGATCGCCTTGTGGCCGGGGCGGGCGACATACACCGTCGCCTCGATCCGCAGCGAGCCATCCGGCTTCTCCTGAAAGCTTTCGGTCTCGACGGTGGCGCCGTAGGGCACCTCCTCGTGGGTCTGCAGGAAAATCTGCTCGCGCACCACCTCGGCCGCCAGCAGCCGGTCCGGCAGGTCGGTCAAATCATCTTCGGGATACAGGTACGGCCCGGCGGGCACCGCGGCGGCCAGGTGGTCCAGCATCGTATTCAGGCCGTCGCCGGTGGAAGCACTGACCATGAAGGTTTCCTCGAACGGCGCCAACTCGGTCATCGTAGCCGTCAAGGGCAGCAGCGCCGCCGGGGACACCAGGTCGGACTTGTTCAGCACCAGCCAGGCACGCCCGCCGCGTTGCGCGAGGCGCTTGGCGATGCCCTGCACGGCCTCGCTGGCGCCGGTCTTGGAATCGAGCAGCAGCAACGTCAAGTCGGCGTCCTCGGCGCCCGTCCAAGCGGCTGCGACCATGGCGCGGTCGAGCTTGCGGCGGGGACGGAATATCCCCGGCGTGTCGACCAGCAGAATTTGGCTCTGCCCGCGCATCAGGATGCCGAGCACGCGGAATCGCGTCGTTTGCGCCTTCGGGCTGACGATGGACAGCTTGGCCCCGGTCAGGCGGTTCAGCAGGGTCGACTTGCCGGCATTGGGCGCTCCGACGATGGCGACGAAGCCGCAGCGTGTGGTCATGGTTTCGGCTCCAGTTGGCCCAGAAGATCGGCCGCCGCGTCGCGTTCCGCAACCTGCTTGCTGCCGGCGCTGCCGCGGCCGGTGCGCCCGTTCCCCGTCACGGCGACCGTGAAAACGGGATTGTGGGGCGGCCCATCCTGCCGCTCCGTCGTGTAGATGGGCAGCTGCTTGCCCCGTGCGCCGAGCCATTCCTGCAAGGCGGTTTTCGGGTCCTTGGGTGGCGTAAGTTGCGCCTCCATCGCCGGCAGCCATGCCGTACGCACCAGATGCCGCGCCGGGTCCAATCCGCCATCGAGGTAGATCGCCCCGATCACGGCTTCCATGGCGTCGGCCAGCACGGTGGCCAGCAGCCGCACGCCCGCCCGTGCCTCGTTGGGAGCAACCGAGAGACGGTCGGCGAGGCCCAGCTGCTCGCCGATGGCGGCCAACATGGGGCGGGCGACCAGGTGCGCATGCCGCCGGGCCAGCGGGCCTTCCGCCTCGGCGGGAAATCGCTCCACCAGCCACTCCGCCACCACGAGGCCGAGCACGCGGTCGCCCATGAATTCCAGCCGCTCGTTCGACGGCGCGGCCGGCTCACGCCCGCGGCGTTGCCGGCCTTGCGCGGCCGATCGATGGGTCAGCGCCTCCGTCAGCAACGCTGGCTGGGCGAAGCTGTAGCCGAAAATACCCTCCGTCACCGGACGCGATCCTCAGCATCCGTCACCGGATGACGTTAAGCAACCGGTTCCAGCGAATTTCGAACGGCCACTCCCACACCTCCCACCACGGCGACGTCGCGTCGACGGAGAAGAAGATGATCTCGGCCCGGCCCACCAAGTTTTCGACCGGGATGAACCCGACGCCGTTCATCACCCGGCTGTCGGCCGAGTTGTCGCGGTTGTCGCCCATCGCGAACACGTGGTCGGGAGGCACCAGGTAGTCGGGCGTGTTGTCCAGCGGCTGGTCGTCGGACGCTTTCAGGATGGGGTGCTGCCGGCCGCCGGGCAGCGTCTCGATGTAGCGGCGCAGCTGCATGCGCGTGCCGTCGTCGTCGGCGGTGAACTCCCCGGCGACGCGCCGGTCGAGCTGCTGGCCATTGATGAACAGCAGGCCGCCTTTCATTTGGATATGGTCGCCGGGCAGGCCGACGATCCGCTTGATGTAGTCCTGGCTGGTGTCGCGCGGGTACTTGAACACCGCGACATCGCCGCGCTGAGGCATGGCGCCGAGGATGCGGCCCGAGAACAAGTCGGGCGAGAACGGCAGCGAGTAGCGCGAGTAGCCATAGCTGTATTTGGAAACGAACAGATAGTCGCCGACCAGCAATGTCGGGATCATCGATCCCGACGGGATGTTGAACGGCTCGAAGGCGACGGTGCGGATGCCGATGGCGATCAGGCCGGCATAGACGATAGTCTTTATGTTCTCGAGCAGACCGCTCGATGTGCGCTGTGTCATGGGGGTGGGGGAGCCTGCTCCGGCTGGGCGGCGCGGATAAGGCCGGGGCCGCTTCGCCCTGTCAAGCAAGGGGCTCACCTGAGATTGTCACCTGCGCGAATGCGTAGGGATGCTCGTCGGTGATTGTCACGTGCAGCACCGCGCGCAGGCCCGGCGGGGTGATCGCCGTCAGCCGGGCCGCGGCGCCGCCCGTCAGCGCCATCGTCGGCTGTCCCGTCGGCAAGTTCACCACGCCCATGTCGGAGTGGAACACGCCCGCGCGGAACCCGGTGCCGAGCGCCTTCGCGCACGCCTCCTTGGCCGCGAACCGCTTGGCGTAGGTCGCCGGCTGGATGCGCGCGGTGCGCCGGGCGGCACGGGCGCGCTCGGTTTCGGTGAACACGCGGCTGAGGAAGCGTTCGCCCCACCGGTCCATCGCTTGCTCGATCCGCCTGATGTCGCACAAATCCGACCCAACTCCGATGATCGTCATCCCTTCGCCCGCTCCACCTGCGTAATCCCGGTCGCGGCGCGCAGCCCGGCGATCACGGTCGATAGATGCCGTAGGTCGCGCACCTCGACATCGATCAGCGCCTCAAAGAAATCCTGCTGTCGGTTGACGATCTTGAGGTTCACGATGGAGCCGTCCTGCTTGGAGATGGCGTTGGTCAGGCTGGCCAACGTGGTGGGCTCGTTGACCGCGATCACGCTGACCCGCCCGGTGTGCACCGAGCCGTCGCCGCCCTTGCCGCCCACGCTGTAATCCCAATCCACGTCGATGTAGCGCTCCGGCGTGGCGGCGAAGCTCTCCAGGGTCGGGCACTGCCGGGTATGGATCGTGACACCCCGCCCGGTCGTGACGATGCCGACGATGCGGTCGCCCGGCAGCGGATGGCAGCAGCCGGCGTAGTGCACCGCCATCCCCGTCACCAGCCCGGTGATCGGCATGCCGCCATCGGCCGCGCGGCCCGACACCGGCGTGCGCGCGGCGATCTGCGGCAGCATCCGGGGCGCCCGGGCGGCGTGGCGAAGCTCCGGATAGGCGGTGTGGACGACGTCCTTGGGCCCGGCATTGCCGTTGCCGACGGCCACGTACAGGTCGTCCAGGCTCGCGAGCTTCAGCGCCTTCAGCGTCGGTTCCAGGGTCCGCTCGGAGCCGTCGACGCCTTCCTGCCGGAACGCCTTCGCGAGCGCAGCCCGGCCGGAGTCGATGTAGTTCTGGCGCTGCTGCTGGGCGACGTAGCGGCGAATGCGCGCGCGCGCCTTGCCGGTGACGGCGAACCGCTCCCACGCCGGGCTGGGCGTGCCGCCGCGGGCGGTCATGATCTCGACCTGGTCGCCGTTCTGCAGCTCGGTCCGCAGCGGCAGCAGGCGGCCATTGATCTTGGCGCCGACGCAGGTGTCGCCCACCTGGCTGTGCACGGCATAGGCGAAATCGACCGGGGTGGCGCCGCGCGGCAGTTGGATCAGCTGCCCCTTCGGCGTGAAGCAGAACACCTGGTCCTGGTACAGTTCCAGCTTGGTGTTCTCCAGGAAATCCTCGCCGCTCTGCGAATTTTCCAGGATCTCCAGCAAATCCTGCACCCAGCGGAACCGCTTCAGCTCCTTGATCTCGGCGTCGGTCTGTTTGTAGAACCAGTGCGCGGCGACGCCGTTGTCGGCCTCGTCGTTCATCTCCGCGGTGCGGATCTGCACCTCGATCTTTTGGTTGCGCGGTTCCCGCAACGTCACGCCGGTGTGCAGGCTTTGGTAGCCGTTCGACTTGGGCGTGCTGAGGTAGTCCTTGAACCGCCCGGCGATCACCGGGTAGCTCGCGTGCACCGCCCCCAGGGCCATGTAGCACGCCTCCCGCGTGGGCACGACGACGCGGAAGGCCATGATGTCGGACAGCTGCTCGAAGGCGACGTTGCGGCGCTGCATCTTCTCCCAGATGGAGTAGGGCGACTTCTCCCGCCCGGACACCTCGATCACGTCCACGCCGCTCTCCCGGCAAACGCGGGCCAGCTCGCTGCGGACCTCCTCGATGACGTCGGCGCCCTGGCCGCGCAGGAAGTTCAGCCGCGCCTGGATGGTGTCGTAGGCCTCGCGCTCCAATTGGGCGAAAGCGAGGGTTTGCAGTTCGATCTTCACGGCGTCCATGCCGATGCGCTCGGCCAAGGGCGCGTAGATTTCCATCGTCTCGCGCGCGATCCGCTGGCGGCGGTCGGCGGAGGCGACGAAGTGCAAGGTCCGCATGTTGTGCAGCCGATCCGCCAGCTTGACCAGCAGCACGCGGATGTCACGGCTCATGGCCAGCACCAGCTTGCGGAAGTTCTCCGCCTGCTTGGAACGGTCGGAATTCAACTCCAGCCGGGTCAGCTTGGTCACGCCGTCGACGAGGCCGGCCACTTGATCGCCGAACTGCCGCGCAATCTCCGGCAGCGTCACCGGGGTGTCCTCGATGACGTCGTGCAGCAGGGCGGTCACGATGCTGCTGGAGTCGAGGCGGAACCCGGCCAGGATATCGGCGACCGCGAGCGGATGCGTGATGTAGGGATCACCGTTGTCGCGTGTTTGTGTCCCGTGGGCGCGGGCCGCGACGGTGTAGGCAGCGTCGATGATGGACCCGTCGGCCCGCGGATCGTAGCTTTGGACCCGGCTGATCAGGGCCGCGGGCCGGTTGCTGACCGGGGTCTCGGCCAGCCCGTCAGGCGCGCGGGGAATCGGCGGGACGAACGATGCCACCCTCCCCTCCCCGCTTAAACCGTCAGCGCCGGGCGCGTCCGCCGAGTTCCGCCTCGATGGCTGCCTCGAGATCCTCGGGCGACATCTCCTCGACGGGCATGGCGTTGGCCTCCTCCTCGGCCGAGACATCCTGCAAGCCGAAGATGTTCTGGTCGGTTGGGATAAGGTCAAGTACCTCCTCGTCGGCGGGCTCGGGTTCGGACACGCGGGACAACGACTTCACCAAGTCCTGCTCCAGCTTCGGCAGGTCGATCGTCTCCTCCGCGATTTCGCGCAAGGCCACGACGGGATTCTTGTCGTCGTCGCGATCGATCGTCAGCTCCTCGCCGCGGCTGAGGTTGCGCGCACGCTGGGCGGCGAACAGCACGAGTTCAAAGCGGTTCGGAACGCGTTGAACGCAGTCTTCGACAGTGACGCGCGCCATGCGGTCAACCTCCACGGGCAGTGATGGGCGAAACCTTCACTTAAGAGGCTTTACGGCCTGCCGCAAGTGCGAACGCCGACTGCCCGGCAACGTCGGTGAGCAGGTCGGCCAACGTCCGGCCGGTTTGCGGATGCGTCCAGCCCGGGGCGATGTCCGCCAACGGCCGCAGCACGAACGCCCGCTGGTGCATCCTGGGATGCGGCACGACCGGGTCGGGCGACATCCGGACCAGCGCACCCATCGCAATGATGTCGAGGTCCAGGGTGCGGGCCGCATTCGGGACGCCCCGCGCGCGCCCATGGGCGGCCTCGATAGCTTGGAGGACGGCGAGCAGCGTTGCCGGGTCAACCTCACCCAGGAGGCCAGCGACGCCATTGATGTAGGGCGGTTGGCCAGATGGCGGCACCGGCGCGGTCGCGAACCAGCGCGATAAGCTGCGTAGCCGCAGGCCCGGCAGGGCGTCGAGGGCGGCGGCGGCGCGGCGGCAGGTCGTGAGTGCCTCGGCTCCATCCGGGCCGGGTAGGTTTGCGCCGATGGCGATAAAGATCATGGTGGACTTTCATCTATCTGCAACAGCTTCGGCGTCCTATAACACGCTGGACCGGGCGTCATTTTGTTGGAGCCCGCAAAGGACGGAATCATGAGTTTTCTTAAAACTGAGCGTACGGCGCTCTTTATCGACGGTGCTAATCTGTATTCTGCATCTCGAAATCTAGGTTTTGACGTTGATTACCGAAATCTTCTCGAATATTTCCGGCAACGAACGAACATCCTGCGTGCCTACTACTATTCAGCCGTTCTCGACACGGAAGAGTACTCTCCCCTGAAGCCGTTAACCGATTGGTTGGCTTATAACGGCTATAGTCTCGTTACCAAGGCGGCCCGTGAGTTCACCGATGCAACTGGCCGGCGGCGCGTCAAAGGCAACATGGACGTCGAACTTGCGGTCGATATGCTGGAACTAGCCCCCAAGATCGACCACGTCGTGCTGTTCAGCGGTGACAGCGACTTCCGCCGTTTGGTCGAGGCGGTGCAGCGCCAGGGCGTACGCGTCTCGGTGGTATCAACCATCCGATCCAACCCGCCTATGATCGGCGACGACTTGCGACGGCAAGCCGACCAGTTCCTGGAACTGTCGGATATCGCGCCGGAGTTCACGCGCCGGCAAATGGAGCCCCGGGCGCGGTC
>JAABUJ010006515.1_pt1 | contig 11262 bp, 12 predicted proteins | sample 5559131 | NCBI WGS metagenome assembly JAABUJ01 (sample SAMN10711875, study PRJNA513366) | rock metagenome | isolation source: Antarctica rocks | place: Antarctica: Victoria Land, Mt New Zealand nord | collected 2016-01-07 | reverse complement strand
GCGAGGCGCCAGCCGGTAACGCTGCGCAGCCGCCAGGCGCAGCCGCACCAGGGCGTGGGTTCCATGGCCAAGCCAGGCCCCCACGCGAGGCGCCAGCCGGTAACGCTGCGCAGCCGCCAGGCGCAGCCGCACAAGGGCGTGGGTTCCATGGCGAAGCCAGGCCCAGGCGAGGCGCCAGCCGAGCGGGCCCAGAAGACCGTCCCTATCCGCGAGCGGCCTGGCTCCGTTGAGCTACCAGCAGACCGATGGGGGGCCCGGCGTCCACCGAGTCGTGGCCGCCGTCAGGCGCCGGTCGCCGTTCGGCGACCCATAGACCCAGAGCCAGGGCGGCCGCGATGACGGCCGTCCACAACAGCGCGGTCGAGCCGGCGACGAACCCGGCGATCAGCAGCAGCAGCGCCACCACGACGGCCGCGGCGGCGACCAGCATGAGCGGGTGGGCGGAAGGCGCTTCACCGGTCCCGGACATCCTTGAGCGGTTCTGGTCCGGTGTCCCGGCTGGGTTCACCGGCGGCGCCCGAAGCGCGACCGGGAGCGGGGGAACTCGCTGGACGTCGTGGCCGGTGGGCGGACTCGAAGATCGGCGCCTTGCCGGGGCCCCAGCGGCTCGTCGTCAGTCATGGCCTTGCGCAGCTCGGCCAGGAAGGCGTCTTCATCGGCATCACCCACCAGTTGGGGCGTCGCCTGGGTCGGTTCGCCACCGGAGTCGCCTGGCTCCCGGTCGGCGACCTGGGTGGCGTCTGGCGGGGTCTCGCCTGACGCGGCGTCTGCCATAGGCGCCGGCGGGACCGAGTCCGACCGTTCGTCGAGCCCTGGCGTCTCGGCCTGAGGCATCGGCGTGTCGGCGTCTCGGAGCTCGTCGGAGCGGTCCTGGCCGGCGGGGGCCGCTTCGCCGGCCGGGGGCGGCGCGTGGTCCACCACCGGTTCGACCGGTTCATGTCGCAGCGAGGTCCAACTGTCGGGGACGGTGGCCGGCGGTGGCGGCTCGGGCAGGCTGATCTCGACGGGCGACGAGCCGGTCGGCTGTTCCTGACCGTCCGGGCCATCCTGGGCGCCTTGATCGGCCGGCTCGGCGCGGTCAGCCGGCTCGCTTGACGCGTCCGCCGGTACCTCCCGGGAAGTCTCGGCGGTCAGCGAGCCGGCGGTGGGGGCAGGACCGATCCGCTCGCGGGGTGCGAACTGCGGCGTCTCGATCAGGCGCTCTTCGGGCGGCGCAGTCAGCCGCAATCCCTGCGGATCATCGATCAGCCGTTGCAGTTCGGCCAGCGCGCCCCGCAACTGCTGGCGCTGCTCCTCGACGTGGTGGTCTATGACGTTGGCGTCGGTACGGAGCTGCTCGCGAGTGCTTTCGAGCGCCTCGACCTCGCTCATCAGGCGGGCGTGGGCGGAGGTGCGGTGCTCCTCGGCCATGCGCTCAGCCTCGGCGACGATCGCCGAGGCCTGCGACTCCGCGTCGGCCACCAGCTTCTTGGCCTTGGCGTCGGCCTCGGCCACCTGACGAGAGGAGCTGTTCCGGGCCTCCGCCACCAGCCGGGAGGCCTCCTCTTTGGCTTCGCGTATGGCGGCGTCGGCGGTGCGCTGGGCCAGGATGAGGGTGCGGCGCAACTCGTCGGTGTTGTCCTCGATACTCGTGGGTCCAGCCGCCGCCGGGGCGGCTTTGTTCGCTGGCGCCGCCGCAGGGGCGTCCTGTCGGGCCGCGGTCGCGCTGCGCCCCCCGGTCCCGCCGGCCGCCTCGAGCTTCTTCATCAGCGACGCCACACCGGCCGCGACCTTTTCCAAGAACTCGTCGACCTGATCGACGTCGTAGCCCCGGAATGTCTGCCGGAACTCGGCTTCTTCGATCGCCTTGGGGGTCAATTCCATGGGCGGCATGGTAGTCCCGGGGCTGTTCATGGTTGAGCACCTGCGGTGCTCGCTCCCCGCTCGGCGCTATCGCTTCCCTCGCTGGATCAGCAGATGATGCCCTGGGCGATCTGCAGGCCGATGATGAGGATCAGCGGCGAGAGGTCGAACGCCCCGCCAATGGGTGGTATCACCCGGCGCAACGGGAGCAGCACCGGATCGGTGAGCGACCGCAGGAAGCGCCAGATCGAATAAGCCGGGGTCCCGGGCTGGATCGGGAACCAGCTCATGAGGATGGCGGCCAGCACCACAAAGGTGTAGATGGTGATCAAGCTGCAGAGCACCCGGACAGGGGGGCTGACGGCGAGCATCATGACAAGAGACTTCCAACGGCCGGCCGGCTCCGGTGGGGGGCACCGGACCGGGAGGGGTCAGTGGTCGTAGTTGCGCTCGTGCAGGCGGCGCCGGTCCTCGGCGGAGACCTCCACGTTGGACGGGGTGAGCAGGTACACCTGGTTGGCCACCTTCTCCATCTGCCCCCCGAGCCCGTAACAAAGGCCGCTGGCGAAGTCGATGAGGCGCCGGGCCAGGTCCCGGTCGGCGCTCTGCATGTTGACGATGACCGGCTGGCTGCCTTTGAACTTGTCGGCGACCTCTTGGGCCTGGTTGAACGACGTGGGCACCACCACCTGGGGCTTGGCGTTGGGCGTCACCGCGATGGGCCGAACTGCCTGGGACCGGGTTCGCTGCATCGGCTGCGGCTGCGGTTGCGGTTGGGGGTCCACCCGCACCGGCTCACGACGCTCTGGCCGCGGGTTGATGGGCCGCACCGTTCCCAGCGCGGAGGACTCGTCGGCGTAGGGCGGGGGGGCCGCCGGGGCCGGGCCGGGCGCATACCGGGACGCCCCGGACGGCTCCTGTTCGGCCTGCTCCTCATAGGAGGGGTCATAGTCGTCGTACTCCTCGTCGGGCCCGAGTCCCAAGTAGTGCATCGCTTTGCGCAACATGCCGACAACGCCCTCCTGACGGTCCGGGCCAGCATAGAGGACAGGCCCCGCGCCCAAGTCCGACCGGTGCGAGCTCAGCCCCTGGGCGGGCGGGGCCCGAACAGAGCGGTACCAACCCGGACGCAGGTTGCGCCCTCGGCTACGGCCGCCTCCAGGTCGTGGCTCATGCCCATGGAGCGCTCCGGCAACCTGAGGTCATCGGCCAGGCCCCGTAAGATCGCGAAACCTGGCCGGGCGGCCTCGCCCCCACCGGCGGTGCCGACGGCCATCAAGCCTTCCACGGCCAGGCCCACCTCTTGGCAGAACCGCACCAGTGAGGGGACGGCCGAAGCCGCGGCGCCACCCTTCTGGGCCTCCCCCGACACGTTGACCTGCACCAAGACCCGGGCGCCGGGGGCACGGCGGGCGATCTCCTCGGCCAGCTCGGCACGGTCGACGCTCTCCCAGCGAGCCACCACCGGCGCCAGCGCCTTGACCTTGTTGCGCTGCAGGCGGCCGATGGCGTGCCAGGCCACCGCCGGCCCGGCCGACTCGGCCAACGCCGCCACCTTGCCGATCAGCTCCTGGGCGTAGTTCTCGCCCACCTCGGTCAGACCGACCTGGGCGGCGGCCAGGGGAGCCCACGGCCCGAACCCCTTGGTCACGGCCAGGATGGAGACCTCGTTCGTGGCGCCGCCGGCATCGGCGATGCGCCGGCGCAGCCCATGGAGCCGCTGGCGCACGACGTCAACATCCGGGGCCCCTCCCGCCCCCGCGGCGCCGTCCGTGAAGCTCAACCCTGCTCCAACCAGGCCACCGCCGCCTGCCGCCCGGTGTCGGCCTGCGCCCGGTGGGAGTAGTGCGCCGGGCTGCAGGCGGTGCACGTGCCGGCATCGTCGGCGGTGGTGACCCGGGCCGCCGCCAGGACATGGTGAAGTCCGGCGGTGAGGTCAAGGGCCGGGGTACCCCAAGCCGTTCGGCTGCGCACAGCCGGGTCCACGGCACAGACCACCCTGTCGAGGTCGGCTGCGCCGAACTCGTAGCAGCGGCTGCGGATGTGAGGTCCGATGTGGGCCGCCACGCCAGTCGCGCCTAACCGGCGGAGGGCTGCGACCGTCGCCTCCACGATCCCGTCACCCAGGCCGCGCCAGCCAGCGTGCACCACCCCGACGGCGGCGGCGCCGCCGGACGGGGAGGTGCCGACCAGGACCAGCGGCACGCAATCGGCCACCTGTACCGCCAGAGGGGCGCCGGGTTGGTCGGTCACGGCGGCGTCGGCCCGGGTTCCCGCCTGCTCACCGGCTGAGCCCACCACCACCACCGCCGCTCCGTGGACTTGCTCGAGCCACGTCCACGGGGCGTCGACGATGCTCCGCCGGCGCTGCTCGAGGTCGCCGGCCGAGCGGATGGCCAGGTCGCCGTAGCTACGGTCGGTGAACTGCCACCGGGCCTGCATGAGTCCCGCCGGCCGTAGCTACTTCAGGAACGAGGGGACGTCGAAGTCGTCGTCGCCGGAACTGTCGCTGGCATCCTCGCCGTCCGTGCCGAACAGGTCCGAGGCCCGGTTCGGTCGTTCTTCATTGGTGGACCGGCGGGTCGACGCGCCGTCGCCCTCCCAACGGTCGAAGCCGGCGGCGATCACCGTGACCCGCACCTCGTCGCCCATCTCGTCGTCGATGACGGCCCCGAAGATGATGTTGGCGTCGGGGTGAGCCACGCCGTGGATGACCTCGGCGGCTTCGTTGACCTCGAACAGGCCGAGATCGCTGCCTCCGGCGATGGACAGCAGGATGCCGCGGGCGCCCTCGATGGAGGACTCGAGCAGGGGGCTGGAAATGGCGTTGCGGGCGGCGTTGAGCGCCCGGCCCTCGCCGGAGGCGTGCCCGATTCCCATCAGGGCAGATCCGGCGTTGCTCATGATCATCTTCACGTCGGCGAAGTCGGTGTTGATGATGCCCGGAGTGGTGATCAGGTCGGTGATCCCCTGCACGCCCTGGAGGAGGACCTCGTCAGCCATCTTGAAGGCGTTGACCATCGAGGTCTTCTCGTTAGAGACGGTGAGCAGCCGGTCGTTGGGGATGACGATCTGGGTGTCGACCTTCTCCTTCAAGGACTGGATGCCCTGCTCGGCCTGCACCGAGCGGCGTCGGCCCTCGAAGCTGAACGGCCGGGTCACCACGCCGATGGTGAGGGCGCCGATGCTCTTGGCGATCTCCGCCACCACCGGAGCGCCGCCCGTGCCGGTCCCGCCGCCCTTGCCGGCGGTGATGAACACCATGTCCGAACCCTGGAGGGCCTCCTCGATGTCGGAGCGGTGCGCTTCGGTGGCCTCCCGGCCCACTTCAGGGTCGCTGCCGGCGCCGAGACCCCGGGTCAGTTCCCGACCGACGTCGAGCTTCACATCGGCGTCACTCATCAGCAGGGCTTGGGCGTCGGTGTTGATGGCGATGAACTCCACCCCCTTGAGCCCAGCGTCGATCATGCGGTTGACGGCGTTGACGCCGCCGCCGCCGATGCCCACGACCTTTATGACTGCCAAGTAGTTCTGCGGGCTGCCGGCCATTGCTACCTCCAGGTGGAGCCGGTGAGCCGTAGCGACCGGGGTCCGAGGGTCGAAAGCGCCCAGCCGCTGGGGGCCGGGCTAGAAGTGATTGGAAGGGTGTCACATGCGGAGTCAGGTCCTGCCCAGTCCAGCAAGTCTCTAGGCACCTACTCTCAACCTTTGGTAGAGGTTGAGAGTTATGTAAACCTGTGGTTCGGGTTGATACTCTAAGCACTTCCGGTCGGGCTGGTCAAGACCGGGGCCGGTGCGGCGGGCGCGGTCACCACCGGAGCGGCGGGGACACAGACATCGATGGTGGCCACTCGGGCGGGATCGACTCGGGCCAGCAGCGTGTTGAGCGCCAGTATCTTGTCGGCCAGATCGGCGGTGCCACAGAACCGGACCTGACCACCGGAGGCGATTCCGGCGTGGAGGCTGCCCCCACTGCCATCGACATCGGAAAGCCGGCTGACCAGGCTCGGCGGTAGCCGGCCAGCCAAAGCCAGCGCTTCTCGCGGCCCGGCACCGATGTTGGCCCCGGCCCGGGCGGCCACAGGGGATGATTTGAGCTGTAGGAGGCCTGGCGTGGGAGCCGAGCGCGCCTCTAGCAACTGACCCGACTCGTCCACCAACAGCCAGCCTCCGGTGGAGCTCGGGACCTGGGCCACCGGGGTGCGCTCGATGATGCGGAGCGAGAGGGTGTTGGGCCAGCGCCGCACCACGGTGGCCGACTGGACCCAGGGCAGCACCGCCAACCGGCTGGCGGCCGCATCCACGTCCACACCGGCCATGGGAGTGTGGAGGTGGACCCCGGCGGCGAACTCGACCTGGGCGATGCTCACGTGCTGAGCACCTCCGAGGTCTATGTCGAAGCGGGAGACGGCGAGCACTGGCGAACGGCTGATCGCCAGGGCGAGCGCAGGACCAGGATGAGCACTGCGGCCACGGCCACCAGCCATCGGAGCCGGCGGCGGGCGCGCCCGTGCTCGATCTCGTGCCGGCGAGCGGCGATCCGGTTGTGCACCGGCTCTGCCAGAGCCCGATGCCGGGGCGCGGAACGGGGTCGGCTGATGGTTCCGGCCGTCAACCCAAGTCTCCCTGGCCGGAGCCGAAGCCGATCAGCCGGGTCTCGGCCTCCAGGTGGATGCCCGATCGGGCGGACACCCGCCGGCGGACCTCCGTCATGAGGGCGTGGACGTCGTCGGCGCGGCCGCCTTCGTCGGCTTGGATGAAGTTGGCGTGCCGGGTGGACACCATGGCCGTGCCGAGCCGCAGACCTTTGGCGCCGGCCGCCTCGATGAGCCGGCCGGCCGAGTCGCCCGGCGGGTTGGTGAAGACCGATCCGGCGTTGGGGCCGCCCGGCTGGTTGGCCCGGCGCCAGCGGACGATCTCGGCGATCTCGGCTTCGGACCGCGCCCGGTCACCACGCCGCAACTCCAGCATCGCGGAGCGAACCAAGTCAGTAGAGGCGACCGACGAACGGCGATAGGCGAGGTCGAGCCCGTCGGCCAGCATGTTCACATCCTCGCCGGTCGCCAGATGCCTGACGCGGACCCTTACCAGGCTGGCGGCCATGTCGGAGCCGTGGCCGCCGGCGTTCATGCGCACCGCCCCCCCGACCGAGCCCGGCACACCGACGGCCCACTCGAAACCGGTGAGGCCGGCGGCGGCGGTCCGGCGAGCGACCACCGGCAGGGCGACGGCCGCCCCAGCCTCGACTGACGTGCCCGATATCTCCACGGTGGTGAACCGCTCCCCCAGGACCAAGGCCAGGCCGTCGAACCCGGCGTCTGACACCAACAAGTTCGAGCCCTTGCCGACCACCAGCACGGCCACGCCCGACTCCATGACGGCGCGGCTGGCCAAGTCCAGGTCTCGGTCGGAGTCGACCGCCAGATACAGGGCCGCTGCGCCGCCGACGCGATACGTGGTCAGGGGGCCCAGGGCCACGTTGCGCCGGGCCCGACCGGCCAGCGCGGCGGCCGCCACCTCGATGGTCTTCGATGGCGCCGCCGGCCGGGGCGAGCTCACCGGTTCGACCGGGCGACGAGCAGGGGGCGCACCAAGTCCGGCAGATCGGTCACGTCACCGGCGCCCAGCCCCAAGCACAGGTCACCGGGCCGCAACAACCCGGTCAGCCACACGGTGACGTCGGCGAGGGTGGGTAGCCAAGCCACCGCTTGGTGAGGATGGGCGTCAAGCACGGCGTCGACCAGCAGCTTGCCGCTCACCCCTTCGATCGGCGGCTCGCCGGCGCTGTACACGTCGGTGATGGCGACGGCGTCGGCATCGACAAAGGCGTCGGCGAAATCGGCCCACACCTCGGCGGTGCGGGTGTAGCGGTGGGGCTGGAAGACCGCCACCACCCGGTGCCAGTCCCCGCTGCGCGCCGCCTGGAGGGCGGCTCGCACCTCGGTCGGCAGGTGGGCGTAGTCGTCGATGAAGGTGACCCCGCCGGCTACGCCGCGGTGCTCGAAGCGCCTCGCCACCCCGCCGAAGTCGGCCAAGGCGGCGGCGCCCTGATCGAATGCCACCCCCAGCTCCATGGCGGCGACCAGGGCGGCCGTGGCGTTGCGGGCGGTGTGAAGGCCGGGCTGGGAAACGTCGACAACTCCCAGAACTCGATCTAGATGCGACAGCCGGAACCGCACACCGTCGCCCCGACCCTCGACACCGTCGATCACATAATCGGCGCCCGGGCTGGTCCCGTACGTCGTCACCGCGTGCGCCGCCGCGATCCGGCCGGCCAGTTCGGCTGCCACAGGGTCGTCGATGCAGACGACCCGGGGGCCGGGGACGGCGGCCAGGAAGGTCTCAAAGGCTGCGACCAGCCGATCGAAGGAGCCCCAGTGGTACCGGACGTGGTCGAGCTCGACGTTGGTGAGGATGGCGGCCTCGGCACCCAGTTCGAGGAAGGTGCCGTCGCTCTCGTCGGCTTCGACGACCAGCCACTCGCCTCCCCCCCAGCCGGCGCTGCTGCCGAGGGCGGGTACTTGGCCGCCGACGACCCATGACGGGTCGCACCCGGTGGCTCGCAGCAGGTAGGCCAGCAAGGCGGTGGTGGAGGTCTTGCCGTGGGTCCCGGCCACCGCCAGGGTGCGGCGGGTGGCGGCGATCCCCGCCAGCAGGTCGGCCCGTCGCAGCACCGGGGTGCCGGCGGCGGCGGCGGCGATCAGATCCTGGTCGTCGGCGGGGACGGCCGTCGAGGCACCCACCGCGTCGGCACGCGACGCCGCCGAGGGGTGATGGCCGACGGTCACCTCGACACCCAGTTCTCGGAGCTCGTCCACCACCGCTGAATCCCTTTGATCGCTCCCCGATACGCAGTGGCCCATGGCCACCAGCACCCGGGCGATGGGGCTCATGCCGCTACCGCCGATGCCCACCAAGTGAAGCGTTTGTTGCACGCTCAGGTCCGGCCGCGTCGCGGTGCCCTGGCGGGCGGCGTCGTCAGCCACGGGCGTGGGCCTCGATCAGGTCGGCCACCCGATCGGCGGCGTCGAGCCGGGCCAGGGAGCGCATGCCGGCGCCCATCCGCTCGCGGAGACCCCGATCGGCAAAGATCCGGCCCAGCTCTTGCTCGAGGCGATCGATGGTGAGCTCGTTGTCAGGGATCAACACCGCTCCGCCGGCGGCGACCAGCACCTCGGCGTTGGCCGTCTGGTGATCGCGGGTGGCGATCGGTAGCGGCACGACGATGGCGGGGACCCCGAATGCGGTCAGCTCCGAGCAGGTGCCGGCGCCGGCCCGGGTGACGGCGATGTCGGTGGCGGAGAGCAACAGCTCCATGTGCTCCTCGTATTCGATGAGCTGGTGGTCGAGGCCACCGTCGGGAAGCGCGGTCCGGGCGGCAGAAAGCGACGCGTAGTCCCGGGTGCCGGTGATGTGCCGTATGGCGAGGTCGCGGCGGTCGGCCCAATGCTCGACCACGCCGGCCACCGCCTCGTTGACCCGTTGAGAGCCGAGCGAACCGGTGAACACCGACAACAACGTGCGTTCGGGCGCAAGCCCGAGAGCGGCGCGGGCCGCCACCCGGTCGGGGCGGCTGGCGGCGGCTCGCAGCTGGGGCCGCAGCGGGTTGCCGGTGACCACGGCGCGGGGCAGATCTGTGCCTTCGAAGCTGACGGCGGAGGCGGCGGCGAAGCGCCGCAGCACCCGGTTGACGGCGCCGGCTCGGACGTTCTGCTCCATGAGGACCAGCGGCACGCCGAGCGCGGTGGCAGCTGCCGCGCAAGCGAAGGAGGCATGGCCGCCCAGGCACACCACCACCTTCGGCCGCCGGCGCCGCACCATGGACATGCCGGCGGCAGTGGCCCGCAGCAGGCCTGCAGCGGCGGCGGCGTTGGACCTGTCGAGCTTGCGCTGGATCCCCCGGCCGGTCAGCTGATCGTGGCCGAAGCCAGATCCGGCCAGCAGCTTGGCCTCCGTCCCCCGATCGCTGGTGACGAAGTGGATGGACGCCGGGTCATGACCGCGCTCGACCAGGACATCGGCCACGGCCAGGCCCGGCAGGAGGTGCCCGGCCGTGCCCCCGCCGGCGAAGATGGCCCACGTCTCGTTCGTCATCAGCGGTCCGGGGCCGGCGCCGGCCGGCGGGCCACCCCCAGCAGCACACCGGCCGCCGCCAGGGTCAGCAGCAGCGACGAGCCACCGAAGGACACGAACGGCAGCGGCACGCCGGTGATCGGCAGGACACCGACCACCGCACCCATGTTGATGAAGGCCTGCACCACGAACCACACCGTGATCCCGACGGCCAGCAACTGGTCGAAGGTGGACTCGGCCCGGAAGGCGATCCGCGCCCCGATGGCGGCGACGACCAGGAACAGCAGGATCATCAGCACCCCCCCGGCCAGCCCGAGTTCTTCGGCCATCACCGCGTAGATGAAGTCGGTGTGGGCCTCGGGCAGGTAGTTCCACTTGGCCCGGGAATCGCCCAGGCCGCGACCGAACAGCCCGCCTCCGGCCGCCGCGGCCTGGGACTGCAAGGTCTGGTACCCGGTCCCGCCGGAGTGGGCCCAAGGGTCGCGGAAGGCCATGAGGCGGTTGAGGCGCCAAGGGGTCCGGGCCACCGACAGGACGGCGGCGCCGACAAAGGTGCCGAGCCAGCCGGCCAACGACCGGCCGGGTGCGCCGGCGGCGAACAGCATGCCGGCGGCGATGGCCACGATGACCAGGGTGGTGCCGAGGTTGGGCTCGAGCATGATCAGCAATGAGACCACCCCGAGCGCCAGCATGACCGGCCGCACCACCCGGCGAGCGCCCCGGCAGCGGTCCTCGAGCTCGTCACGGCGGCGGTCGACCAGATCGGCGATGAAGATCACCATGGCCAGCTTGGCGAGCTCCGATGGCTGCAACTGCAGGCCCCCGCCGGCGATCCAGCGCTGGGCTCCGTTGACCCGCACGCCGATCCCCGGCACCAGCACGGCGAGCAGCAGACCCACTGCGACCAGCCACCCGGGCATCGCCAGCCGCCGGACCCAGGGTCCGGCGTATAGGGCGGCGACGAGCGCCACCGTGCCCAGGGCGCACCATTGGACTTGCCGGGCGAAGTAGGACCACGTCGAGCTGCCCTCGTCGACGGCACGCACCGCCGAAGACGACAGCACCATGATAAGCCCGATCATGGTGATGACCACGATCACAGCCAGCAGCAGGTAGAAGCTGCCGGTGGCCTCGCCCGGCAGGGCCAGGCGGCCGCTTCGTGCCGCCCGCGGCCGCACCGGCGCCGACCGACCGCGGCTGATCGGCGCCCCCGGTCGCCGGTGACCCTCCCGTGGCGCGATGGTCCAGTCGGTCACCGGTCACCTCCTATGAGCTCGTGCACGGCCCGGGCAAAGTCCTCGCCCCGCTCGGCATAGTTGCGGTACCAATCGAACGAGGCACAGCCGG
>JAABUJ010006514.1_pt1 | contig 11262 bp, 11 predicted proteins | sample 5559131 | NCBI WGS metagenome assembly JAABUJ01 (sample SAMN10711875, study PRJNA513366) | rock metagenome | isolation source: Antarctica rocks | place: Antarctica: Victoria Land, Mt New Zealand nord | collected 2016-01-07 | reverse complement strand
GAGCCCATCTCCGTGACGAAGCCTGTGTAGGGCAGCGTACGCGCGAAGGCCACGTTGTACGGGGCGCTGAGGTTGTGCGACCGCGCTGGAGCGGCTCCAGGTGTTACCGACCCCGCTGTTGGAAGAGGCGCCTGGGGGGTGAGCAGGCGCATTGCCCCGCTCAACGGTACCTGGTAGACGAACTGGCGCAGCGTGACCCAGGCGCCGGCGCGGCGCGCCTGCACGGTGAGGCTCCAGCGTCCGTTCATCGGCGCGAAGAGATTACGCGCGCGCCAGCGTCCGCCGCCCAGCGCCACGGCGGGGTAGGGCAGGACACCCATGTTCATGTCCAGCGACCGCGAGAGGAGGCGCACGGCCGGCGCGTTCACCCCCGCGATCGTGAACGTGTTGGGCGCGCTCAGAAGCCCCGGCGCGACCGTGATGGTGACGGCGTCCGGGTTTTGTCCTGGCGCGACGAAGGCGGCGCCGGGGCCGACCGTGAAGGTGAACGGGAGGGTACGGTAGTCGGGCGCCGTAGCCGTACGCACAAGCACGTCCGCGCGCCATGTCCCCGTCGACGCCAGGCTGCCGCGCACACTAAAGCGCGCGCCGTGGGCGACTGTATTAAGTGGGGCCAGCAGGGCGGGGCGACCGGCCGGGTAGAGGTGGATGATTGCCGCGGCGCTATTCTCGTTCAGGGGCGCCCCACGCTCCGAGAGCGCGAGGGTGAAGGTCGTGGCGCCGACGGCGGGCGGCGTCACGGTGAGCGTTCCGCGCAGGTCACCCGTCGCTGCCACGCCGCTGATCGTCGCCGGGGTCGTATCCGTCGTGGTAGGAGTCGCCGCCGCCGAGGACGCGGCGGACGGCAGGGTCTGGCCCATCAGCGCTGTCGCCAGCAGGATCGCGGCGCCGACCCAACTCTCCAGGCGCAGCCGCGCCGCCAGTGTGGCCAGCCCCTCGTGTACGTTCGCCGTGGCCCCGGAGTCGTGGGTATCGCGCGCCGTGTTTTGCTGGGCGCGGGCGATGCGCGGACGCAGGCCAAAGACGTGCGAGGCGCTCAACGCGATGAGCAGCGCGACCAGGGCGATTTTGGCGATCAGCAGTTGTCCGTACGTCGAGTTGACGAGGACGGAGGGCGCGTCCAGGTGGTTGACCGCGTTGTAGAGGCCGGAGAGGGCTAGCGCTGCCACGGCGACGTAGGCGACCGGCGAGAAGCGGTCGAGCAGCGGCAGCAGCGCGGGAGCGCGTTCGTCTGGCGGGAGCGTGCGGCGCGCCGGCGCCACGCCGTAGGCCAGGGCGGCGAGCCCGCCGGCCCAGGCGGCCGTACACACGAGGTGCAGCCAGTCGACACTGTAGGAGAGCCACAGCGGATGCACGTCGGCGGCGTGGCCGGAGAAGGCGACGAGGAGCATATACAGCGCGGCCAGCAGCGCCAGGGGCAGGCGAACCATCTCCCAGCGCGACGCTGTCGCGCCGAGGCTGAGGGGCCGCGCGACGATGCCGACGGCCAGTCGGCTGCGCCGCGCGCGCGCGGTTGCCGCCGCGACCGCGGGGGCTATGGCTGGGACGCGCGCGCCGCCGGCCAGGACCAGCGCGACGAGCAGAACGACGAAGCGCAGCAGCACAAGGTTGCCGTTCTGCGAGGAGAGGATGCCCGCCAGGGTGTCGGGGGCCAGTCGCCGCCCGTCCCCTGTAGCGCCAGGCTCACGACCTCGCCGGCCAGCGCCCACACGACGACGACGGGGGCGAAGCGGACGAGCCGCCATAGGCGCGGGGCGGCGTGCCAGGCCAGGCGCGCCGCCGGTGTCTCACGCAAGCGGCGGGCGGGGGCCAGCACGAGCAACTCGACGAGCAGCGCGCCCAGCCACAGCGCCTGGGCCATCAAGCCCAGCCAGTGCAGCAAAGCCGTCGCCACCGCTCCGGCGTCCAGACCCAGTCCGCCGCTGGAGGACCCCGATGCGCCGCCGTAGCTGCCGGCCGCCGCCCCCGTGACGGCGGCGGCGGCGTTCGCGCCACCACTGGGCGTGACGCGGAAGGTGTAGAACGAACTGATGACGTGGCCATCCGTCGCCGATTCGGAGGTCCAGAACACGCTGTACGTCCCCGACGCCAGACGGGGCAGCGCAAGGCGCCACAACTCGCCGTCGTGGCCGGCGGCTAAGTGACCTGTATCGGTGGTAACAGGGCGCCCCGCGGCGTCGGTGATATGGACGCGCGTCAGGGCCGGGTTGAGCGGCTCGTCGAAGGTGAAAAGGGCGACGGACGGCGCGCGCGCGATGACGCTGTCGGGCGCCGGGTCCGCCTGCACCAGATGCGCGTGGGCCGAGGCCAGCCCCGGCGGCGCGAGCAGCCACAGCAGGGCGGCCACGAACGCGCCGAGCCACAGGCGACGGGTGCGCAAGGGGTGAGCACGGGCAGGAAAGGCGCGCGACAGCATCGGTGTATCCTCAGACTACTTACTTGACAGTGAAGTTGAAGGTGAAGCCCGCCGTATGCCCGTCGTCGGCCGACACGGTATACCACATGACGGTGTAGACGCCTTTTAGGCCCTTGGGTAGCGTCGCCACGATCTCCTTGGGATTCTTAAAGGGGAAGGAGTTCTTGCCCGTGTCGACCAGAGCGTGGTCGCCCCTGGGATCGGCTTCGAAAACATGCACGAACGAGACCGACGGCTTGACGTTCTCGGCAAAATAGGCGGTCAGCGTGCGCGGATAGGCGTTGGCCGCGAAGACCTGGCCGGGCCTGATGTTGGCGTGGTTGAGCGAGGCATGCGCCGAGGCCACGCCCGTAGCGGAGAGGATGAGCGCGACGGCCGCGACGGCGGCGAGGGCGACGCGTGTAGGGGCGAATCGTGTGGTCATGTGTCGAGTCTCCTATATTGAGTAGTATGGCGACGATGGGGGGCGCCGGCAAACGATCCGGCGCTGTGGTTTGGCTATAGCTTGACCATGGCATGGCGATGCTGACTGCTAGTGGGACGCGCGGACATAGGGTCCGGACACAGTGGGACGGCGCTTGACAGGCCGCCGGTCGGTATGTGCGCGATCAGGCCGCGGCGGGTACGGGTGGGGGGCGCGCGAAGAGACCGGGCACGTACCGCCTATGGGGAAGGCGCGCGGCGTCAAGATTGGGCAGCCGGGGCTCCGCGCCGGAAGCGGCGCGGAGCAAGAGGCGCAGCCGCTGAACGACCATTACGCGGAGCCGCGTCAAGCGGCGCTCGACGCGCCAGAGCAGCAGGCCGAGCAGGGCGGCGACCGCCAGCTGTAACATCCCAAGCGGGAGCGCGGCGCCGAGCGGCATGACCATCGGCGCGCCGTTCATGACCATAGTGGTCCGCATCGGACAGATCAGGCCCGCGGCCCCGAGCAGGGCGGCCTGCGGGCCGAGCACGGTGGCGCTGATGAAGAGCAGCCGCCATGGTGAGCGCGGGACGGTGACGCGCCCGTCCGGTGTGGGCAACCGGCGTGCGGTGAGCATGCGTCCGAGCGCCCCATTGAGCCGATCCAGCCGCCACATCTCTTGTAAGGCGAAGATGGGCGCGAGTATGGCGACAACGGCGATGAGCCCGAGAGGGCCGCGCAACGGGCAGTGCGCCAGCAGCGTCCCCGCAGCCGCGAACCAGCGTGGTCCGAGCGGCGCGTCGAAGGGCACATGATAGGCCAGCAGATGCACGAGCCCCGCTCCGATGAGCGCGGTCAGGAACAGTCCCAGCAGATTGCGGCAGGCAGGCGCGCGCCCTGTCCCGCCGGCGAGGCGGGGCGGCGCCACGAGCGCCGCGAGGTTACGCGGTTCCTGCTGCATACTATCGCCCCTCACGTCATAACAATAGCACGCTCTCGTACATCTGTCTGTATCGTGTGGCGATGTGGCGATTGACCCCTTGACTAATGGAGCCAGGGTGGCTACATTAAAGGAAATTGGAACGACTGATAGAGACTGAGAGGATGGGGAGATGACGACGACGGCGCGGAGGACTAGGCAACCAAAATTGCGTAGTGTGCGGGTGCAGGCGCGCCTGACGCCGCCCGTGAAAACAATTATCGAGCAGGCGGCGGACCTGTGTGGCCTGTCGGTGTCGGATTTTATGGTCAATAGTTCGCGCGAACGGGCCGAGGCGCTGATTCGTGAGCATCGCGTGATCACCCTGACCGCCCAGGATAGCGTAGCCTTCGCCACAGCGATCCTCAATCCACCCCGGCCCAATGAGGCCCTACGCGCGCTCTTCGACCAACCGCGTGTCGCACAGGGCGACATATAGGGTGGATGTGGACATAGCGGAGTTTGTTATCGAGCCGCTCGTCAAAGCGCACAAGCGAGCGGCTTTTTCGTGTGGCAATGCTCAACTCGATCGGTACATGCGCGAACTGGCGCGCCAACAGCACGCGGGTGGGGGTACGCGCGTCTATGTCATGCGCCACGTTCCGACCGATAACGTCGCGGGTTTCTACACGTTGAGCGCGACCTCCATCGAAACAATCAACTTGCCCCAAGACCTGGTGAAGAACCTGCCGCGCTACCCCACGCAAGGGGCGATTCTTATCGGCCAACTGGCGCGCGATCTGACGTTCCGCGGCACGGACGTGGGCAAGTGGCTCTTGCACGACGCGCTGGAGCGGAGCGTGTCCATCCAGCGAGAGCATCTGGGCGCGGTGGCAGTTGTGGTCGATGCCGTCGATGACCACGCCGTCCGCTTCTACGAGACCTTCGGCTTTGCCCGCTTCGCCGCCATGCCGGATAAACTCTATATCCCCATGGCGACCATCGCCACGGCCTCGTCCTCCACCGTCACGTCAGTGCCGGCACCGGCGCGGGAGGGCTAGAGCGGTACGGCGCTCGTACTATCCCAGGGCCGCGGATATGGCGGGATTCTGTGGGAGCCGCAGGCGATAGACGCCCTCGCTCGTGCCAGCCAGCAAGGTGGGGCGCGCGCCATGTGCGCTGGGGAACGCGAGCAGGGCAGTCACGACGCCGTCGCCGGGGGTCGGGCCAAGCGGGACCCAGGGGCCGTACCCCCGCGAGACGCCGCCCTTTCCTGAGGCCGTCGCGGGCATAGCGGCGTAGGCCGCCATATAAACGCCCGTGCCCATGCTGCCCAGGAACAATAGGCCCCTGCCCTCGTTGTCGTCGAGCGCGGCTAGGGCCATGCCGTGAACATCGGGCGACAGGCCGCGCCCGACCGAGGCGAAGCCGCGCGCGACACCGGTCCAGACGGGCTGCCGCGCGCCCATCACGCCGGCGTAGACGTGCCCCGGCAGCGCCAGCAGCGCCTCGACGCTCGGCGGCGGCAAGATCCCGGCGGGGACGCGCCAACTTCGGCCGTCGTCGGCGCTCACGCGCAGCGAGGCGGGGAGCCCGGCCAGGCCGGCGTAGAGCGCGCCGGTCGCGGGGTCGCGCGCGAAGGCGGCGACGGCGCCGCCGGAGATGCGCGCCGCCTGTGTCCACGCGCGGCCGCCGTTGGTAGAGCGGTAGATACCCCCGTCCGAGCCGGCCAGCACGTCGCCGCCGGGGAGGGCGTAGATGGCGGTGGCGTAGATCCCGATGCGCGTTGTGGCGCGCGTCCAACGCGCCCCCTCGCGCGGGAGTCGGTAGACGAAACCATCCGCGCCAGTGGCGAGCACCGCATCGCCGCCATGTCCGCTGACATGTCCAGTGATCGCGGCCACGCCCCAGGCCGCGACACCCGGCCTCGAAAAGCTCTGCCCCAAGGCGCGCCATGTCCCGCCGTTGTCGGCGCTACTGGCGATACCCTGCGCCGTCGCGGCGTAGAGCGCGCCCCAGGGCGTGCGTATGATCTGATGAACTAGGGTGTGCAACCCACGCGCCTGGGTCCAGGAATAGGTGTTTGCCGCACGGGGCAGGGATGGGCGTGTGTGTGTCGTCGTGGACAACGGGCCCGCGCGAACGAGGACGAAGCCAGCTAGGATCGCGATGAGCAGGGCAATCGTGGACACAGATACCCAGTGGGCAAGCCGCCGGCCCCTCGATGTCGGACTTTTTCGTGTCTGCTGGGAGCGCCGGCGCGAAAAAGTGGCCTGCCCCTCGACGTCTGTAGCAGGCGATTCCTCGAGCGTGGGCGTGAGCGATGGATCAGCGGGCATGACGACGCCTCACGCGCGGGGCCGGCCGCGGGTTGAGCGTCGGCGCAGCACGGCGGCCAGCACGAGCGCGATGAGTACGCCGTCGATCAGCCAGAAGATGCCGGACATCGCGACGTCGAGGGCGCGCAGGGCGTCGTAGCCCAGGTTGTCCTGCGTCAGCTGGCCGGACGCAACGATATGCAGCAGCGCGGCGTCGAACTGGAACCATCCTCTGGCCTTGTCGTAGTCCCAGACCGCGAGGCGATAGGTTCCCGGACGCGCGTAGCGATGCGTCACGGCGTGCCCAACCACCGTTGTCCCATCGCCAAGGACCCAGCGAAACGGCGCCGCGCGCTCGGTGGTCGAGAGAGTGCGGGCCGGATCGGCGCCGTTCTCGACGATTTGTAGGGCGGAGTTACTCGCGAAGGCCTTGGTGAAGGTGAACGGCGCCCACCTAGTCGGATCGGTCATAGCGTCGGTGGTGAGTTGTGCGCGGACGTCATCGGCGCTCAGAGAGGCGGTGTTATCGATGGCGCAGGCGGACGCCACGCGCGGCGCCAGGGCCAGGAGTAGAAGCAGCGCGCAGAGGAGGCGCGCTGTCACGATGAAACGGGTTGATCGCGTCATCTTAATCTCGCAGGATACCCTCGCCTTCAGGCGTGGGGAGGAATGGGATTGCCACTCGGTAAGGGGCCGCGTCTAGCAGCGCTTTGCCTATGACAAAATCTATATCTATATCTGGTATACTAGGAGTATGGGCGTACGCACGATTGCCCTGACCCTGCGACCAACCGACGCGGAGAAAGCCGCCCTCGAACGACTCCAAGGAGCGTTCAATGAGGCGTGCAACTATGCGTCTGAGGTCGCGTGGCGGGAGCGTGAGTTTAACAGCGTACGCTTGCATCGGCTGGTCTACGTTGATCTGCGCGCCCGCTTCGGCCTGCTGGCCCAGCACGCGGTACGCGCTATTGGCGTCGTCGCCGCGTCGTACAAGGCCGAACGAGGCGTCCAGCATACGTTCAAGCCCACGGCGGCGGTCGTGCTCGACACCCCGCGTCTGTACCGCATCGTTGGCAATCGTGCGCGCGTGACGACGCTCGACGGGCGACTCAACGTGGAGTTGAACATCGGGGGCATCCAGCGTCGTCAGTTGGCCGAGGCCGTGAAGCTGGCTGAGGCCGACCTCGTGCGTGACCATAAGGGGCGTTGGCGTCTGCTGGTGAGCGCCCACTACGCCGACCCGCCCACCATGGACATCGAGGGCGTCCTTGGCGTAGACCTTGGTCGCACGGATATCGCCGTGACCAGCGACGGCGCGACGTTCAGTGGCGCGCACGTCACGGCCATCCGCGACAGGTACGCGCGCAATCGGGCGCGCAGGCAACGGAAAGCCTCGAAAGGAACACGTAGCACGCGCCGTCGGGTGCGTGCCGCGCAGACACGTTTGTCGGGGCGGGAACATCGTTTTCAAGCCAACGTGAACCACACCATTAGCCGACGTATTGTGGACAGCGCTGTTGCCTCTAGGCAAGCTATCGCCTGCGAGGATTTGACGGGCCTGCGGGAACGCACCAACACCCAACGTCGGAGTAAGACGGAGCGGCGCCGCTCTAATAGCTGGGCCTTCCATCAATTGCGGGTGTTCCTGGCGTACAAGTGCCAGGCGGCGGGCGTGCCCTTCGTCTTGGTCAACCCTCGATACACGAGCCAGATGTGCCATCGCTGTCTCCATATGGGTGAACGGTCTGGGAAGCGGTTCGCCTGCGTGAACCCTATGTGTCGCTGGTGTGGCGATGCCGACTACAACGGGGCGCTAAATATCGCGCTCCTCGGGGCTGCCGTAACCAGTCCCGGCGGTCCATGGCTGTGTTGCTCGTACCAACCCGGTCGTAGGGCTTCTGAAAGCCCCCGGCTTTAGCCGTGGGGATGTTTACGATAGCCTGTCTTTGCCTAGTATCGGGGCATCCTAACCTGTCGTTTACCCGACCCGCTGGCTGCCGCGCAGCCTCATACGGTAGGCCGTAGGCGCGCCGTACGGAATCGGGCTCAACGCCTACACTCTTCTTCTTATAGATTACCAGTTAACCTGCTCCTCCATGTGCGCCGGGGCCAATGCGTAGTCGACAGCGGCCTGGGCGTGGATGGTAGTCGTGTCGAAGATCGGTACGGGGCTGTCCTCCTGGGTGATCAGCAACATGATCTCGGTGCAGCCCAAGATGACTCCTTGGGCGCCTCGCGCCACCAGATGCTCGATAGCCTGCTTGTACGCCTCCTTGGACGCCGGATGGACCTGGCCCAGGACCAGCTCGCGATAGATCACCTCGTGCACGATCTGACGCTCCTCCGCGTCCGGGATGAGCACATCGAGGCCGTAGCGCTCCCGCAACCGGCCTTGGTAAAAGTCCTGCTCCATCGTGAAGCGTGTCCCCAGCAGGCCGACCGTCGTCAGGCCGCGCGCGCGGACGCGTTCGCCCGTCGCGTCGGCGATGTGCAGGAGTGGGATAGCAACGCCTTCCTGCACCGCGCCGGCCATCTTGTGCATCGTGTTCGTACAGAGCAACACGAGGTCGGCGCCGCCACGCTCGACCCGCCGCGCCGCTTCGATCATGCGGGCAGTGGCTTCGTCCCACCGGCCCTGGCGCTGGAGCGCTTCGATCTCCGCGAAGTCGACGGAGAACATGAGGCTCCGCGCCGAGTGCAGGCCCCCGAGACGCCGGGCCACCTCCTGATTGATGATGCGGTAATACTCGGCCGACGATTCCCAACTCATGCCCCCGATCAGCCCGATGGTCTTCATGACCGCCGCTCCAATCCGCCGCCACGGACGGGGCGTAGATTGAGCAGAGCATGCGCCCTAGCACAGCAGGGATGAAGCTGTGACGACCACAGGATGCGCCGCGCCACGCCGCGCAGATGGGCGCGCAGGCACTCCCGCAGCGCTATTAGGTCGCGCATATCGCAATAGAGCAGCGTCGTCGCGTCTATGGTCAAGCCCGACTCGGTCGCCAGGAGCAGCACCCGGCGCGCCTCCATATCCCACATCCCGACGCTTGCGGAGCCGTCCCGACGAGGCTCTCCCCCCTTGGGGTCCATCAAGGATAGCATCGCGCACCCTCCCTTCTCGCCAGGGCCGCCGCACGGCCGCCCCTCACCCCGACGCCGCGTCCGAAGTGGACCCCGCTCGCGGATCCGTGTCCCTGGGGCGCCCGGCCTCATCACACCACCGGGCGCCTGACAACGTGGGCGCCGCCCGACTTCGGCGGGCGTTCCAGTAGCAGCAATTTGGCCGGTGGGCCAATCCTGGCGCGCCGGTCCAGGTCGGCTCATATAATCATTATACGGCGGTGTGGCGGCCGGGAGAACGGCCAAACGCGTCGGAATGGATCAGCCAAATGATTGGGATGCTCACCCCATGCCGATGTGCCCTTCGTGGCGAGGTAGGGGGTGGGTTGGCCGCGGCATCGCTGGCGGGTGGTCATGGCGCCCGGTCGCCCGACGCGAACGCCAGCGCGACGATATTGCCGGGCAGGAAAAGGCTCATACCCCCCTCGACCGCCGCACGCTTGGCGCCCGGACCGAGATCCGGCCGGAAGAAGACCTGCGCGGCATAGGCGCCGATGTCCTCCACCGCCCAGGCGTAGCGGTAATAGGCGAGCCCGAGCGGATCGACGGTGGCCGCGCCGTAGCCCTGGAAGAACAGTCGCTCCTCGCGCGGCCCCACCAGCCCCCCGATGATGCCGCCGACCACGAACATCAGGTCGCGCTCTCTCGGCGCCAGGATCGTCTCGTCCCAGTCCACAATCCACACCTGCCCGCCGGCGTCCAGCAGCACGTTGTTCGTGTGGATGTCCGCGTGGCAGAGCACGAACGCCGGCGCGGCCTGAGCCAACCGGCGCCCCAGGTCTTCCGCACGTTCCAGCAGCGTGCGGATGTCCTCTCGCCGCGCCTGCCAGAAGGTGGCGAGCGCATCCGCCGCGGCATCACCGAAGTCCCGCACGCCGATGCGTGTATCCAGTTCCCTGATCACGCCGACTCCCACCGGTGTAAAAGACTCACGCCTCATCAGTCGCATGAGGTCGGGCGGGAGAGCGGTGGCATGGATTTGCCGGAGCAGCGCGCCGTAGTCGACCCATTGCCGCTCCGACATCCCGCGCTCCATGCCGGTCGTCCCCGCGACGAGGGGGTACAGGATGAGCGCGTAGTCGCCCGCTGTCGTCCACAGCGCCCCCGTGCCAGTTGGGAGCGGCGCGACGACGCGCGCGATCCCATGGTCGTGGAGATAGCGCGGGACCAGGAGGCCGGGCTCGTTGGTCAATTGCGTGCGGACTTTGAGGAAATAGGCGCCGCCATCGGCCGTCCGCACGCGGTACACCCACGCCGAGGAGTCATGTCCCAACGGAAGCAAGGTAAGTTCGTCGACAGCGAGACCATAGTGGGCACGCAGACACGCGCGCAGCGTCTCGTCAGAGAGATTGGCGGGCGGTTCACGCATGAGGGAACAGTCCTTTTAGCAGCAGTTGCTCATTCGTGTAGCATGGCAAGTCCCGCTAGAGGATTCGTACCTACCCTTTGGTCATATGCTACCACGCGCATAGGCGGAGTGCGACCCGCGATCTTAACGCCGGAAAGGGCCGCCGCTGTACGGCGCCCCCCAAATGTCCTAGTGCCCTGGGCTCCGGCGCCGACTACACTGGCATCACTACGAATTAGTCGGAAGTCGGAAGTCGGAAGTTGGCGGCAACGACAATGGTAAGCGCCATTCGTCTGCCAATGCCAGCCATATGCGACGCGCTCGACGCGGATACCAACTTCCGACTCACGACTCACGACTCACGACTACTGAGGTCACGATGTCCGCACCATCCGGCCTGCCATCCAACCCCTTCGAGGTCCTGGGACTCGACCGCTCGGCCTCTTTCGAGGAGGTAAAAGGCGCGTATCGTCGCCTAGCGCGTCAGTACCATCCCGATGCGAACCCCACCGACCCCGACGCCCTGGAGCGCTTCACCACGCTGCGCCGCGCCTACGACCGCTTGAAGATCTTCTACCAGACGCTCGATCACGCGGCCCCAACGTCCGGCATAACTGCTGCTCCCATGCCGAGCGCCGAGGCCACGTCGTCCGCGTCGTCCGCGCGAGTGTCGGGCGACCGCGATATTGTGCCCGAGCCCACGGTTCCCGGTACGAGTGGTCGGCGCGCCTTCTA
>JAABUJ010006511.1_pt1 | contig 11268 bp, 11 predicted proteins | sample 5559131 | NCBI WGS metagenome assembly JAABUJ01 (sample SAMN10711875, study PRJNA513366) | rock metagenome | isolation source: Antarctica rocks | place: Antarctica: Victoria Land, Mt New Zealand nord | collected 2016-01-07 | reverse complement strand
TTGACGGTCTGAAGACCGATTCTACGGTGTCAATGGACGGTCGATCGTTGCCGAGCGGCGAAGCGGTGCGAGCCCATCCTCACCAAACTGTCCGCTCATGAACCCCGGAGGGGGAGGGGTTGGGGGAGGGGTTGGGGGAGGGGGGCAGCGGCCACGATGCTGCTGCTGGCCGTATTCTGCTCCCCCACCCGACACCCAGGAACATCCTGCCATGCTACGTATCGCTAACGGTACCATTGTCACCACCGACGCCGTCTTTCGGGGAGATGTCCTGCTGGAGGGCGAGACGATCGTGGCGCTGGGCGCTGCCCTCCCCTGCTCCAGCGATGTCGAGACCATCGACGCTACCGGCTGCCTGGTCCTGCCCGGCATCATCGACTGCCACCTCCACTTCAACCTGCTCCAGGGCGCCATCACCACACGGGACGACTTCGAGACCGGCAGCCGGGCCGCCGCCGCCGGCGGCGTCACCTGCTACCTCGATTACATCACGCAACGGCAAGGCGAGACCTTTGCCGGCGCTATCGCCGCGCGACGGGCCGAGGCCGACGGTCATACGCTGGTCGACTACGGCCTGCACTTGAACGTCAACGACATCGCGCACGGCCAGTTGGCCGAGCTGCCCAGCCTGCTCGACCTCGGTATCAGCAGCATCAAAATCTACACGACGTACAAGCAGACCGGCTTGTATGTAAACGACTGGGTCTGGTACACCCTGCTCCAGGCGTCGAGGCAGCTCGGTATCCTGGTCGAGGCCCACTGCGAGAATGACGACCTCGTGGCCGGCATGAGCGCCCAACTGATCGCCGAGGGCAAGACTGGGCTGCGCTACCATGGCCAGGCGAGACCCGCGATGGCCGAAACCGAGACGGTCTACCGCGGCCTCTATCTGGCCCGCGCCGCCCAGGCATCCTCCTACTTCGTGCACCAATCCTCAGCCGACTCGGTCGACGCCATCGTCGAGGCACGGCAGCGTGGCCAGCGCGCCATCGCCGAGACCTGCCCGCACTACCTCCTGCTGACCGATGACGCGTATGCCGGTCCCCACCCGGAACGCTACACCATGACACCACCCCTGCGAGACGCGGAAAACTGCCGGCGACTATGGGCACATGTGGCGCAGGGAAACATTGCCTGCATCGGCACCGACCACTGCGGCTATACCCTGGACCACCGGCTGCAATTGGCCGATTTCACCAAAATTGCCCCCGGCATCCCAGGCACCGAACTTCTGCTCAATCTGCTCTACAGCGAAGGGGTGGCACGCGGGCGCATCACCCTGCCGCAACTGGTCTCCCTTCTCTCCTCCAACCCGGCTCGCGTCTTCGGTTTGGCGCCGGCCAAGGGCAGCCTGTCGCCAGGCAGAGATGCGGACCTGGTGATCTTCGACCCCGAGGCACGATGGACCGTAGCGGCTGGCCAGTTGATCAGCGCCGCCGGCTACTCCCCGTACCACGGCATGACGCTGACCGGCCGCGTCCGCACCACCCTCGCGCGGGGCCGGGTGGTCTACGATCGCGGCAACTTCCCGCCGGCGCCAGGCCACGGTCGCTTTGTGCGGCGAGGACCGCACGATCCCGAGCAGTCGTTCGTGTGAGCAGGGTCAACCACTACTATCTCGTGCGGTTTCAGACGCCGCGGCAGAGCGCTCTCCCGCTGCAACCATCAACGGCGCTGGTGTGGGGTGGAGGCGGAATCGATCGGTTCTGGAGTGGTGTCTGAACAAAGCGTGAACCCGCCAAAGCCTATACGTCAATCTGGGCGCGCTGCTGTTACGCTTTACCTATAGTGGCGTTTCTGCTGGCCCGGCTGCCCAACCTCGTTACCAGCTTCCTGGGGATCTTCCTCGAGGCTCGTCTCCTCCTGCTCTTTGGCGTGCTGGTCTCCAGCATCCTCGAGGTCCTGATCTCCCCGCAGCGGCTGGCTCGCCTCGTTCCGCGCAATCAATTCTGGGGATTACTCGTCTGGCTCACAGAAAGCACAATTTTGATCCGCTTATGACAACAGCAGCAGTCATTCCCACCCCCCGAGCCCGGTCGTCACGTCTTCCTCTGGCCTTCGCGCTCATTGTTCTGGGGTTGGTGGTCGGGGTCGGTCTCCTCTGGTATGGCCTCTCACCATCAAGTCCTCCTCTTAATTCAGCCACACAGGCGGGACTGATGTACAGCCGCGACTACATGCTATGGAAGAGCGGCCCGCGGGTGCGGAGCGCGCAGGTGCTGCCGTTGCGTCTGCTGCCGCGCGCCCTGGCGGCCTCGGTCTCCGTGAGCGTTCGGCGCCACGTCAATGTGCCCGATCTGCTCCGCCGCTACGGACCAAATCGGCAGGTCGCGCTCATCGTGTTGTACGGCGTCTACAATTCACTGCCGCCGGATGAAGGGGTTGAGATCCGGGGCGATGCGATCACGCTGGTGGATCCGAAGACGAACCGGGTCCTGCTGCTGATGGATTAGCGTTCGTCGAACTCTTTATACTTTGAGGCTTACTCGTGCTGTCGATACGCCCCCCCGATAGGGTCCAGACTCTTCGTCTGTCTCCCTCCCAGGCCCATATCCAAGGAGACCATTCCCTCATGAGACGCTTTGCCCTGATGCTCCTGGCGCCCGCGTTGATGCTCGGGTTCCTTCCCGACACAGCCCGCGCAGCTTCCAGTTCTGCGCCCAGCGCAAAATACCTTTGCTTGATCGTGCTGGACGCGGGAAAGCCAGAGTACATCACCAATCACCTCTCCCAGATGCCCGCCATGCGGTCCCTGATGCAGCACGGTCGCTGGTACGATCGAGCCTGGGTGAGCAGCCTGATGAGCATTACACCGCCGGACCATGCGGTGATCGGGACGGGCTCCTTCCCGAAGGACGACGGCGGCATTGTCAACTGGGACTGGGGTGTCCACAGCACGGGGAAGATTTCCCCCTCATTCCAGGCGCTGGCCAACTATCAAAACGGGTGGGCATTCAAAGTCATCAAGGACTCCGGCACGCCGACTCTCTCCGGTTTGATCCGGCAGAAGTATCCTCACGACCCGGTGATCGCGGGCAGCGGCGCCCACTTTCATGCCGCCGGCCCCATGGGCGGCCCGGATGCCAGCTGGATCTTTTCATACGACCGCATCTCGGGCTCGTGGGCGCCATACACCCTGGGTCAGCACCCGGTGCCGGCTCGCCTACTCCATGACCCTTCCCTGCGAACCCCGCTGGCCGGTAGCAACCACAGCACCGTCCCGTTAACCTACGATCCGCTGCCGATTGGCCAGCAAGATAGCCTGGTGGCCAGTTTTGCCGTCAAGACGCTGCAACTCTATCGACCACGCGCCATGATGATCAATCTGCCGGAGCCTGACACCATTGGGCACTGGTCGCATCAGTGGAAGCACGACGAGGGTCTCCTGTACCTCTCATTTGATAAGGATCTCGCGCGCATAACCGCCGCCTACAAGCAGGCCGGCATCTACAATCAGACGCTGTTCGTCATCACCTCCGATCACGGGATGATCCAGTCCCAGCATCGCGTGCTCGACCGAGTGGCCGTGGTGAATCAGGTAAGGAGCATGGTTGGTCAGAAAGGCATCATTCTGACCAACGGAGGTGGCGCGGCCGGCCCCACCATGACCTCGATGTGGATCAAAAAACCTGCCGAGAATGCACGCGTCGCCAAGGTCCTGTTTGCCAAGCACTACGACAACGTATCGGCTATCTTCTACATCCAACACCATGGCAGCCACTACTACTACAACATGGCCGGCTGCGAACAGTGCCCACCCGACCTGGTCAAGACCTACCGATATCTGCTCAGCACGGAGGCCGGTCCCACCGGCGAGGACATCGGCATCCTCCTGCGAGAGAACGCGCGGAACAGCGGTCTGCCACAGATGATGGGACGGCACGGTGGCGCCGACTGGGGCTCACAGCACGTCACCCTGGTCCTTTCCGGCCCTGGGGTCCAGAATGGCACCTCTCAGCATCCTACCCGCCTGACCGATCTCGCCCCGACCATCGAGCGGTTCATGGGAATTACCCCCAAGGCCCGAGACGGCATCGTGCTGGCCGACGCCTTCCAGAATCCGAATCCGGCGGATGTCGCCACGCAAAACGCCTCGGATCCGATCATGGGGGTGTATGTGAACAGCCTGATGCAGCGAGCGCAGAGCGACATTCTTCTGGAGCGAGAAAACAAGCTCCCCAACGTCGTAACCGCTGATGAGATTATCATCCATTGGAAGCGGCGTCTGGCCGTCACCATTGCCGGCGTCATCGTCTTGCTTGGAACGGCGATAGGCCTGGCGTGGGCTGTTGCCGAAGTTCGGCGCAAGGGGACTGGGCTGAATTGGACGGCATGAATCTTTTCACCTGGACAGCCGAAACATTCCCTGAGCCAGGGTGACGGCTCCCTGGCGGAAACGCATCAAAAACACTCCCGGCCCCTTGACGCCGGCCTTCCCCAGTGCGCTGATCGTGAACCGGTTGTACAGGACGTTCGTCGTCCTGGGGTGCCGTACCGGATAGGCGTTGTCGTCCAGCACGACGGCCTCCTGCCCGGAGGATGCGACCTGTGCAATCGTCCAGTGTAGCGTCTTGCTGTGCGGCGCCTTCGAGAGGTGCGCCACATAGGCCATGGTATCGCCCGCGCCAAACGTGCGGCGCGGGTGCGTGACCTTGATCACCTTTCCCCGATCGTTGTAGTTCAGCCCGAAGTCGATGACACCGCTCAAGGGCCCCGAATAGGCAGAGGCGGCCGGCACTCCAGCCCCAAGGTGTGGTAGCAGCAGGCACGCCATCAGCAGCAGCACGGTCACCGAGCGTACAGCGAGCATCATCCTAGCCCCCGTCAGACCACCGTTCGCGATGCAGCACAGTGTCCAGCGTGCGGCGGCCGCGCTTGAGCGAATTGGACTTCACGTCCTCGGCGCCATGCCCGATCATGGTGACGCCGATGGGCAGGAAATGTTCGGGTATGCCCAGGAGCTGCTGGAGCCCTAACTGGTCCCAGACGCCGACAAAGGCGCCGGCTAATCCCTCGTTGACTGCCGCGAGCAAGATCAGCATCAGCGCACATCCCGCGTCGGTGTGCCAGTAGGGCACCGGCCACTCCATCTCCTCAGCCGCCGGATCGGGCTTCTTATCCGGCTCGCGATACCGTTCTTTATACACCTGTTCGCTGGTGCCGATAATGATCTGTACCGGGGCCTCCGAGATGAACAGGTGCATACCGCCCGCCACATACTGCTCTTCATCGGCAATCTGGGCAATCCGCTGCCGGGTAGCCTGCTCGGTTACCACCACAAAGGAGACACCCTGGCTGAAGCCGGCGCTCGGCGCATGCTGCGCCGCTTCCACGATCCGTGCAATGGTCTCGTCCGGCACCGGCTGCGCGGTAAAGTGGCGCACCATGCGCCGCTTACGAACCACATCCTGAAAGTCCATGGCATCAGTATACGGGTCGGCGTGCAGTGACTCACGTCATCGTGGACGGCAGGAGTGTGCACGCTGCGGCACGCATCCCCCCCTCCCCCTAACCCCCTCCCCCTCCGGGGTTCATGGATGGACAGTTTGCAAGAACTGAAGTGATCGTCGCAGGCAGGAGTCGTCCGCATCCGTCAGCCGGCACCGCACCGGACGCAGGGCGACCAGGTGTCCTTCGCAGGCCATGGGTCCGGTAGCGGCCGTACCCCATTCGGGGCACAAGTTGGCTCCGCCCGGCCCTCCATCGGTGGTGGCCATGGAGGCCATTACCTACCGGAGAGACCCGAGGGCGGGCCGGGCAGGAGCCGACTTGTGCCCCGAGTGGGGTACGGTCCCTACGGGATCACTAGGCAGAAGGCCGGGACCGTGCCGCCGCAGCACCGCGGTCGGTTGACCTATCAGATGACCGTGATGCCTCAGAACTGTCCGCTCATGAACCCCCTCCGGGGGGAGGGGGAATCCCTGATACGTGAGCCACGACCGTCCTAGCTGCGGCCAGCCGCCACGTGGCCACGACGTGACGGCAGACCGAGGACCCGGTGGTGATACCCTCCTCACCGTGGCCCTCCCCTGGAACCGAGGCTGAGGCAGTCATACGAAAGCCCCCCTCCCCCCCGCGAGGGTTCATGACCGGACAGTTTCACACCGCATGGCCCTCACCAGAATGCGTCCTGCCCCGATGCGTCCCGCCCCGATGCGTAGAATCGATCTTCAGATCGTCCGCTGGAGGCGCCGCGCGTAAGCGCAGGCGCCGGCCCGCCCCACGGCATTACCATACCGCCGCATCTCGCCGCCCCCGGGACCAGCGTCCGCCTGACATGCTCCTCCCCTGCACAGCTCGGTGGTCCCCTGCACCCGCGTCCGGTCTCCGATCAAGGAAAGGAGCAGAGAAGCACACCCGTTAGTGGCTTGACCACCCCACTCCACCAGTGCAGTCGAGAAGCAGCATGGTGGGACGGCCCAGGACCGGCGCTGCCGCGCGGTCCTTCCTTTGACGGTCTGAAGACCGATTCTACGGTGTCAATGGACGGTCGATCGTTGCCGAGCGGCGAAGCGGTGCGAGCCCATCCTCACCAAACTGTCCGCTCATGAACCCGCGAGGGGGAGGGGTTGGGGGAGGGGGGGCGCGCCACGGCGGGGCGGAGTGTTCGCGGTGGCATGAGCCCGGTGGTCAATAATAAGAAACATGACCCACGCACATCGGCACCCCTGGCGCTCGGCGGCCATCCTTGCCATGCTCACCGCACTGGCTCTGGCGGCGGTCGCTGCCGTGACCTACCGGCCCCCGACGCCGATCAACCCGGGTCCTGCCCGCGGCCAGAGCAGCGCGCCCCGCTATCCCATCAAGCACGTAGTCATCATCGTGCGCGAGAACCACAGCTTTGATAACATCTTCGGACGGTTCCCCGGCGCCGATGGGGCCACACATACCGAGTTGGCGTCCGGAAGAACCGTACCGCTGCTGCGTACCCCGGATCACACCGTGCTCGACATCAGCCATGACGGCGACGCGGCAAGCTTTGCGGTGGATCAGGGCCGCATGGACCGCTTCGCCGAGCTGCCGGGCGCCGTCCAGAACGGTCGCGACCTCGCCAATTCCCAGTACCAGCAGACGGACATCCCCAACTACTGGAAGTACGCCTCGACCTACACCCTGGACGATCACTTTTTCGCCACCATCATGGGCCCGAGCTATCCCAATCATCTGGTCCTGATTGCAGCCAGCTCGCACGACACGGTGGATAACCCGCGCGGTCAGACCAACCACGCTTGGGGCTGCGACGGCGGCCGCTATTCGGTGGTCACCACCATCAATCCGCTCACCGGCAAGCACGGCCTGATCAAGCCCTGCTTCGATATCCCCACGCTGGTCGATGTCATGCAGCGGCACCATCTCTCCTGGAAGTACTACGCACCGAGCGCCTACAACTCCGGCTACATCTGGTCCGCCCTGGACAGCATCCGGCATATCCGGTACTCCCGGCTGTGGACCACCAGGGTGCCGCACGACACGCAGTTCATCCCAGACGTTCGAGCCGGACGTCTACCGGCGGTGAGCTGGCTGGTGACCAACGAGGAGTTGAGTGAGCACCCCCCCTATAGCATTTGCATCGGGGAAGGCTGGACGGTGGCTCACATCAATGCCATCATGCGGAGTCCCCTCTGGCGATCCACCCTGATCGTGCTCACCTGGGACGACTTCGGTGGCTTTTTCGATCACGTCGTGCCGCCCGTCAAAGACTTCATCAGCCTGGGGCCGCGCGTTCCCACCATCCTGATCTCACCCTATGCGCGACCCAGCTTCATCGATCATCAGGACCTGGACTTCAACTCCATCCTGAAGTTCATCGAGAGCGACTTTCATCTGCCGCCCGTGGCCTATCGCGATCGCCAGGCCCCCTCGCTGCTCAGTTCGCTGAACTTCAAACAGCAGCCGCTCAAGCCGTTGCCGCTGCGACCGCACATCTGCAGCGCCAGCGCGCGGAGCGGCCTGCCGCCGATCGTGGGCGCCTATCTCAAGCTGATCCATCACAGCTACGGTGACGAAATTCTGCTCAGGCTCAAGGGCGAGACCCTGGCGACCCTGCTCTTTCGCCCCTCCGTGTCCGTACGCATGTCCGGGAGCAAGCCGGCTGCCCTGACCGACTTCCGTCTGGGCGACCACCTATCGGCCACGGCCCGACCGGACCCGCAGCGCGCCCTGACCTACAACGTGAGCCGCATCCAGGACCTCGACCTGCACGCGTTCAACGGACGCCACGGCCTGGTGGTGGGCGTGAGTCAAGAGGCGCAAACCATCAATGTCCGCTTTGGCTCACGCACCCTGCTCATCAACCTCGATCCCAAGACTCGCATCATCGGACTGGATGGGCTACGCACCACTATCGCCTCCCTGGCGTCCGGTCGTGGCGTCGATATCACGGGCATCTATAACCGCCGGACCGGCGAACTCACGCACGCCTTCGCCATCCGGATCGTAACGCTGAACCACGGCAAGGGCAAGATCAAACCATAAGGAACCTGCATGGAACCACAGCAACACGTCTACGAACTTGATACCGACGCGCTCATGGCCGACCTGCAGCGTGCGCTGGAGGAGCGTGGTTACGAGGTGGTCGAGCGAGCGCCCGCCGGCGTGTGGTGGCTCACGACTGGGCACACTCCGAACGTCGCAGCCGGCGAGCTGGCCGAGATCACGCAACGCCTCATCGCCGAACGGATGCAAGAGGTTGAGCAATAGGCGATAGATGAGTTAAACCAGGGCCGGGCTTGCTACCTTGAGCGCAGCCCGACGCTCGAACTCGAGTCGCGCGCAACGCAGGCGAAGCAGCGCGACATCGCGCCTGGTTCGCGTGCTACACCGGGCGCAGCGCTCGGCGCACCGTAACTCGCACACCAGTTCCTCGTCGGACAGGCCGGCGTCGTGTTCAGCGATTCGGGTAACAAATGCCATCGACTTCATCACCGATACCTCGTGTTAGGTCTTCCTAACATCACTGTAGCAAGTGCCGTGTATGGCGCCAAAGAGAAATCTCTGTGTCCCGTTAATACCCCAACGCCAGGCTGTCGTGACGAGGATCGGCGGCGCCGGCATACACCCCATCCTCCAGAAGCTCGATGGCGTGAGCGTGTCCCATGGCCGAGGTGTAGGCATCGAGCAGGCGGGGACTGTGACCGCGGTCGGCCACCCCGGCTACGACCTCCGGCGGGAAGCGTCCCTCCAGGTCGATGCCCGGCATGCCGTCTCGTTCGCCCACCGCGACATCGAAGCGTGGCGCGTCGATCGCCTGGTCGACGGCCAGCCCTTGATCGATCATGCGGGTGAGGATCTGGACGTGGATCTGGGGCTGGGTGTTGCCACCCATGCTGCCGAACACCAGCCAGGGCTCGCCATCCCGGAAGGCCATACCCGGCATCAGCGTGTGCATGGTGCGTTTGCGCGGGGCGATCACGTTCACGTGGTCCGGGTCCAGCGAGAACCAGGCGCCGCGATTCTGGAGCATGATGCCCGTCTCCCCCGCCATGACGCCGCTGCCGATACCCATATAGTTGCTTTCGATCAGGGAGACCAGATTCCCTTCCTGGTCGGCGGTGCAGAGATAAATGGTATCTCCGTGCGAGCCGTGCGACACAGCTCCAGAGGCACGATCGCCGATCAAGCCGGCCCGCATCTGGGCATACTCGGGCGAGAGCAGTTTCCGCGGGTCAACGGTCATGTGTTCCGGATCGGTCAGAAAGGCGTCACGGTCCGCATAGGCCAGGCGGGTTGCCTCGGCAAAGAGGTGGACATACTCCGCGCCACCCTGTTGGATGCCCTCGGCCGACAGCTGCTGGAGCATGTTCAGGATCATGAGGGCCACCATGCCCTGCGTGTTGGGCGGCATCTCATACACATCGACGTCCCGGTAGCGCACGGAGAGCGGCTCAACCCAATTAGACTGGTGATCCGCCAGGTCCTCCAACGAGAGCAACCCTCCGACGGCCCGGAAGCTGCGTATCAGCTCCTGAGCCACCTCGCCGCGATAATACACGTCCGGTCCGCCTTCGGCAATGGCGCGCAGCGTGCGTGCCATGCGCGGCTGTTTCAGCACCTGTCCCTCAGTTGGGGCCGAACCACCGGGCAGAAAGGTCTCCCGGGCCGGGGTATCGGGATGCAAGATCGACGCGCTGGCGGCCAGCGATCGCGAGAAATTGGCGGTCACCGCAAAGCCGTCTTCGGCGTAGTGAATGGCGTCGGCCAGCAGGTCGGCAAAGGGCAGTGTGCCATAGCGATCGTGCAGCTTCCCCCAGGCTTCAACGCAGCCGGGTACGGTAACCGGCAGCACACCCCGAGCCGGCATCTGGTCCCCACCGGCCAGCTCGCGCACCCGATCCAGCGTCGCTTCCGCCGGCGCCCGTCCACTCCCGTTCAGCCCCGCCAATTCCCGGTCCGCAGGCGTGTAGACTAGCGCAAAGAGATCGCCGCCGATGCCGCAGACGTACGGCGTCACCACCGCCAGGACGGCATTAGTCGCGATAGCCGCGTCCATCGCACTGCCGCCCCTGCGCAGAATAGCAAGCCCGGCTCCGGTCGCCAGATAATGGGGAGAGGCAACCATACCTCGCCGGCCCATCGGTCTCATAGCATGCTCCTTGATCTTCCGCGATCCATCGATAGTCACGACGAAGGGATGTACGCAAAATGGTACCAGTCACAGCGATCAATCGAACGGTCCAGTTGGGCCTCGGCACCGGCCTCCGGTCCATGACACCCCTGGCCGCCCTCAGTTGGGCGGCCTCATCGGGACCTGCGCCCGCCCCTTCCGGATTACCGCTCCAATTCCTCGGAAACCGCCTCGTCACGCGGCTGCTGCTCCTCCTGGCGGTGGGTGAGGTGGTGGCAGACAAGCTTCCCATCACGCCCAGGCGAACGATGCCGGCGTCATTGATCGGGCGTGTCGGGCTGGGCGCGCTCTGCGGCGTGGTGGTCTGCCGCCAGGAACAGCAACCGGCTGCGCTGGGAGCCGGCGTCGGCGCCCTGGCGGCAGGCTGGAGCACCTATGCCGCGACAGCCGGCCGCGCCGCCCTGACCGAGTCAGGTCTGCCGGACATTGCCGTGGCCCTGGCGGAAGATGTGCTGACCGCCGCTCTGTCGGTAGCGGCAGTATATGGGGAATGAGGGCACGCGTCCCCCCTCCCCCTGGAGGGTTCATGAGAGGACAGTTTCACACCGCACAGTTCCAGTCAGGATGGGTAGAATCGATCTTCAGATCGTCCGGTGGAGGCGCCGCGCGCAAGCGCCGGTACCGGCCCGTCCCACCGCAGTACC
>JAABUJ010006510.1_pt1 | contig 11269 bp, 11 predicted proteins | sample 5559131 | NCBI WGS metagenome assembly JAABUJ01 (sample SAMN10711875, study PRJNA513366) | rock metagenome | isolation source: Antarctica rocks | place: Antarctica: Victoria Land, Mt New Zealand nord | collected 2016-01-07 | reverse complement strand
ATATAGCGGGGTAAAAATCGCAAAAACGTTGAGGTTAAAAAAAATAATTTCGGGCTGTGGTTTCGCCCTTGGCGTACATCGCCGTCCGGGAAAGCGAGAAGCATTTCGTAGAAGATTTGTTTTCGGGTGATGTACGATAAGCACTAGACTTTCTGCTGCCGGTTTTTTTGAAATTGTGCCATTCGAACCGCTCAAAACGAAACTAGTTGATCGCGCCGGCCATCAGGTTTCGGAATCGATCCAGGGTACTGTGGCGCGCGCGTTCGAAAACGCAGTCGCAGTGCCTCACGCCGACATCGATGCGCTGGTTTCGGGAGCTGCAAGAGTTGCCAGAGTCATAGCTGATGGAGACGCCGACAAGCCAGAAGAGTACGCTTCCTCTGTCCTCCGGCGAATCGCCTGGTCAAGTCAACGAGCTTTCATGTCTCAGCCGCAAACTGTGTCTTTGCTTGAATCGGAAGTCCAGAAACTGGAATCAGAGCCGGGCGGCTCATCGGCGCTGTTGGCTGCCATAGAGATTCGGCGGCTCCTGGATAGCCTTGATGAGTGTGACCAGAAGATAGTAGTGATGCGCAGCCGCGGATTTCGTTATGAAGAGATCGCGCAGACATTGGGAATGCTCGTCATGTCAGTACGGTGCCGGTACTGTCTGGCAAAGAGCCGTCTTCAAACAGCCGCCCTCGACGGGCGATAATAACCGACGGTGGCGAATGATCGGATAGACGAACTTCGGCGAACAGCGTACCCGAATCCAGATAGGTTCGGGTGTCCTCCCGACTCAACGTTTGAGGCACTGAAGCGCCGTGAGATTGCATTTAATGATCCGGTCTGGGAGCACATCGAGCATTGCTCGCCCTGTTATTGCCAATTCACCGATATTCGCGAAGACCTCTTCAAGCAAGATCGAGTGAAGGGCTTGCGCAAGGCTGCGCGAAACTTGTTAGTCTTTGCGATAGCGGCTGGCGCTGGTGCTGGCGTGTACTATTGGCGCCAGCATCAGACGGTTGTTGACCAACCGACAATCGCAACAAACCACGGCGAAGCGGCAGTTCTGAACTTCGAGGACGGATCGGGACTACGTGGCGCTCAGGAAGGGACAACTGCCAATGCGAATTCCGGCGTGCAGCATTTGCCTCGCAATCAGTTGAACCTCACTGTGTACTTGCCGCTCGGCAGCCCTGCTGGTGAATATGAGCTTGAGATTTCGAAGGCGGCGGGGGAGACTGTTTGGAGCGCTCGTGGTCTCGCGACGATCAAGGATGGACTGACATCGATTCCGGTCAACGGAGATCTGCGAGGTGTGCCGCCTGGGGAGTATCGCTTCAGATTTCGTAGGCCGGGAGAAACTTGGCATGAGAAGAATGTTCTGGTGAAGTAGTGCGTCGGGACCGAGCATAGGTCCGCAAATCGCGACTGTCGATGCGGCACGATTATCGATGGCCACAAGGGCGTTTCTGAGGACCTATCATGGTTCGTGTGGCTGAATAATCAGCCACACGGAGGACTGTATGACAGACGCGCAGACGCTCATAGCTGAGGTCTATTCTGCTTTCAATCAGCGGAACATCGATGCTGCATTGGCGCTGATGAGTGAGAGCGTCAGTTGGCCTAAGGCATCGGAAGGCGGGCGTGTAGTCGGGAAAGAAGAGATCCGTGCCTACTGGAGCCGCCAGTGGAAAGAGTTTGATCCCCAGGTCGAACCGATTGAGGTGATCGACCGCGGAGCGGGCAAGATCGATGTCAGAGTCCATCAACTCGTAAAGAGCCTTGGTGGCGATGTGCTTTCAGACGGCGAGGTCTGGCATTCGTATACCACCGCAAACTGTCTAATTGAACGGATGGACCTCGAAGAGAAGGAAACAGACTCCGAGCAAAACCCGTCCTCAGCATTTACCCAACATTGAGCGTAGACGGAAGCTGGTCTGACTCGCATATACCTCTTTGTGGATCGTGAGTGGATTGGTCTCGAGAAGTCGTCTTATCGCCAGATTTCCTGAAGTCGACTGGCCACGCCGAGCGTGATTACAATTGGCTATCAACCATGAAGCTGATGGAACGTACCAGGTTTTGCCGGGAGGTAAGATGAGAAAACTCAAAATCATCGAACATATCTCGCTGGACGGCGTGATCCAGGCTCCCGGTGGCCGGAACGAAGACGGCGACTACCCATACGGCGGATGGACGGCGCCGTATCGCGATCCCGCCGGGGGAAAAGCGGTCCTCGAGGCGCACGCCAACTCCTTTGATCTGTTGCTTGGCAGGCGCACCTACGATATCTGGTCGGCCTTCTGGCCAAAGGCCGGGAGCAGTCCGTTGGCGGACAGCCTGAACGCGGCTACAAAGTATGTTGCGACCCACAGGCCGGACACTCTGGAATGGGGTCCGTTCGAGGGTCTTGGACCGGACATCATTGCGGATGTTCACCGCATCAGGGCGACGAATGGCCCGGACCTGATTCTCTGGGGCAGTTCGACATTGACATCGACGCTGCTCGAACACGGGCTTGCGGACGAGATCATGCTGTTCGTCTATCCAGTCCTGCTGGGCAAGGGGAAGCGCTTCTTTTCGAACGACACCGCGCCACGCGGACTCGTACTCACCGGCACGGAAGCCGCATCCTCCGGCGTCCTCATCAACACCTACACGCTCGCCGGACCTCTGCGGAGCGGCTCCAGCGACGGTGTGACCCAGTTCCGGACCGGACGCACTCCTGATAAGTCGGCTTCGGTACGCTAGTTGCCGCCACTTGGCCCTCTAACGCGCGAGTCGTACAGGTGAGACGTCGTGGCCCAACTAAGGCACGGCGCTCTCACCTTGCCAAAGGGGTGGTTCGCGAGGCGCAGCGCCGCACGCGTCGACGGCAAACACCGCCACGGCAGTGACGGTCGCTGTAGGCGATCCGGATAACGTACATCCGGCGGACAAACAAAGGCGGCCGGCTTGCGCTCGCTGCGCGCGCTCTCGTCTACCACAAGAAGATCGAATACTCCGGTCCGCTCTTTCGCCAGGTAAGCACCGAGGATACTGCAGTGCGGGTGTGGTTCGATTAGGCTGCCGACGGGTTATCTGTCAAGGGCGGTGACTCGCTCGAGGGATTTGAAGTAGCTGGCGACGATTCGCAAGTTCGTAAGCGCCAGCGCAAATATTGAAGGCGCGAGTGTGCTCGTCATGTCTCCCCAGGTGGAGCGGCCCAAATATGTCCGCTACGCATGGCATAGCGTGCCGCCCGCCAGTCTGTTTAACGGTGCTGGTTTACCTGCTCCACAGTTCACATCTGAAGACACGATTCCTGCGAGGTGACCTCACGCCCGGAAATACTGCTTCAGCTGCAAAAATCTGCTTTCGAATAGATCGAAGCTGAACTTCGCGATCACAAATGTGGCAGTTACTACCGCAAACATGAAAAGCAGGGTCAGCCAGATATTTTTTTCGGGAAGCACTCCGGCGCGTCTCGCAAGCGAACGCATCGCGTGCAGGAGAGGCACGTGATACACATACATTCCATAGCTGTACTTGCCGAGCGTGGTGAGTTGGTTAGAACAAAGCAATAGCTGCAGCGACTGACGCGGTCGATCGTCTGTCACAAACGCCCTCAGGACGAATGCCCCGAAGGCAAATGCGAGCAGTGACAATCCGACAATATCTGTCGCCGCCTCGCTCCGAACGCCGTAGAAGATGAGGAGCGCACCGGCAGCTGATCCGGCTCCGATAGTGTAAATAAGCGGTTTCGCCCGTTTCAGAAACTCCGGATCGCGTACAGCCGAAGCGAGAAATGCGCCGACGAGAAGTGTATCCATCCGCGAGAAGGTATTCTCGACTATATTGCGCGTGACTCCCTCGTGCGCAAAAAGCAAGCAGCGAATCACAAGCGCTCCGGCGATCCCCAGCACTGCAGCGAGCTTGATCCGCCTCTGGCTCAGGAAGAATACACACACCGACCACAGCAGGTAGAACTGCTCCTCGACAGCGAGACTCCAGAAGTGGCCGAGAATGTTGCCGTGCCAAGTGTCCCGCAGAAGCGGCCACCAGTTGTTCAAGTAAAAGAAGTAGAAGATCCTGTCGTGCGGGATTGGGAGAACGTAGTCGAGCGCGCCTGTGAAGTGGGACAGTATCAAAATCGCGGAGAGGACCACGTAATAGAGCGGGAAAATCCGCAGCGCACGCCTGGCATAGAACGACTTGAAATAATTTGGCGATCGACGGGTGTCAAGAAGAATGCCAGTAATCAAAAAGCCGGAAAGAACAAAGAATAGATCGACTCCTGCCCACCCGATGCGCAAAGGAGCGATCAAAGCCCTCTCCCACAGGCTCGACCTCGGCGCCAGGTATTCCATGTGATAAATAATGACCATCAGCACCGCGATACCACGCACGCCATCGAGCGCCTTGACGTGAAGGCTTGAGAGCTTTCGAGCGCGTGTTTCCGCCGGGATCGGCGCGGGTTGCAGGCCCGATTCGAGCATCTTCACTACGTTAGCTCAGGCGGGCGTTGGCAAGCCATGCAGAGCGCCAGAATGGAGGACATGCAAGATGAGCATCGGTAGAGTGCCAGGAGGCATCCCTGACTCGCCGCGGCCATCGTCTTGCGTAGACACGGGACGATTGTCATGATGAAGGCATGCAAACTGTCTTCGAGGCGGCGGGTGGGAACGACGGTCTGCGCCGTCTTGCTGGTGCCTGGCATCTTCGGGTGATGGCCGACGACGTGGTGGGCCATGCGTTCAGCCACGGCTTCCAACCCCAGCATGTCGGGCGACTCGCCGCTTACTGGGCCGAGGCACTCGGTGGGCCTAGCACGTATTCCGACTGCTATGGTGACGAGACCATCGTCGTCAAGATGCACAGCGGAAACGGGGAGCACGAGGAAATGGATCGCCGCGCGATTGCCTGCTTCGATCAGGCTCTGGCCGATGTTGGACTAGCCGACGACCGTGCGCTGCAACAGGTGCTGCACGACTACTTCGCTTGGGCGACCACGACAACAATGTCCCGCTACCACCAGTCCGCCGATGATGTCCCTAAGGGCCTCAGCATCCCACACTGGTCGTGGGACGGACTCCAGGTATAAGACTCTACGGCTGACTTCACCACACCGGTATTGGCCCCAACGTCGAACCTGTTCGGCGATTTCATATTGACCACTGAGGCGGAACCACCCTGCCGCCGAGGGTAAATCCTCGCGAACGGCCAAGCATAATCTACGCTGGGCGACTATCCGCAATTCTCTTGATCTGATGCCAAACCCTTTTTTTGCACCGGCGTGAGAGGATCAATCATGCCGAACTCGTCTTTCGTCGCAAGGCGTATGACGAAAAGCGACACCCGCAGTGCAGGCACCTTACTCGTTCTCACGTTTGTGACTTTGGCTGGGGCAGCCGAATACCGGGGAAAAAACCTCTTTCACTTGCCGGTCAGCTCTCTTGCGGCGAAACCGGGCGCCTATCGAGTCGCCGGAGCAACCATCTACGTCGGAATGGAAGCTGAACCGGCCGACAATCCAACGATACAGTACTACGATGCAAAGACTCGGCGGATCGGAACTATCGAGAACGTCTCGAGCCATGAATACCGAACCAATGGCTCCCCTGTCGTCACGTTCGTTTTGGATTCGCCGGTTTCTCCAGTTGTGGAGAAGCGATTCCTAGTCGAGCACGGTCCCGATCGTCTGGGTGCATCACTGTGGCAGGCGCCGGGAGCAGACCGACGCTCAACAATCATGTTGATTCACGGGGCCGATGACGAGACGCGCGCGATGGGGTTTCTCATTCCATACTTCGTTTCGCATGGACTCAATGTGATCACCTATGATCAGCGAGGGACCGACGATTCTACGGGCAACTGGCGATATTCAGGCCCAGATTCGAAGGCCGAAGACGCCGTAGCCATACTCCAGAAAGTTGAAAACGATGCCGCGGTGGATGCGCATCGCATCGGTGTTTGGGGATTCAGCAATGGCGGTTGGAGCGCGCCCATCGTTCCAACCCGCTTCCCGCTCGCGTTCCTCATCTTGAAGAGCGCCCCAAGTGAAAGCATCACGGAAAATGTGCTGTACGAGATTGGGCAGGCTTTGCGCGAACACGACCGATTCACCTCGGAACAGACGTCTCCTGCACTCGCCTTCGAACGAACGATGCTCCTCGCCTTGCAGACGAACTCGAATTGGCGCACAGCGGGCGAAGCGTTGAATGCGGCAAAGAAGCAGTCGTGGTTTCCTTATATGCGGGTTCCCCCCGGAATGACAACTCCACCGCCACCACCGATGCTGGCCGCCTTGCAAGCTGCGCTAATCTACGATCCGGCAGCGACATTGCTGCGCGTTCGTACAGCCACGCTGGCACTGTTCGGAGCACTCGACAAGAACGTCGACGCCAGCGACAGCGCGGCGCGCTTTCGCAAGGCGGCTAAACAAGCCGGCTTAAAGGATCTGACGATTGTGACCTTTCCCGGAGCAGGGCACACGTTACTAAGGTCGACGACTGGATATGAAGACGATCCGTTATTGCCTGAGCGCACCGTCGAAGGGTATCCGGAAATCATCATCCGTTGGCTCGATGCTCGAGGCTTCACGAAATAGCGGGTTTCACGAACGAACTTTCAGCAAACGCATTCTGGCCACACTTAGTGATTAAAGTGCCACTGGTTGGGAGTCTGGAAACGACACTTGATTGGGTCGGCAACATAGTCCTCGGTGACGGCGAAGTGACGATCTGCGAAGTGACGATCTGAGGATGACCGGCTGAGCGAGGGCGATTACCCGTCACTTGCCGACTACACTCGGTTTGGGAGCGCCGAGACTCAATGTCCGGTTTGCGGGCTGTTCGGACATGGCTCGTAACATGCTAGCCGTTAGCGCCAGGATCACCAAGTTGTGTGCAGAGCGAGGAAGAAGCGACTTATTTATGTCCGTAGTTCAGTTTCGGATACCAGTCCGTACCGCGGCCTTCGGGCGTTAAGTCCAACATCAGCCATAGAGGATCAAGGTCAGGGCCGCCACGCGGATCTTGTCCGGGATCTGCCATCGCTGAGCTCATCTCACCGCTGTAGAAGTGGCGGATGACCTTATCGCGTCGATTGAAAACGCTGAACCCGGGGACATCGGCGTCTTCGGGATTTACATAGGTGCGAGTGTACTCGCCTGACACATCGGAAATCAAGGGCAGATTCGTGAAGCCACGTTGATTCTTGTACTCGATCAGGCGCTCGATGGGCGAGCGGGCAGTGACGGCAATGGAGACGCGTTGGCCCAGATTGGCCGCAATCCCGTTCCACGCGGATAGAAACGATGTGCACATCGGACACGGCGCTTTGCGTTGCGGACCATACATCATGCTGTAAATCACGAGCGTCTGTTGGCCTCCAAAAAGACTCGAGAAGCGGATGGGGCCAGCTTCGGAATCAAGCTGGAAGTCCTGGGGGATCTCACCGCCGGGAGGCAGTTCGCGCCGCTGTGATGCGACGCGCTCCAAATGGCGACGCAATCCAATCTCTTCGACTAGGAGCTTATTGCGAGCCGCGCGATACGCTGCGCTTTCGTTGGGGTAGTGCGCCTTGTTGGTTGCGGCAAGCTCCTGAGCAGGAACGAGCATTGGCCCCTCGTGCATGAATCCTCCAGAGTTACTGGTGCGTTTTCGGATGCTTCGCGGGGATACCGGGCTAAGGGCTCCGCGCGCGAGTTTTCACACCTGCCGCTATTTTATTCCGAGACGTGGCGGGCTTGGCTCGCCATAGTTAAGCTGACTGTCCTCTGTATAGATCCACCGTAACGGCGCAGCGTTTACGAATCCAACTAGCGCTACTATCACTTGGCTCGGATGCTCGTTGCAGATGACAGACGAGAAGGGCGTTTATCAGGACCTATCTGCAGCTCAACTTCGCGACAATGTAAGCACATAAGGCAGTCTCACATTTTTCACGTTCGGGTCACCTGCAATGGCAAACACCCTGCCGAGGAGTTGATTGTCACGTAGAAGAAGCTTGACTTGAAGCGTCTTGGCTCCGGTTCTTACGGCATCAGGTGAATCGATTTTCCCGATAGACAGGCCCGTAAACGCTTGACCCTCCGACCGCATTCCGGTTATCTCTTCCACTCGGTTGCTCCCAATGGACAGAGTCGCGACTTCGTTTGATTCGATATTGAGTTCAATCGGCGTATTTGCGCCGCCACCTTCTAGCAGTCCCTGCCATCGTCCTCTCAATGCGGGAGTCGCGACGAAGGGTTTGCTTGGAAAGCCGCAGTCTTCCTCTGGCCGACGCCAGTCCGCAAGGTAGTTCGCGAGCACTTCATCGCACACGCTGCAGGCTAGCTCCCAAGTGTTTGACCGATTTGTGACGACCACGCAGGCTAAGTCTTTCGACGGAATAAAGCACATCCTGTTGGCGACTCCTGGATCCCCGCCGCTCTTGAAGAAGTAGGGAATGCCGGAAGCGGTGTGGCCCTTGAACCAACCAAAGGTGGTCGCGACACCGGATGGACCGGTGAAGACGGGTCGATGCAGTTCGTCGATATCTTGCCCGCTCAGAATTGACGCTTGGCCTTTGACACGATGACGCATATTGAAGAGTGCGAAGAGAGCGAGATCGTGAGCGCTTGCATACAACTCGCCCGAAGCAGGCGTGGAGGTGGTGTAGTGCGGGATAAGACGGCCTAGCGAGTCGTAACGTATTGCGCCGCTTTGCACTCGAACAGTATCGCTACCGAAAAAGCTGTTGTTCAGGCCAAGAGGGGCAAGCACTCTTCGATGCATAAGTGCGCCAAGCTCTGTCTGCGTAAGAGTTGAAGCGATTGCATTCAGTGCTGCAAACCCGATGTTGCTGTACTCATAGCAGATTGCCGGAGGGTAAGCCAGCCTGCCATACGCTTGAAGAAGGGTGTTCGGACTTGGGACCAGTCTCGCTTCATCCGCTTCATAGGATTCATACATACCCGGCAGACCGCTGACGTGTGCACCCAGTAGCCGGACATTCACCGCTTCCGCGTTGCCGGCAGTGCCCACGAGCTTGCATCCTGCGAGATATCTATTGGCGGACTCATCCAGGGAGAGCTTGCCTTCAGCGACCAGGGTCATGATAGTGGTCGCAGTGAACGGCTTTGTGACGGACGCCATGCTGAACGGGGTATGCGGTGTAGCCTTCAGGCCCGCTTTCTGATTCGCCCAACCAAATCCTTCTTCCCAAACGATGCGCCCGCCGTGTACCACTGCAACCGCTACTCCGGTTGCGTCCCCTTGCGCAATAGTCTGGTGAATTCGACGGCGTACCGGGTCAAAGTTTACCTTGCTGGCCGCACCATTGAAGACCGTCGTACCGGCACTCAGCTTCGCCGCCGCAAGGCCTCCAATCGACGCTGAAAGCATCCACCTCGTCACTTCGCGACGGTTTGCGCGTGCCTTCATGTGCATCCCCTCCAACCCATAGTTCGCTTCAGCGCACCACCTTTTATACGTGAACGGGTCTCGATCTGTCCTTTCGGTGGCTCCAGAGGCGACTATCCTCTAGATCAGTATCGCCAAGTCGTCTTTTCGTCTATAATTCCATTCGGATTTTGTTGTCCGCACAATCAAGTGAGGATCGTGATGGCGGAATCGGAAAAGGATCGGGTCGCGCGACAGACTGCTGAGCTGCGTGTCACTTTTGACATGGCGCTTTCGAACAAGCGGAAGTATCCCGTGGCGGAGTTCAAGGCCTTTGTGCAGAGCGCACGGCGCTACATCGACATCACTGCTGGTGATCCGATGATTCACAAGAGCGTAGTGAGTGCAGTAAACGGTCTGCGGGAGTTCCTCCAAGTGGAGAGGAAGCGAATTCCTGGAGATATCTTGTTTGAGGCGGACAGGCTCGAGTGCCAGTTATTCTGTGGCTACGATCCGAAGTTCGATGGCGATGAGCCTCCCGATCTCTGAACCGTTCTTGTGTCGTAGTTCGGGCCGCCGCCGATAGATCTACACTGGGCGACTACACGTTCGTGAACGACCGAGCAACTGCTACACCCGGTAATTGTGTCCGAATGGCCGACGGTCCAAATATTGCCGACCGCGATGTTCATATGCTAATTACGGGTGCGCAATCGAGTAAGTAGCTTCCGCATGCTCCTCGTACCCGCGGCAGCGGTATTCCTGTTAGCCACACAACTTTTACTTACGACAAACAATCGGTGGTTTGGTACGTGGAAGCTGAATCGCGCTCTGAGCCATCTCACGGGCCCGTCTATCACGATCACTCGCGTTCCGGGTGGTTACCACTTCGACTTTGGCGCGATCAGTTTCGACATTGGCGATGACGGTAAAGATTACCCTACGATTTCTAGCGGCTCCACGAGCCTAAAGGTAATCGGCGCGCGTGAATGGTTCCGCGTGCATAAGGTCGCTGGCAAGGAAGTCGACCACAGCACGCTCAGAATCACCCCGGATGGTAAGACTCTGCTCATTCATACCATTGCCACAGACGTTGACGGCAAGACTCATCAATCAGACGACACAGAAGAACGCGTGGGCTATGGGAGTGGACTGGCCGGCACCTGGCGAAGCAACGTCGCCGGTATTAATACTCCGGAGATGATCGTGCTCGAAGATGCAGGTGAGGGCAGGATAAGGAGAAAATCTCCAAACGAAGGACAGTTCTACGTTGCCGTCCCGAACGGAAAACCCGCACCATATAAAGGACCGCGCTCCGTCCCAGGTGTAACGGTGAGTTTGTGGACGGTCTCCGGCACAAAGATGCGGTGGACCGACTTCATCAACGGCAGACCCTACAGCCGGCCAGGCAATCGACACGTTGTCGGAGGCCGGGAGATTGTTGAAGGAGACGACATGGCTGACAAAAGCACCCGGAGCATCGGAAAACAGGGGGAGGACTCCTGTAGGTCATCAAAACCCCAGAACTAAGTAAAAATCACTCATGGTGCAAGTTGGATAGCCGCCGCCGAGTAGCCTCAGACTAATCTTTATGTTCCTATCGGCGATGTTAGCGTATGTGCGCGCCTTTGTTGTTTCGCGTCATAGGCTGGCAATGGAGACCGTCACTCTTCGGCAGCAGCTTGCCGTTTATAAGCGCAAGCAATCTCGCCCCAAGCTGCATCGATTCGACCGGCTGTTCTGGGTAGTACTTCGGCGGGGTGGAGCCACTGGTCCGACTCGCTCATCCCGGTCAAGCCGGACACGGTGGTCTCTTGGCATCGCGCCGGATATCGACTGTTCTGGCGGTGGCGGTCCCGCCCACGCCGAGCGGGACGGCCGAAAGTGCCCGAAGAAGTCCGACCATTTGATCCGCCGCA
>JAABUJ010006509.1_pt1 | contig 11269 bp, 11 predicted proteins | sample 5559131 | NCBI WGS metagenome assembly JAABUJ01 (sample SAMN10711875, study PRJNA513366) | rock metagenome | isolation source: Antarctica rocks | place: Antarctica: Victoria Land, Mt New Zealand nord | collected 2016-01-07 | reverse complement strand
GACCCCGCACGAAAGTTCTTTCGGGGCTCGCAGCCACGACGTCGGACGCCCCAGATCAGCTCTCCGCGCCGGCCCGGGCAAACCGCGCCTCCCCAGACGCCCGCTTCACACCAGCCACCTAGGGCGTCCAGGCGGCCACGCAGCTCGTCGATGTCCGCGTCCAGTCGGGGTGAGACCTGCGCTCCCCGCGTGTAGCGGGACCGACCCCGGGCCCCAGGCCGGGGCTGGCCCTCGTCGGCATAGATCAACCCGAGGTACTGCCCCAGGCGGCGCCACGCCAACGAGTTCCGCACAGCGGAGACGGTAGAACTTCCTGCTCTTGTCCAGGCGGGCTACCCGGGCGGGCGCCCACCCCGGTCGCTGCCACCGCGTTGATCGCGGTTGCTGTCCTGTCCCGGCGGCGAGCTCCCAGGCGTCGTACCGGCCCTTCGCGGCCGTCGCGACCAGGAGCAAGACCACCATCCGGTGCACGACTCCGCCGGTCCTTGACGCCACCGTCAGGACCATCGCGGCCGCGACCGCGTCGTACAGCAGTGACCTGCCAGGGTGCTCATGCCTTCGCTCGGGCGACGCCGTCGCGGGTCGCCCAGGTGCCGGTACATCGTGGGTCGGGGAGACCCTGAAGGTGTCGGCGATCTCCTGCACGGTGTGCTGTCCGGCGTCGTACGTCGCCCGCGCCTGCTTGGCACGGTTCGGGGTCATCTTGAACTGGGGGCCCCCTGGCGGCCGCGAGCCCGGGCGGCGGCCAGCCCGTCGTGGGTGCGCTCGACGATCAGGTCGTGCTCGAACTCGGCGATCGCCGCGAGCATGTGAAAGAACAACCGGCCGCCGGAGTGGTCGTGTCGATCCCCTGCGACAGGGCGCGCAGCCCGACCTCGCGCGTCTGCAGGTCGTCGGCCAGGGCCTTGAGGTTGCGTACCGACCGGCCCAGCCGGTCCAGCTTGGTGATGACCAGGGTGTCACCGGGGCGCAGGTAGTCCAGCGCCTGCTCGAGCGCCGGTCGCTTCGCCAAGGTGCCAGGGGCTTGGTCGACGAAGACCTTGTTGCAGCCGGCGGCGCTCAGCGCGTCGGTCTGGGCCTGCGGATGCTGGTCGCCGGTGGAGACCCGGGCGTACCCCACGAGTGCCATCCGCCGCTCGTATCGCGAACGGACCTGGTGTTCCGTAGTTCGCGGACATGGGTCGTGCGACAGGTGCGCCTGCTTGAGTCGGGGTCGACCGAGGAGTGTCTCGTGGACGATCGTTGACGCGAGAGGCCAGGGGCAAGCTCGTGCCGCCAGCTGCCTAGCGTCGGTCACACCCACGCGCCGGGACAGCCGTGGTCTTGGTCCAACGCGGTGGCCCCCCGTCACCCCTTCGGCGCTCGGCCCCCACGTCCGGTCGGGGCCGGTGCCCTCAGGCCCGGCCTCGGGCCATGGCGATGAGGCGGTCCAGCACCTGCACCCCGTCGGCGCGCAGCCCGTTGTGCAGGTGCTCGTTGGTCAGCCACGCCCGCGCCCCGCGCACCGCTCGGGCGGTCTCCATCGAGAACGTCGCGTCCACGTAGGGGTCGTCGGCGTAGACCGCTGCGGCCACCGGCACGTCGTTGTCGGCCAGAACCGCCGGGTCATAAAGGCGCGGCCACGGGTGGTCGGCCAGCAGCCGCCCAGCCCGCGCAAGCGGCGCGAGGCCGTCGACGTCGTCGAGCACCCAGGGGTGCAGGTGCTCGCCGAAGAGCAGCGAGGGGTCCTCGTCGAAGTCCGCCGGGCGGGTTCGGTCGGCCGACCACCCCGTGGTCGCGCCGTCGGCGTAGCTGGACTCGTGCAGCACGGCGTAAAGGGGGTTGCGGGCGAAGCCCATGAGGTCGGCGGCACCCCAGCGGAAGGCCGGTGAGCCCTCGGGGAGCTCCAGCAGGACGTGCAGGTGCTCGGAGCCGTCGCTCATTCCCAGGCGGTGGCCGGCGTAGCGCAGCATCCGGGCGGTGAGCGCGCCTCCGGGCGTGGGCAGCGGCTCGGCCTCCAGGCGGGCGTGCAGGGCTAGGAAGCGCTCGCGGTCCCCGGGCCAGCGTGCCCAGTGGCGCTCGACCTGCTCGCGCTGGCGCGCCCACGTCGCGGCGTAGACCTCGTCCGGGTGGCGCGCGACCGGGGGCAGCCCGCCGGTGAGGTAGGCCGCGTGCAGCGAGTCAGGAGCGATGGACAAGTAATGCAGCGCGCAGAACCCCCCGAACGACTGGCCCAGGACGCTCCAGCAATCCACCCCCAGCGCCTCGCGCAGCAGCTCGGCGTCGGCCACGATCGCGTCGGCGCGGAAGTGCGTCAGGTACGTAGCCTGCTCCTCGGCAGTCATGCCCGGCAGGTCTCCCACGGGAGCGGAGCGCCCGGTGCCGCGCTGGTCGAGCATCAGCACCCGGTGGTCGACTAGGGCGCGCCCCAGCCACCCCGGCGAGGTGGGAGCGCCGGTGGGTCGGGGCGCCTCGGAGCCGGGACCGCCCTGCAGGAACACCAGGAACGGGCGCTCGCGGCCCTCGGGGCTGGCGACCTCCCGCGCGAAGACGGTGATGGTCTCCCCGCCGGCATTTTGGTGATCTAGCGGCACGACGAGTTCGTGTTCAAAAAGGACCAGGCCGGGGGTGGTGAGCGTGGTGGACGTGAGCGTGGTGGACGGGATCGATGCGGACGAGGCAGGTGCTGGCACGGCCATGAGCTTGCCAGAGGGGGGCCGGGCAGGGCCAGGAGGAGCGGAAGACGCCAGCCAGCATCGACGTGGGGGCAGCCCGAACAGGTGCTGGTCGTGGGCAGAGTCCAGGCCGTCCGCGTTGCGATCGGCTACCGGACAAGATCCCCTTCTCTGGGCAGCCGGTGGACCGGCCACATAGCGCTGCGAGAACCGCGCCACTCACCAGTGCAAGTCACACGGCGGCGCTGGGCGGGGGAGCGGCGTGTTCCCGTAGGAGGTTCCGAATGTGGCACACGCGGGCGCAGCGATCTCATGATGGTCCCTGGCGATAAGCGCGGCCGTTCACGCCGGGCTGGTGGGGTGCGGGCTCGCGTGGGCGAGCAGCTCGGGTAGGCGGGCGGCGGTGTCGGGGTTGGCGGGCACGAAGGTGAGCAGGTGTTGGTCGGGGTTCTCCAGGGCGGCGAGTTTGACGTAGTCCAGCGTGAGCGGGCCGAGGGCGGGGTGGTGGAAGTGTTTGCGGGCGGGAGCGAACCCGCGAATGGGGTGGGCGGCCCACATGCGGGCGAAGTCCGGGCTGGCCTGCTGCAGCCCGTCGATGAGTGCATGGACCCGTGGGTGGTCGGTGCGGGCGCCGTTCGCGGCCCGGAACTGTCCGATCAGCTGCTGAGCCTCACCGGTCCAGTCGGCGAGCAACGTACGCATGGCTGGGCGGGTGAACAGCAGCCAGATGCCGTTGCGCTCGGCTTCGTCGAGATGGTCGAGCCCACCGACGAGCGCGTCGTAGGCCCGGTTGTAGGTCAACAGGTCCCAGTACTGGTCCATGACGTAGGCCGGGTTCGGGTCCAGCGTGGTCACCAGCGCGCGCAGCACCGCTCCGACCACTGGGCGACCCGGCGAGGACTCGGGCGGCAACGGCTGATCGGCCAGGGTGAACAGATGCCGCCGCTTAGCGGCGGTCAACACCAGCGACCGGGCCAGGGCGTCGACGACTTGGCGGCTGACGGTGATGTCGCGCTGCTGCTCCAGCCACGTGTACCAGGTCACGCTCACCCCGGACAGCTGAGCGAGCTCTTCGCGGCGTAACCCAGGGGTGCGGCGCCGCGGCCCGGCGCTGAGCCCCACCTGCAGCGGGCTGACCGCCTCCCGCCGCGAACGCAGGAAGACGGCGAGCTCCTGCCGACGGGCCATGTCTGACATCGAACCCTTTCCCGCACCACCGTGTCGTGATGGTGCGTGGTGGCGTTCATACCAGCATAAGTAGCCCTCTGTACCAGGCAGCGCGCCGGCCTCAGTGTGGACCTATGACCCACCCCGGCCACACCGCAACAGAGGACGGTTCCATGGCGCACGACGCCGAGCCCACTGCGCCCACTGAACCCACTGCGCTTGTAAGACCCGCGGGCGGCTCGCTGCGGCCGGTGGCGGTGCTGGCGGTGGGAAGCTTCGCGATGGGCACCGACAGCTTCGTGCTGGCCGGGATCCTGCCCAACATCGCCGGCGGCCTGCACGTGAGCACGGCCGCCGCCGGCCAGACGATCACCGTGTTCGCCCTCACCTACGCACTCGCCGCGCCGCTGCTCGCCGGGATCACCGGTTCGCTGCCGCGCAAGCCGCTGATGCTCGCCGCGCTGGGCATGTTTGTGCTGTCCAACCTCGCCTCGGCCGCCGCACCCAGCCTCGGACTGCTGCTCGCGGCCCGGGTCGCGGCCGGTCTGGGCGCCGCCCTGTACACGCCGAACGCGTCGGCCGCCGCGACGGCGCTGGTCGAGCCGGCCCGCCGCGGCCGCGCCCTGGCGATGGTGCTGGGCGGGCTCACCGTCGGGACCGTGCTCGGCGTTCCGGTCGGGACTGCCATCGGCCAGCGGATCTCCTGGCAAGCCAGCCTGGTGTTCGTGGCTGTCGTGGGCCTGGTCGCTCTGCTCGGCATCCTGGCCACCTTGCCCTCGTTGGCCCTGCCGCCCGCGGTGCCGCTACGGGCAAGGTTCGCGCTGCTGGGCAATCGCCGGGTGCTTGCCATCGTCTCGGTGATGCTGCTCGCCAGCGCCGCCAGCATCAGCGTCTACACCTATGTTGCCGTCGTGCTGGCCCACACTGCGCACATCACCGGCACCACCCTGGCCGCGGTCCTGCTCGTCTGGGGTGCCGGTGGCGCCGTCGGCGCCTTCGGCAGCGGCGCGCTCACCGACCGCTACGGACCCGAACGCACCCTGCTGCTGGCCATCACCACGTTGACCGTCACCCTGGCCGCGTTGACCGTCGCCACCTCCGTGCCCGTCGTGTTCGTCGTGATGGCTGTCAACGGTGCCGCGGCCTGGGCCGTCGCGACCCCGAACAACCACCGGCTCACCGCGTTGGCCCCCGTGCTGCCCGGTGTCGTGATCTCCCTCAACTCCTCCGGCATCTACCTGGGCCAAGCACTCGGAGCCGCCGCCGGCGGCCTGCTGCTCGACCACCAGCTCACCCCCGACCTCCTGCCGCTGGTCGGTGCCGCGCTCGGCGTGGTGGCCCTCACCGCCCACCTCCTCACCCTGCGCAGAAACCCTCGCCCGGTTGAACAAACGCTCGGGTAGGAGAATCCTCTGATCAGCAAAGACCGACCCGCCTCTCCAGATCACGGTGTCCGAGAAGACGGGCTAATGCCCCGGCGTATCGCCGCACTGCGGCGATCACACCGTGGCGCGCCACTTGCCTGGGTATACGGTCTCGGTCCCGGTCGCCTGATCGTTGACCGCGGTAGTGCACGCCGTAACGCTGATGGCATGCCGGTCCCCGCTCGGCCGTCGCCGCGACTGGCCGCTCGACTCCTTACCGTCGCTGGTCGTCTCTGCGACCGGGGCTGGGAACCCACCCTCCGATGACTGACTGGGCGACGATCTCGTCGCTGCGACCGCCTGCGGCACCCTGGTGTTGGCGATCGCGACATTCGCCTCGGTGCGCTCGGGTCAGCGTGCCGCCCGTACCGCCGAGCGATCCCTGTTAGCCGGGCTGCGGCCGCTGCTGGTCTCCTCGCGTGTGCAGGACCTCGAGCAGAAGGTCACCTTCGTCGACCAGCACTGGGTCCACACGCCCGGTGGCGGCGCGACCGCGGAGAGCACCGACGAAGCGATCTATCTGTCCATGTCCTTGCGCAACATCGGCGACGGCATCGCCGTCCTGCACGGCTGGGTGATCCATCCCGAACAGATGGCCGGCGACCGCCCGCATCCCCCGGTTTCTGAGTTTCGCCGGCTGACCCGCGACATCTACGTGCCTTCCGGTGACGTCGGCTTCTGGCAGGGCGCCCTGCGCGACCCGCTGGAGGAACAGTTCACTGCCGTTCGCAAGGCCATCGAAGACCGCACCCTGCTGACGGTCGATCTGCTCTACGGCGACTACGAGGGCGGCCAGCGCGTGATCAGCCGGTTCAGCCTGCTACCCCGCCAGGACGGCGCCCGGCTCGCGGCGCCGTCCCGACACTGGAACGTCGACCGCGGCGACCCCCGCTAAGCCGACCGCTGTCCCGTGGGCCGATCCCTTGCGGACAAGATCACGGCTGCTGTCATCAGTTGCGCGAGTGCCCGATAGCCAGTGAGGCTACCGGGACAGAAGGCAACGGTTACATCGTCAGGACACCGATGCTGGCCCGGGGCTGGCGGAGATGCAGAGGACGCGTTGGACGGCTGCTGCGACTAGGTCGGGCCGGTCCACGGGCACGAACGTCCTTGCCCGGTCGGCCCAGACGACTTGTGTGTCGAGCAGGGCGGCAGCGCGGCGCCCGTCGCGGGCGGAGAAGAAGATGTCATGCCGTGGCCAGACGACCGCTGCGTGGCCCTGCAGGTAGCCCAGCCGACTGCTGGCGCCTAACAGGACCTCTGGCCGCAGGGACCTGATGAAGGCCGCGAGGTCCTTGCGGACCTCCGGGTCTTCGAGGATCCCGGCAAGGACCTCGCGGACGTAGGAACGGCCGAAGCCGCGGACGGTGAAGATGTTGAGCGGTCCGGGTTCGGCCAGCAAGGCTGGGACGCGGAGCAGCCGCGCGAAGCCGGCGAGGGTCACCGGCCACTTCGCCCCGGCGACGAAGGGCGCGAACGCCGCGGGCGGGAAGTGTTCGAGGACCTCGCAGCCGGCGAGGATCAGGCCTGCCACCCGGTCCGGGTGTCGGGCCGCGAAGACCTGGCTCATGGCCCCGCCGTTGTCGTTGCCGACGACGACGGCCGGTCCCAGGGCGACTTCGGCCAGCACGTCGGCGAGCGCGTCGGCAATGCCGCCGGCGTGCAGGAGGCTCCGGTCGGGGACGGCGCGTCGGTGGGCGCCCTGCGGTAGGTCGGGCAGGACGACGGTGGCGGACTCGGACAAGAGCTTCGCGGTGGCGTCGAAGATGCGGCTGTCCACGAAGGCCCCGTGCACGCACAACACCGGCGGGCCCTGGCCGACTAGACGGACCGGGACGGGCCCGAGCCGGGTCGCCACGTCCAGCCTTCGAACGCCGATGTCCGGGAGAGTGTCCATGTGCTGCTCCTCATCATGTAGCACCTGCTACGCAGGCCACAGTGTAGCGACTGCTACAACAATTGGACAAGGTCCGTTGAGAGGTGGGAGAGCAATGACGGAACGCGGCAGGCCAGAGCAGCGCCAGGCCTTCCTGTCCGGCGCCGTCAAGCATGTCCTGCGGCACGGGGCCAGCGGGTTGTCACTGCGTCCGTTGGCCGCAGCGTTGGGCACCAGCGACCGCATGCTGCTGTACTACTTCGGCAGCCGCGAGCACCTGCTCGAGACGGTGCTCGACCTTGTCGGTGACGGGCTCGTCGCGGCACTGTCCGAGGCGGTCCCGGTCGGCAGGTCCCATCCCGAGGTGCTGCTGCGAGCTGTGTGGTCGGTCGCACGCGAGCCCGGCGTCGAGCCGGGGCTGCGGCTGTACGTGGAGATCCTGGGTCAGGCCGCCGCACAGGTCGCTCCGTTCCCCGCCGCGGCGCGCCGGGTGGCGCACCGCTGGCTGGACTGGGCGCAGGACCGAGTAGACGTGCCCGTCGCGGAGCGGCAGGACGCGGCCGCTGCTCTGCTCGCGACCGTCGATGGCCTCCTGATCCTGCATCTCGCCGTCGGGAGCGGGGTCGCCGACCGGGCTGCGCGACGCCTGCTGGACCAACACTGAGATGCAGAGAGCCGCCGAAAGCGAATGCGACCAGGCGCCCGGCAGATGACGAGCTCGGGTGGTCAACCGGGCCGAGCTGCGCTCGGACATGCCGATAAGCAGGCCACAGATGTTGCACCACGGTCGCTCGGCAAGCGCTGGGCCAGTGCCGGGTCCCCATCGGCCTGCACGTCCCGCATGACGATCCCCTACTGGGACAGCCTTGGAGCACCGGTACGCCGTCGCGCTATCGGTCGGTGGACGGTAGCGGGTCTGGGTGCTGGAGGGCGGGGAACGCCAGCAGGGTGGCGGCGGTCAGGACGATGCCGCTGGCCAGGTAGGGCGCGTGCAGTCCCCATGTGTGGGCGGTGATGCCGCCGGCGGCGGCGCCGAGCGGCATGGCGGACAGTGCGATGACTCGGTAGCTGCTTGTGACACGGCCCAGCAGTTCGGTGGGGACGGCTGCTTGCCGGTAGGAGACGGTCACGACGTTCCAAGCGGCGTTGGACGCTCCGATGATGGCCATGGCGGCGATCGCGATCGCCAGGTTAGTGGTGCAACCTGCGGCAAGCATTGCGGCGGCCTGGCCGACGGCGGCGCTGACAACGACGGGTCGGAGGTTGACGCGACGTCGTATGGCGGGGGCGATCACCGTGCCGAGGATGGCTCCGACCGCGAGGGTCACGAACAGGGCTGTGTAGCCGAGGTCGGACAGGCCCAGCGTGCTGCGGGCGTACAGGACCAGTACGGCTTCGCCGGCGCCGAGGGTGGCGTTGATGACGATGAGCAACAGGCAGGCTGTCCGTAGGAAGCGGTGGCGTGACAGCCACCGCAGACCGGCGCCGATGTCGGCGCCCAGGCTGGTGCGCGACGTCGAGCTGGTGGGCCGGTACTGGCCGGGTAAAGACCAGACCACAGCGGCGGCCGCAGCGAAGCTGACGGCGTCGGCCGCTGTCGGCAGGTACCGCGCCACCCCGTACAGGAGTGCACCGATCGGGGCGCCGATCAGCGTCGAATTGAGGGTCTGGACGCCGATCAGCCAGGAGTTGGCCCGCTCCAGCCGGGCGGGCGCGACGAGCTGCGGCACGATCGCCGACGCCGCGTTGTCGAACAGGGTCTCGGCCGCCCCGAGCAGGAACGACAGAACCGCCAAGGACACGATCGTGGTCGCGCTGGTGACCAGGACGGCGGTGAACGCTCCCACCGCGACAGCGCGGGCGGTGTCGGTCATCCACATCAGGGCGCGCCGGTCCTTCCGGTCCACGACCGCGCCGCCCAGCAGCCCGAACAGCGGCCAGGGCAGGTACCCCGCGACGAACAGCACAGCCACGGCTCGCGGGTCGGTGGTCAGACCTGCGGCGAGCAGCGGGAACGCGACGTATCGCAACCCGTCGCCGAAGGTGGACACCGCCGATGCCGACCACAGCGTCCAGAACGAACGCCCGAGCCCAGCCACAGTGGTAGGTGGCAGCCCGGCTTCGGTCATCGCTGTTCGAGGCGGCCCAGCCGCGCCCGGATCTCCTCCAGCGCCGCCGATACTGCCTCGTTGACCACAGTGCTCGGTGATCTGTTCCGAGCGAAAGCAGCGGCGGCAGCGGCGGTCCCGGTTGCCTGCCGCACCGTCGCCGGGTCGGCCCCGGCGCGCGTCAGTGCGTGGGCCGCTGGTCCGTCGGCATCGGCCACCAACGCCAGCAGCAGATGCTCGCACCCGACGTGCCCGTCTCCCAGGTCTGCTGCCTCTGTGGCTGCCTGCTCGACCAGCCAGTCCAGGTCGCGGCCCACTGCGTCACCCGCGGTTGACGGACCGGCTGTGGGTGCCCACTCGTGACGCCGCACACCGAGGCTGCGCAGCACCACCAGGGCCAGGTTGCCCCCTTCGCGTTCGAGGGCGTCGAGCAGCCGCAACCCCGCTGACGGGCCGGCGCTCTCATCGGGGCGCCTCGCATCGCGCAGCACGTGTCGAGCCCGGTTGGTGAGCACCCGCTCAAGGTCCGGCGACCGGCCGGGCTCAGCGTTCCCGCCGTCCCACCCTGGGCGTTGAGCGTCAGCGCTTAGAGCCGCTTCGAGCGCCTGCTGACACACCGACGACACCGGTACGCCGGACTCCTTGACCGCCTCGGCTAACCATGCCGGCAGGTACACATTGATTTTCGGCACGACAACTCCCGAGAGTGGGGTTATAGGTACGGGTTATATCCTGTCACTCTGGCTGGCCTCTGGCCAGACTCACCTGATAGTCGGGATAGGCGCCGGCTGGGGATCCCCTGCCGGGCGCCGAGCGCTCGTCGCCCAAGCGTCACACCGAGGCGGCACGCGGATCGCTCCACACTGCGCCAGGGGTCCTCGCTACGCGCCCGATGGCTTGTTTTCGCAGAGCACGGAGATGACATGCTGACGTCAATGAAGGGAGGTCCTCGTGACGCGTGTCCTTGAGATCATCGCGGACCTGCACGTCCACGACATCGAGTCGGCCAGGGAGTTCTACGCCAGCTACCTGGGTTTGAGCACGGAAGAGTTCAACCTGGGCTGGGTAGCTCGGTTCAGTTCCCCGGACACCAAGATGAAGGTCCAGGTCCTCACGAGCGACGCAACCGCGCCCGAAGATCCAGTGGTCTCGATCAAAGTCACCAACGTTGATGTGGCGTACGAAGACGCGCAACGGCGCGGCTACGAGATCGTGCACCCACTGTGTACAGAGTCCTGGGGCGTGCGTCGCTTCTTCGTCCGCGCACCCGATGGCAACGTTCTGAACATCGTGCAGCACCATGACTGACGGGTGAACCGAGCGGGAATACGACGGACCACCCAGCTCGCGGATCGTGGGCACCGCTCAGGGATCGTCCTGCGGTGATTCCTCTTGCTGGCGTGTGTGAAGGCCGTTGTCGCCAGCTACTTCTGGGCGTGCAGGTGGAGCGTGGCGCGGTGGATGCTGCGGCGTACGGCGAGCCCGAGCGGTGCGGGTAGGTCGGTGATGTCGAACCAGGCGAGGTCCAGGGACTCATCGCTGCGCACGGGTTGGCTGGCAGCGGGTGCGGTAGCCCGGAACCGGACGTCGAGGTGGCGGCGCGGGCGGCCGGGTGGGCAGTCGTCGGGGAACACTTCCAGGTCGACGGGGGTGGGGTCCAGGTGCAGGCCGGGGATGCCGCTCTCCTCGAGGGCTTCGCGTAGCGCAGCGGCGGCGACCGTCGCGTCGTCGGGTTCGAGGTGACCGCCGAGTTCGATCCACACCCCATGGGCTGGATGCCTCGTCAGCAGCACGCGGGTCCCGGTGGGATCGAGCACGACGGCGCTGGCAACCAGGTGGCCCGGCTGGCAGCTGCGACTGGCTCCGTCGGGGTGGTCGGCGAGGAAGGCGAGCATGAAGCGCCGGACGCGGTCCTGCTCCCGGTCAGGCGCCTGCCAGCCGGCGAGCAGACGTCGGGCTGCCTCGTGCAGCGGCACCGGGTGGTGTGGCGCCTCGCTTCCGGGCACGGTGCAGCTCCTGTCCTAGCGTGTCGAAGGCTGG
>JAABUJ010006508.1_pt1 | contig 11271 bp, 12 predicted proteins | sample 5559131 | NCBI WGS metagenome assembly JAABUJ01 (sample SAMN10711875, study PRJNA513366) | rock metagenome | isolation source: Antarctica rocks | place: Antarctica: Victoria Land, Mt New Zealand nord | collected 2016-01-07 | reverse complement strand
GAGGAAATTAGTATCACCGTATGTTGCGGCTCCTCACTGCCCGCCCACTTCACCATCGCGTCCACCGTCCTCCCAGCAGCGGGCCACATCTCCTCGCAGACCATCCCCACCCAATCCCTCATACTCTGCGATTCGGCCAGCACCTTTGAGGCAGCCGTATGTCCCACATACCCAGGTCTAGACTCAGTGAACAGATGCTTGGTCATCGTGTAACGTAGGATCCGGCGCACTTGCGTCTCGCTCAGGCTGCACGTTTTGCTGATCTGGGAGTACGAAGCCTCTGATCCTACGGGGAAGGTCTCGGCGATACGATACCGGTAGACGGCGTGTAGACCGATCAGATTGGTGTGCTGTCCAAGGTTATCAGTGCTCGTTGAATTGCCGTTTCGATTCCGTGGAATCCCTCTCGGAGGGGTTAAATACATCCAACGTCTGGCGCTGCAAGTGCCCCACTGGACCAAGCATCAGCGCCTGGAGCTCCTCACTCGCTTCTAATATTGTATCTCGCGCTTTCGCAATGTGAGGAGGCAGGTCCATCTTTGGCGGAGCGTCGGGCAAGAAGGATGGCTGAGGAAGTCCATTATCTTGAAGGTAATTACTGTAGATGCTAGTGCTTATGGAGATTGTGGAGGCAAGCTCGCACAGTCTGTTTGGTTCACTCATTGTGTCTGATGACGGTGAATAGTGAGAGGGTGCGGTACTCGGGATGGGAAGCCCTGGAGAAGAGAAGGGCGGAGTGCCCCAATGTACATCGTCGTCGTCGGATATAGCACAGCCACGCCCGTTAGTCATGCGGGGCATACATCATGCGCCTTCAACTCCTACGGCTATCTTGTCGGTGTATCCCACGCGCCGGCATAGAGCTTCTTAGGGACTTGTCGAATTACGCGTGAAATCATTCCCCCAGCCCTGTTTCTGAGTAGTTTGCTTGAGGGAAGTAGATACTTTAATGATTTGCCGCTTCGGCTAATGGGTTTTGATTGGTTATTCAGTCCATTGACGCTCCGTCATTGCGTTCTTCCGTGACTGCCAGGTATCGAGTGCACCATTCCGTGCCGACGGCTGGGATAGGCTACCTATGTTCCTATCCACATGTTTGCAACACTATCTAGGAGCTCATAGTACTTCTATCTTTTCCCAGAATCGCCAAAATCCACACAGCAGCCTCAATCGACTACCGCCTTTCGCTCTCGGCGTTGAAGCTTCTCTCGACCCTAATTCTTCCTGATTCCACTGCCGGTGCAGCACGAGGATCCTTGCGAGGCATCTGGTCCCCACGCTCCACATCCGCCCGGTAGTTCATCATCTCCTCGCCTTCGGGCAATGGGCTCCAAGGCCCCTGCGTTGCAACCTTTGGCGCCCGACTTGGCAACCACCCCGTAAATCTACCCTCGCTCCTGGAACCCAAAGATTCCTTGCCTGATCTCGAGCCTCCATTGCTGCGCTTGAAACCGAATCTATGAGAGGAGAGCAGGAAACTGCGGAGGGATGAGGGCAGCGAGAATTTGAGTTTGACAAGCGGCCCGAATGTCGGAAGACAGGCAGCCAAGATAGATACGCAGGGCTCGATCAGTGACCAGATTACGTTGTTGACGGAGACATAAGAGAAATGGTCATCGGTTGGGTGGGTATCGGTGCCTGCAGTCAATTCATAGGCGAAGTAAAGGCGGACGGCGGCAGCGATAACGCAGCTGGAGCGGAAACCAGTCAGCGAAGGAAACCGTGTACGTAGGCTTGAGAAAAGGAAAGCGCTTACAAGCCTCCAAGCCAGAAAATACCGATGACGGTGAATTTACGTTTTCGGCTCATGTGCAGGGATTTGATGACTGGGAGAGGGAGCGCAAGAATCAGGATATCGAAGAGGATGTCCATGGCCGCGAAAGCCGTAAGGAAAGCCCCGTAGTTGAGATCGTAGCCGGCTTGCTTCGTCCACCAATCTGAAATGGGCCAGGCGGAAAAGACTTGAGTCTTGACAACTGTTAGTATTTCATCCGATGCATTTGGTTACTGGATCCGCAGACATACCAAGAATGCACCCAGTGTCCACGCGGTAATAAGAATCATCAATACATTGGCCCAGAGCTTGAAGCGCTTCGTCGTAAAGATGCGCTTGTAGAGCTCGAGGACCGACATCTTGATGATGCCAATGGCAAAGTGAGCTACAATAACATCAAAGTAAAGATGCTGCATTTTTTCTTTTAGCATGCCTGCCATCCTGAGATTCGGTATGGTAGAGTCTTTTCACCTTTTGATAGCTCGAAAATTCGGCTGGTGTCATTGTCGAGAGCTGTTGGCCAATACCTGCTCGACATGACCCATAAAGTACGATGCAGGCCTCTGCAATGGCGAAAGACTACCGAGGTCTCAGCATGTATTCAGGGGACCTGGAGCTTAGTGCTCAAATCTACTCACCAGTGCTGCCATCACAAGATAATCATCAGAGCCTAGAGAGAGAGACTTGAGTCTGCGCGCTCGAAGACGAAGACCAACAGCAATTGTGGCAGTAAGTGGGAAGACAACACTGCATACTGCCGCGGCTACAGCATACGATGAGTACATTCTAGAGGGTATAAAGGGTGTTCGCAGGATTTTCAACTTGCAAGGATCGAGAGTGTCTCGGTCGGTCGGTTTGAGTTGAAAAACATGGAAGAACCGTAGGGGGAGTAGGACTTCGAGGTAACGAGCGGAATAAAGAAATAGGCATCGAAGACTCCTACACCATGAGATTGTCTGCGGTACGGCACAGTACAGAGCTTTCGCATGCTCCGCACAAATCAGATCCCACTGACACGGCGGGAGTCCCTTTGACCCCTCTCAACGCCTCACTTTCCGACTTGAAGGATCAACGGCACTGATGTGTCTTGTTGGATATTGAGAAGGGGCCGTGCCTTCTTTCTAGTGGCTAGCAAGCTTAGCTTCGAACAGTCCCTGTAGATCCATATTTGTGGAGAACGGCGGCAAGCGATCGGCATCGTGCAGTACAATCATGTCCAGATGTTTACAGGATAGCATGGGGGTAATCTCTTCGCCAGCTAATCGCAGGCTCCACCTTCCCTAATCCTTCGGCGCGTCGTATTTCGACCCCTGTGCTCCGGTAAACTAGGCATGAATTACTACGCTCGTAAGTTTCTGTATGTATTAAAATTCGATATTTGCGTTAGACGATATTTTAACGTACTTAAGCTGATCGGAAGGCAATCTTGCAGCCATTGGCATTTTTTGCAGTTAGCTGCACCTGTCCGGTCCAGTCCGTACCATCACGGCTCTCGATGTGGCTGAATTCGCGCATCAAAGTTACGATGACATATGAAGCTTCAACGAGCGCTTTAGTACGGCCCAGACAGCTTCGAGGTCCACCTCCGAAAGGGAGATACTGCCAGGTCTCTGGTCTGAAGGTGTCCCATCGATCAGGCTTGAAGTTATCCGCGTCCTCGCCCCAGACAGACTTCAGCCGGTGCAGGTTGTACCAGCTTGTATCGAATCCCGTCCCTGCGGGGGCGAATATAGGGCTCTTCCCGTCGGAGCCACCGCCGGTAGGAAGGATTGTGTCGACGCGGGCAATGCGATTCATTTGCGGAAACACTGGGTACAGGCGAAGAGCTAGGGCAAGGAATTCCTCAGCGACTGTCTAGGCTAGTGAACAAGGATATGTACTCACTTTCATTCAACACGTTACGGAGATAATCCATGCCCTGAAGCATTTCCTGATCTAAATCTGAATGTCCATGTGCAACAACCTCCTTACGCAACCGCTGCCAGACCGGTTGGTTGCGAGAAAGAAGAAAAAAGACATTGCTGATCAGAGCGGCAGTAGTCTCTTGAGCTGCCATCAAGGCTTGTAGAACCTCGTTGCGTAGCTCCACTATGTCGCCTGTCTGTTCTGCCATTCCGAACAGCAAGACATAGGGCTTTCGAGTGCCCCCCGCTACCTTCTCTGGTTCCGATACTTCCTTGGCGATGGTCTGACGGTGTTGCAAAGCCTTATGCACATATTTCTCAGCGAACTGATGAGTAACTTTGCAAGAGCCTAGCCATTTGGAGTCCATGTATCGGTACAAGAACTTAAAAGGCCCAAGCGCAATTTGTATGCCTGATCCGAGCATAGCATGATCGAAGGCCTTCAGGAAAGCTTGGGCTTCGACTGAGGTGTTGCCCGAAAGAGAATTGATGGATTCGCCAAAGAGGAAAAGGGTTGCCGTGTCGAGGTACTATCCACAGCGTCAGTCTTTTATCCGTGAGCCCATGAAGTAGACAGAACAGACAAGAGAAAACAGCATTGGCTGCAAATCGAAGGTCGATCTGTCTCTAGGTATACGATCAATGACCTTCTCCAGGTATGTTTTCAGGATAGGCAAGTTGATCGCGGTCCCTCTGTTGAAGCTTGGTCGCAGAAGTGACCTGGACTGCTCCCATGCAGCCCCGTCCGTAGTAATAAATCCACGTCCGCAGAATGGATCTTGTGCAGGAAGTCTTACTGCTTCCACGCCCCAGTCTTTGAAGTTGGAAGAAAACACTGCTTTGATGTTCTCCGGTTCGATTGAATTGATGCTTAAGGAGCCCAGAGATTTCGCGCTGAAGGTATTTCCCAGCACGGTGTATCGTCTTGTAAGCTCTGACAAGTAACGATGATTTTGAATGGCACTGCCAGTTTGAAGAAAAAGGTCAACACCAAGCAACGGATCTTTGTGGGGGTAGGCTCGCGGAGGATAGCAGCCATGCTGGCGAGCTTTGCTGTCTCGGTACCACTTTCTCAGCAGATAGTACACACTGGCAGTACACAGTCCAGTTATGACTAGGATTACGCTGTTGGCCATGGTCGTGGTGCGAGATGGCTGATTGCTGTCCGCCAGGATTATGAGTCGAGGGCAAGCCGGCACGATTGACACCACTTGAGAAGAATCATTGCATTGGCATGCAAAGCCAATCAAAGACCTGAAGGTGTCCGGCTCACTCACACTGGGGCTCTGGACTTTACAATTACAAGTACCAATGGTAATACACGGAACCTCGCTTCTACTCACCCCTACTCACAGAGGAACGCCCGGAAACGGCCCGAGGCATCTAAAGTAAGCGTCGACACCCACCAGTGATTTATGAGACGAGGCGCCCAATTGCGCGATCGTTGATCGCTGTGCATGAGACTCGGAACGGAGCGCCCACCGGCCTTTAGCTGGGTTTACAGTGAAGCCGGGGGTGCATGGCGTGACATGCGTCCCCGTTGAAAGTATCTCAATCTTGCGCGCCAATCGATGTCCAACGTGGAATTTTGGTCTGAAAGTTGCTTCGCCGCGAGAATGATCCCATGTACGCCTAGATACACGTAATGTATCTGTAGACCGAAATGGAAACAAGATGTATTTCATTGGCCAAATTTCTCGGATCGGCGGCGTCAAGGCGTTAAGGCGTCATGCGCGTGCAGGTCGACCAATCGGTATGGGTTAGCACAGGTTTGTTGGGCCAGACGGTGGTCCGCAGGATTATCCAGCTGACACCCACTTTGCATTCTGACTTCCTTAGGGATGTTTAGCCGCAGCTGACGGTGGTCAGAGAATCCTAATCTACGCGACGGCGACAACGGTGCGTCGCTGTGATCAAATCCGTGCGTCTGGAAGAGATTGGATTTGCCTTGTTGCGGGAATTCTGACTCACAACTGCTGGTGGAGCTGGTCTTGCCTTGTGCTGACGCCTGCGCCCCGTCGATCTTCCCTTTTGAAGCTAAGGATGTGCGATTCTGGGCGCGAAGTCTCATAGCCTGCATGCAGGCTCCTGAACACTTGAGCTGGTGTCACACCCCCCCATATTACACGAGGGCATGTTAAAAAGATGGTGCAGAGTGCAGATTCTGTCTTGACGGATCTCATTGGAATTTGACTGGTCCACGAACAGGGTGGGATCTTATGTACATTGCTAATTGATCCTGTCCTACCGCAGCATTCGCCTCAAATCAGCCGTAGTCACGGTAGGCAGTCACATCATCTCCTTCCTCTCAGTCCTTCTTTTGAGTAGTCATATCCCTACGGTAATCGGGATATATCACCCGGTCATCTCCCTTCGCGGCATCTCCCTCCTCAGCTGCCAATTCTCTGCGGTAGTCTGGGTACACGACCATTTGGTCTTGATCCGCCCGATCCTTGAGCTTCTCATCGGGGGTACTTCTGCGATAATCAGGGTAGATGACACTCTCATCACTGGCTGCTGAGTCTATAGGAGTGATGGCTGTATACGTTAGTCTTCATGGACACCGGTATTCTCAATCAAGAAGCGTACAAGAGGGTTTGACAGTTGGTGCACAAATGCCGAGGCCAATCACACCGAGAAGAACTATCTTGTAATAATACATGCTGGAACGTCGGGCGATGCTGAAAACTGAGAGTATTCGGGCGAGTAAATCTGAGGTGTTAAATCATACCACCAAGGAATTCAGAAGAACGATGGCTTATGCTGCGACTCTTTATAAGGTCACCAGCATCCATTAAGGCATACTGGTTTTGACCTACGTCATCTTGCAATGTGCCCTAGGGGGAGGGAGCTAGTCGCTCCGGTTTCATACATGGGAGATTATGCCTGGATTCTAGCAAGGCAAATGGCGCGTAGAGCCTGTCCACTCAATATGCAGCAACGGACGAAGGATTCCTCTACATGATTACACTTTCGAGTGAGGCGTACATCCATGTCGAGGAAACTCTGGGCTTTGCCATTGTGATCGATCAATTGGGAAACCTGCTTTGGCCTGATCATGACACAGCCAGTAGCGCTTGTGAGCCTGGTAACATTACACTTCGCCGTATGTAAAAATGTCGGCCTGTCCGTTAGGACTTCTAACGTTACTGCTGCGTGCAATTTCTCCCAGTATTGAGGAAAATGTGGCAGGCATACCAACGCGCTGGGGAGCAATCACTCCCATTTTTAACGTCTGGCAATGAAGTGCCTCCAATCCCAATCACTACCACCTTAAATCCAACCAGAAGCTCTCAGAGTCGCACGTTTATCTTGGCAGTATTGGCCCAAATTATACTCGTTTTCTTTTACTTGACTCACGCCCTTCAGTATGGCACATCCTACCCTAAGGGTGAGAGCTACCACTTTGATCTTGCACTCTTAGAAAATATCCTCCCAAGTCGAGCTCACCGATTTGGGCTTGCGGAAGATAGTCGCTTCGCTGGGCCGCCAAGTGTATTCCTGGATCAAGCATGGAGCCGTCTTCTGGCCGGGATAAACCTTCGCGTTGGCGAGGAGGAGTTATCACAGCACAACCAGACTTCGGTGGCGTTGCCCCAAGGAGGGGGCTATCTGGCTTGGCTGGAAGTTAACCATCAGCTACACTGTGTAGTATGTGTATCCATGAACATTCTCCACCTATCTTCGAAGGGTTTTGGAAGATTTGTCTTTAATGCAAACTACAGAAATGGCTGAGGCAGTGGAGTTACCGAGATCACTACCACGCAAACTTGACAAGTAGCGAAGTCGGACATTGGATGCTTCATGCTGGTATGATAACCCCCTCCACGTTCCATGCTGTAAAATGCAAATATTGACAGATAATTAAGATCACTGCATCGAGCTTCTACGCCAGGCGGTGATGTGTAAAGCCGACACAGCACTCGTGACATTCGAATGGCACGACAACGAGACGAAACCCATGCTAAAATTGCGAGGACCTGAACACGAATGCATTGCTTGGGAAAGTCTGAACGCGAGCATGGCAAGTAGAACGGTAGGTGATGATGAGATGGAGAGTCTCGTGAACCCTCTGCAAGCAGTTACATAGGCAATTTCATCAGCTGGTGACCAATAGCCCACGTTGACGCTGCAGCCTGCTCTTGTGTTTCTAATCTAAATTCTCCCAATACTTAGGCATCGTCTGCACATCCTCTGGGCGTCTCTCCCACCAGTCATCTGGATAGCCAAACGATTCCCTCAATTTCTCCCCCATCTCACTTCCCTTTGGACAATATCGAAACCGCTGAATGACAGCGTCAACCCCTTGAGTCTCGTTCACATACGCAAAGCACGCAGTATGCCCTTCGGCCCAGTCCTGCAGCTTATCCCAGCTCCGACACATCCTCTGCTGGCCCAGGCCTGTGCTTGCGTTGGCAAAGGGCGAGGTATACATGGGCGTATCGTCCGCCTCGCACAGGATGTTCTGAAGGAGATGGTCCATGCAATGGATCAAGTGAGGGTAGCTATCAAGCTGTGAGATGTTGTAGTGGGATAGAGTGACCCAGCGCCGGACTTTGCGCAGGCAGTGCAGCGAGTGATGCGCGTTCAGGAGGTAGATGGAGCGGTTTGCGGGATCCCAGAAGAAAGGTGCGGAAGAGGGGAGGTTGACGGAGCGGGCAAAGTCATTGGTGAGGCTTATCTCGCCGGCGCTGGTGTCGAGGGATTCCCAGAGGAGGCTGCGGGCCGTTTCGCTGTGGGAGCCGAAACCGTAGGGCGAGGACGAGTTGAAGGGGGTTGGGATGTTGCGCGCCAGACCTGCGTATTTCGTAATGAGGACGCTGTCGGGATCTGAAGAGGAACACTGTTTGGCAGCCATGTAGGTGATCAAAACAACATTGAGAGTTACAGACAGTACCCAGCAGATATTGAATAAGGGAGATCGTTTTTGTTTGCTTGGTTTGTTTCCAAAAGTGGGAGTGGAAGAGGCTCCATCCTCTGAAATAAGTGGCAATGCTTCATATCCTGGTTGACTCTGCGCGAAGATACCCATTGCCTCACTTCGAGATGCATAGAAAGCGGTGCTTGCTGAAGGCAAATCGAAATTGTAGAGAAGAGAATCTTGTACGGCTTTACCTCCATTGATACGATACATTGGATACATTACATGGGTATATTATGGCAGCTCATCCTGTCAGCGCACTAAATACTTGCTCGAGCTTCGCATGCACGACGAGGGTTCCATGGTCACTCCAGTAAGACAGTTGCTGGGATGTGAAGGAGATCGCAGCGTTGTCATAGGTCGCGCTTGGAATGCAGCTTCGTGCTGGGCCGACGCTGCACGGGTAAGGCGAACTCTACGCCCTCGGACTTGCATATGCCGCATGCACCTCTTCCTACGATGTGCATTATGCGGCACGATGATGCAAAAGCTGAAAAACTAGCGTGGAATGAGTCGCTTCAGGTTAGACGGTTCCGCTTAGTAGGCTCTGTGGGAGGTATCGCGAGCAGTCTGTCTCAAACACTTTTTCCAGATAAATTGACATTTCAAGGCTTCGATTGAAATACCCTCACCTATCCATCTTTACTGACAGTTTAACGGCCGTAAATGAAACTCTTCTCCATGCTGTCAGGGAGCTACCAATATGTACCTCTAAAAGAACCCGTTCACGAAACGCAACTCAGCTTGAGAGCCAGGCTGCACAAGGTCTTGTTGACATGTGTCATGATGGTCAGCATTGCCGTTGCGAGCTTCTTTGCAGGACGACACTCATGCCCTGCTAGATATTGGCCAGGTTTTGACTGTATTTCTTCCATCCAAGAGATTCCGGTTGCTCGTCTGACACGCAGCAGTCGAACTTCGTCCAGAAACATTCCACTACAATAAGACGTTTGCGGTAGCCCCGTCCAACGACTCAGAACGTGCGTGGTCCGCCCTATTCCCAACAGAGGGTGGCTTCTTCCAGCATCCTAGACTTGCCAGGAACCGCTCCGCTTTGTCTGTCTTCCATCAGCTGCATTGCCTGGTAAGTCACTGGCTGATCGGATGTGTGACCACCCAGACGAAGCGACTGACGGCACTGAAGAAAGGTCTCCGAGATAATTACTGGTCTTTATATGATGAACATGAATCCTTGAAATTAGATAAGAGAGCAGAAGGCCACCAACATGTACCTCCAGCAGCCCACGTAAGGCATTGTATTGATTTATTACGGAACAGCCTCATTTGTCGGCCAGATCTGACTGTCGAGATGAAGAACGAAGATTTGGATGGCGTTACTGGGTTTGGAACAGAACACGAATGCGTCGATTGGGCGAAGGTTCTGCTATGGATAGGCAATTGGGAGCGTTGGTCGCCCTAGGATACTTCCATCAGATGACGATAAGGTATAAATGTCACCGACAATACACTTAGATCGTCTACGGGCGCCAGATCGAAGTAAATGCCGATGTAGCTCTGTCAGGGGACTGGTTGTTCCCCGCCGTTGGCTAGTCCATCCCGAAATCAAAATGGAAAGCCAATCGCATAGCCCATGCGCTTGCCAAGTCGCTGTGCCTTCAAAAGCCGTCCTAATGCTGGTAGTCACGGGGAATAAATGGTGCGCTTGAAGCCGTGGGGCATTCCAGTCATGACCTGTCAGACTGCAGGGGCAGGCTTCCATCTACCAAACAAAGTTTTCAGCGTTTACGTGAATTGCTCACCACTGTTGCTAGGGCGCATTTCCCTCCCCTAAAAGTCATCCTTCCCACGTACGAGCATGAGTATGTGGCGGAAAATGTTGTCGTTTACCTACCATACGCGTAAATTGATGTTGCTGTCCATATTCTTGGCTCTCTCTTTCTTCATATGCCAGAGATTGTTGAGGTATCGAGCTAGCCGCAGCATCTGCCGCGAGAAGGGATGCCAGGAACCCCCTTCTCTCCCTCAATGGGACCCCATCTTCGGACTGGACATAATCGTTGCCCGTTTGTTTGGCAACTCGAAGTCAACAAGCCGAAATCGCTTCCTGCAATCTCTCTTCACTTTCCACGGTCACACCTTCAAGACCAGACTTTACGGCAGCACTCAGCTCTTCACCATCGCTCCCTCCAACATCAAAGCTATTTATAGCTCTGATTTCGAGTCTTGGGGTGTGGGTCCAGTGCGAGGCTTTGTCTTTGGCCCCTTACTCGGCCCTGGTCTGATGACTGAAGATGGAGCTGTCTGGAAACGCTCCCGTACCATCACAGCGCCGACGTTTGCCAAGCCACAATTCGCAGATTTGGAAGCTTTCGATACGCATGTCAGCAGGCTACTCACTCACATACCTATGAATGGAGAGACAGTTGACTTACAGCCGCTATTCAATCGTCTTGCGCTGGACTCAACAACAGAGATGCTGTTTGGGAAGTCAGTAGCTTCGCTAACGTCAAATCCTCCGGCGGATGGGCAGGCGTTCCTGGATGCATTCAATTATGCCCAAAATGGAGTAGGGAGGAGGATGGTAAAGCCATTTTGGAACGTTCTAACCCAAGACAAGGAATTTTGGAAGTCGTGTAAGCTATGCCACGAGTTCGTGGACCACATAGTCGCGAGAGCCATGACGAATTTTGACTCAGAGAAGCGCTCCGTCA
>JAABUJ010006504.1_pt1 | contig 11275 bp, 17 predicted proteins | sample 5559131 | NCBI WGS metagenome assembly JAABUJ01 (sample SAMN10711875, study PRJNA513366) | rock metagenome | isolation source: Antarctica rocks | place: Antarctica: Victoria Land, Mt New Zealand nord | collected 2016-01-07 | reverse complement strand
CACCGCCATCTGGCCCCCCCTCTCCCCCACCTCCCTCGCCCGCGAAATCGAAGACACGAAAGTAAATTCCCCTCCTTCTCCTTCCCTTCTTACCCCTTCTCGTCCCTCAAACCCCATCCCTCTCTCTCCCATCCTTCCCTTAGCTTATCCGCCTCAGCTTCCCTCCCAATCCCACACCCAATACCCCTCCTCCCCCCACACCCAACACCCAACTAACCCCCCTCACCACAGAGCGCAGAGCTCACTTGGCTCCTAACCGAGCTGCAAACGACCCTCGCCTCTCTAAAATCCGGCCTCGAAGATTGTTCAGGTCTGTTGATGGGTGGGGAGGGGGGCGGGTCGACGCTGGTGATGAGTAGCGTTAGGAGTGAGGCTGTTAAGGGGTGGGTGGTTCGGGTGGGGGGGAGGGTGGTTAGGGGTGTGAGTTTCAGTGTTTCTTTTTGATTTGATTTTGGGTTTTGGGGAGGAGGGAGGAGAGAGGTGTGAGGTTGTGGAGGAGGTATCTTCGTTTTCATGTTTCCTTGTATATGTGTGTTTTGCGAGCTTTGGCCGTGTTGATAGAGGTGAGAGGAAGGGGAGGAGAAGGAGAGGAGGTTGCTCTATGGGTTGAGGACCAATGTCGGCCAGTATGGTGATGCTGTGGGTTTCTTTGTTAGTGGATTGAGTGGAATGACGATATCTGGATGGAGATGATAATTTAGATTTTTCTATCTGTTTTTGTATATTGTGTATATCATAGGCAGGTATCTGAGCACGGCTGACATATCCAAGGACATCGCCCTCCGACTAGCTACCCTTCCACCGCCACGCTCCGCCTCCTCATACCCTCTACATATCCAAAACCCCATATCTCTACCACAACTAGCCGTCCTCCTCACGCTTCTCAACCAATCCCTCGACATCATCGACATCAGTACATGGACCGGCGACGCGCAGGACGCCTCCTTTATCGCAGGTCAACTGCGACTATTGGCGGACTCGATCGACGAAGCGAGGCAAACGCTAAAGGGTGGCGAGGATGTGGTGGGCGGGAAATGGTGGGATCCGCGCGAGGAGGACGATGTAAGTCGCATTTGCTTCTCGGGCGTGATTCCGTCGAACCCTGTCGGGCGAGCTCTAATGGTCCAAGACCTACTCTCCACCACATCCACCGAATCTTTCGACGCACCTCTCAGTCATTGATGCTGCTTTGGTTCTCCACGTTCGCACTCTGTACTGGCCGCATGATGATAATGCCTCGTTATCTGGCTTCTCGCTTCGCCAGCGCCTTGGACTTGCTCCCCGACTACCCGAGCACGATGAGTCTGAGCAAGTATTCACATACAAGGACCAACAAGTCAAGGTACGGGAGAAAGTCCGGGTGGAGAGTCAGGACCCGGCGTTGATAGCTATAATGGCGAAATTGAGTGCTCTGGGTCACGCGGTGGCTGTTTGGCGGCATAATCTAAGTATCGTCATGGGGATTGAAGGCGAAGAAGGCTCCTAGTCTTTGGCTCCAGTGCCAGCCTAATCAATCGGCGGGTGTGCTTGTTTCGGCGTAGAGCCCTGTTGCGCCGAAAGCGATGTCGTCTAGCCCGTCGAAGCCTGCCAACCCATCTTCAGTAGCCCAGTCTTGGCCAGGTGGTAGCTTTATGAGGACTTCACAGCTCCAGCCAACTACCAGCATCCCCGGGGGTCTACTACCCTCTTCCTCGACAGCAGCGCAAATTCTGCTCAAGGTGCTACGTATGACACGCTGGTCTGGACAGCTAGCCCTTTCGAGTACCGCGCATGGGATGTCCGAAGGCCAAGGTCTGGGTCTCAGGGGTACTGTACCATCATCCTTAACCACAGGCCCATTGCGTCCGGGGTCTATGCCAGTCAAGCTCTCTACGAGCGAGCCTAGCCGATGTAGCGACATTAGGAACACTGCCGTCTGCGTAGGTACATATGGAGGCGGATCAGGAGCTGCACCCTTCCTCCCAGTGCCGGTACATATCAGGACTTGATCGGCCACACTACGATGAGTGGACGGAATCTTTGCAAAAAGCGGTGCACTCAGCGAGCTGGTTATACCTGGAAGAACAATCGGGAGATAGCCCTTGTCACGGAAGAAGGCGAATTCCTCGCCACCACGTCCGTATATATATGGGTCTCCCTGCTTGAGTCGAAGCACAGTGTGGCCGTTCTCAAGGGCTTCCAGTCCGAGACTCAGAAGCTCGGTCTGAGCTGCTTCAGCATTTCCAGGGAACTTGCGTGCTATATGGACCGGTGTGCGACGCGGTATCAGATCCAGGACGGGTGCTGGAACAAGCTTATCTGCAAGAATGACTGACGCTGTCTGGATCGCTCGGTGTGTCGCCAAGGTCAGTAGGGCAGGAGAGCCTGGTCCGGAGCCAGCGAGAATGATGCGCGCTTTTGGTCGCAGCCGCGTGTCAAGAACAGAGGTGTCAAGTGGCGGGACCTGCGATGAGGGAAAGGAGTAGGCTTGCAGGATTTTGTCAATGTCTGCATCTGTGATGGAGGCGAGCCGACGAAGGGGCCAGTACTCGCAGATCTGCGAGAGCCAACGTGTACGCCGTGTTTTGGCAGTGTTGTGGTCTATGTCAGTGACGAGCTGGTTGAAGGTCGCCTTCTGAGAAACCGCGTCGTCTTCGTCGGGTTCGACCTCTGGGTCTTCGGAAGCTTGGACTCGATGATCCTCTTCCCATATCCGACGGCGGACGGTGCCGAGACGTTCGACTGCCGTCCCGAAATTCTGGGGAAGGATGGATGCGATCTCCCGCCGTATGCGAGAAGCGAGCTTGCAGCCTTTGCCCGACGTGGTGATGCCAATCTGGAGGGGCCCGTCAGAGTGGGTCGAGAGAAGCGTGAACGAGCATAAGTTGGGTGCATCAACCACGTTGACCGGGATACGCAAGCGGCGACACAAGGCTGATATGTGATTACCTATCGCCGAATATTAGCATTGTTCTGCGTCCTAAGAATCATCCTGCATACTCTGCGGCGATTTTCCCCCCGAGGTCACAAAAACAGCATCAACCACCGAGTCAACCTCTTTCCTTCCTAATGTCGTCAGGTCGCCATCCTTGAAAACCTTTTGTATCCATTCCACTTCCCCAGATTCAATTCGCTTTGCCAGTACATAGTGGACGTCTGCGTCCGAAGGCGCAATTATTTTTGGCTTTGCCCCAACTTCGATGCTCTTGGCACATCTTGCACTGGCTAGAGGGTTAGATCCCACAATTAAGTGGACAAGCCCGGCACAGTCTTGGGCTATCAGCAAGGCAGGCGCCATCGAGTCTATATATTGCAGTTGCTTCTCAATCGAATCCTTGTAAGAATAGGTACCTTAGGTTGAGATGAATGGAATATGAATGCAACTCCGGCCAGTCACTCCGTTCTTCAAGGGACCTCGAAAGGAAACTCTGCGGTCGATGCCGAGCGATGGTGCCTCGAAGTGTACGGACACAAGGATGGAGACATATTGCTTTTGTAGTCTTATGGTGATTGGCAATCCCTAGAGCAATTCCTGGCCGTGGGGCAAATTGGTTGATAACGCCATTATCATTATCGATAGAGAGGCTCCGAGGATGTCCCGCTAGCGCCGCGGAGATCTTTGCTATCGCTAAGGGCGGTTCCCTTTGGCAGGCGCTCCCGTCTCGAGGAATGCTACAACATTTTGGTAGAGAGTGTTGGAGAAATTGAAAGCCTCTGCGGACAAAGAAGGCTCGCGGCTTTCCAGCTGATTGGATTTGCTAGACTGTTTCAACATCGACCGGACCGGCTTCTGATCGTTGCCGATCGACTGGAGCGGGCAACAGACATGACCTCAAATCAATCTTTGCAACGTTCCAGAGTAGAATAACAATTGCAATGCGCAGATATGACGAACGAAAATACCAATGAGGAGTGGCTCAAGGTCGTCGAAAAAGCCGAGAAAGGCGTGCCAACCAATTCTACTGAATACAAGGCGCCTGGCTTGGGGACGCCGGGATTTGCGAAATGTATCGACTACACGTTGTTGAAGCTCGACGCGACGAAGCATCAGATTGAAGAGCTTTGTGAGCAGGCACGAGAATACAACTTTAAGGTCAGCAGAGACCATCTCCTACCTCCGTATCATGGGCGTTGCCAGCTTCATGTCTATTTGGTGGACCCTTGTTTTCTTGTCCTATGTCAAGACCGTGATGCAACATCCCATATGCTCCAAAGGCATTATCCCGTTCGCTGGCAGGGTGTTGACGCCACGGCCTGGCGAAATAAGAGTCAAACGTTTTGAATTCTTCCTACGTTTTGACGAGATGGCGACGGACTCAACGACCAGTGATAGCCCACTGCAAAGGCGGTAAAACGCCAAAGAGTATCAGTGACTGAATGGAAGGACCCCTAAGGAAGCCGCAAGAAACGGATTTCTAGGTATCGCGAAGCGAATCCAGCATCCACTGATGCCATTGCTTGAATACAAGCAAATCTTTTCTATTCCCTAATCTGCCAATGTCCTGCATTTGGTATATAGCTGTTGTTGGCATCAACAAAAGCTAATTGTGGTGGACTCTGCACAGTCAGTATGCGTCCGGCTGGAGTGGGTCCCGCTCGCTGTCGACCTACTTCAAGGGTCTTCTGCGTTGGTTGCCTGCGTAGTAGGCTTCCATGAAGGTACCCAATCTGTCTCTGATAAAGTGAGGTATGGTTCCTTCATTCAGGTGACATCACCTATAAACAACTCACCGGCACCAGGGAAGCTGGATGTGCCATAGATGCTGGAGCGTCTGAGCTCGACATGGTTCTCAATTGGGTGCAACTCAAGGCCAAGAACTACGAACATGTATATACGGACATCGCTGCCGTTCGCAAGATTGCGCCTCGCCCCATTGCCCTTAAAGTCATCTTGGAAACCTCGCAGCTTTCTCAGTCCGACATCATCGCGGGCTGCAAGATAGCACAAGCGGCGAGAGCGGATTTCGTCAAGACGAGCACTGGCTTCAATGGGCCTGGGGCGACCATCGAAAACGTCAGGCTGATGAAGGCGATGGTTGGCGATGATGTCAAGGTCAAAGCAAGCGGCGGTATCAAGACGCTACATGAGTGTGTGGCCATGATGGAAGCTGGGGCCGAGAGGATCGGTACCAGTAATGGCGTACGGATTTTAAATGAAGCGAAAGCTTGATCGCTGAAATCACGCATAAGTTGGCGGCACCAACGGGCGAGACCAGCTGCCTACTTCCATCTTAACAAGGACATTCCGTAGTTTGTAGTGCTTTCTCCTTGGTCAAGTTGGAGCATGTTTTCGATACCTACTGCATATCAGTCTTAACCACAAGGATTAAAGATGGCCGGGTTGCTGAAAGCTCAAGTATTTCAACTACTCTTCTTCGGTTGCTGAACCAAGAAATAGTCTGGACGATTCCTGGATCGTTCCAAGGGGTCGTATGTGTTTCTGTAATACCTCACTTTCAATATGGGAAGGCATATTAGTCTCGCTTACGACATGACGTACCCGGCATCCACCTCAACTTGAACGCCACTTCACATGCCTATCTTTTATCTTCAACGTCAGTCCCAGAGGGTCAGATACAACCCGACATGATGCCGTTACTGCAAGTTGCATGACTGGGGCTATCTTGCCGGCAGATCCAGTCAAGGGTGACACACCTGCTGAGTTTCCGGAAGAATGGCCTCCTCAACGGAGCTGAAGGCTTCCCAATCGGGCCAGTCATTTGCTTTTATGCTATTGCCCCTGGGCAAGTACTCGTTCAAAGGCTGGCGATACTCTACATTTTCAGCTGATCAGGCCTATACAGACATTCGAATGATGATCTACGAAGAATTGCTCGTCGTGCCTTGTCGTATTCCAGCCGTACCGGGAAGAGTGCCGGCTGAGGTCATTGACCCTAAAGGCCTTTGCAGAGCGGATGATCTTTATCCGTACACAAGGATTCTCAAGGTGTCCAAAGCTATCTATGCAGAAGCAAGTCATGTGCTTTATTCCTCAAATAAGTTCAAGACTCTAAATGCTGGGAGCAAAATGAAGGAGTGACCGAGTCTGGGCAACGTGGACGCTGGGTTCGAGAGCTGCGAAGGATGACTGCAGCCACATTGGATCCGAATCTTGGAAAGATTCCTAGTTCGTTCTATACCTCCTGCGATGTCTCATCACGTCTGATTCCCAAAGATCTGAATCCGGGTGAAGTCATTACATCTGATTCAGGTTCCACTGATGCCATCTGCCGCTGGGCCCGTGGTGAGCAAGCGGCTTTCGACCTTGTCGTCTTTCTGCGCAGCATCGGACCGGTCAACGCACGACAGATAAGGGATCTTGAGCTCTCAATGGTTGAGCGCTTCGAGCACCAACAGATGTCGTATTACATCGAGGTCACAAGGCAACACACGCCTAATTTGCGAGTACTGACGATCCGTAAGTGGGTTCAATTTAATACACACTTTTGATCCCGTGACTGGTTAACGTCATCACTGCGCTGTGGGTGCTGGTGTTCAATGCTAACGTTTTTCTTCACAGTCCTTCGGGATTTTCCTCAGAGAACAGCATCCAACGCGCTGCGGGATAGGCAAGGACCCAGCCTAGACACATTACCGTTATGCCTTTTTCACGTGCAGGATACTGTCAGAAATTTGGGGCACCTAGTGAGCCTGAGGTTCCGTGGATGTATTGACGAATTTGATGAGATTGGGCCAGCGTTGATGAAGGCGAGAGTACCTGGTAAATACATCTCCGTTAAACAGGATGGCTTTTATTGATGGAAAGGTATCTGAGCAAGGTAAATGGAGCAGGAGTGGCTTGTGTATGTCGACGCCGGACCTGTTTCCTGGCTTCGCCCGGAGGACAAGGCTGGGAATGCGAAGACTTACTGGATTGAAGAGAGAGATTGGCCAGGCTGACATTCACGAGCAGGCTCGAAGCCTCTTTGCGCATAGCTATTCGCTTGAGGCGTGGGTCTACCCTACTTCTGCACTCCACTTGAAATGGAGACAGCTCTTAGCTACATAGTTGCTGTTTGCTTGACAAGATCACGACGAATCAATTAGACTTGCCTGGACACTGGGTTTTCGTTGCAAAGCTAGAATCGCACTCATTGGCAGCTCTTGCACTCCGGCCCTCTGATATCATCTACCCTCCCCAACCTCTTTCCTTCTCCGCCCCCACTACCAGGCCCACCTCCTCCGGAGCCTCCACCACCGGCCCCACCGCTACCCCTTGATGGACCTGACCTGCCAGATGGTCCTCGGACATTGAATGGTGAAGCCTCTGCGGCGGCATACGCATCAAGCTATCGAGCTTGTCAGCAATCTGACACTAGAGCGCTTGAAGAGTGTATTGGCCCGGAGAGGCTCACAGAGAAGAGAGAGGTCACGTAGAGGCCGAGGAACGCATAGGTGCTGTCGGCGGCATTGCGGAGGCGGGCGGAGAGTGGTGGGCTATGTGAAGGTGTTAGTAGATGGCTGGAGCTTTGTGAGAAGGGCCGCTATACCTCTCGAGCACCTGTCCGTTCGATAAGTAGGGTCTTGCTGGAGCAGACATTATGAGCTTGATGGTTGGTTTCCTCTATACGCCCGAAGCAAACGGATTGTAATGCCACGTTCAAGAGGATGTCGACGCGGCTTTGGTTCCGCGTTTTCTGCCGGCTCACCGCTTTTGGGGGAATTTGACTCCTCGAGCGTGGTGATCTTTAGTGATCTACCTATGCACGAGAGCGATGCGCATGGGTAACCGATGAGTTCCAAGGTAAATTTGCCTGTTTATGTTCACTCATCCTCACTGACTGATTCACAGAAGCGCAAGCGGGAATTTAACTCCAAAAACCATCAGGATGATGTCGATACCTCGAAGCCCACGGCCGTCTTCAGGCCGACGGGGGGTCGCAGCTATACCTTGAGCATTGCATTGCCAGGTAGCATTATTGCAAAGTATATACAACTCAGAATTTTCATGAGATCCGTATACTGATATCAGACCAACAGCGCGCAATCAGCGGAATTGAAGACGCAATTAGCTGGGCAGATCGCTCGTGCCCTCGCAGTCTTCTGCGTGGACGAAATTGTCGTCTTCGATGACGTGCCGCATCGTCAGCAAAAGGGCGAAGATAGTGTTTCATCGAAGATTCAGCAGAATGGCCTTGCCAAAGAGTCGTACAACGGCAATACCGACCCTAATTACTTCCTGATGCATATCCTGTCGTACCTCGAAACGCCGCCACATTTCAGACAATGGCTCTTTCCGATGCACCCAGACCTTCAGAAAGCTGGCGCTCTACCGAGTTTGGACATGCCGCATCATCTACGCTCGCATGAGTGGTGTCAATATCGTGAAGGTGTTACAATCGAAGGGTCTACAGAGGCTTACGGTGCTGAAGGAGCCACGGAAGAGCAAGGGAAGAAGAAGAACAAGCGAAAGGACACAGTAGCGAACGTCGAATCGAGAACACTTGTTGATGTTGGCTTCACATACCCAGTCACCATTCCATCTTCGATACCACCGAACACTCGAGTAACGCTCAAGTTCGCGGACACCACTGGGCCGGCAGACATTGACAATCCAGAACTTGCCGCAGAGGCTGTAGCACCGTCTGCGCCACGAGAAGAAGCTGGCTACTACTGGGGCTACAGCGTGCGTTTGGCGTCTTCACTATCCGCGGTGCTGACAGAGTCGCCGTATGATGGAGGCTATGATTTGACTTTTGGCACGTCAGAACGCGGAATTCCCATATCGGGCTTGACGAAGACATCCTCAGACCAGGCGCCGGTGCCGGAGTTCAAGCATATGCTTGTAGTGTTTGGAGGTGTAGCAGGTCTGGAGGTAGCGGTCAAAGCGGACGCTGAGCTTGAGAAGATGGGCGTCACTGAACCGAGCGGATTATTCGACTATTGGGTCAACCTCTGCCCTGGCCAGGGTAGTCGAACCGTGAGGACTGAAGAAGCTGTATGGCTCGGGTTGATGGGTCTGAGAGATGTTGTCGTCGAAAAAGGAATAAAGAAGCCTTGAACAAATTTTGAGAAAGCCTCGTTAAGAAAGCTTCAAATGAGAACATCAAAGCCCTCATTTAACTATTTACATTAGTAACACACTTGGGTATATCCTTCCATCCGAAACGCCGCTCTACGCCCAACAATAATACCACTCATTCATCCCCAACCCTCGGCTGCGCAGCTACACTCATCCTCAACTGCCTCTGCCTCTGTTTCGCCTGCAACTCCAGTCTCTCAACCGCATACTGCAACCTCTCCTTCTTCGCCCTCATCTGTTTCAGCCTCAACATCTCCCTCTCACTCGCCCCATTTCCGGCTTCACCACCTGCACTCGCCCTCGACAGCGATGACGACCGACTCCTCCGTCCATCTTCCCCACTTGAGGATAGCCGCCCTTCGAGAAGTTCGCAGCGCGCGATGAGCGCTTGTTCCCGCCGCTCGAGCCGGTCGAGATGTGATTCGCAGCGGGAGAGGAGGGAGTTGATTTCGGGGGTTAGGGAGTCGAGGAGGGAGCGTTGGGCGGATTTGAGGGAGGATTCGGGGAGAAGCTCGAAATGCTTTGATGAGGTTCAGCAAGGGGTGTATCGATGGTGGGGTATGGTCAGGGGATGAGGGGCCAAGGCGGGCAAGGACGTACGCGCGTTGTTTGTAAGACTTTGGAGAGGCGCGGGAAGTCGTTAACGCCAGAGTCGAGGATGGAGATGCTGGAGGAGAGGAGCTGGTTGGTGGATTGTAGGGAGGAGACGCAGGAGGAGAGGGCGGACGCCATGAGAAAGAAGGAGTTGAGCGCCCGACCGACTTTGCGTAGCAATGGTTCCTTGTCTCTATGATAATTGATTGCAGTGTTTTCCGTTTGATATCGTTGAAGGGAGATGGTTGCGGGCTTGCGGCGCCTGCAGCGGCAACAGCGCGTTCTAAAAGCGGCGTCATCCGAGCTCCAGCACAGCTCCAACGTCAATCCAAGAGGTTTACGAACCATAAGCAGAACCACATCCTCCCGAACCTTCCAATAGCGATCATAAAAGTTCAAAACGATGTCTTTGCTAGGGAAGAAATTCCCTGCGCCTATCGGTATGTCTTCGTGACCGGGTCTTCGCGGCAATGGTCGAGACAGCAGTGATCGCTGACAATGGTATAGCAAGGCCAATGGCTCCCTTCTTCGCTGCCGGTATGTCTACGTTGTGCTGTCAACTCCTCGCTTCTTGAGTGTAAAGTCTGGAAATCATTCGCGCTTGAAGAAACTAGCTATCGTAGATCTGGACACAATACTGCCAGTTGCGTGCCTCACGGCATCTCACATTTTCTTTCAAGATATCTAAGGCACCATCACTGATACAAGTTGCTACTCAAAGGTCTCGTTATCCTCTACGGCGTCAATGCCTTCGCTACGACTCTCATCAACAGTAAGATCACCCTTTTCCCTTCCTTGGGCTTTCAATCACCAACCGCCCATTCCTGCTACAAAACCCTCGTGTCTACGTGTCCTTTGCTTACCACCATCCTATTTACCAGCCGACGAATTCAAGAACGACCCCCGAAACCCAGCATCCAAAACCCAAAAACCGGCTGATAAGAGGTAGTCAGGGTATTTCAGTGATGGATCCTTCCTAGGCTATCATGAAGGAGCAAGGAGACGAGAAGAGTTATTGTATATGGATATGGGAGTGAATGAGCAATCAAGACTTCGTTGCAACTATGGCTGTGTCATGTGCTCACTTGTCTGGGAAAAGTTGATGAAATCGAATGGGCTTGTTACATGAAAGACCATGCATAACCAAAATTCACAACCTATCCTATAACCCATCCAGGTTTCCCGTGTTCTTTGTCGGAACTCAGTGCACTAAGCGCGAAGAGGAATACGGCAATGATTATAAAACTAGCCCAACTTAGGGCATCACCGGATTGGAATTCACTACCTTATGGCAAAAACAGCTCACCGGCCCTGCAATAACGCCGCAACTATCGCCTAACTCATTCAGGTTTTCAGATTTCTTTGTCGGGTACCTGTGCGCTAAGCGAGAAGAGGAATACGGCGTTCTTTATAATGCTCGCCTCCCCTAGGGCATTGGAATTTTCGAGGGAAAACAGCTCACCTGCAGTCACGCCACAGCTATCTCCTGAGTCATCCAGGTTGTCAGACTTCTTTGTCGAACATCTGTGCGCTAAGCGAGAAGAGGATTACGGCGTTCTTTATGATGCTAGCAGTCCTGGTACAGTTAGACCATGACAAACAAGTGAGCCAGCAGTAGCTTTTCACTGTTGGTCAAATCTCCTCCTTCGAAATACACTAGCTATTCAGAAGTCCCAAGCT
>JAABUJ010006502.1_pt1 | contig 11277 bp, 13 predicted proteins | sample 5559131 | NCBI WGS metagenome assembly JAABUJ01 (sample SAMN10711875, study PRJNA513366) | rock metagenome | isolation source: Antarctica rocks | place: Antarctica: Victoria Land, Mt New Zealand nord | collected 2016-01-07 | reverse complement strand
CCGTATAACTTCAACCGATGGGCCTCATCTGCTCCTCGCGTAGCTCCTGCGGTACTTCTTCGTTTCCGTGGCGCGCCGGCAAGGTGGAGCGGTCGCCGACCCATTGGGCCGGCGGAATGCGCCAGTAACGCGTCATCGCCTCGAGCGGCGCGGCATAGAAGCGGCGCAGCGTGGCAAATGCCTCCCAGGCGCTGTCGCCACATCGATGACGTCGAAGCCGGCGTCGCGCAGGCGTTCACGAGCGGTGTCGAATTCGGAACGCTCGACGCCGACGGCATGGCGCCCCGACGGCGGCGCGCCGGCACGCGCCCCGAACAATATGACGAAGACCTCGCGCCGCGAGAACGCGCCGAAGAGGGAGAACAAGAACGCGGTTACGACCGCGACCGTGCCGAACCCCGACGCACCCGCGGCCAACGCCAAAAAGCGCGCGGCACCGGTGAGGGGCACGAACTCACCGTAGCCGATCGTGAGCAGCGATGTTCCGGCGAAGTACAGCGCCGCTCCGAATCCCGGCCGCGGCCGCACCTGGTCGGCGAGCGCATCGAACAAGAGGCCGTATCCGAAGACGAGTCCCGCGACCCAAACGATTAGGAAGACGACCAGCATCAGCGGCGCACACGTAGCCAGGAAGTCTTCGCGGCGTTCGGTGTCGTCGATCCGGAGCGCGAACCAGCGCCAGAGCTGCCGCGATGGTCGAGTGATGGTGGAGCTAATGCGATAGCGCCGTTCCGCGGCGCGCGGAACAAGTGAGTGTACCGACGATGAGTTCGGCGATGCGAAGGACGTTGTGCGCGAACATGTACGAAGTTCCGTAAGGCCGCTTCGTTTCCGGAAGTTTCAGCGTCGCGCGCTCGTCTTGCATGAACGAGAACGCCGTCTTCCTAACGAGGGACCGTACCGCCATATCCGGGCAGGCCGCCCCCCGATCCGGGGACCGCGTGCCGGGAGCCCTCACACTTTGCACATTCGATGGTGAAACAAGCGGGAACGACGTGACGACCCGAGTACGTTAGGGACACCATGCGGGGCCGCGTCGTTTTTTCGGTGCTCGCGGCGCTCGCACTGGCGTCGCCCCTCGGCGTGCGCGTGCAAGCCTCCGCCTCACCCACCGCCGACGACATCTTCGCGCGCGCAAAGGACGCATGGCGCGCACGTCAGTCAGTGCCCTTCGTCGAGTATGGCCTGCTCGAGCGTTACACGTGGCGCAACCGGACGCACGACAACTGGTGGCACGCCGACTATCGCGTATCGGACCACGCGCTATCGCTGCACCGCATCATCGTCGCGCAAGACGAACAGGACCGATTGCGCGGCACGGCGTTTGCAATCCACTTGCGCACGCACTGGGGTGCCGCGCGAGCCGAAACGCTCGAAACCAATCCGAACGCCGACGCGTTCCCGATACTCGATCCGCTGATGAATCCCGATGCCTCGTTCGGACTGCTGCGTCGCGATCCGCAAGGGCAACTCGTCGGCGCCGTCACGCTCGATCCCGCCGCCGAGCCGCGTGCCCTTCCCTCGCCGAGTCCGTCTCCGACCCCGTCGCCGCAGACGCGCATCGGGCCCGGCGTCGCCACGGACGCGCCGCTGCGTGAGATCGCACGGGTCGAAGCGGTCGCGCGGGATTACACGATCGCACTTGCCGGCATCGATCGCGTACGCGCAACCGACGCCTACCATCTCGTGCTCACGCCGCTGCGCCAGCCTCGCCGGTACCGTCTACGCGACCTGTGGGTCGACACGAGCGATTATGCAACGGTAAAGCTCGATGTCGACGGCATCTTCCAAGGCAAGCCGTACGACGACGCCCGCTGGACGGTTAGCTACGTCAACCTCGACGGGCGGCCGTACGTGCAACAGATCAAGACCGACGATACGTTGCGCTTCGGCATGGATCGCTACGTCGCGGGGCTCGAGTACGATTTCGTGCAGTACGCCTTCCCACAAACGATCGCTCCGCTCGAGTTCACGCACCTGCTGTAGATGAGGTTCGACGTTCGTCCGGCAACGGCGAACGACGCCCGGCAGATCACGGCCATTTATGCGCCGGTCGTCGAGACGACGCACATCTCATTTGAAGAGATCGCGCCGACGGAGGCCGAGATGCGCGCGCGGATCGAAGGCATCCGCGAACGATTGCCGTGGCTCGTCGCCGACACAGGTGAAGTCGTCGGCTATGCGTATGCAAGCGAACACCGCACGCGCCCCGCGTATCGTTGGTCCGCGGACGTCGCGCTTTTACGTCGCCGCACGTGCGCGGCACAGCGGAGTCGGACGTGCGCTCTACGAAGCGCTCTTGGAAATTCTTAAGCAGCAAGGCTTCCATAATGCGTTCACCGGCATCGCGCTTCCCAAGGACGCGAGCGTCGGCTTGCATCAGGCACTGGGCTTCGAACCGGTCGGCGTGTATCGCAACGTCGGCTACAAACTGGGCCGCTGGTACGACGTATCGTGGTGGCAACGTCCGCTCGCCGCACCGCAGGCCAATCCGCCCGATCCGCTTCCGCTCGCTACGTTCGCATTTCCCGGCACTTGTCGCGCGGCGCTTGACGAGGGCAAGCCATGAGCGTCGCTGGAGGGTTGCGTAAAGGATCGGCGGTAATGCCGCCGGATGGCCGATCCGATTACGCTTGCGGCGCTTCGCGCTTTCGTCAACCTCTCCGATCCGCGCCTTTCGCCCAGCGGTACGCGCGTCGCATATGTCCGCACAACCCGCGATTACAAAGCGGACCGCAACGTGTCGGCGATCGTCGTAATCGGCAGCGACGGGCGCTCGCGCACGATCGTAGACGCCGGCCCCTTCGTCGGTTCTCCGCGCTGGTCGCCCGACGGCACGCGCCTTGCATACTTGCGTCACACGCTCAAACACGACGAGGACCAGATCGTCGTGGTGCGGCCGGCGACCGGCGCGAAACAGACCGTGACGCGCGCTAAAAACGGCGTTCAGCATTATGCTTGGAGCCCGGACGGCACACGTTTCGCCTACGACTCGCCCGACGACGAACCGAACGCCGCAGCAGTGAAGCGGCACGACGATCTCTTCGATGTCGGTGACGATGGTTTTCTCGTGGACAAGCCGCCGGTGCCCTCACACCTGTGGTTGGTCGCGAGCGGCGGGGGGACGGCGCGTCGCCTGACTCACGGTGCGTGGAGCGTCTTCGAAGCAGCTGCGCCGTTCGCGGGCAGCGCGAGCGATCCGTCCTGGTCGCCCGATGGCCGAACGCTGCTGATCAATCGCGATGCCAACACGGCGACCGCCGCAACCGACCGTACGAGCGTCGCAGCCGTCGATGTCGCACACGGCACGGTACGCGAGCTCGGCGCGGTGCGGCAGTACGTGTATTTTCCGCAATTCGCCGCGCACGAAGCGCGCTATGCGTACATCCGGCCGCACGGACCCGGGCCCGTCAGCGTGAACGACGCGATCGTGGTTTCGGCTAGCGGCGCCGAAACCGATCGGACGCAAAACCTCGATCGCGACGTGAGTGCGATTCGCTTTGCCGGCAATACGCTCTTCGCGCTCGCGCAAGACCATCTGCTCGGCACGATCGTGCTCGTGCCGCCGTCCGGTGCGCCGCAGCGGGTCAACGTCGGACGACTCTCGGTCGAAAGCGTCGACGCCGACGAACGACTTCGCCTGGCCTTCGTCGCAAGCGCCTTCGGCCTGCCTCCCGAACTGTACGTCCTCGCGAAACCGGGTGCAAGGCCGCACGCGATTACGCATGAGAACGCTGCGCTGCGCCGTTACGACTATGGCCGCGCCGAACGCATCACCTGGACGGCTTCGGACGGCGAACGTTCCGAAGGCGTCGTCATCCATCCACCGCACGAACGCGCCGGCGTGAAATATCCGCTCTTGTTGTGGAGCCACGGCGGCCCCGAAGGCGAATCGTCGGGACTCGGCTTCGGCCAAGAATATGCCGGCGGTTATGATGCGGGAATCATGGCGGCTGCCAACGGTTGGTATTCGTTTTTTCCGAACTATCGCGGCAGCAACGATTTCGGCAACGCGCACGAACACGGCGTGTATCGCGATCCCGGCGCCGGCCCGGCCCGTGACGTGTTGGCCGGTCTCTCGGAAGTCGAGCGCCGGTATCCCGTCGACACACGGCGCGAGGCAATCGGCGGTCATTCGTACGGCGGCTTCATGACGGCGTGGATCATCGGTCACGATGCGCGCTGGCGATGCGCCATCGTCGCCGATGGCGCGGTTGATTGGCGACAAGCCTACGATCTCTCGGGCTCGGGCAACCTCTCGTGGACGCGCGACTCGCTCGGCGGAACGCCCGCCGCCCCCGACTCCGCACCGCTCTACCGCAGCGGCTCACCGATAACGTACGTCGGCGGCGTGCAGACCCCGACCTTGATCATCACCGGACTCGCCGACGAAACTGTGCCGTTCAGCGAATCGTGGGAGTACTATCACGCACTGCGCGACCGCCACGTACGTGTCCGCCTGGTCGCGATCCCCACCGCGCACCACACGCCTTCGGATCCTGTCCGGCTCGCCGCCTACTACCGCACGATGTCCGACTGGCTGAGATCGCACCTATCGCATTGAACGGCGCCGCTGCGCCGTACTGGGTGCCCATACCCGTAAGGCGCCACTCCCTTTCTGCCGATACCAGTCGCATGCGAAACCATTTGTGATCGGCAAAAATCAAGCGTGAAGCTCGTTTTAGGAATCATCCTGCTGACGTTCGCGGCGAACATGGCCGCACGCGGTTTCGTGAACGGCCTTGACCTCGACCCCGGTGCCAAGAGCCTGTTCCTCATTGCGCCGTACCTCGTCGCTTTCTTTGGTACGGTTTACGCCGCAATGCGCCTCGCCACGCACCGCGCAGAACGCTAGTGGCGTGCTTAACGTTTAATCGCGACCCGTTTCACGGCGTCGCTCGAGTGCGGCTCGAAGCGCTTGAAGTTCTCGTAGAACAGTGACGCGAGCTTTTTGGCCTGCGCATCGTATGCCGCTTTGTCGGACCAGGCGTTGCGCGGATTGAGGACCTCCGAGGGGACCTGCGGGACGTCGCTTGGGATTGCCAGTCCGAAGAACGGTTCGGCTGAAAACGATGCCTTTGCGAGCGCGCCGCCGAGCGCGGCGTCCACCATCGCGCGGGTGTGCGTAATCGCCATGCGGTTGCCGACGCCATACGGTCCGCCGGTCCAGCCCGTATTCACGAGCCAACACGTTACGTCGTGTTCGGCAATGCGCCGACCGAGCAACGTCGAGTACACCGTTGGGTGCTGTACCATGAACGGTGCTCCGAAGCACGTCGAAAACGTTGCGGTCGGTTCGGTCACGCCGCGCTCCGTGCCGGCGACTTTCGCCGTATAACCGGAGAGAAAGTGATACATCGCCTGCTCCGGTGAGAGCTTTGCGATCGGCGGAAGCACGCCGAACGCGTCGGCGGTCAGCATGACGATCGTCTTCGGATGGCCCGCCATCAAGTTCGCCACGATGTTGGGGATGAAGTCGACCGGATATGCGGAGCGCGTGTTCTCCGTCTTGGCTTCGCTTTCAAGATCGAGCGCGCGCGTCGACGCATCGAGCACGACGTTTTCGAGCACCGAACCGAAACGGTGCGAGGCGGCCCAAATCTCCGGTTCTGCCTTGCGCGAAAGCCGGATCACTTTCGCATAGCAGCCGCCCTCGAAGTTGAAGATGCCGTCGGCCGACCAGCCGTGTTCGTCGTCGCCGACGAGCGGGCGCTGCGAGTCGGCCGAGAGCGTCGTCTTGCCGGTTCCGGAGAGGCCGAAGAAGATGGCGGCGGCGCCGTTGGGGCCGACATTGGCCGAGCAGTGCATCGGCATCACGTCGCGCAGCGGCATGAGGTAATTCATCAGCGTGAAGACCGACTTCTTGATCTCGCCCGCATAGCGCGTGCCACCGATTAAGACGATCTTGCGCGCTAAGTTGATCAGGATGAACGTTCCGCTACGCGTCCCGTCGCGGGCAGGTTCCGCGACGAATTCGGCTGCGTCGACGACCGTGAACCCGGGCGTGAAATCGGGCGGCGTTTGCGGCGGGGTCAGAAAGAGATTGCGCGCGAAGAGCGAGTGCCATGCATACTGCGTGATGACCCGGACCGGCAGACGGTAGCGTTCGTCCGCGCCGACATACGTGTCGAGCGTGTAGATATCGCGCTGCGAAAGGTAAACGGCGACGCGCTCGAAAAGCGCGTCGAAGATTTTCGGCGTCGTTTCCTTGTTCGTGTCGCCCCAGTCGATGTGCGCTTCGCTGCTCGGTTCGCGCACGAAGAATTTGTCCTTCGGTGAGCGACCTGTGTGCTCGCCCGTTTCGACCACGAACTGTCCGTCCGCCCCGATCTCGCCTTCACCCCGGCGCAGCGCGTGCTCGTAGAGGGCGGCGACCGAGAGATCGCGATGGATCGCTTGCGCGTTCGCGAGCCCGAGAGCATCCAATTGCGAGTGGAAGCGTGCGTCGATTTGGGGCAACGTTAAAATGATCGCGACCTCCGGGCTGGGTCTGGAACGCTTTGTCGCGGATTTCGGGCTCGCCTTCACTCCTTTGCGGGAAGGCGCAACGGGCTTGTTCGGCGGGGTCCAGAAGCGGCGTTTGTGCGCTTCAACATTCAAGCCGTTTTATTCGCCCAAGCCGTTTTATTCGCCGTTGCCGCCGTGGCACTCGGAACCGCAGTCCACGCGTCCAGCGGCGGAGTCGTCGTCGGGACGCTGCCCGCGGGCCGCTTCGATGCGATCACCGACGTCGCCGGGGTTCGGGTGGGGCAGATCACAAAAATCGAAGGACCGCCGGGACCGCTGGTTCCGGGCAAGGGCCCGGTGCGCACGGGCGTGACGGTCGTGCTGCCCAACGACGACCCCTGGGCGAAGCGCGTCGCAGCCGCCACCTTCGATCTCAACGGGAACGGCGAGATGACGGGTGCGCACTGGGTCGACGAGGCCGGTTTTCTCGAAGTTCCGATCGCCCTGACCAACACGCTCGACGTTCCGCGCGTTGACGACGGCGTCATCGATTGGCTGATCGCGCGCCACCCCGAGATCGGCGTCCACGCCGACGTGCCGCTTCCGGTGGTGGCCGAGTGCGACGATCAAGGCATCAACGACATCCAAGGCCGGCATGTATCGCCGGCCGATGCGGTCGCGGCGCTGGACGCCGCACGCCCCGGCGCCTTCGCACGCGGCGACGTCGGCGCCGGCACCGGGATGCGGGCGTTCGGTTTCAAAGGCGGCATCGGCACCGCCTCACGCGTCGTCGCGAAAGACGCCGGCGGGTATACGGTCGGCGTACTCGTGAACGCGAACACCGGTTCCCGCGAGGAACTGCGCATCGACGGCGTTCCGGTCGGTCGCATGTTCGCGCACGAACTGTTGCCGACGGTCTCCAAGGGCGCAGCGACTGCCGGCTTTCCATCGGCGGCGGTGCCAGCTCCCGCGCAACGCGGCCGCGCCGCCGACGGCAGCATCATCGTCACGATTGCGACCGACGCGCCGCTCGATTACCGGCAACTGCACGAACTCGCTAAACGCGCGACCCTCGGTCTAGCGCGCACGGGCGTAACTTCGCACGTATCGAGCGGCGATTTGTTGATCGCGTTCAGCACGACGCATCTCTATCCACGCGATCCCGCTGCGCCGATTTCCATTGCACTGATAAACAGCGACGATGTCATGGACGCACTCTTTGCTGCAACGGCGGAAGCAACCGAAGCGGCCGTCATCGATGCTTTGCTCTCGGCACGCACGCTCTCGGGCGCGCGCGGCCTCACTTACTATGCCTTGCCGGCCGCGCGCGTCGAGAGACTCATTGAGAGTGCGCACGGAGCGTGGCGCAAGACCCCATAATTCCGCCGATAAGCGACCCCAGAAAGCGGTGACGGGAACTCAAACGGCGACAGCCTGTTAGTCCGTATTTCCGATGTGCCGGCGCAGCCATCCGGCAAGTCGATGCTCGTCGAACGAACCCGCAGCCACTTTCTCCATCGTTTTGACAGCTTCGGCGGCATCAACGCTCAATTGGCATCCGTTATCGGCAAGAAAAAGACGCGCAAACACCCAAGCGGTGCGCTTATTGCCGTCCGCAAAGCCGTGATTCCGCGCAAGTCCAAAGGCGTAGCATGCCGCAAGTGCGGCCGCATCCGGGTCGCCATTAAAATGAAGCCAGCCGACGCTCCCACGGTCGTCACTTTGAAAGCAAGCATGAAAACTCCAAGGCTATATAATCGCCATCATATAATGAACACCGCTTAACCGCAACGGTTATCTTTTTTCGGCCGAAGAGCTTACAATCGCAGTCTTAACATCAGTTCTTGTCGTCGTGAAAGTCGTTGGTCCAATGCGTTCCGTCGCAGAACGGGTTGTTCTTCGAGCCACCGCACCGGCATAATGAAGACCTCTTATCCCTGTCGCCGCGTCGCGGCGGCAGGCGTTTCGCGGTGGAGCAGCCGAAACGCGTACTGACCTGACGCGCCCGGAGCAAACTGGATGCGCATGAGCATCATCATTGCAGGCTCAATGTAGCGGCCGCTCGCGAGCGGCCCGACGTCCACCGCGTCGACGTCCAAATCGGCGAGCAACGTGCCGACCAGCGCCTTCGCGGCGACGTCGGCTATAAAACATCGGGCCAAATTGCCGCCGATGCGTCCCGGGCCAACGACGCAAATGCGCACCGCCTATGCGCCTAAGGCTTCAATGACGAGTCGTGCGACTTTGCGGCCGGAATATTGCTGCTGGCCGGTGATGAGGTTCCGATCGCGGACGCAGAATGCTTTGAAGCGGCCGCCCATCACATAGTTGGCTCCGCGCTCTTTGAGGGCGTCTTCTAGCCGCCACGGCATGACTTGCTGACCAACGAAGGCGTCTGAGAACTCCTCCTCGACATTGGAAAAGCCCGTGACGGTCTTTCCGTTTATCAGATAGGAACCGTCAGCGAGCTGCAGATCGACAAGCGCCGCGACGCCATGGCAGAAAACGGCGGTGACTTTGTTTGCCTCGTAGAACGTGCGGATTGCGCGCTTGAGATCCTCGTTTTCCCGGAACGTGAACATTGGCGACTGGCCGCCACACACCACGAGCGCGTCGTAAACTGACCAATCCAGGTCCGCAAGCTTGGGAGTTTTCTCCAGCAGCGCGACGCACTCGGGCGTATTAAGGAAACCCATCGAGATGAGGTCGCCGGCCGACCATTTAGATGAATCGCGCGGGTCGCTCAACGCATCGGGCTCAACCTTTCCTCCATCCGGGCTCGCAATTGTCACATCGAATCCGGTGTCGGTGAACTCGAAATACGGGTGCATGAGTTCGGCTGCCCAAAATCCGAGCGGCCATCCGAGCTTGGATTGACGCTCGGGTTGGCCACGACCATGAGAACCTTCGTGCTGCTGAACGCGTCGAGGACCTGGTGATGGTCAGCAGACGTCGCGGCGGTTGAAGTCATCACATTATCCCCTTGTGCATCAGTTAACGTCAGTTCTTCTCGTCGTGAAAGGCGTTGGTCCAATGCGTTCCGTCGCAGAACGGCTTGTTTTTCGAGCCACCGCACCGGCATATTGTGTAATGCTCGCGCGACGAGCCCTGGCCCCACGCATCCTCCTGGAGGGCGACGCCGCCGGTTACTCGATACGGGCCGTCTTTTGAGATCATTACCGTCGGCGCACGCTGTTCATCGCGATGTTCAACGCCATCAATGGAATAGCTCAGGGCGCCCGAGGGGCACTTGCGCACCTGCGCGATAATGCGCTCGGCGCTCGCGCCGTTGGGATCGATCCACGGTTCGCGCTTGTTGTTGAAGACTGAGGCGAGTTCGTCGGTGCAATAGGCGGAATGCTGACAGATGCGTCGATTGTCATGGATCGTCAGCGAGCCGGCGGCGTAATTGTCTCGCCGGTCTTCCACGCGGCCCGCAAGCTTGCGGCTTGCAAACCCGATACGGGCGTGCGTTCCGTCGCAGAACGGCTTATTTGCGGAGCCGCCGCACCGGCACAGGGCCATTCCCGGCCGCGCCTCCAATCGCTCGCCTTTCGAGTTCGTCAAGTTCTCAAGATTGGTGACAAGATAGGGACCGTCGAGCTCGGGCGCGATCGCACACGGCAGCGCCTTCTCGATCGTTTGCAGTTCTGCAAGTTCCGTCCATGCGCTCCACGAGCGGTCGGCGGGAGCGAACTGTTTGGCGAGGTCCTGCAGCGCGGCTGCCGCCTCTTCAACTTCCGACGGAAGCGCGTGCGCGGTTCGCACGCGCGTCGCGATCGTTGCGAGCTGGCGAAGGCGTTCGCCGAAAAATATCCATGCGGCGCCCTTGTGCGGCAGAAGATGGACATCACGGTTGTAGCCAAAACCTGGCCCCGCGGTCATTGCGGGAAAGTTTGGATCACCCACCGGCATCTTCGTGAGTGCTTCGCCAAGTGGACGGATGACGGTCGTCATGAGCCGCAGCGTCGCGCGCGACACGTGCTCTAGCTCGGCCTCAGTCTCCTCGGTGTGCGCGAAGAAACGCAACAGCATCAGCAACATCGTCTCGTACGCGACATTGAATAGGTCGGCGACGGCGTGCGTTAACGGGTCGCGGACGATGGTTCCACCTGAGGTGTCTTCGTAGAATCGCGTCATCGGATTTGCGATGACTGGACGAACCGGCTCGAACGGAACACCGCTTGCGCTCGCCGCGGACGTCGCCTCTTCAAGTTCCTTTCGGATCGCATCGAAGACGCAGAAATGCGCATCGGGATGAGCCTGCGACGGAGCCTCACCTTGCTCGACGATCATGTCGATCCCGGCACACGCCGAGCTACGATCGACGACGGGCACCAGTTCTCCGCCAAGATCGACGAAGCGCGCATTGGCTTGGGCTTCGGGTGGTCCGATGAACAGTTCGTCTTCCGGTATCCCGTTGAAGCCCGTCTCGATCTTATGGTAAAACTCGCCGACCGTCTTGAAGTCGATCTCGAAGGGTTCGCAACTCGCCCCCGATTCGAACGTGTCGAGCTGCAGCGGCGCGCCGCCCTCACCGATGTCGTTGGAACCACCGCCCTGTGCGGCGACGATTCGTGCCCGGATCGCGGTGTAGACCGCCTCTTGTTCGGCGGAAAGTACCCCGGCCTCCGGCATTTCGTAGCACACGAAGCGTTCGATGGTTTCCTTTGAGAACGGTTGAAGCGTCAGCCGTATTCCAAAAGGGGCTCTTCCGGTTTTCAAGTGGATTTCGGCATGAGGTCGAGCCCGCCGCAATGGAAGTAGATCGCGGTGGTGAAGTTGGCTTTATTTCGAAAGCCTCGCGCGGTGTATTTGACCCACTGAATG
>JAABUJ010006500.1_pt1 | contig 11281 bp, 6 predicted proteins | sample 5559131 | NCBI WGS metagenome assembly JAABUJ01 (sample SAMN10711875, study PRJNA513366) | rock metagenome | isolation source: Antarctica rocks | place: Antarctica: Victoria Land, Mt New Zealand nord | collected 2016-01-07 | reverse complement strand
ATGAAGAAGACTTTTCTCTTTTAATTAATATTGTATTGTATTCAAGACTGTATGTATATTAACAGTTAATGTACTCTGAGCAGAGTCATTTAAGTGAATGATTTAAAGACTGAAATTAATAATTGTTGAGTTATTATTGATGATCTTAATAGCTGATGCATTGATTGCTGTAGTGAGTCTTTTAAATAATGAATTTATATGATCTTTAATCTTTCTTGACTCATAACTATGATCATCATCAGTAATTACATATTTTAAGTGTGTGCTGTTTAAGATATTTATAATACTTAATTGTATTGCTTCTATGTTTAAAGTTTAATCATAATTATTGTTGTTAAGTCTTGAGTCAATGTTTTTATTTTGATCATAGTTATAAAGTCTGAAGTTAATGTTGTTCTTATAATCACTATCATTATAAAGATCATTATCACTGAAATAATGATTTAATAAAAGCTCTGTATGTAATTCAGTTACTGTTAAATTCAGCTTATTTATTAATGAATCTTTCTCATCATTATTGATAATCATTGTCAATACAGATCTCTCTTTAATTCTTTTTATTACTTCTGCTGCAAAAGTGAATATATCATAATATTTAATCAGCATAATGTTCTCAATAGTGTCTGAGTTCAGTCAATTTCAACAATATGTAATTATGTCTTAAGTCATGTTGAATAAGCATTTGACTTCAATATCTGCTGCAGAAATTGTAAATATATCTTTTGCAAATTGTATCATTACTGATTTTGAGTTCTTCATCAGCTTTTAGTAATTAAGTATTAAAATGTTTACATTTAACATTAAAGACTTTTATAAATAATCTGAGACTTCTTTTATTACAGATGTATCTTAATGCTTTTTTACATTTTTTATGCAACTCATCATTACTATCATCTTCTTCTTCTTTAAGTCAAGAATTCTCAAATCATCATTTAATAATTCTTTCTTTAAGTGCTGATAGTTAACTCTGTAATATTGTTGAAACTTAAGTTTATACTTTAAATATAAATATTCTCAGCCTTCTCTTTATTAAAACAATATGTCAGTCTTGCTATGTAATATTTATTAAGAACTGAGAATATTCTATATTGTATATGTTAAGCTTATTACATAAATTCAATATGACATTAAGATTACAGAACAACTCTTAATGAATTTTTATCTTTTTATAATATTAAATTAATTTCTTTTTTAATGCATCAATGACATTCTGCAGCTTAGTGCTAAAGAACAATTTAAACTTTTTAATTGCTTCATTCTGTTTTTCAAGATGATCAAATAAATCATTGTATGCATATCATAACTTATAAATTATTAACTTACTAATAGCATTCATTGTCTCTGTTTAATTCTTAAAGTGCTTCAGAAGATGCAGTATATATTTAATATGCTGTTATTCTTTTATATTACATCTAAAAAATTTCATTCTACTTATTGTCAAAGTCAGATATTCTATTCATTGAGAAAGTTCAGTTCATAGCTTATATGCTTGATTCAGCATATTGTATAAAGAATTTCACTGAATTCTTACATTCTCAATTATATTTTGTAAATTTGTCTTCTGCAAATCTTTGAACAACTCTAGACACTGTGATGATGTCATAATGACAATAGTTAATAATTAAATTTATATAAGACTTTTGTTAAAATATTAACTCAACAGATATGAGCATTATAATAAAGCATTATAAAAGATATACTAATCTTTTTCAGTATGATGTTAAAGAAGTAATCTTTATCAATTGTGAAATTTTATAGCTCATCATCATTAAATATAATGATGAGTTAATCATTCTTTGTGTTCACTTTCAGATATGTAAATAGCTAACTGACTGCAAGCTAAATTACATGTATTATGCAGTTCATAATTTCAGTTTCATCACTTCAGATAATATTCTTCTGACTTAAAAGTCAATTTAAATAACATTATAATGTATAATTGTTGAATACATTATCTGTTGTGACTATCAGCAATCAATGTGTCAAATTTCACTTCTTCAACATCTTAAGAATATACTCAGCAAGATTTTCACTGTTATATTAACTCTTTAGTTCTCTGAAGACTAAAAATATCTCTGTGTACTTTTACTCAGCATCAATAAAGTATGCAGTAATGTTTAGAAATGCAAGATGATTTGAATTGCTTTATTTATTAAATATAATAAAGACTTTAATCTGTATCTTAAGCTCTGTAAGTGCATCTTTTTGAACATTTACAGCATAATGCTTAAGAAGTTATGCAATCTTGCTTTGATCTGAAATCTTAATATTGACATGATACATTTAAATGAGCTTTTGAAACTTTACATGCTCAACAGCACAAAAGAATATATTGAGTACTATAATGAATTGAAGAATCTGCTGATTAAAGACTTTAAAAATAAAATTAAATGATTTAATAATAATTTTTTGAGCTGTCTGTTAAACAGTGAGTGTTATATTAGAGCATTATAATTGAAAATTATAACATATCTTTAAGTTCATCACTTTAAAGATTGAAATCTGTCTTTCTGATGCTGATTTCATCTTTTAACAACTGCTGCTTTTCAGATGATGTTTTATGATGATTGTTTCATCATTTTTTAATGCTGAATAATTCATAATATTATAACAGTTAACACACATCACATCTAATCTTTCATCATGTTTGCTAGCTACTTCAGCAAAGAACTGTCAGATCTTTGCTGAGCAAGCTGAACTGTTTTATATTATTTAAATATAATTTTTAATTTTTATGTCTGTGTTCTAACTTCATACAGTTGTTTCTCATCAGTCTTGAAACTCTTGCTTTGTCATAGATCTTTAAAGAACATATTTTGAATTTGAAGTGTCTGTAAAAGTTAAAGAACAAGATTGATTTAGTTAAAATGACTCAGTTTTATTATTAAAAGCACTTAGAAATAATCTTTCTAAGTTGCTTAAGATTTAACTGAATGATGAGCTGTATAAAGACATAATGTTGAGTTATTGTAGTAAGTTAAGCAAATAAATGATACTTTGTTGTACTTTGAGTAATGTGTTGATAATAATGTGTTGTGAGAGTTTCAAAATTAATATATATAAGATTGTAGTCATGTGACAGAACATGTATTTAAATGTAAAATGAATTTCTTACAATATTAATCATGATAGATACTATTCAAAAATTATTATATATAGCAAATATTAAGTATCAATGAAAAGATTTCTCATTAAAAAATCTTTAATTAATAATTAAAGATCTATTTAATTATTCTTTATCTTACATCTTTAATCTCTGAAGATTAACTTTCTATTCAATTAATAATGATTATTTACTATTTTTCTCACTACTCTCTTCATCACTAATAGATTCAATGTTCTTCTCATTATCTTCATCATCATTAATCAAGTCATCAAGAACAAATTCATCAATAAAATCATTATCTAAAAATTTCTCATCTTTAGACATCATTACACAAACTTCATCAACATCTTCAATTACACTCTTTTCATCTTCTTTCTTCTGATCAAATACAGACTCTTAAATGTAACTAGTTAATGTTAAAGTTAAGAAGTGTTATAATTAAGCAATATAATATTTATACATAATTGCAGTCATTAATGTGTTTAAAATCAAGAACTTCACTACAGAAGTAATGCATAATCTTAATGAAATCAAAATCTTCAGCATTATATAACTTCTGTTCTTCTGTATCATTAAGAACTCTTTTTTAATGCTTAATTACAACTGTTAGATGCTTCTCAATTTAATAATTAATGTTGATGCACTTCTGCTGAATAACTTCATCTTTCTTAATATTTTAGAGAATGTCAGAGAGTCTATAAAAGATATAAATGTAACATATTTTTTACTTTACTTTTATGAACTTTTGCTTTTCTTTTAATGCAAAAGCTTCAGTGAATAACATTTTCTTTTTAATCTTCTCTTTAAGTTAAGCTTAATTCTCATTCTTCATCAATTTATTTCTTAACTCATCTTTGTAATAGACATCTGCAGATAATTAAAAGCAATATAATTGAGCATAATAATTTTGAAGAAGTCTTACAAGAAATTTCACAATTATATTATTTCTTTAAGATCTCATCTTTAATCTTCTCTTTCATAATCTTCTTCAATGCTGAGTCTGCAGTCTGATATGCATTAATCTTCTTTAATGCATCTTTTTTCTGTTTTACAGCTCTGCAGTTCATCATCTTTGTGTTTTTAATTCATTTAAAGTTCTCATTTTTCATATATTTCTGTCATTTCTTTCTTGCATGTGCAGTCTTTAAGTTGTTCAAGTATTTATTAAATGTCTTCTTTAAATCATATATAGACTTCTGTGAACAGTCATAACAGTTAAATCTTTCTTTAGAGACTGAGAATGAATTAAAAGTTAAGTGTTTTGCAGTCTGCAGTGAAAGCTTAATGTTTAAATTTATCATGACAAGAATCTAAAATATATAGTTAGCTGCTGAGTTCTATACTGAGTGATATAATTAAGCATTATATGTGTGCATCACAGCTGCACATCAGAGTAAAGTACAAGAGCAATGTATAAGATTAAATCTTAAGAAATGAACAGTAAAATAAGTAATAGCATTGAGCAACATATTTAGTGAGTATAGAGACTGAGTATAGAGACTGAATAGAGACAGAGTGAATGTAGTAGATTGAATAACAGAGATAAAGATAAGAAAGTGTTAGATTGAGTGTTAAAAGTGAGTGTGTTAATATATTTATTTATAACATTGATGTACATATTATGAGTAAATGTATTGTTTATCAACAATTTAACATTTAAGTATTACTAACATCTAAAAGCTCTTAACACATCTTCTAACTACACACTTTTAAACTACAACATACTTTTAAACTACAATACATCTTTAAACTACAAGATCACTCTAAAACTCATTGTCATTCAGAGATGTATTTAAACTGCTTTCTTATAATATTTTTATTAACTTAATTTTAAAGCATTATTGTATCATCATATCATGTCATGACATGTATTAAGAAAACTTCAAGATGCAGTGTTATGAAGACTGTATTAGGTGAAGAGAAGACAGCAGCAGCAGAAAGAACATTTAGAAAGACATTTAAAAAAGAAAAAACTGATGTTAATAAAAAGAAAAAAGAAAATAATGCTGCAGATACAGAAGAAGATACTGAAGCATTTAAGTTAACTCATTACTGAAAGTTAGGCAGTAAGCTTAATTTTAATATATAATATAATGCTTAATAATAACACTTTATTCTACAGCTGTCACTCTTCATAAAATACATCACTATCAAAAATCAACAGATTTTCTGATAGCAAAACTACTCTTTTAAAGACTTTGCTGCAAGATAACTTAAGATTATTTAAAGAGAGTTTTCTTTCAGTATAAAATGTTTTGTTTTTAAAGCTCAGTCATTAACAGTCTGCAGAAGACAGTAAAAACATATATTGTTGTCTTTTTTAAAAGTATATCTAATGAACTGTATAGTAATTATCATTTATCAGTTAACAGAATGCAGATGTTAATCTGACTGCAATTTATGTAAAGTAAGTTATTATTCAGCACAAGAATATGTTTCTCATTAAGAGATATATGCATAACTGAAACATTGTGTTTAAAGATGCAGATTAAAGCAATCATTACTAGACTATTTTGAGAATATCTAACTCTCAATGTAGTAAATAAATAAATTAAATTGAAAGCTGTTCAACTGTATATATATAATGCTTACTTATAATGCTCATATATCAGTAATCTTTAAGCTCATAATCTTTATTCTTAAGTCAAGTCTCAAAAGCTCACTTACTAATCAGTCTTAGAATTCTTAAAACTTAAACAGAGCTTTTAAGTTAAGTTAAGCTTTAATGTTTAAGTTTGACTTGAATTCTCAGACTAACAATTAAAGCCTAACTTAATCTGACTTAAAAGCTCTGTTTAAGTCAGGCTGAGTTAACTTGACTTGATGATCACTTTAATTAAGAATTATACTGACACTTATAGCATTCTTTACAGACAAAAAAGATTCTATAATCAGATTTAACATTTTGACATCTGTCATTTATGCTGAAGCAGTGAAAGATTCAATCTGAGAAGAAATGTAAAAGAACATTATTTATACAGAGCTGACAGTCTTGACAGTAAATGAAATATAAAAAGAGATTGTGTCATTAAGAAAAGTCAACATTATAATTAATAAATGAATCTTTAAATTCAAGCTGAACATCAATGAATTCTTAAATAAGTTTAAGACAAGACTTGTGACAAAAGACTTCTTATAGACATATAATGTTGATTATAAGAACATCTTTACTTTCATTATTAAGTTTAACACTCTGCAAGTCTTTCTGACTATTGTTGTACTCAAGAATCTAAAGTGTCATCAAGTAAATGTTAATAATCTTTACAGAATTCTTTCTAAAGAAAACAATCTATATAATACTTTCTTTTGAAGTCAATATCACATCTAATTATATTCTGTACATACTGCACAGTCTTTATAGTCTTAAGTAAGTCACACAAAACTGATATAAACAATGTGTTATTAAACTGCTCAAGTTAAGTTTTCATTAAAGCAAGACTGATCTCTGTTTTCTTCTTCACAGCATTAAAAGAATTATGCTGCTTCTTTATATAAACAATATTGTTGTGACTTCAACAAATCTATTATACATTCTCTGATTTAAGCAAGCTTTTATGAGCATGTTTAAAGTTAAGAACTTAAAAGAGACACAGAAAATTCTTAATATTTAAATTATATATAATTGCAAAATGAGAACTCTGTGCCTGAATTAGACTCATTATGTAAACAAGATATTAAAGAATCTTTATATGCAATTTAATAAGCATAGAGTCATCAGCATTTCATTTAACAAATATGACACTTTTTGTTTTGCTGACTCAACTGATCAAAGAATAGATCAAAGACAGTATTAATAGACAATTAAAAGTTTAATGTATGTAGCAATTCATATTTAATTAGACATCATCTTCACACTAAGTTGATTAAGTCAATATCTCAGTGATTCTGTAAAGCATTATGAATACACACTTAAGAAATTACTGTAATACATAAGATCAATCATCAATCTCAGCATCATGTACAGTCTTAATAAAAGTCAAGCAATGCTTAAATACTCTGACTTTAACTATACTTTGAACAAGCAGAATCAGAAATCAATTTTAAAGTGTATTTACATGCTTAAAGATGAATCAGTGTTGTAAATAAGTCAAAAACAGAAGTTTATCATTATCTTAATTACTGAGATTGAATATATAATCATATCAATGTGTATAAAGACTGAGATCTGACTTGAACAGATATTAAGAAATATAAATATAGATAAATATCTTGAAGTCAACTTACACTATATGAGTATTTAAAAGAATGAAACTCATTAAATATCTTTACTTATTCAGCTTAAAAAAGACAATCAAGCTGTCTTGATCTTAATTAAGAATGCATATATATATAAGTGATTAAAGTACATTAATGTCTTTTATTACAATATTTACAATCTGCATAAGCACAATCAGATTTAAATAAACTTTATGCTCAGTCAAGAAATGATTGTCAACAGACTTATTAAGTTTCTATTTAAACAGATCTTTAAGCAGTTCATTAAACTTATGAAACTCACTGTTAATGATTAATTAAATTTTTAAATAATTTATTGAACTCTAAACAATGCATTTAGTCATCTGATGTTTGCTATCAGTGAGAGTCAATAAATGCAGCCTCATTAAGTGAAAATGTTGAGAAGTGATGTTCTAACTACTTTTATGAAGCAAAGTAAAATTAATGTTTGAGACTAAGTGAAGACTTTATTTACATTAACTGCAGTCAACATTCTTTCTACTTCTTCTGTAACTCTCTTGATTAAGATGTGCTCATAGACAATACAGTTTAGAGATTTCACTAAATGACATAGTATAGCATGAGTATTTACTTTCTTTCAATATAGAGACTGAATTAACAGAGATTATAATGTAGACATTAAACAATAAGACATTAGAACTGAATGATATACTGAATTAAATTTTACATTAAATATTATTGCAACTACTTTCACTGCTGCTCTCACTGTACAACTTATGTTTAAACAGCAAAAGACATTTAAGAATCTTTAAACATTTCATTATAGTGATGCTGCAGAAGCTTAATAAAGAAGATTATTAACAGTTTAAGATATATTAATCAATGATACTTCTAAACATTATGAGTAAAGCTTTAAAGTTCATAATGATATACAGAATAAGCTACATAATAGAGATCTATTAACTGCTATTTAAAATATTGTTGAGAGATCAAAAGATTGTGTTTACAAAGTAAATAATTTATACACTGCTGAAGCAGATTTACAGAGCATGAAAGTTAAGCATGTTAATTACATTATTATTAATGTTGAATGTATTAGAAGTCTTTGACAATGTCTTTTATAAAAGATTATTTTATAATCTTTAAAAATGTCATTTATCACTGAAGATAGTGAACTGAATAGAAGACTTTTTGAGAAAAAAAACATTAACAATAAAGTTGTCAGAATATAAGTCAGAAAGCTTTGTCATTTATATAGATATACTTTAAAGCTTATCATTATCATTCATTCTATATCTATTCTACAATGCTGACATGCTGAATCTAATTAATAATTCACAGCTTTAAGTCACAGCAGCAAGTTAAATTGATGATGTGAGCATTATAATGACAGAAAAGTTAACAGAGAAGAACTGCATTACTTTATATATAATATACAGTTACATAGAGCAATAAGCTTAAAGATATGTCTCTGTTTTTGTCTCAGTTAAGTATGAGCTTATTCACTTTACAAATTGTCTCACAAAACATGACACAACAGTAAAGCTGACTTTAGACATACATACAGTACAGACATTATTGATATGTAGAGTGCTAAGAGTTATCTTGAATTTACATTTAAAATGAAATGCATATATACAATATATTTAGATTTAAGTCACAACAAGTCTTAAGAATTTAGCAGCATTGACAGACTTTACATAAAGCTTTAAATTTAAGAATTTATAAAAATTCTATATGACAGTAATGTTGCTGCAGATTCTGTACTGCTGCTCAGTCTGATACAGCTTAGACAGTAGACACAGAATAATTATATAATAAAAATAAATTCTTTAGAAATTAACAATTATATAATGATGAGTAGAAGTCATTATAATGAGAATCTTCTGCATAACAGCAGATTCAGCACTGAACATAAAACTTTTTCTTTTTTTAATGAAACAGTAATTAAAGAAGATACTGAGAAAGTTTATGCTTTACATTGTCACTGTATTAATCTACACTTTAATGAAGAAAATCAGATCTGACTTTACAAAGAAACTTTGCTGAAAAAGCTTACTGAAACATCTGTAGCTTTGCTATAAAATGTAGATATAACTTTCATTAAAAGTTAACTTGAAATTCAGAGCACTCTACATTGTATTATTATAGTGAAACAGCTTAACTATTTACATAAATAACAATGTAAATGAAGCTGTTCACAGACATGATATCAATAAACTTTGTTGAGATTAAAGAATGTTGAATATCTATATAGATAGTAGTAACATTGAGAATCAGATAAATGCAGCAGCAGTGATATCTGAAAGAGATCTAAGATGTATAATATATATAAGTATAGATAAGACATTCACAGTATATATGATGAAGCTACAGAATTTGATTATAACAATGAGCATAGTAAATACAGTGAAAATGATGAAACTGAAGCTTTAAACAGTAAATATATATATAGATAATTAAGCAGCAATTTAATTAATTATTAAATTAAATATACAGTCAGATCAGTACTTACTGCAGTATATAGTAAAAAAGATAAATGATTTGCAGAGTTAAAAGATTTAAATATGAATTTGATGAATATTGATACATATAGAGATATCAGAAAATGAAGAGATAGATAGAGTGATTAAGACAGTGATTTAGATTAAAGATTTATATATTGAGAAAAAATAAATTATAAAGATTTGACATTTAATTGTTATCTGTAAGACAAGACTTCATCAGTAGATAGTAAAAGAATAAGTTAATGACTGAAAGAATGAAACAGTAAGACAGATTACATTTAATATGAAGTAACAATTAAATAAAAGAGTGTTAAATAAGTATATAGAACTTCATTAATTTATAAGCTTTCTTATTATTTAGTTATATACAGAGAAGATTGACATGACTTATTATTTTTATGTTATAGATTAAGTAAACTCTTCATAATGCTTATACAATTTAAGCATTTAGACTATTCATCATGTACTGATGAAATGCTTATAAACTTAAAATTTAAGAAAGAAACTATTAAAATAAGTTAATGATACAAAGAAGATTCTATAAGACTCAGTATTAATTAAAGCAGTCATTATACTTATATTATAGAGCAATCTTTTAAGACAATTTTAGACTGTAAAAAAGACATTAAAAAACTTAATATTTTTAGATACAGTTTAAAATAGAAAATTTAACAATTATATACTTCAGACTGCAGAAAAGACAATTAATTGTTTATAGCAACATTTATTTTTTATTGACAACAGCTGAAGAGAGACATTAACATTAAATTATAAGAAAAGAAGATTAATAAGCATTAAAATTAAGAAAAACATGAAAGACTACAGAGAATAAAGTTAGAATTTGTATTAGTTAGTTTATGAGATGACAGTGATGATGACAGCAAGATGATAATGAGAATAAGATCAGTATGTGCTAGCTGCTTGTAGTTATGTGATGTATGGCAGCCTAGGCAGCCTTGATCACCTATGAATCAATTAATCAATCAATCAATCAAGTCCCTGTGCCCCAAATCCGCGCATACCGCAGGGAAACTATCCCCATGGGGCTTACAGAGCCCCAAGGTAAGGGCACAGAGGCACTCAAATGGCTCTTACAAGGGGCACATCAGAGTCTGCCAAACCTTACTGAGCTACCACATCTCCGCACTCCTCCACAGCTCATTCATGGTAGAGAGGGTTTATAAGTTGAAACCAATAGGAATCATAATCTTCTATAATACTGGCTCTGACAAAAGGTGATGATCAACTCTAGGCTGACTACATCATAATTCAGATGCCCACATCCTGCCTATTCCTCCTTCGCGAAGACCACCGGCTTCTTGCTTTAGTAGGCTGAAAGTCCAACTCCAAAAATCTCACGTCCTCATGTACATACTGTCAAACAAGTTCTCGCAACTGATCCCTCATTCTGTTATGTGGCCCACCGTGGGGTAACCTCATCCTATCCTGGGCTGATCCTAAAAATAGCTCGGTTATAATTGGAAGGGTTTTT
>JAABUJ010006497.1_pt1 | contig 11287 bp, 8 predicted proteins | sample 5559131 | NCBI WGS metagenome assembly JAABUJ01 (sample SAMN10711875, study PRJNA513366) | rock metagenome | isolation source: Antarctica rocks | place: Antarctica: Victoria Land, Mt New Zealand nord | collected 2016-01-07 | reverse complement strand
GTCCCACAAGCCGCCCAATGAAGCAACAGCCTGCGGATCCAGTCTCCGGCGGTGGAATCCTTTTACACCGCCACAATGCGCCGCTCACGCGGCATGCTGTGGTCTATTTTTGCTCCGGCGTTCATACTGGGCTTAGTCTGGCTTTCTGGATGGGTTAGCTTAGTATATTTTTACCTTCCTAAGCCCCTCTGCGTTTGCTCTTGCTGTACACCATCTGTGAATCCGCTCTAAATCCTCTGTAAATCCCGCTTCAGCGATCTCAACAAAAATTTGCGATCGAACGGTGTTCTGTTCGATCGCAAATTTTTACAAGCAAGTAAATCGGGACTTACCTGTGAGCTGATACTTCAAAACTCTACCAGTAGGTAACTGCCAGATTGTCCAGCACCGTGCTGTAAGTCGACTGGTTGTGGTTGCCGTCCATCTGATAGTTCACCGTCATGCCGTACCAGTTGTAAGGAACTTGGAACGGAGCCACAGTCTGGTAGATGTTGAAGGTCTGGCCATTCACCGTGATGGTCTGGTAGGTCAGATCATTGTTGGCTTCGCGCTGTACGGTGAAGCTGACATGATTCCAGCTCTGGTCATTCAGGTTGCAAGGGATGCTGGTATGAACCCAATGAGCGTCGGCATTGTTCCAGATGTCCCAGACATTCCCGTTCAGGTGGTTGCACTCGGTACCAAACTCCATCCCGACTCCGTCCATGAAGAGATTCATGTCAAGTTCCAGGTCCTGCATGACAGAAAGATTGTCTACATAGATATCACCGTCGAACGTCATGTGATGGATGTTTGGGATAATCGCGCGGTTGTTGTCTGGCATATTGAGCGTCGTGCCCTGACCGATCAACTTGTTCGACCAGAGAACGTCGGCATAGGGCGTTGATCCGCCGATGGTGAACCTGGTGGCATTGCCGCTCAACGAATTCTGAACGTGCTGGTACATGGACCAGTTGATGCCGGGGCAAGGTGCGTTGCAGATATTGTAGTCGGGAGGATACTGGCCCCACTGGTTCCAGTTGCCCACAGCCTGCAGGTTGGAAAGCGTCGTGCCGCCGCCGCCTGCTACAGCCGCCGGGCTTACAGTGGTGCTGGGTGTGCTGCCGCCTGCTCCAACCGTCACGGTTACAGGGGTCTTGGTTGCTCCGCCACAATAATCCCATTCCTGAACGTACGCAGTCTTAGTGCCGCCTCCGAGGTAGATGTTGGCATTCAATCTATTACCGTTCTGCTGGGCCTTAAGTTGGCCGTTGACATAGACGCCCATGGCAGCGACACCGCTGGGGCAGCTGGTGGTAGCGGTCGCGGCAAAGGGTGCAGTCGCAGGAACCGTGCTGCCGTTGGCCGGGGAGCTCACCGAAACACCCACAGCGGCGGCGGCCTGCTGGTTGGTAACGTTCAACGCGAGTTGCGAATTGGTTGAACCGCCGCAGAAGTCCCACTCCTGGACGGCGGCGCGGTGCCATCCAGGGGAAACATTGACGTTGGTGTTCAGTGAGGATCCATTCACCTGGTACACCAGCGCATCATCAACGTAGACTCCTACAGCCGCCACGCCGCTGGAACAGTCGGTGTTCGCGTTTGCTGAAAACTGGACACTGGTTGGGACGGTTGATCCATTAGCCGGAGAGCCGACCGAAACATCTGCGAAAGCGGGCGACGCAGTTGCGGCTGCGAGCATAAGAAAGAGAGAGCAAACAAGTTTCATGTGAATCTACCTCGAGAGAGTGGTTTAGAGCGCCATCAGGTAAGTTGAAGTCGTCTTGCTTAGGCGATAGCTACTGGCGTTTCAGAACTGCATGTCTTCTTCTGCTTGCTTCGAGCGATCTGGCTGCCGCACTTGTCTGGTGCCGATAGCTTCGGGGGTGTTGTTTCAGTTTGTGAGTTGCCGTACGAACAACTTCGATCCAGGTGTTGCGTTGTGTGAACTGAGTTGCCTTGCTCACAACCAAATAGTACCGAACAAAGTACAGAAATCATCGGTTTATTTTCTTTTCTGGCAACATCTTAGGTAACTCCTGCATCTTAGGAATCTTCTTCGCACCTATCGGAAGCTTCTACCCGGATAGCCGGTAGGATGTTCTCAAGTTGGGCCGAAGAAATCCGTACTGTGAGGCCAGGCGCAGCACATTCGAGCCGCGAGGCTTCTGTCACACCCTGTGCGAAACCAGCCATTCTGTGGAAATTTGGATTAAAAACGTGACCTTCAGGCAATTGATGTGCAGCTCTCTCTCTCCAGCGCAGTTCCCGTAGTATGTAGGCGAACTGCTCCCGAGCTGACGTGATCCAACGGCGCCATGTTTCACCAATGCTCGACCGCGCCCTTGCATTCGCGTCGCCTTGAGCATTCAGAGGACGCATTAACGCGATCCGGGCTCTGCGTGTGCAGAGCCCGGACGAGAGATCCAAGACAGGATTACAGTGTTCCAGATTTGTTGCGTGGAGTGCAGCTTGAAACCAACTGCGTCTACTGGTAGTTCAGGTTCAGGTGGTCGACGTAGCTGCTGATTGCGGTCTGGTGGAGGTCGCCATCCATTTGGTAGTTCACCGTTACTCCGTACCAGTTGTAAGGAACCCAGAACGGAGCGTAGGTCTTGTTCAGCACTGCGGTCTTCCCGTTCAACGTGATCGACTTGTAGATCACTTCGTTGTTGGGTCCACGCTCCGCAGCCACGGTCACGTGGTTCCAGCCGTTGCTGACCGGGTTGCAGGCGATGCCGGTGGGAACCCAGTGAGCATTCACGTTGTCCCAGATGTCCCACTCGTTGCCGCCGGCTACGCGGCATTCCGTGCCCCAGGTGATGCCAACCGAATGCATGAACCAGTTGATGTCAAACTCCATCGCCTGGGTATGCGGCCCGTCGGTCATGTAGAAATCGGCGTCGTAGGTAAACTGGTGCAGGCTTGGCACCTGGGTGCGATTCAGGTCGAGCATGCCCTGCGACGAGTAGTCGCCGATGAGTTGGTTGAAGTAGAGAACGTCGGAATAAGGTGTGGTCCCACCCAGATCGACCCGAGCCAGCTTGGCGCTGTTTGAAGGACCTTGGGCTTTCTGCTCCATCCCCCAGGTAACGCCCCAGCAATTTGGCACGCAATCGCTGTAATAAGGAGCGATCTGTCCGGAACTCTTCCATCCGGTACTGTCCTGAATATCGTTAATTGTGTTGCCTACTGCGGCCACAGTTACGTCAACCGGCGCTTTGGACACTCCGCCGCACGCGTCCCAAGCCTGCACTACGGTGTGGTTCAGGCCTGCATGCAAAGTGAGCTGCGCGTTCAGGATGCCACCCCCCTCCTGGTGGACGAGTTGGTCGTCGTCATAGACCCCTATGGCGGCGATACCGGCCGGGCAATCCGAGGTTGCGGAGGCTACAAAGCTGCTCTGCGCGGAGACGGTGCTCTGAGGCGTGGGCAGGGTGACCACGACGCCTCCCTTACCGGCGTCCGCGACAGTAATAGGAACGGCCGTTGTCGTAGCGCCGCCGCAGTAATCCCACTCCTGAACCACCGCCTTATGTGAGCCGGGAGTCAGGGAGATGGAAGTGTTCAATTGGGTACCGTTGGCGACGTAACGGAGACCATTGTCAACATAGACGCCCATCGCGGCGACGCCCCTGGAACAGGTTGTCGTATTGGCGGAGGCAACGAAGGTCGTTTGGGTGCTGACGGTAGCGTTTGCGCTGGGGCTGCTCACCAAAACATTGGCGAAAGCGGGGGAGGAGACAACTAAGGCGGCGACTGCAAGGCATAGTGGTGCGAAGCTTTTCATGGACTAGATCTCCCGAATAAGACGAAGTGGTTACGTGTTGTTACTTCTGTGTGTGATTAGTAATACCGGACTTATTCGGGGAGACAAATTCAACTATCGGGTAAACAGCTTGCAACTTTAGGTTGCGAAGAGGTTGTAGACGTAGTTACACAGGCCCTACAACTATGATTTTTCGCCGGTTGAATACAACAACTCGAACTAGACCGACACTGTGGCCGAAGCTGTGACCTCCGCCTGGCCGATCCGATTCCAGCAGAAATGACAACGATATCGTCGTTATCGGGACGCGCTGACGCATGAAAGCTCTTGCCTCGGTCTGCAGGCAATCGACTTCAGGCGGATTTGTCGATGGTGTCGAGAACCGGGAACAGCAAGAACAAACGAGGATTCCCTTCGGGAATGACAACCAGGCCAGGGGAGGGGCCTTTCTACATCTCTTTACTGCCTCGTTGGAAAATGGATCTCACGTTCCTGTATAGCCGTCCTCCTGAACGCAGCGAAGGATCCGACTGTGCAGAAAGATAAATCGGGTTAGCTCATCTGCCGAAGGAAAAGCGGTATACCAGCGCCAGCATCAGAGGCTTCGAATAAAGGTGTCCGCTGCGCGTCGCGGGTGTGCTGTAGCGTTCAAACTGCCCATCCACTTTGAACAGAACGTTTCGCGTAAGCCCAAAATCCACGCCCGCGCCTGCCGCAAGGACATCGGACACGCTGCGCACGTAATGGAAGCGTGGGTCGGACGCTGCGAAACGCTGCTTGTAGTCGATCGCGCCTCGCCCGAACAGCACATCGACGTAAGGATGTAGAGCGCCGAAGTGGCGCGATAGCTTGATCCCACCCAGCGCGTCTTTCTGACGGTCGACGCTGCCGCCGTAGATGGGATAGGAGCCGCGTCCTTCAAACGACCAATAAATCGAATGGAATGGACGCAGGTTCAAATCAAGCCCGCCAGTGACGTCCAGGTTGCGCCCCCCGGCGAGCCCTGTGTAGTCTCCGCTTGCTCCGCCGAAGATGGAGATGGTCACGGACCGCGTGGCAACCGGCACAGCCTGCGCTCTCGCGCTTAGCCCAGTAAAAACCATAACCAGAAACGAAAAGCCTTTCCATAGAGCCGAGCAGAAATTGTCCATCGTTCAAGTCACGTTCCGATCTGAGCATGGTGGTGCAAACCTGAACTGCGCTCTATGTCTTGATGCAGAAAGGAGCCGGAACAGGCACGTCCGCTGGATGCAATTTTGGTGGGGTAACTTCGCTGGTGACCGCTTTGCACCTAGCCGAATCGGTTCGGTACTACGGAGCCAGCCGGAGAGGACGACCGAGTCTGCGCTCGTTACGTCTTCTCCATCACCTGATAAGTCCTGTCTACTGGATTGGACCCAGACTTGCGCCAAGTCTATCTCATTCAATCACAGTTATTTAGGCCCGTGAAGGCACTTGACAACGATGCTGCAGACGTTTGATTCTGGCCAGCCAGGCACTGGCGGGTATCAGGAACCTGTTCCGCTGAAGACGACCTGGATCGTCCGCATCAGGATTTTCAGGTCCAGCCAGAAGCTCCAATTTTCGACATACGCCGTATCGAGCGAGATGTAGCTGTCGAAGGAAGGGTCCTGGCGCGCCTCTACCTGCCACAGGCCAGTGATGCCGGGCAGAACATCCAGACGGCGTAAGTGGGAAAGGTCGTATTGCTCGACTTCGCTGGCGATCGGAGGCCGCGGCCCAACCATGCTCATATCTCCACGCAACACGTTGTAGAACTGGGGCAGTTCGTCGAGCGAGTATTTGCGCAGGACGCGGCCGACGCTGGTAACGCGCGGATCGTTGACGATTTTGAACAGAACGCCTTCGCGCTCGTTCATGTGCTCCAGGTCGGCCTTCAGATGGTCGGCATTCGGGACCATCGTACGAAATTTATAGCAGTTGAAGGTGCGTCCCTTGCGCCCGATGCGCGCAGCCTTGTACACAACCGGACCTTTCGAGTTCATCCGGATGGCCACGGCAATGCCCAGCATAACGGGTGCCGTAACCACGAGTGCCACGCTTGAAAGCACCGTATCTAAAGCCCGCTTCAGTAGAAAAGCACCGATGGGAAACTCGCGCCGATGCAGCGGTATGGTGGGAAACTGGCCGATGTATTCGATCGGTGCATTCCAGGCCAGACCGTCGTAGAGGTCCGGAACCACGCGCACGTCGATGCCCATCGCGCGGGCTTCTTCAACCAGCGCAATCACCAGCTTCTTCTCCGCAGGGACCGACAAAAAAATCTCGTCCACAAAGAGGGAGCGCGCCAGTTGCAGCGTATTGCGAACATGGCCGATCACATCGGCATCGCCCGACTCGGCTTCGCGTTCCGTCAAGGCCACAAAGCCTTTGAAGCGAAATCCAAAATGGCGCAGCGACTCCAGATGATTCCTCAGCGCATGCGCGACGCGGCCGGCGCCCACGATGAGCACGTTGCGCGTCTCCATACCTTCCCGATAGCGGCTGTACTCCATGCGTCGCCAGACGAACCGGCGGATACTAAGCAGAATGGCCGTAAAAAGAACCATCAGGCCGACAACGATGCGCGATATCTCCTCGCCGCGTGTGACGTACAGCAGGCCGCACAGAAGAAGACCGGCCACCATGCAGGCCTGCATCGTCATTCTCTGTTCGTGCAGGCCGCTGCGATTTTGAATCGGACCATAGAGGCCGTACGAGCGCGTGAAGAAAACGAGCACCAGACCGAACCACATGAGGTAGAGAAACGAGATGCTGGGCGTGTGGTGCAGCAATTCTGGAATAAGGAAGAGATACCGGTGGACGGGTGGAACGTTCATCCGAATGCGGAGAGAAATCAGGGCCGCCACCGCCACCGTCAGCATATCGAGCGATGCCCAGATCAGACTCGAGACAGATGGGCGCTGCAAAAATCCGCGCTGACCGTCCCGGGAGTGCGCACTTGCGCGGCGTCGGCCTGAGACGATCACCTGCTGCAGATAATCTGGTGTGGCCATCTGCACATCTCCAGCAGAGGTAGTTCGAAGTTGCTGTCGCTAAACTTGAATGCGTCGAGGACCCGGTGGTGCAGGGCACGACGTACAAATCCAATCAATCGACAGAACGTTGCTCCCTTGGGATCAGGCGGGCCGATCGGTGTGGAAGAAACGGACCAGGTGCGGGTACTTCAAGACTACGCAAGGAATGGCGGCGACGCAATCGAAAAGCTTTCCAGGAGAGCTACGGCCTTACAGAGAAGAGGGTATTCCGTGCGCCTCAAGAAGTGCTCTAAGCGGTTGTGAAAGTAAGGTCAATTCACCTCCCGCAAGTTTGACGTTTGCGGGCCTTCCAGGTGTGAACTTGACCGGTCACCCCGGCAAAACGAGCTCATCCAACGTCAGAAACTCTCTAAGAATCGGGTCTTCGCTGCGGTCCATCTCTTCCATAGTGCCGAAAAAGCGTGCCTCACCCTGGTGCAGGAAAACGACCCGGTCGGCCAGTTTGCGAGCGAACCGCATATCGTGGGTGACCACAAGGCTGGTCAGGTGAAGCTGCTGCTTCAGCCGGTCAATCAGATTACCCAGCAGATGACCCATCAGCGGGTCGACCATGGTCGTGGGTTCGTCGTACAGAACCGCCTCCGGCTGGGCGGCGAGCGCTCTTGCAATCGCAACCGAGCGCTTCATCCCGGTGGAAAGATCGCTGGGCAGCAAATCATCCATGCCCGCGACGCCCACCATTTCGAGCAGACCCTGAACCACTTTGAAGATCTGGTCCTCTTCCATCTCACCCTTCTCGCGCAACGGGTAAGCGACGTTTTCCCCAATCGTAATCGAATCGAACAGCGCGCCGTTCTGAAAGACCATCGATACCTTGCGTCGAATCTCCTGCAACTGGCGCTCCTTGAAGCCGGTAATGTCCTCGCCTGCAACCAGGATGCGGCCCGAATCCGGCTTCAAAAATCCCAGCAGCATCTGTAGCGAAACCGATTTTCCCACTCCGCTTCGGCCCAGGATGCACAGCGTTTCGCCGGGGCTGATGCAGAAGCTGACATTTTTCAATACGTGAACGTCGCCGAACGACTTCGAGACATTTTCAAACGCAATATAAGGTCCGGGACGATTGTTGCGCGTTTCGGGAACGGCATCGTTTGCGGCCTCATTCTGAGCAGCGGACTGCTCCATGAACTCTTCGACCGCAGGCGAGACCTCGGACGTGACCTCTGCCAGCAAGTGGTCCTGTGGATCGGTTTCTCCGATCACCCGATTGTCTTCCGAATCGCTCTCCGGATTGCCTCTCGGGTACTGTTCCGTTCCGCTCCCCGCCATTGCTGCCTCTTTCTGCTCGTGCTGCGCTCAGGTGCGTGGATTCAGCCGCTTACAACCTTGGATGCATCATCCCGGCATAATCTTCAGGCGTATTCAAGTTGCGAAACCATGCGGCCTGACCCTGCTCATCGAAATCAACCCAGACCACCGTTCCGGAGTCCGTCACCGCTCTGGTGACTTTACGCTCGCCACGGTTCAATTGCGTGCGCAGCTCGGGTTCCAGACGCCTGCGATAGAGCCCACACAGAGGTTGCACCTGGGCGCAAACCCGGGCCAGAATGGCATCGGCGCTTGCGTGGAGTTCGTCTGCGGCCACGGCGATCATCCGCTCCCATGCACATCGCGGAACGAACGGCACGTCGACGGGGCAGAATAGATTCCACTCGCATGCGCTGGATCTGAGCGCGGCAAGGATGCCGGAGAGCGGGCCTTGCCCCGTCTGCTCATCCGGGACCAGCCGTCCAAAACGGCTCAGCTCAGCCGTACCGCCGGCGATTGCGACCTCGGCGCATACCTCGCCCAACTGTCGCAGACCGCGTGCGAGCAGGGTTTCTCCGTCTATGGCGAGCAGAGCTTTCTCCTTCCCCATGCGCGAACTGCGTCCGCCAGCCAGCACAAAACCTGCAACGGCTGGATTCACGCTCCGACCAGCTCCATCCAGCGCACGATCGATTCAATTCCGCGATGGAAGTTGGCCAGGTTGAACTTCTCATTGGGAGCATGCAGATTGTCGTCCGGCAGACCGAAGCCCATCAGCACCGCTGGAATACCCAGCTCGCGCACAAAATCGCCAACGATTGGGATGGAGCCCCCGCCCCGCACAAACACTGTTTTTTTGCCAAACACCGTCTTCATCGCCTCAGTCGCTTTGGCGATGAAAATGTTGTCCGTGCTGACCACGATAGGCTCGCCTGAGTGGATCATGCGAACCTCGACCGTGCAGCCCTTAGGAACGATCTTTTCTACGTAGCTCTTCAGCTTTGCGAACGTATCCGCTGGTGTCATGTCAGGCACCAGACGCAGGCTGACCTTGGCGACAGCACGCGCCGGAATGACTGTCTTCGCACCTGCGCCGATGAAGCCGCCGGGCATGCCATGAACATCGACCGTGGGCCGCGACCAGGTCCGTTCGAGTACGCTGTAGCCCGGCTCACCAGTGAGTGCGGACGAGCCGACCTCAGACTCGCGGTACTCTTCCTCATCGAAGGGCAGCGCCTTCCAGGCATTCAGTTCGGCAAACGTCGGCTTCGCCACGTGATCGTAAACGCCGGGGATAAGGATTTTGCCGCCCTCATCCTTCAACTTGGCAATGATCTGGGCGAGCGCGACAAACGCATTCGGCGCAGCCCCGCCGTACATGCCGGAGTGCAGATCGGTTCGCGAGCCGCGCACCTCGATCTCCGTATAGATCATGCCGCGCAGACCGACACACAACGTAGGCAGATCGGGTGCAAACATCTCGGTATCGCTCACCAGCGCGACGTCGGCTTTCAACTGCTCGCCATGCTCGCGCACAAAGGCGGCGATTCCCTCCCCGCCTACCTCTTCTTCGCCTTCGATGATGACCCGCACGTTGACCGGCAGCTTGCCTCCGCCGGCAACCATCATCGATTCGAGCGCCTTCACATGCATCCACATCTGGCCTTTGTCATCGACCGCGCCACGGGCGTAGAGATTGCCATTGCGGACCTCAGGTTCAAACGGCGGGGACTTCCACTCGTCGAGCGGCTCAGCGGGCTGGACGTCATAGTGGCCGTAGCAGAGTACGGTTGGCTTACCGGGCAGGTTCAGCCAGTCGGCATACACCATCGGGTGCCCAATGCGCGGAGGCACCACCTGCGGCGGACCATCGCTGCCAGCCACCATGCTTTCGGCAGTCGAGGTTTCAATCAGGCGGACGTTCTGCATTCCGATGCGCTGTAATTCGTGGGCGACAAACTGCGCCGCATGGCGCGTATCGGCGCGGCGCTCCGGATCGGTTGAAACCGAAGGGATCCTGATCAGGCTCTTCAACTCTTCGACGAACCGCTCGCCATTGTCTTTCGCAAACGTCACTGCCGCCATAACGCTCATCGCTGTTCCCTCTTCTGATTGTTCGCGCCGGATCCCCGGCTAACGTTTCGGTTGCCCGCCGGGATTCCAGTGGGGCTTGAAGTTGCTAGTCGCGAGCCAGCGCACCGGTTCCACCAACGACTGAATCGCGCGCGTCATGAACGGCAGATCCAGATGTGCCAGGTCGTCATCCGGTTGATGGTAGGTGGGGACAGTTCCGTAACCCGCCGCCGTATGCGCGACCACACCCTTGAGAGCCAGCGCATAGTTGTCGGATCGCTCAAAAAAGTGCTGCTCGGCGTAAGGATCGGGGCCAAGCAGCGCACCATGTGCCTTCAAGGTCGGGCCCAGGTTCGATCGTTCCCAACCTGTGAGCAGCAGCACTCCCGGCGGCATCTTCGGATCCTGCGCGCCGATCATCTCAAACTCCAGGTTGGCAACCAGGCTGGCCAGCGGCACCGGAGGATGCTGCCCGAAATAGGTCGAGCCCAGTTCGCCCGCCTCTTCGCTGCCGTAGCACACGAACAGCACGTTGCGCCGCAACCGAGGCCCGGCAGCCAACGCGTGCGCCAGTTCCAGCACTGCGGTTGTGCCAGAGGCATCGTCGTTCGCACCGTTGTAGATGGCGTCGCCGTTCACGGGCTTGCCGATGCCAAGATGATCCAGGTGCGCACTGAGCAGAATCGTGCCGCTGGCCGGATCAGAACCGGCAAGATAGCCAATTGCATTGAACGTCTGGCGCGAAGGTCCGGCCTCCGGAATTGGTTTTACTTCCAGCCGGACAGCCGAATCCGTGGGCTGTGCGAGCAGGCGATTCATGGTCGGCTGGCTGACCGCAATCAGGTTGAGTTTCGCCGCACCCGCATCCTCTTTCAGGCGCATACGGATGCGCGTCTTGCCGCCGAAACCATCCTGAAATTGAGCGGTCGCCGCGTCTTTCACCGTCACCACCGTCGAAGCACCGGCGCGGAAGAGACCCTGCGCCGCCTTCATGGCACTCACTCCGGCAGGCAGATTGCCGGCCAGGACGACGGCACCTTTCGCGAAGGCAGGCTGCTTCAAATCCGCCGCGGGGACCACGTGCGCAGGACCCTGGGCGTCTTCGCCTGACGCAATCAGAAGCGTAAAGTCCTTACCCTCGTCAAGTTTGATGTCGCCT
>JAABUJ010006494.1_pt1 | contig 11290 bp, 11 predicted proteins | sample 5559131 | NCBI WGS metagenome assembly JAABUJ01 (sample SAMN10711875, study PRJNA513366) | rock metagenome | isolation source: Antarctica rocks | place: Antarctica: Victoria Land, Mt New Zealand nord | collected 2016-01-07 | reverse complement strand
GCGCCTGCCGCCCCTGTTTCGGCCTCAAAACAGCCGCCAGGCGCGATTTTGCCCGCCCACAGCACGATAAATGAGGTCGGCCAGCTTCTCTCCGACAGACTGCTAGGATAGGAGCATGGGAGGGCCGCCCGGACCACAAGAGTTTCATGTCGTCGGCGGCGAGCCGTGTGCCAATCCGCAAGAGCGTCCGCGGGGAGGGCAGGCCGGCCGCGCGCAGGCCCGCGACGAGGCGCCGGCCGTCATGACTGGCGCCGGTCAGTAGGCCCACGGTCAGGAGGCCGCCCGCAACAGCGCACGGGACGAGGAGCACGGGGAACAGGAGCGCGGCCGCCAGGGTCATGATGATAACTCCCCCGGCCAGCGGCAGCAAGCCAGCGGCTCGGTCGTCGAGATCCTGTGCGTCCCCGATCAGACGGGAGAACTCGTACCAGGGCATCCAGGTATGCCACTGGATGCGGGCGCGGGCGGGAGGTCGTTTCATAGTCCAACTCCTTTCACGTCTTTCACGTCGCTGTGATTGCTAGCCTTGACCAGCTCCAGGGAAGAAGCGGCCAAGGGTATAGCGACGCGCAGCATTCATGGCCGTGCCGAGGCCCGCGTCCGCGGCACTGGACGCGACGGCGCCGATGATCGCTCCGCTCGCGCCCACGGTCGAGCCCACGAGCGCGGGCATCTTGTAGAGCATGAGCACCAGGCCAAGCGCGCCGAGCGCGGCCGAGAAGCCGCCCATCTCGCTCATGGGGCCGCCGCCGGCGAACATGAGGGCGATGAGCTTGAGACCCACGGCATAGCCGATCGGCCACAGGGCCAGGGCGATAAAGGTCTTGACCCACCACGTCGCGATGACGTCGAAATACGGCGAGACGAAGGTGGCGAGGCAGAGCGGCCCCACGATGTAGAGGCCACCCAGGACGCCCAGGCCGAAGTCGCGCACCACGACGCTCAGGATCACGAAGACGAAGGCGATCATCATCACGATCACGTCGAGCACACCCTGGAACGACAAGGCGTTCTGGACGGCGAAGATCGCGCCGCGCACCGCCTCCCAGGCGCTCTCATGGGCAGCGAGCGGGATCGCGTTGATCGTGTCGGCCGCTGTGTTGAGGGCGGTGAAGCCGAAGCCCATGAGCGTCGGGTAGCCCATGAGGAGGCCCGTCACCACCACGGCGCGACGCAGCGGGCTGGTGAGCGTGGCGAAGTCGCCCACGCCGAGTTGTTCGAGGTAGCGGGCGAACATGCCCACGACGATGAACCCGAAGAACAGCGTGCCGGCGAGCACCTGCAAGGCCGTCTGGAAGCTGCGGAAGCCGGCCCAGGAGTCCTGGGCGGGGATATTGGGTGTCTTGGTCAAGGTGTCCTGAAAGGGCCTGACCAGCGCGGTGAATTGATCGCTAAACATGTGCTCGATGGGCGAGAAGAGCGCCACGACCAGGCCGCCCAGCGCGCCGCCGATGGCGCCGAAAGCCGCGCCGGCAAGGCCGCCGAGGTCGGGGCACCACTGGACGAGCCCGCCCAGGCAGTAGTGCGGGGCGCTCCCGCCGCCCTGGTAGCCCTGGCCCGCGACGACGGTGAACAGGGCGACGGCGCCCGTCTGGTTCGCGCCCACCGCCCTGATCGCGTGGCCGCCTGTCGCCGCGTCGGCCGGGATCGTCACGTCGAGGCGCACGTGACCGGAGTCGTCGGTGTCGGCCGATCCCAGGGCGTGCGTCGCGCCGTCCCAATAGAGGGTGACGGCCGTGTGGGGTGGAAAGTCGGAACCGGCCGCGACGATGGCCGTGGTGGTCGTGCCCGCCGTCGCGGAGAGCGTCAGCGTCGGGCGGCGCGTCGCCGTGGGCGACGGGTAGGGCGTGTCGGTCGGTAACGGGGTCTGCGTCGGGACCGGCGTGGCCGTCGCGGTCGGGGCGGGCGTGTGGGTCGGGGCGGGCGTGTGGGTCGGGGTGGCGGCCGCGGCCGGCGTGACCGCGCCGAGCGGGAGCAGGGCCAGGACGACGCCGAGCAACGCGGCCCGGACGGCGGGGACGGCGGGGATAGGCGGGCGGTTCATGGGTAGCTCTCCTTGCCGGCGAGAGAGCGGATCGCGGCCGCCACGCCGCCGAGGCGGGCGACGGCGGCGTGGCGTTTGGGCACGTCGGTCCAGGTCTCGGTGGTGAAGGCCCAGTATTCGAGCGGCGGGGCCATGACGCCGACCAGGCCGCGCCGGCGCGAGCCGTCCTTGGCCTGGCGGAACAGCATCATCTGCCCCTCGTGCAGCCCGGTCAGGCTGTGCGCCTCCTCGACGGAGCATTGCAGCGTGCGCGCGGCCCACGCCGCTGTGTCCTCGCTCTCGCGCACGTCGGCCAGGCGGAAGACGCAGCGCAGCGAGGCGGCGTCGAAGATGGGCTTGGTGGCGGGCTTGATCAGCTCGCTCACCTGCTGGCTGGCGAAGGCGAGGATGAGCCCGATGTGGCGCGAGCGCTTGGCCCAGTTGGTCAGCTCGGCGCCGGCCTTCATGAACTCGGAGAGAAACCAGCCCTCGTCGATCGCCAGGAACTCGGCGCTCGTGCGCGCCCCGTTCGTGCCGCGCGCCGCGTCGAAGGTGCTCTTGGCGCGGTGCGCCATGGTGGCGGTGATGGTGAACAGGGTCAGCGCGTAGAGGCGCGGGGCCAGGTCGTCGAGGTTCCAGCACAGCACGTCCTCGTCGATGTTGACGCCGGTGTGGCGGTCCACCAGATGGGCGTAGCGGCCCGCGCCGTACACCGGGTCGGCGACGTACTGCAAGAGCGTGGCGTGCACCTTCTCCACGAGTTCCTGCTTGCGCGCCGTCAGGCCCTCCTCCCGCGCCAGCCCGTCGAGATGGGCGACGAGCTCGCGCTCGCGCGGCGCGTCCGCTCCCAGCAGCGGCCGCTCCTCCCCGCCCGTGACGCCGTGACGCCGATAGACGGCCTGGATGGCGCGGTCGAGGAGGCCGCGCACCTCGTCGTCGAGGTCCTGCCCCGGATTGCAGAGCATGATCTCGTGGGCGGCCACCAGGACGTCGATCTTGCGGTGCAGGCGCATCCCGGCCGGCAGGTCCCACAGGTTGATGATCGGCGGGGCGTCGTCCTTGCCGGGCGCGATGTAGGTCCCCCCGCACAGCGCGACGAACGGCTGGAAGTGGTCGGCGCGGGCGATCAAGGTCACGCGCTGGCCCCGGTAGCGCGCCCACAGCGCGCAGCGCAGCAGCCAAAAAGTCTTCCCTTGCCCCTGCGCCCCGGTGACGACGATCACGCTCGTCGAGAGGGTGTCGTGGATGGGGTCCAGCAGGACGAGTTCGTGGCCGCGCGTGGTGAAGCCCACCGGGAAGCCGGTTGGCGTGCCGGGGTTGTGGGCCAGGTAGGGGAGCCCGTTGCCGACGACGGCGGTGTGCCACCGCTTGGCCCGGCGCCGCGCCGTGTTCTGGCCCAGGGGCAGCGAGGCCTGCCAGAGCGGCCCCTGGTAGCCGCGGCCCTTGCCGGGCTGGATGCCCAGGCGCGTGCCGATGAGCGCGAGGGCGCGGCGCGTGGCCGTGTCCAGTTCGTTCAGTGTCTTGGCCTGGAGGGTGAGGACGACGGTGGAGAGGGCCAGGCCCTCCTCGGCGCTGTGGAGTTCCTGGGCCAGGCCCTCGGCCTCGGCCGTGTTGTCCTCGTCGTCGAGCGAGGGCAGCTTCTTCTTCTCGTAGGCGCGGCGCACGCTGGTGGCGAAGGCGCGGCGCTTGCGCAGGACGCGGCCGCGCTCGCGCAGGTTGTCCAGGCCGCGCAGGTGCCACGACAGGCGCGCGTTGCACTCGATGGCGATGAGGTCGGCGAAGGCGCCGGGGTTGGTCAACTCCTTGGCATGGAGCAGGTAGAGCGTGCGGCTGTACATGGCCGGCGTCCCGGCGGCGGTCGCGCCGTGCTCGACGTGCCGCCGGCGCTCGCGCCAGGAGGACGGCGTCAGCACCGCAGCCAGGCTCTCTGTTCCAGCAGCCTCGCTGTCGCAGGCGGCGGCCAGGTCGGCGGGCGGGGGCGTGCCGGGGTTGGCCGCGCGCCAGAGGAAGGCGAGCGTGTCGGCCCGACGCAGGCGGCGGGCGGGCAGGTCGGAGGCCTTGAGCTGGGTGAGCGTGCCGTCCACGGCGGCGTCGAGGCCGCGCCGGTCCACGGTCTCGGGGCCGCCGCGCCGGACGCCCATCTGGTCGCGGAACTCCTCGACGAGGCCGGCCAGCCCGCCCTTGCGCTCCGGGGCGGGGGCGACGACGGCGTAGCCGGAGAGGGCGGGGACGTGCGTGCGGGCGACCTCCCCCTTGACCCAGGCCAGTGTGTCGCCGGCGACGCCGGCCAGTTCGGGGTCGTTCGTCGTGACCAGGGCGCGCATACCGGCGATGGCATCGTCCGGGGCGGTCGGGGTGCTCTCGATGACCGCCTGCAACGGTTGGGCGTGGGCCAGGCTGTGGACGAGGGCGGCGAACGCGCGGCAGACGCGATCCTGGTCGTAGGGGCCGAGGGCCGAGAGGTTGAGGAAGGCGTCGATCCGCACGACGGCCAGGCAGCTCCCATCCGCGAAGACGATGGCGCCGTCCGGCTCGACCGTGAAGCGGCCGGGGCCGGACGGCAGCGGGAGCGGTGTGCGCGGACGAGGCGGGCGTCCCGTCCGCATCGTGGCCTCGTGCTCCGTGGCCGCGCGCCGACGCGCGCCGGTGTTACGCTCCGTGGCCGGTGTGCCGTCCGGGGAAGGCGGTGACGACGGCGGTGACGACGGCCCGGAGCGCGGCGGCGACGCGGGCGCGGCCAGCGCGCGACCGGCGCACAGGCGCGTCAGCGGCATGCGCGCGGCGGGCCGGAAAGGGGATGGGGTCGGCGGCGGCGTGGGTGCCATGGGTGGGCTCCTTGCGGTAGGTGTGGCGGCGGAAACTATAGGTCATGTGCTGGCGCACGACGGGCTCGCGGCTAGGATCGGCGGCGGCGTAGAAGAGGACGGCCGCGATCCCGCCGACGAACCCGGTCAGGATCATGCGGCCGGCGAGGACGCCGAACGACGCGGCGCCGGGCAGGTAGCCGCTGACCCCCCAGAGGGCGACGGCGACCACGAACGCGCAGAAGAGCGCCACGATCTGCGCGATGGTGAGGTTGCCCGGCCCGCGCCAGGGTTGATTGGGCACGCGCGGGCTGCGGCGGTTGCGCTGGGTCTGCATGGTGTCCACGGGCGATCTCCCTAAGAAAAGCGGCGGGGGATGTCGGCCGCATGGAACAGCCGGTCCACCGCCGCTGACGGCCGGTCGGCTCCTAGATGTGCGCGCCGGTCTTGTTGGCCAGGGCCGCGGCGAAGACGCGGATCACGAGGAGCAGGATCATGCCGATCCAGGCGCCGCGCGTGATATCGCCGCCGTGCTTGTAACCGATCACGCCGGCCGTGGTGCCCATGCCGGTCCCGATGATGCCGAGGCCCACGGCCCCGAGGACGAACTGCAAGCCATAATCGTTGATGAGCGTGATGAGTTGATCCATGGCGTGTCCCTATCTTTGCTGGGGCGCTACGACGCGTCATGTGCAAGCCAGGTGGTCATTCCAATGGTCGTCGGAGAGGAGCAACAGGCGCGCGCCGGTGCGCTCGACCGAGGCCGCGACGTGCCAGGCCCAGGCCGCCGACCACGCGCGTCGCACGTCGACGACGACGTACCCCTTGGTCGCGGCGATCCGGTTGGCTAGGGCGCGCGCCCGCCCCTCGTCCATCATGTGCGTGTGGGTGTCACCTCCCCTTCCCGCGTTTTCGCTACGGAGGGGCATAACGATCCCGTCGCGATCTTGCATAGACCCCCCGCGACCTGGTAGGGTTACGGGCAGATAACCGCCGTGACCCGTCGTCCGCTATCGTCTGATATATTTTCACAACGCATATATCAGACGCTTGACCCAGTGTATAGCAGGGGCGCGGGAGTGTCAATGTATGCGTGTCGGTGACGGCGCGACCAGCGCGCCGCTGTTGTGTATTGTGGGCGGGGAGATGCCGCGCAGACGCAGAGAGCCGGGGGACGCGGCGGCCGGCGCCCTCTTCGGCGAGCGCCTGAACAGCCTCTTCGCCACGCGCCCCGATCCCGCCACCGGCCAGCCCTACTCCCTGCGTGACGTGAGCGAGGGGACCAATGGCCTCGTGTCGTGGGCCTACCTCTCAACGCTGCGCCGGGGTGGGGTAGCCATGCCCGGTCTCCAGATCATCGAGGCGCTGGCCCACTTCTTCGACGTGCCGACCGGCTACTTCCTCGGCCACGACACCGGCGATGTGCCCGGGGCGAGCACGTCCTCCAACGATGATGAGGGCGAGCCCGACGCGGAGGCTGTCCTGCGCCTGGCGCTGGCCGACCCGCTGGTGCAGGAGATCGCGCTCAAGGTCAAGGACTTCGGCCCCGAGGAATGGAAGCTCATGATTGGGATGGTCGAGAGTCAGATGACGCTGCGCCGGCTCGCGGCGGAACGGGAGCGCACAACGCGCGCGACACCGCCACCTCCCCCACCATCGTCGCCGCCCCCGCGCGACATTTCGACCGGACGCGGGCGTCGCAAAAAGACGGACGACACAGGGGAAGACACCACGGAGCAAGAGTGAGCGTCGGCTAGTCTTTTCCACGTCGGCAGGGGTCGCCGGCGGCCCGCTAGCGGGGTGAGCGGGCGTGACGCCCACGATGCCGACGCCACGAACGACGACGCTGGCATCGGCGCGCCCGCGTGGCCTGGTGTCTACCTCCATGACCCCGTCGCACGCCGGCGCGGTAAAAAAGACGGATAGCACCGCTTTGGAGGGGGTGGCGTTGATGGCGGACCGGAGCGACATCCGGCACAAACCTGTGGTGTATGCCGTCGCGGGCATGGATCGGGTCAGGATCGTCAAAGATGTGATCTACAAACACGCCGCCGATGACGCGCTCGAGATGGATGTCTACGCGCCGGCCGATCTCGCGCCGGGGGACCTGCGCCCGGCGGTCATGTACGTGAACGGCGACGCGGGGCCGGCGCTCACGCGCCACGCGAAGGATATGGGGGCGTACCTGTCGTGGGGCCGGCTCGCGGCGGCCCGTGGGCTGGTCGGGGTCACCTTCAACCATCGCTCCGCCGAAGGATGGACCAAACCCGATAGGCCCGCAAGCGACGTCGATGACCTCATCGGGTATGTCCGTGCCTCTGCGTCCCGGTTTAACATCGACGCCGACCGCCTGTGCATCTGGACGTGTTCAGGAGGCCCGCCGTTCGGCTTGCGCACGGCGCTCCGCGACCGGCCATCCTACGTGCGCTGTATCGTCGCCTACTACGGGGTGATGGACCTCCAGCACCTGCGCACGCCCGACGACCCCGACCTGTCAGAGGAAACGGCGCGCGCGTTCTCGCCCGTGGCGTACCTCGGCCACCAGCCGGCGCACATCCCACCGCTCTTCGTGGTGAAGGCCGGTCTCGATCATGCGTTAGTGAACGCCTCTATCGACCGGTTCGTCATGGAGGCGCTCCACCACAACGTGATGATCGACGTGCTGACCCATCCCGCGGGCCATCACTCATTCGACATCCTGGACGACACGCCGCGCTCACATGTGATCATCCGGCAGACGCTCGACTTCATGGCGCGGCGCCTGTTCCTTGACGTCACCTAAACGTTATTTTTGTTCTGTTACGACGACAAGGCGCGTTTGGTTAACGCCTCACCGTCGCACGCATCGGGCAAAGCGGGCAGCGAGGCAACGACAGGCGCAGGCGTGCATCGATTGCGACGAATAGCGACCTGAAGGCGGATGGGAGCACATGCCGCGGGCCCCCGAAGCGGCGCCGGTGTGGCTTGCGCGCTCGCCGCGCCACCACGCCGCTCGACATGACAGCAGTCCAGTATTGGCCACGACTACCGCCATCAGCTCACTCCGCTAGCGGCGCTCCGTATCGCTCGTGGCTCGCCTCCTTCGTGTGACAACGTGGGCCGCGATCACCAGCTACTTTGGAAAAGAAGGGGGTGATGCCTGGCCGTCGTCGAGGCGTTGGGTCCAGGCGCGCTGATGGCACGACGCGGTGCAATGAAGGTGCCGCGTGCCGGTGAGTGAGCGCCCGACGACGGCTTTCTACGTGGAAGAATAAAGGGTGCCGTATCGTGGTAGGGTAGGGAGAGATAGGAGGCTACAGATGGAGATCGCAACAAGGAGACTCCAACTCAGCCGTCCAACAGAGGCCGATGCAGTTCCGTTGCAACGCCTCTGGCGCGATGAGCGGGTCCAGCGGTTTCTTGGTGGCGCCCGCTCTGAGGAGAATGCCGCGGCGTGTGTCGCGGCTGTGCGGACCCATTGGGAGGTCTATGGGTTTGGGCGTTGGGTCGTGCGCGCGCGGGGCGCCGATACGATTATTGGCCTGTGTGGTCTGTGCCACCTCGACGACGAGATCGAGGTGAGTTATAAGTTCGTCCCGACCGCTTGGGGGCAGGGGTTCGCGACGGAGGCCGCCCGGGCAAGCCTGACGTATGGATTCGGCCCCGTGCGCCTGGACCGTATCGTCGCGATCGCGCGGGTTGATAACGCGGGATCGCATCATGTATTGGAAAAATTGGGCGCGCGCTACGAGCGCATTGTGCGAAAGTGGGAGGCCGCTTGGCGCTTCTATGCGTTCGCGCGTACCCAGTGGCCGGCCGAGGCGGTGTCCCTCGCCCCACACTCTGTCAACTCGCTGGCCGACCTCCCACCGTGAGACGGCCTCTCGGTCTCGGTGCCACATCCTTTAGTGCGCGGAGGACGCCGGGGTCGGGCTAGCCCCCTGCGCGAAGAGGTGATGCGTGAGCGCGAGGGCGTCGTCGAGGGCGTCGGTCAAGGCGGGCGCGGCATGGGCCTCGCGGAGGAACGCGCGGGCGGCGACGAGGTGGACGGCGAGGGTGATCTTGTCGGGGGCCACCAGGCGCGCGTGGCGGGTGGCCTTACCGAGTTGCTCGTCGGCCTTGAGCGCGGCGAGAGGGGCGAGGCGGCCAGCGGCGGCGCGGGCGTGGAGATCGTCGGCGAGGGCGTCGAGCGCGGCGACGAGGTCGGTGAGGGTGCGGGCGTGGAAGAAGGGGCTGCTCGTGGGGTCGTAGGTGTAGGGACGCGCATGGCCCGAGCGGTCGAAATACGTCATGGAGCCGTCTCCTCCAAAGTGGTATGCCACGCCACCGCCGGTAGGTGTGCGGCGGGACTCTAGCCCGTCACGGCCCTATTCTAGCACAGATATTCTAGTATTTATACCGATGGGGGCGCGTTGTCCGAGGTTTAACAATTATCCGAACAGGTTTGTACGTAACCCGCGTGGCGTGCCAGGCCGAGGTGCGTAGGAGAGATGTATTGGATCTAGCGTGACTGTTGGAAGGCAGGGTAATACGGCATGGGTGTCGTCGTCGGGTCCCATAGCGTGTGGAGCTTGACCGCTATGGCCGCGATGAGCGCACCGATCGCCCCAAGGTGCGCCACCTCCTGCAGCGCCCGGTCCACGGCATCGACGCGTTGTAGGAATCGCTGGCGCAACGTCGCCGTATCCCACAGGCTGTCCCGTTCGAGCAACGCGGCGAGCGGGTTTAAGCGGGCAAAATGGGCCAGCCAGTACACGCAGGCTTCGACGACGGCGCGATAGAACACGGTGTCGTCGGTGACCGCCGGGCAGCCATGCGCCAGCGCCGCACGGTACGTTCCCTCCATATCGCGTGCGACGCGCTCCGGCAGCCGTCCGATACACCAACACGAGGGGAAAGGCAGGCGTCCGTAGACGCCATCGATCAAGGCAGGCCCGAAGCGGCCGTGCTCGAAATCGAACAACCGCACCGAATCGCCGCTGTGGACGCAGTTGTCCGGGCAGGCGTCCCCATGGAGATAGGCCAGGAATGGCGCCGGGTCGCTCAGACGCATCATAAGCAACTCTAGATCTTCGTCGAGGTGCGGGTGTGTCGCAACGCCCAGCGTCGCGGCCATCGTGCGGATGGTCGGCGCGATCCAATCATACCGACCATCATACGCGCGCGGGTTGTCTGGCCCGAGCGCGGCGCGGACGCGGCGGTACTCCCCGCCCCTGCCAATGGTGAGCGCATGCATCCGGCCGAGCGTCGCGGCGAGTTGTCGGAGCGCCTCCTCGGCCAGCGCGGGATCGTGACCGAGCAGGAGGGCATCCAGATGCGCGACGGGGCCTAGATCCTCCAGCGCCAGCAGGCCGACGCGCCGGTCGCCGCCGTAGAAGCGCGCCGCGGGAGAGTGCTCACCCGCGAGATGATCGAGGAACGAGAGGCCAGCCCAGTCGTTGAATAGCCACCAGGCGGGACCATCCTCCGCATCCGGGTCATAGGGGTCGCCGTCCTTGGCGACACATTTGACAATGACGGTCGGCGGGGTGTTGGACGAGCCATCGACCGTGCTAAAGCGGAGGGCTTGCATCCCCGGGCTTGCGTCGAGGGACTCGACGGCATCAAGCGTCGTGTGCAGGACACCTTCGGCCACGGTGCGGATCGCGTGTACGTCTCCATCGACTAAGTCCATGATCGCTCCTCCTGTGAGAGTGGTGACATCCACGCTACCCTACCCGCGATGGTCAGGGCGCTACCTGGGTGCGGCCATACCATAGAGGGATATAGGCATGTGGCTTCATCAGGTTCTTAGCATAGTCTCGTGCTCGCCGCACTAGGGCAGGTCCACGATCGCAGCCAGCGGGCTGTGGACGTCGGACGCGAGACAGTCCATGAAGACGTCGTCGTAGACACGGTCGCCGATGCGGTGTGCTTGGCGACGGTGCCCGATGACCTGAAAGCCCGCTCACTGATAGGCGCGGATCGCCCGCTCGTTGAAGCCATGCACGCTGAGCATCACGTTGTGCAGCCCCAACACGGTGAAGGCATACGCGAGCATCAGCGCCGTCGCCTCCGTCCCGTACCCCTTGCCCCAACAGTCCGACTCACCGATGCGGATGCCGTAGTCGGCCGTCCGATGGGCGAGATTGATGCCGGTTAGTTCGGCCATGCCAATCGGCCGCAGCGTGGCGCGCTCATACAGGATGTAGAGCACCCAATCGCGCTGCTCGCCTTTGCTGTAGCTCTCATACTCCGCCTCGCTCGCCTCCGGGGTCTGTGGACGAGCCGGGTCGCCGGCCAGAATGGAGAGTGCCACGTCGTTGTCCCATTTGGTCATGAGCGGGAGGATGCCGCAGTGGGGCGGCCCGAGGGCTACCTGGGGTGAAAATGCCGGGCTATCGCGTCACGAGGCTGAGGATCAGCACGATGACAGCCAACATACTTGCGCCACCGAGCACAGTCTGCCGTAGTGGTCGTATTGGTGTTTGTTGCTCCGGCGCGG
>JAABUJ010006492.1_pt1 | contig 11291 bp, 15 predicted proteins | sample 5559131 | NCBI WGS metagenome assembly JAABUJ01 (sample SAMN10711875, study PRJNA513366) | rock metagenome | isolation source: Antarctica rocks | place: Antarctica: Victoria Land, Mt New Zealand nord | collected 2016-01-07 | reverse complement strand
AAGCCTCAGCCTAGCGCGACGCCGAAGCCTCAGCCTAGCGCGACGCCGAAGCCTCAGCCTAGCGCGACGCCGAAGCCTCAGCCTAGCGCGACGCCTAAACAGGGCAGTCTTAGCTTGCAAACAGCAACCACTACCCGCAATTCAACGACCGCATTGGAGTCGCTGTCGATCGACAATGCGAGCGACATTGTGGCTCTCTTACCTAGTTCTTCGGCTAGCAACAGCGGCCAGCCTATCACACATGGGTTGCAGTTGACTACCAATGCGGGAGGTACAATCCAACTCAATGGCTCCTATATACAGTTGATGGGTACCTTTTACGGTGATGACAGAGGGCTTAGCGAAGGCGACACTTTCACTATCTATGACGCGAGCGGGGGCAAAAATGGACGTTCGCTCTTCACCTACACATTCACGACGAAGAGCGACACTGGGCTCATGAATTTCAGCGTGCGCGGTGTCAAGGCCATCTCCTTTGCGGTGACAGGAAGCAGCGCGCAGATAGACTTGGTTGCCACACTCTCGAAGATGTAGAGGTCAAAGCTAAGAGAGATGCTAGCATTGACTGCATGGCTCACGCCCGACGAACAACATCCCAGCCTCAACCGGCAGTACCTTCTCCACGCCTCGCCCTGAAGTCATGACGAGCGTGAAAATGATATGGCGCATGCGTCCTGGACTCGGACATATGTGTCCCTGTGAGAGAGGTGCGACAAGGGGTGTAGGGTTGTGGTGCGTCGATAACCCTACGCCCCTGTAGCGGTTCTGAGACCTGCGCTAGCGGTCGGGCACGGCGGGCGAGAAAAGGGCATCGGCCGCATCCGTGTTGGGTTCTTCGATGGCGATGCTGTCGCTCACCGTCGCCTCGTCGTCGCCCTGGCCACTCCCAGGCGCGCGCCCGGACGTGTCGCCGTCGGGACCGTCCGGCGCGTCGTCCTCGTCGAGCGCGTCGTCGAACTCCGGGGCCTCTAGCGGCCCGCCCTTTCGCGCCGGGCCGAGCGGGGGTATCCAACTCTCGCCCCGCGCCGGCGCGCGGTCCCGCACCTCGGGATCGTCGTAGTAGCGGCGCTGCGTGAGGCGCGCGGCGGGCCGCTGCGGCATCTTCACCAGCAGTTCGTCCTCCCGGATGTTCATCACCTCGTCGGGCGTCAGCAGCGCCCGTTTGGTCTCCGACTGCGAGGCCCCGCCGCGATCGGTCGTGACCTGGAAGCGGCCGCGCTGCACGTTGCTGCTCTGCGCCACGTCCGTTGCTTGCCCCAGCACACTCTCGCTGAACCACCTGGCGTCGTCGTCGACCATGTTGCTCAACCCTATCTTGGTGCCGCAGGCGGCCTTGATGGCGATGAAGCCCTGCTCCTCGTAGGTCTCGACGGCCTGGCCGGTGGTCTGGAAGACGTAGACGCCGTAGACGCCGGCGCTGCGCAGCAGGTTGATCGCCGTGGTGAAGCGCGGCACAAAGCCGATGTGGCCCCACTCGTCGCCGTAGATCATCACGTCCTGCTTGAGCGCGCCGCCTGGCGACATGCGCGCCGTGGCGCCGAGGGTGCGGTACACGTCGAGGAAGAACGACGCCGTTAAGGGCCGCAGCTCCTCGATCATGTCGGGGTCGAGGGCGAGGAAGATTGCCACCGGCTTTCCTTCTCCGCTGCCCAGGCGGGACAGCTTGATCTCGTGGGTCGAGGTCGTGGCCTGGATGGTCGTCCCATGCGCCACCCTCTGGTCCGTGTGGTCATGCCTGGATGCCCCTGGCCGCGCGTGCGTTGACCTCATCCGCCCAGGCATTCCACCGTTCACACTCGACGTGTGCGGCCTCGTTGACGGGGAGGAAGCGGCCACCCCCGACATGCTGGTACTGGGGGCGATCTGAGGTACGTGTGGCACCCGGCCCCGCATCGACATGATGCAGGGCCGTGGTGGGAGATATCGTGATGACGCGCATCATCTACGCCGCGCGCATGGCGCTGTAGCTCAGGGCTGCGACTTGGCGCTCGGCCTGGTCCACCTCACGGAGGAGCGTCGCGTACTCGTCGCTTTGCGAATGGGTGTCCGCGAGCGCCCGGCGCTTCCGTGCTAGGAGTTGCTCGGCATCAGCGAGCGCGGTGTCAATGCTAGCGACCGGGGCCGAGGCTTCCTTCTTGACGAAGAAGGCCACGTTCAGGGACCGCACGAACTGCTGATGCTTGCAGGGCTGCTTGCGGGCCGGGCAGTTGCAGGAGTTGGCGCTGGGCTCGTAATAGACGCCGGGGGTCGTGCCGGACTGGACGCGGTACCAGCCGCGATGGGCGGTCAGCCGAACGGTGGGCTTGTAACTGGCCGCGGTAGACTTCTTACCGGGTGCGGTGTTCATTGTCTGGCCTCCGTACCTACCGGCCGGTGAGTGTTAGGAGCACTTGCCGGCCTTTTTGTTAGTGGGAGCGGATACGCTCCTCACTCTTCTAATATAGCATACAATAATATCAAATGAAATACACTAATTACTATCGTATACTATGGGTAGCTCATAAATGCGGTGGGGATGGAGAGGTTAAATGGTTGGCAGACCGCCCTATCAGGGTCAGGAAACGCGCAGTAAAGTGACGACGATTCGTTTAACCCCGTCGATGCATGCGATGGTTGAAAAGCTAGCCGCGAAAGATCGCCGTACGCCGACTGACTGGATGCGCGTCCTGATTGAGGAAGAAGCAGAACGGCGCCGTCCCGAGGTGGAGCGCGAATGATCCACTGGATTGAGCGCTCACCCTACCTCCACGAGGCGCGTGTGACGACCGCCGACGGCGCGGATCTCTACGGGGGCTATGTCGCCACGGCGCCGGGAGATGACGTGTGGCGGGGCTACGTGGGCCGTGGGTTCGTCCCGCTCGGCATGGGGCCGCTCACGGTGATGCAGGCGGCCGTTGAACAGGGCGCACGGGACATCCTGGCCCAGGGAGAGAAGGGAGTCAGCCGCCATGCCTCGTGAGCCGCGTGACCGGGCGGTGATGCCCGACGACTACGGCGCGCTCCTGGGCGAGATCCGGGGGCTGCTGCAGACGGCGCGCGCCCGCGCCTATCAGGCCGTCGACAACATCAAGGTGCAGGCGTACTGGCAGGTCGGCGAGCGCATCGTCCGCGCCGAGCTGGAGCATAAAGAGCGCGCCGATTATGGCGGCCGTGTGATCGAGCAGCTTGCCGGCGATCTCGGCATCGCGCGCACGCTCCTGAACCGTATCGTGCGTTTCTATCGCGCCTACCCGATCATCACGGCCCTCTCGACGCGGATCTCATGGAGCCACTACGAGCTGTTGGCGGCGATCGAGGATCGTGCCCAACGGGAGTTCTACGAGGCGGAGGCCGGGCGCAACGCGTGGAGCGTGCGCCAGCTCGACGAACAGATCCGCGGTGACCTGTATACGCGCGCCCTGCGGGGGCCGCGGCTCCTCGTTCGCGCGTCAGAGATCGCGCCGGCTTTGCGCCCCGAAGACGCGTTCCGGAGCCTCTACAGCTTCGCCGTGCCGGGGCTGCCGGCGGAGTATGGGGAAGCGCAACTTGAGGCGGGATTGCTGTCCAACTTCCAACGCTTTTTAGAAGAGTTGGGGCCCGGCTTCTACGTACGCCGCAGCCAGCAAACCATCATCATCGACGGGCAACTCCACAGCGTCGACCTGGAGCTCTACAACAGGGCTATCCCCGCGACCGTGCTGTGCGACCTGAAGCTTGGCCCGTTCAAGGATGCGTACGTCGGCCAGATGAACAAGTACGTGTCGTACTACCGCGAGCGCGTGCCGCTGTACGCGTGGGAGAAGCCAACCATTGGCCTGATCGTGTGCGAGAGCGCCGGGCGCGACGAGGTGCGCTACGCCCTGGCCGGCCTGGAAGAGAAAATATTCGTCGCGGAATACCAGGTGCGCCTCCCGACCGCGGAGAGGATCAAAGAGCGCCTACGAGAGTTAGCGGATGCGTCCGCTAGCGACGAGACCACGTAGGCAGCGGCCGGCGCGCACCGTGATTCGACCCACACTGTGGGTCGAATTCAGATTGTACCCACAGTGTGGGTCGAATTCAGATTGTACCCGTGCGAGGGGGGGGAGTAATGGGACGCATCATCGCGCTGGCCAATCAGAAGGGCGGCGTCGGCAAAACGACCACGACCGTGAACCTGGGGGCGGCGCTTGCCGCACGGGGGAAGCGCGTCCTCGTCGTGGACCTGGACCCGCAAGCCAACGCGACACTCTGGCTGGGCGTCGATCTGCGCACCCTCGACCAGTCGATGTATCACGTCCTCGTGAAGGACGTGCCGCTCACCGCTATCATTCGGCCCTCCACCGTCGAGGGCATCGACCTCGCGCCGGCGCACCTGGATCTGTCGGCCGCCGACCTGGAGCTCGTCAACTCATTCGAGCGGGAGATCCTGCTGAAAGACAATCTCGCCGCCGTGGCGGACCGCTACGACTACATCCTGATCGACTGCCCGCCGTCCCTCTCCCTGTTGACGATCAATGCTCTGGTCGCGGCCCGTGAGGTCCTTATCCCACTCCAGTGCCATTACCTGGCTTACCTGGGCGTGGCGCGCTTGAGCGACACCGTGCGGCTTGTCCAGCGGCGTCTGAATCCCGCCCTCACGATCATGGGCATCGTGGTGACGATGTACGACGGCCGCAGCGCGATCCACAAGGAGATCCTGGAGCAGATCCGCGATGGCTTCCAGGGACGCGTGTTCGATGCCGTCATCCGCAATGGGGTCAAGGTGGTCGAGGCCTCGGCGGCGAGTCAGCCGGTCGTGACCTATGCCCCCAGTTCGTCGGTCGCGCAGTCCTACAAGGCACTGGCTCAGGAAGTCGAGGAGGGGTGTACTGATGAGCGCCGCTAAAGGAACGGGACGACCACGTATCCCCGCATGGCAGAGTCTCGTGGCCCAGCCGGTCGGCGTCGAGGACCTGACTGACGCCAAGATGATCGACATCGGGCTCCTCGATCCGAATCCCTATCAGCCGCGCCGGACGTTCGATGCGGCCGCGCTCGACGAGCTGGCGGCGTCGATCCGTGTCGACGGTATCCTGCAGCCGCTCTCGGTTCGCTCACATCCCACGCAGCGCGGCCGTTATCAGATCGTGGCCGGCGAACGTCGCTGGCGGGCCGCGCGACGCGCCGAGCGGACGGCCGTGCCGGCGGTCGTGCGCGAGCTCTCCGACGACGCGATGGAGCGCCAGGCGCTCATGGAGAACATCCAACGCTCTGACCTTGACCCGCTCGACGAGGCCCATGCCTACCAGCGCCTGATGGAACGGTTCACGCTCTCACTGCGCGACCTGGCCGCCAGCGTGCATAAGAGTCACGAGTACGTGGCGCAGCGCCTCCGGCTCATTGAAGATCCCCGCATCGAGGCGACCGTGCGTGCTGGCCAGATGGGGCCAACCGTGGCCCAGGAAGTCGCGCGCGTCAAAGATCCCGTCACACGCGACCTCTTGCTCGACCGGGCCGCGCGGGGCGAGCGCGTGACTGTGCAGGACGTGCAGGCGGCGAAGGTCGCGCCGTCCGCGAAGGCGGACACGCGGTCGGATGCCCCTAAGCGGGCACGGGATGGCGCACGACAGGCGCCGCGTCCAGAGATACCTATCGCCCCCGCGCTGTCAAATAATTTGACAGCACCCTCGGTGAGCGCCGTAGCGGACGCGGAGGAGGTGTTGGAGAATGGGCTAAAGGAGGGCAACATCCTGGCCGTTCTCACTTATGGGGTGGAGCGCGGGTGGTCGTGCGAGGAGCTGTGGCAGGCGATCCGGGAGCGGCGGGTGTGACACCGCCAATGCTGGATCGCCCCCGCGTCGCTGTCATCAACGACAGCGAGCGTTTCAAGACCGCCATCCAGCGCGCCCTGGAACGCGACGGTTACGACGCGCCCCGCTTCCGAGCGGGGATCGGCGTCCACGAGGTCGTGCGCGCCCTGGCGCCGGCGGCTATCGCGATAGACATCGCGTGCGACGGTGTGGATCGCCACTGGCGGACACTGGAGGCGCTGGTCAACGACCCCGTGTTGGTGGACGTGCCCATCGTCCTCTCCGTGGCCGAGGTGCCCACGGGTGACCGCCACCGGACGCTCTTGTTGCGCGCGGGACTGGTCCTGCTCCATCACCCCGTCACGGCAAGAGAGATCGTGCGCGCCGTCCGTGACATGCTCGCCATGTATGGAGCGCCCTGAACGATGTAGCGTGAGGGGGATGCGTCACCTTCCCCGCGCCCCTGCCCGGCACCCTGTCCGGCCGGTCCATAGATATGCCGGCTCTACCTCCGGCGTGCACACTGAGGGCAGCCATGACATGTCGCCCCCGGTTCACCATCTACGAGGATGCCAAAACGCGCACATGGTCCGTGTTCGATCGCCTCCGGGGCTATTCAAGCCACACCAGGTTGGAGCGCATGGCGGCGACCTCCATCGCCCATGCCCAGGAACATGCGTGGCGCCAGCGGTGCGCCGCTTGGCAGCAGGCCGAGCACCGGGACAACACAGCCTAACAGGCTATCCGGAAAATCGTCAGAGAGGCTTAGGCAGCCGCTGAGAGCGTGTTTAGGCACTTTCCGGATAGCTTGTAAGCGCCAGGAACGCGCAGGCCAGCAACGCGAACGGCCCCCGATGCGCTCTACTTCATCGGGGGCCGCCCACATTCAGAAGCCTACCGCATGAAACCTGTCCCCTTCCACGCCGCTCTTGTCTGTCGGGGGCATGCTACAATCCGCCGTAGGAGGGCACATGCCTAAGGGGAGACGCGATGTACGAAGCCATCCCATCGGACTGGCTGTACTGGACGATGGCCGGACCACGACCGTGTACCGCGCCGTCGAGAGATTGACCTGTGCCGACTGCATACGGCCCATCCTGCCCGATGCCCTCTTTTCGCGGTGCACACAACGCGCCTCTATGCTGACCGCGCGCCAGACGAGAGTTGCTGTCTGTGCGGTGTGTCGCCCTCTACACCTGGAGGGCCCCATGACCGCGCCATCGCCGGCGGGGGAGGAAGAAGGACGATGACACCGGATCACGCCACCACGCCGCCGCTACGCGACGCGACGCATCCCGACGATGGGACCGCCACCGACGCCTGGCTAGCCACACGCCCCTGCTTACCGTTCAGCGACGCGATGACCTGCATCGTCCACGCCTGCGACCACGCCCTGGCGGATGCGCGGCTGACCGTGACCAGGGACCTGGACGGACCCTTGCAACGCCTCGTCACCGACCTACGGCGCGAGAAGGCGGCGGCGTTGGCTTGCCGCGCGATCTTCGAGAACCACCTCGCCGCTGCTGTGGCCGAAATGCACGACCTGGCCCAGATTGCGGACGACGCGTATATGCGCAAGATCGCGGACGCGTTGGAAACCGACGCCTACCAGGAGTTGGCGCCCTAACCAGGCGTCGGCTGCACCAAGCAGTCGTCGGGAGAGCGGCATCGAGGAGGAGACCCCATGGACGACGGGCGTTCGTGCGACCACGAATGGTTTATAGAGCGCTCTGTTAGGACTGGTGTGGAGCAGAACCGGCAGGGGCGGCACGACACGTCCTAAGCGCCAAGAGCGTATAGGACGCGGACGGCCACGGTGGCAACACAACACACCGTGGACCGCCCGCATCATCAGCGTACCGCGGGGGATGCCTAGCAGTCGCCCACTGAGGCGACGCGACACCCTATCACCCCATTCACTGCCGGGGGTGCAGGGGGATACCCCCGCTCATGGGGGGACCCGCGCCTGGTCCGGCCTACGGGCCGGAGTGGGGGGAGCACGAAGGCTCCCGAGGGGGTAGGCTGGTAGGCCGCGTAGGCCGTACAGCCGCGTAGGGGGACGCTTCCCCCTGCCGCGCGGAGCGCTTCCATACCAGCGGAGCGATGGTTGCGGCGAGCTCGATCACGGAAAGCACGCTCCTCGATGACTCGTGGACGCCGTGGTACGCTTTCCTTGCGCGTGCGACGGTTGGGTACGACTGCCTGGAAAAGATAGCACGCCTATTCGTCCCTGCTTGCCGTGGCGAATGGGTCCTCGTCGATGACCGCCACCGCCCTCTTGCGGCCCTTCGCGGGAGCCTTGGCGCGTGCTGGCGTCGTGGCCGTATGGGTTGGGGTAGCGATGACCGCGCCCGCTGCCTCGTCGCCACCGTGCGGTGGGATTTCTTCCGCCAACGGGGGAGGCGCGGGGATCGCCGCGGCGATGGGCACAACGCGCGCCGCTGTTGTGCCCTTATTACGGCGTGTCGGAGCGGTCATACACCCCGCGCGACGCCGTAGCCGCGTCCTGTCCCACCGGATGACCCGGACCATGAAGGGCCGTTCGTTGGCCGCGCTGACGATAAGTGTCCCCTTTGGCAAGGCGCGCAGCTCGTCGGCCCCGATCAGCGGCGTGCCGGTCTCGCTCTTGCCCGTGCTGTCGCCCTGCGTGAAGACGCGTTCCCGCTGGCGCGTCGCGCCTGCGCTCGCGCTGATGACGGTACGGGGGCCGAGCGTGTCACTCATCCATTGCGCCGTTGTCGGACCCGCGCCCGCGAAGAACAACAGATTGTTGCAGGCGTCCTCGAACGCGGCCGGCGCGTCCACGCCGTACTCATCGCTCATCTGGGTCGGCGACTGGAAGGCCAGCAGGACGCCGATCCGCGCCGCGCGCAGCGTGTTGAGCGCGTGTAGCAGCCCGGCGATAGCGCCGATCGTGCCCGCCTCGTCGATCAGGTTGAGGATGGCGTGGGGCAGCGCCTTGTCGGGGTAGGTGTTGGCGAGCGCGATCTGCGCGTCCCACATCTGGCCGAACAGCGTCGCCACGAACGGCCGTAACGTGTTTTGCCGGCCGGGGGTGAGTTGGACGAAGAGGGCGACCGGCCGGCCGTCGCGCAGCCCCATGGCCTCGAAAGGCATATCGTCGTGGTCGGTCACGGCCTGGATGGCCTCGCCCTTCAAGCCCATGAAGCGCAGGGGCAGCCCGGTCAGCACCTTCTCGGCCAGGGTCGGGTCGGCCTTGAGGTGCATCAGGAAGCCTTGCGCCGCGTCCCGCGCGTTGGGGTCAGGGCTCTCCAGCAACTCGCGCTGCATGGCCTTGATGTCGGTACGGCCGAGGTACTGCGCGAGCTGTGAGAGCGCCCCTGGCTTGTTGAGTGCGTTCAGGTGGAGCGCGGCGGCCTGGATGAGCAAGAGCACCGTATCGTCCCAGAAGCCGCCCTCGGAGGCGTCCTGTCGTCGTGTATTGGCGACCCAGGTTCTGGCAAAGGATAGCGCTCGCTCGGGGTCGGCCCCGATATGGGCGAGGGGGTTATACCCGGCGCCGCTCGGGTCGTAGAAGTTGAGTCGCAGCACCGTGTGCGTCTTGGATAGCGCCCTGCTGGTGCGCTCGTAGAGTTCACCCTTGGGGTCGGTCACGACGATGGAACGCGGCACGCGCCGCTTCACCTCGCGCAGCAGGAGGCCGATCAGCAACGTGCTCTTGCCCGACCCCGAGCGCCCGACGAGGAGCGTATGGACGTACACCAGGGCCTCGGGGAGCGCGATCGTGCGGCGCATCCCTCCTCCGCTGAGGAGGACGCGGCCCAGCACGAACGACCCGGCCCCGCGGCGCGGCCGCCAGCGGCGCGCGTCCCGCCGGCTGGCCCACCGCGCCGCCCCGTGGGCCGTGCCGGGCTTTAGCGTGCCGGCACGGCCGACCACGAACCAGAGAGGCGCCCACAGCGTGCGCAGCAGCGGCAGCACGACGATGAGGACGACCGCGGCGACCTCGACCCATAACCCGATGCGCATGAGCTGACCGACCGACGACGGCCCGTCGATTTCCGCGAGGCGTCGCGCGCGGGCGCGGGGGTCCGTCCACTGCGGCCAGGGCATCGGGCGCCAGCCGTGCGCAAGGCGGGGCACGAGATGGACCCTGGGGATGGTGGCGATGACATGGGGCGGCCACGCGGCGGCGATCTCCACTGTCTGATAGGCCGTGACGATCTGTGGCCGCTCCAGCAGGGCGATACCGCCGCTAGCGGCTATGACGAAACAGGCGACCAATAAGGCTTTCACGCGGCTGCTCCTTCGCTCTACTGTTCGATGTGTCGATGTCCGGCTGTTCCCTGGCCTTCGCCCTGGCGACGAGCGCCGCCATGTCTTGCTGTCGTGCGGCATCGCGGGCCGCGACCTTGGGGGCGGTGAGACGCGCGGCGACCGTCCGGCCGATCCGCTTGAGGGCCGCATGGTCCGCCGTCCCGATGCGCACGCCCTTTGTCTTGCCCGTGGCGCGCACGCTTGCGCCGCCGGCGATCATGACGTGGACGTGGGGATGCCACACGTTGCCGTGGACCGCCGCGACCCATCGGAGATCGAGCCCCAGGTGGCGCCCGTACTCCTCCATCACGTCGCGCGTCCATCGCTGTAGCTCCTCAACGGTGTCCAGTTCGAGGGATGCGCGGGGCGAGAGGATATAGCGGTGAAAGTTCACCTTCGGCCCCTTGTTGGGGGTGTACGCCCAAACCGCCGAAAATTCCGTCACGCTCAGGCACGACGTTGAGTGCGCGGGAGTGGACGCTGTCGCCCTGCTCGTGGCCCATCCAGCACTGTCGGGAAACACCTGTTTGGCGACAGGCTGGTGATGCAGGTCTATTTCGCTGCTGCACCGCACGAAGATGTGTATGGAAAACCCTGCCGCTATGGTAGACCGTCCGTAAACAGCGATGCAGGGGTTTTCCGCACATGCTCATCGGTTACAGGCGCGTCTCATTCGATACGGATCGCCACTGCGATCATCGACGACAACTCGGCGATCCTGTCGCGCCTGCTCACCCGATACGAGGTGAGCGGTAATCCCAAGGCGCTCGCGTTGATCACGCAGATCTCGCCGGCTGCGTGGCGCCACATCTTGCTGAATGGATACGACACCTTCCACAGCGACGGGAGGGTGATCGACCTGGACGCCAGCGTGGCGGGTCTGGATCTCGGGTGACAGAATTTTCGGCGGTTCGGGCTTACACCCCCTTCATCGAAAGCGATGTCCGCGCTCTGGATGGCTCAGATCGGCAATGGCAACCGGCCTATGGAAGTGCCACTTAATTCTGCAGAAACGGTGCCACTTACCTTCGCCATTAACACTCCTCGTGCCTCGTCGTGTCGTGGTCATGCGCAAACTACCTAGTTTGATATCATGTGGCCCACGTCAGCGTCAACATGACGGGTGGTTACGGGGGCCGTCCAGGCAGACGGCATGAGACGTGCCTAAACAACGTACCGATGTTGATAGAGTGACATCACGTGACACCCCTGGAACCAAAGTGAGGAGGTAGACACATGCGTTGGCTCCTAACAGTGATAGCC
>JAABUJ010006491.1_pt1 | contig 11294 bp, 12 predicted proteins | sample 5559131 | NCBI WGS metagenome assembly JAABUJ01 (sample SAMN10711875, study PRJNA513366) | rock metagenome | isolation source: Antarctica rocks | place: Antarctica: Victoria Land, Mt New Zealand nord | collected 2016-01-07 | reverse complement strand
TTTCGCACATCAGTTTCTGTGCGCCGTAAGAAGAGCCGGGGATTGGGATGGTGCGTTCATCCATCACCTCTCCCCGAGCCGAAGGCCCGAACACGGCGAGAGTTGACGGATAAATAACCTTTATCCCATGTCGGACTCGTCGCAATATGTCCAGAATCTGTCTGGTCGAGTCGAAGTTGACTTTCAGTCCAACGTCGAGGTTTTCTTCGGCTGTACCGCTCATGATGCCGTGGAGGAGATAGACGACGTCCACGTCGGGCTTGAATAGCTTTGCGCACGCTTCATTGGAGGTGAGGTCTGCGTTGACGCACGAGATCTTGACTTCGTGGTCCGGTTTGACTTTGATGGATGGAGGGGACGGCTGGCGAACGTCGGTAAGTGTCAGAGCAGTAACGTTAGGGCAAGAGATGAGCGCCGTGGCCAACTCCTGACCGATGAAGCCGCCGGCTCCGGTGACTAGAACGTGCATTATGAAGTACAAATATCAGGTATGGGTATAAATATCGCAACATTCCCTTGTCAGGACCTGCCTTCAGGTAAAATCTCACTAGATCCGGAGCGGGGTATCGATAAAGCGAGTTTCCATGACTTCATTTTTACCTTGTTGACTCAAGGTACAAGAAACTTGTACCTTAAAGTTACAGTAGCCGTTAGGGCGGATCGTAAACAATAAATCTCATTCATCACCAAACTCCATGTTCATGATGTGCCTTTAGACAATGATATGATTGCCGGAAGATTCAATTACGTGTTGTAGGTAAAGTATACCGTACCTTATGCATGCAGTCGGACAGGTACCTCCCGATATTGGTTACAGTACTCCCCAATGTCCGACCCCTTAACGCGGAGATCACCGCGGCTCGTCCCGCACCACACCACATGTCATCCCTACCACGGGACCAGATAGCTAACCATTCGCATCCTCGATCAAAAAACCACCCAAAATGATCCTCCGACAAACCCCATCCATTGTCTTCGTGACTCTCCTTGCCCTCAGCAGTCTCTCCTTTGCAGCCTGTACGTTCACCCATCCTCCCCACCATGGGACGCCCATACCACTCCCACTAACCCCCCTCCCGCCCCTCACCAGCAGCAACCTCCTTCTGCAAATGCACCTGCTTCTCCAACAGCACCATCATCCCCCTGAACGCCGAACAACCCTCCCACTCCGCCCCATCGCACAACACCTTCCTCCAGCCTCGCGCCCCCGCAGCCGCCGCCGCCGATGACGACAGCGCCAAAAGCTCCACGCAGCGCGCCGGCAACTGCAACGACTGCAACCGGCAGTTCTGTCTGAACTACAACCTGCCGATCTGCAAGGGTGCGAAGGAGGAGGATGTTTTTACTACTTGCTTCCGTAAGTATACGTCCTGCCGGTCGAGAGTGAGGGAGGTGGGTTTTAAGGGGGTTTGGGGAAGGGTGGTGGCTGATGTTGTTGGGTCGGGCTAGAGAGGGATAGTCGGAAGGATGAGGCGGTGGTGTTTGTGTTCATCTTCGCTACGGCGGGACTGTTGATTTATGCGGCTGTACAGCCTTGGGTGGAGAGGTGGGTTGAGGTGAGTGCTGCTTCGATCACGAATGGTGGTGTGAAGGGAGTGTGAACTGATGGAAGGGTGGTAGGCTGCGAGGGAGAGGAGAAGCTATATACCCGTTTCGAATCAGGGAGACCAGTGATGGGGATGAATGTTACACTAGAACAAGAAGAACTCATACGGTTCCGTGTCGGCATCCCGTGGTCGGGCATTGCGGGGCGTTAGGGCAGGGTTTGATCGCGAGGCTCGGCAATTTGTCCAAGAAGAAACCTAAATTATATATGAGACATCCTATGCCGGCCTTGGGATGGCTGATTTCTAGGCTATTCTCTAACAATGAGACTTGCCATTCCCATACCGGTGCCGATGCACATACTTATAACACCTAGCTGTTGACCCTGACGCTCCAGTTCTGGCAATAGCGTTGCAAGCTGTCGCCCTCCGGTAGCTCCAAGTGGATGACCTAAGGCAATCGCGCCACCTTTCGGATTTACCTTATTCTCGTCGATGCCCAGTTTACGTATACAGTACAATGATTGGCTGGCGAATGCCTCATTGATTTCCCATATACCCACGTCGTCTTTGGATATGCCCGTGTAATCCAGGAGTTTAGGAATTGCGAGAGCAGGACCGATGCCCATTTCGTCAGGATGGCAACCAACCACTTGACTACCAGACCATTTCCCAATAATACTGGATGTCAACCCCAACTCAGCCGCAGTACTTCTCCTCATCATCAGCGTTGCCGCAGCACCATCCGATACCTGGCTGCTGTTCCCTGCCGTACTGCTCCCGTCTGCCTTGAATACTGGCTTCAGTTTCGCCAGGCTTTCTGCCGTTGCGTTCGGCCTTATTCCGTCGTCCTTTGTGACAGTGATCTGCTTCTCCGGCACATTCTCCGGATCTTCCAAGTCCGTCCACCGTGTTTTCACCGGCACGATTTCACCATCGAACAAGCCCTCCTTTTGTGCTTTGGCCGCTTTCTGATGACTCCTTGCCGCGAAAGCATCCTGGTCCGCTCGACTGACTCCGTACCGCTCAGCCACGTTTTCGGATGTGATCCCCATCGGCATTATACAGTCTCGCGCGTCCTTGTCCGGCGACTCTTTCAGCTCCGGCCACAGTGTCGTCGGGATGGCCCGGGTGGCGTAGTTGCGCGTCATGGACTCCATCCCTCCGCCGATCCCCACATCGATGGAGCCCACTGCGATGGCGTGCGCAATATTGGTGATGGCTGCGAGGCCGGAACTGCATTGGCGGTTGACGGTGTGGAAGGCGACGGTGGAAGGATATCCGGCGTGGTTTTGCGCCATGCTGCCGGCTTTGGCACCACTGAGTTCTTGTAATACCGAGCCTATGGCGACGTCTTCTATTCGGCTCGGGTCGAGGTTGGGGTTCTTGTCTAGTGTCGCTTTCAGGACGACGCAGAGTAGTTCTTCTGGATATGCATCTTTCAAACCGCCCTTCTTTGCTCGCGTGACGGGTGTTCGGACGGAGGAGAGGAAGACGATGTCGTTGGGGTTCTTTTGGAGGATGTTCTTGAGGCCTTTTTGGATGAAGCCGGCCATGGTGAGAAGATAGGGCTAGATTAGGAGGGCCTGGCCTGTTGCGATGAGTGTAGTACGGTAGTAATGAATCCAATGGAATAGGGCACAATAGTGGCTCCAAGTACTAGAGATATAGTAAGATTCCAGTCCGCTGTGCAAGAACGGAACTTGAACCGAGGGAGAGATTTTGATTGACGGGTAATATACACAGAGACTGTAACATGTAGTAAATTGTAAGAGAAGGGAAACGAGCGCCAATTAAGAAGATTTGAGGATGCTGTCGCCTCCCCGCAGCGTGAAGCTGGAGGTTGCGATGAGTTGCGGCAAAGAGTTCGGCCGGAGAAATTGACTAAGTTAGCGAGCCGGCAGAGACCAGGGAGTGCCCCAAGAGCACTAACATTAACCTTAGACGTTCGACGACAAACCTCTAAAATCACGTGCGCCAACTTCTTGGCGTTGAAGTGATCTTCGCAGCAGCGTGATACCTGCCTTTCCTTACTGAAGGGGCCACACAATCTCTACCATGCGGCGCCCAACAAGCTTCTCGAGTGCAATTGACCGTCTCAAGACCTGCTACCGCCCTGGTCCGCGACCTCTCTTCATCTGCCCATCCTGCCGAACCCGGCTCACCTCCCCATCCCAGCGCTTCGCGCTCTCCACATCCGCCGGCCAAAGGGCAGACAGCAACAGCAAAGTCCCCTTCACAGAAAAGATCCGACGGCGGATCTGGGGCACGGATTCGCCACCGGGCCAAGAGGACCCTTACGGCGGTCTCAGCGCGCTCGACCGGACGACGAAGAAGGCCCGGAGTGCGGTCAAGGCAGATGACGCTGTTGAGAGACGTGCACCGGACGTCCTGCCAAACGTTGATAGCTATGTGCCGGCTACGACTTGGGATGGGCTGGACCAGGTAGGGAGTTTAGGGGAATGGGAGAATGAGCAGTGGAATGAGGACGAGCGGTTTAGGGGGTAGGGCTTGCTTTGGAGTGGAGTGTGAGAGAGCGAATGCTGATATTGGTGTGGTAGCTTCATCCCGCCTAAGAAGCTGCTGTCCAGAGAAGATCTTACGGTAGCTGTCCACCGCGCCGTTGTCGAGGTTTTTACCCTGAGGGACGCTGCGAGGCCGATGACGGATGCGGCGAATGCGAGGGATGATCGTGTTATCCCTGAGACTAGCGGGGTCACGTTTACGATATCTGGAGATAACCAGAGAGTTGTACTGTCATACCCGAACGATGAGGTGAAAGAGAGTATCCTGCAGTCAACGGTGCTCAGTGAGCCGGTGGAACAGGTCATGGAGGTGCAGGCTGAGGCAGACGATGCAGGGAGGGAAACAATCAACGAGTCGCCTACCGAGACCTCGTTACAGGACGTCTCCGCCACGCCCGTAGAGGAAATCATGCTCGACACCAACACGCCGACGCCCAGTCCTGCAAAAAAAGCCACCTTCCCGCGCGACCCGTCCTGGCTCAACATATCGCTCCAAGACCCAGCCGTCAAATTCGCCGTACGTGCCCTAACCCACTGGCCGCAAACCACCCTATTAACCATTTCAACCCCGCAGATAATCAAACGCGTCACCCAACTGACCGGCACGCGCATCCCCGACCCCGTCATCCAGCAAACCCACAGCGTCAAAATGATCCTCCACCACCTCGCCACCCCGCCGAAACCGAAGAAACTCGCCCAAGTCCTCTCAGCCGATGACAGGCTGACGACGTTGCCGAACGTAAGGCTGTTCGAGCGCAGGTTTACTCCCATCGATCGGGAGAAGGAGGTCGGGCGGTGGAAGGTTATCGAGCGGGAGTTGGAGAGGAGGGGCTTGCCTGTGACGGGGAACGCGTAGCATCACGATAGCTGCGAGCGAATGGAGTGGGGCGATAGATGAGTGAGTAGGTGCTGTATCAATGGTGTATCATAGTGTATATCCTGGACGTCGCATCTGGCTACACGATCTGCAAACAGTCTATAGATCTCTTCCCATTCGTTTCCATGTACCGCACGCGGCTCTCAATGAGATCGCACCTCGTCTTTGCTGCAAAACTCACTCACCTCCGCCTATAGATCCGCCAATCTCTCCTCGCCTACCCGCCCACAATTCCTCCCAGCTGCACCCCATCCTCGACTCAACTAGGCCGAACCATTGGCCCGCACCACACCACGCCCTCAATTCCTTGCCCCGAAGCAAGCGAATCATCCAATGCCCCTCTCCCTGCCCCTTCCCGTCGGAGGAGGGATCGGTGCACTGTGGTTCTGGCGGCTGGTGCTTGTGGCTTGGGAAAGTAGCCGACACGAGTACTGATAGGTTCTACCCAGGTAATTGTGCTGTTGTCGGCGACGCAAGCGATTCCATTTTCGGGATTTGGGCTGTCACCTCTCGAATTAATTAGGAGTGGTGGTGTCGGTTGGGGTTGATGGGTGAAGGTTCAAAAAGGGTGTCATGACATGCCCTAATACGTGGGTGGGTATCTGTTTGTAGCCTACATAGCAGCTATCTCGAAGCCGAACCATCAAGAGAGAATTCGAAAGAAGGCCTATGATCCCCTGCTGTCCTTGTCCGTGTCCGTGTCCATATATCATTATGTCCCAAATGCCGGATATATCTTTTCCTTTCCTGAACCTTCCCTAACCCAATACCATCCCATTTCAATATCAAGCCTCTATCCATCACCAAAAACGCCCAAGCAGAAGGTGAGCGCAAGGAAAAGCGTGAGCGTAGCGCCGTGACTGCGACGCTGGGTATGGTCCAGAGAGAGATGCTTATATTCCAGATATTGGACAGAAAACGAGTCAAGTAAGTTACGCGCTCGTCGCAACAATGGAGAGGAGACTGCGCGACGACGTCATAGTAGACTGTGGGTCACGAAGGCTGATCCTCGGAGAAATACCTCTTGCTCTTGTTCCTGATTGCCATAGCTTTCGGATCCGGTGGGAGATTGGTATGATGAACGACGTGCGGTCGGTACACCGCATCCACGGGTGGCATCCAATCATCGAGGCCGAGTGGAAAGTACTCGTACAACAGATCGGCACTCTCATCCGGACTGCCGATGGATGCAGAAACAAAATAGGATTGACGGGATGGTGGTGGTGCGGCGGTCGGAGGTGGGTGGCTGGCCAGTCGGGAGGCTTTTCGGGTACGAGAGTTCGATGCGGGTGATCGCTGCTGTGTCGACGGTTTAGGGTCTTCGTCGATCAAGGAAAGGTTGATGGGTGCCGATGGCGGTCGTACTTGTTGATGGCGAGATATCTCCGGACTGGATTGAGCGTATGCCTGCCTCCGGACCGCATTGGATGGTCTGGGAAATGCTGCTGTTGGCATGGCGGTGAGCGGTCCTGGTTGTGCGCTTGGAATCTGCGTCCAATCCACGACGTCAGGTTCGAGCCGGAAATCGTTGTGATCGTACTTGAACACCGTTTGAAGCATCTCCGGGCTCCTCTCACTCTTCACGCTCGACATTTGCGTCAGCGAGTCGCCAGTGGTGGTCCGACTGAGCCCGGCAGGAGGTTGCATAAGCTTCCGCGACGAGCCGCCACCACCGCTCAAAGGGACTTCCTTGCGCGCTTGAAAATTTCTCGGACTTCGGCCTCGAACAATGATCGGAGCGGATTGAGCTTCGCCGATGGAGACCCTGGTTCCATTGGGCAAGGTTGCAATGACTTTGAGCCGAACGACGAAATGCTGCTGGAGCTCTTTCCGTCTCCCGTTATTCGCCGTTGCGATCCTGAATTGGAGGCGCTTCCACGCAATGGGAAAATTGGCAAAGTCCGAGTCCAGATCTTGGTTGGCCATGACGTCTAAGGATATCGACGGCGGCTCCCTTTCCGTTTTGTCTTCGATCACTGCCGCGGCATTCGACGGCGGCGTCTTCCATGGTACTGAGATTATCTTGACCGTATTCCCTTCCACCGATTCGGTTGCCGAGATCGACAACTCCTGCGCTTGTATTGGTAGTTTCTCGCCACGGTCGGTCATGATATAGCGTAGGTTACGTGGTAGGGTGATGGAACCAGTGATCTGAAAGAGGTTCCGTCGGTAGCAGGTCAACTCCGTCGGTTGCCCCGTCGGTTCTCCCACCGACGCCCACGGCGATTCGGCAAGGAAGAACATGCCATGAAGTTGCGCGGATAACGACAGCGACGTCTGAAGATGGGAGTAGTCCAACAGTGCAAAGTGGCAAGTGGGAGGACTGAAGCTCAGCAACTTGTTGTCACGCTCGATCGAAGGTAGTTCCGGATTGACTTGCTCCTGCGGCAGGGGATCGAGATGGGAGATGGGCTCTGAAAAGGGATCGTCCATATTGCTGGAATATCGGTGCAAAGCCGTTTGCGCCAGAGAGGGTGGGCCCAAGGCTGCATCCTCGCTCCTAAATGGAGTAACGGTATGTCAGAGAGATTGTCGCATAGTGATCGTTATCTGCCGGCATACAGTCACTCACCCCACATATGTCTCGGTGTCAAGATTGGAGTGATGCTCCTGCAGGTCCGTCGCAGGCATCGCAGGCATCGCATTGAGATACTCGGCCGCAGTTGCGCCATCAAAAGGAGTCGCATAATAGGACATGGTCATGGTGTCAAACCCCTCCATCATCGCTGTCTCGTTCAACAGTGAAGCCCAACCCTCGCAGAGACGAAAACGAAAGGTCGGGGATGAGTATTCCAGCCAAGTACATGTGTTTCAAATTGAGTGAAGAACGGTATGTACAGATACTTTGTACGTGGTAAGGTAAGGTATTGTAGGGACCGATACCGGACTAAGATTCCAATGGGGATTGATGTGGTGTTGTGTTGTACTGCGTTGCTGTGCTGTGCTGTCGGGTACGAGTGGAGCGAGGTGATGTGATGAAGAATGATAAAGAGAGCGGTGGAGTGGTTCTGGTTACGAGTACGCAGGCAGGGCAGTTGATCGATCGGATGGATCTCCCCAAGGCCAAGGCCAAGGCCAAGGCCAAGGCCAAGGAGGCTCTGGTCACCAATCCCGTCCCGTCCCGTCCCCGTCGTTATCTCTTGAGGTCGTACAAGAATGACGAGGGAGTCGGGACCTTGAGGGATTTGTAGGTAAAGTAGCTGCGCGTGTGCGTCGAGGTAATGGTAACGGCAATGGTGATACCTTAGTAACTCGGAGAGTAAGGTATTTGTATCTCGGACTGTTGAAGAGGGCGAGGCTCTTCAGATATTGGTTCACTACCTCCCCTTCTTCTCTGCTAATCCTCTCTCTCTGATCTTGTTTGTCTGTACTCTTTCTCTTTCTCTGTCCTCCCGTGTCTCAAAGCCGGTACTCGAATGGATAGACTATTGAACGTTGAACTTTGCAACGTTCCACTTCCATTAACATATGGGACCTATGTCTTGAAGGATTACAGGATGAGGATCAGGAGAAGGATGAGGATGTGTGGCTTACCCTATGGATGAGTTATAAGTATGACTAAGGTAGTTGCTGTTTCATGTACCTAGGTAAGTATCTAAATTGCCTGTACGAATCACCTTAGTAACTTACAAGGTACGAGTACCTAGCTACAGAATACATACGTCCGTAAGGTACCTTCGTACTTTTACTTAACTGACCTGAGGTTACTAAAGGTTGATGCCGAGGTCCGTTTTATGACTCGAGGCGATAACATACGGTACTACACTAACTAAATCAGGTTAAGCTCCGCGTAATTTACAGTAAGGTAAGTACCTGAGTTGGAAGCTTCCCCGCAGATCGCGCCAGGCGGAATTGATTCCGCCCTAAGGATCCAGCTAATTTAGCTTCCAATCTTTCGTCCCTTGTAAATAATTCCCATGTGATATCATTATTGTTTGACCTCATTTCTATAATTCTATATATTCTTCAAATTTTCATTGAAAAGACTTTAAACTAAATAGTTAATCTTAAATTATGTTTTAAATCTCTCTGATAATCAGTAGCTGACAAGCTATTCTCACTGTTTATTCTTCAGTGCATCACTCTTAACAGTGTTGAATGCTTGAAGAAGAGAACTTGTGAAATTACAGAGTGAGACACAATTATTATGTAATATTATTGCTTACTTATCTTTTACTAAGTATCTCTATTTATATCTTAGTCATCATTTTCTATATATACTTTACATAGTGTAAATAAATAAAAACAACTTTCTACAAATCAATTCACATCTAATAGTATCAAAGATTTAAGACACACTTTTAAACAGTTTTAAAACTTAAGCTTTAATCTGAACTGATTTGATTTATATTTTAATTGTAAAAGTTTTAATGCAGTAATGCATAAATTACATATTCATTCTCTCTTCAGTGCTCATCACTACTTCAGTGTTGAGATTACAGAATAAAGAGATGAATTTTTACACTATATTATATGAAGAAAAGTTCTATTTTTCTTATATTGTAATATGTTTAACAGCAATTTAAATTAAATTGAAATCAATTCATTAATTAATGTCTTCAATCATTTACAATCTCTCAGTATAAAGCTCAACTCTATTTCTATAATGATGAACAAATTCACTATCATTAATTAGTTAACAGTGTCAAAAATGACTTCTTAAGTCAATTACAAGACAATAATAAGTTAAATTGCATTTCTTTAAACTTAATTAAGAAATATTTATGTTAATTAATCAGTCTCTATGTCTAAGATTATATCTCTATTTAGTGCAGCTTCAGAGACTTAAGAAATATCTAATGTAATAATGTCTCTTTCTGCAATGATGTTTAAGAATTCTCTAAAGATGAAGACACTGTCTATCTATAAAAATAGTTAAAAAATGAACACTGCAGAGATGTAAGTTCTTAAAATGAAAGCTTATTTTCAATTTTATAAAATGTTGACAAATCAACTTCTAAATGATGAAGTGAAGATTACTGTTATGATTAATTATTTAAAAGATACTGTCAAAGTATAATAATTTTAAAAAGAAGAATAACTTCAAGCTGAAGAAGATCTATTAAATATTAGATCTTAAAATATAAATAATTTCTTTTTAGCATTTCTATTAATCTTTAAAAACATTAATGAAATAAAACATCAATGTTACTGTTATAAGACACTGAAATAAATAAAATTAATTCAATAATATAAAGCAAAGTTTACAAAGATTGTACAACTTTTTCAGTCTATATCAGTTAAATATAAATAGAAATAGCAGTTTACTCAGAGTTTAAAGCAAAAGATTTAATTTAAACTTTAAAAATATTTAAAGACTGAAGTGACTACTCTTAATGAGCTAATTTAATGAGTTAATTAAATTAAATAAAGTCTTTAAGAAACACATAATAAGAATTATCTTAATGTCTTTGACAGCTCAAATTTAAATCATAATAACTTATTAATTAATTCTTAAAATCAATCTTAAAGTCATAAAAAATCAATTATATCTAAATTAAATAAGTTAAATACAGAAGCTTATTAAACCTGATGTAAAAAGAATAAAGTGTACTTTCATTATAAAAAGTTCTTATATATAGTTAAAGATTGCTGAGACAACAAGGACATAGATAAGAATAAAGATAAGAATAAAAATAAGAATAAGAAAAAATGTAAAGATAAGAAGAAGCTGAAGATTGTTGAAGTTAATTTGAATGATTTGAAAAATTAAAGTTGTTCATAAATATAAAAGTGTTTGTAAACAAGTTAACAGAAGCTTTTATTCAACTTAATAATGATTTAAGTGAAGCATTTATACTGAATGACTCAGAACTCTTACTATTGAGTATAATCTTTAATTAAATCAATGTTTTCAATTTAAATTCATATATTCTTGCAGGCTGCATTTGAGGCAGACTGAATAAGATAAATGTAAAAATATTAATTGATTTAAATGTAAATCAAATATATGTTTTCTCAACAGTTATCAATTAAATGTTAATTAATAATCAATATGAAATCAAATTACTTAAGATATTCTCTGAGAAAGGAGAGAAAGAAGGATTACTCACTTCCAAGCAGCTATCGCCCTATCGCGCTGGAAAACACAATTGCAAAGCTCATGAAAAAGCTAGTCGCAGAACGAATTGCTGACGCAACAGAGGCGTATAGCCTCCTCTCATGGAATCAGATGGGGGCTAGAAAGCAAAGATCTACTCTCACTGCCCTAGAGCTGCTCATGTCATGTGTTAACACTGCATGGAAAGCGAAGCCAGGATGTGTGGTGTCGATGCTCAGCCTGGATCTGGGTGGAGCATTTGATAATGTTTCACATGAGAGGCTACTGCACATCATGCGGACTGCAGG
>JAABUJ010006488.1_pt1 | contig 11299 bp, 10 predicted proteins | sample 5559131 | NCBI WGS metagenome assembly JAABUJ01 (sample SAMN10711875, study PRJNA513366) | rock metagenome | isolation source: Antarctica rocks | place: Antarctica: Victoria Land, Mt New Zealand nord | collected 2016-01-07 | reverse complement strand
CGACGCGCCGGACGAGTTCACGGTGACGACCCGTGCGCCGCTGTCCATGCCGCCGGACTACACCTTGCGTCCGCCGCGGCCCGGCGCGTCCCGCCCGCAGGAATTGTCCGAGCGTCGCCAGGCCGAAGCCGCGCTGTCGCCGCAGACCGCGCTCGACACCAACCAAGCCGGCACCAGTCCGGGCCAGCAGGCGATCGTCGGCGCGGCTGGCCCCGCCGCTCCCCACAACATCCGCAACCAGGTCGATGCCGACGCCCAGCTGGACGCGCCGGGACGCGGCTTCACCGACAAGCTGATGTTCTGGCGCAGCCCACCCCGGCCCGGAACGGTCGTCGATCCCACGCGCGAGAGCCAGCGGCTGCGGCAGAACGCCGCCCTCGGGCAGTCGGTCGAGGATGGCACCACCCCCATCATCCAGCATCGCCATCCCGGCATCCTCGACCGCATCTTCTGATCGCCTCCGCAATCGCGCGCCGCTTCGAATCGCGCTAGCCTGCCCCATGGCGCTCGCCGACCCTCTCGCTTTCCGTCCCACGATCCGGCTGCTGCCGGAAGCGCTGGTCAACCGCATCGCCGCCGGCGAGGTGATCGAGCGGCCGGCCGCCGCAGTGAAGGAGTTGGTCGAGAACGCGCTCGACGCCGGCGCAAGCCGGATCGTGGTCCGGCTTGAGGACGGCGGCATGGCCCGCATCGAAGTCACCGATGACGGAAGCGGCATGGGCCCGGACGAGCTGGCGCTGGCGGTACGGCGCCACTGCACCTCCAAGCTCGCCGACGACCAGCTGATCCGCATCACCACCTTGGGCTTCCGCGGCGAGGCGCTGCCCAGCATCGGCGCCGCCGCCCGGCTCGCGCTCACGTCGCGCCCGCCGGGAACGCCGCACGCCTGGCGCATCGCCGTCGAGGGCGGCGTGGTCGGGGGCGCGGCGCCGGCTGCCGGCCCCGAAGGCACCCAGGTGGTCGTGGCCGACCTGTTCTTCGCCACCCCGGCCCGCCGCAAGTTCCTCAAGCATCCCCGGACCGAAGCCGACCACGCCGAGGCCGCCGTCCGCCGGCTCGCCTTCGCCGCCCCCGGCGTCGCGTTTCGCTGCGACATCGACGGCCGCGTCGCGTTCGACCTGCCGGCGCAGGACGCCGCCGCGCGGGTCGCGGCCCTGCTCGGGGCGGAGGCGTCCATGGCGCTGCTTGCCGTCGCGGAAACGCGCGGATCACTCGCCATCACGGGCTTCATCTGCGCCCCCACGGTGTCGCGCGCCACGGCGGCGCACCAGTCCATGGTGGTGAACGGCCGCCCGGTGGCCGACCCCGTGCTCCGCACCGCCATCCGGGTCGCCACCCGGGACGTGATCGCCGCCGGTCGCCACGCGGTGGCGGCGCTGCGCCTGGACATCCCAGCCGACGAACTGGACGTGAACGTGCATCCCAGCAAAACCGAGCTGCGGTTCCGCGACGCCGCGGGAGTGCGCGCGCTGGTCATCGGCGCCCTCGTGCGCGCGCTCGCAGCCGGGCTGCGCCCATCTCTCCGCCCCTCGCTGCATCTGGTGCCCCCCGCGTCCCATCGCTCCCGCAGCACCGGCTTCAGCGAAGCGCAGCTTGGCTTCGCGCCCGCCCCGCCCGCCGCCCGCTCCTTGCCGCCGCCCGCCGCCATCCCCGCATTTCCGCTTGGCGCGTCCGTGGCGCAGGTGCTGGACACCTACATCCTGGCCATCGCCGCGGATGGCAGCCTGGTGCTGGTCGACCAGCACGCCGCCCACGAGCGCCTGACCCACGAGACGCTGGCGGCGCAGATGCGTGACGGCGGCGTGCGCGCGCAAGCCTTGCTGCTGCCCGGCGTCGTCGATTTGCCCCCGGCCGACGCCGCGCGCCTGCTCGCCCACGCCGACACGCTGCAACGCCTGGGGCTCGAGATCGAGGCGTTCGGGCCGGGCGCGCTGCTGGTCCGCGCCCTGCCCGCCGCCCTAGGCGCCCCCGACCCGGCGTCCCTGCTCCGCGATCTCGCCGACGAGCTGGCCGAAACCGGGGAGGCGATCAGCCTGGATGCCAAGCTCGACGCGGTCATCGCCCGGCTCGCCTGCCACGGCAGCATCCGCGCCGGCCGCCGCCTCACCCAGGCGGAGATGGACGCGCTGCTCCGCCGGATGGAGGCGACGCCCCGGGCCGCCACCTGCAGCCACGGCCGCCCGACCTTCCTCGCGTTCAGCCGGCACGAGCTCGAACGGCTGTTCGGCCGCCGCTGAGCCGGGTTGAACCCAGCCGCCACGCGCGCGTTCATGCCCCGTGCGCCCCCTCCTGTACTTGTTTGTCGCCGCCGCGGGCGCGCTGACCTCCGTCGAATCGGGCGCCAACGCCAAGATGACGGCGGCGTTGGGAGGCCCCTGGTGGGCCGCCATCCTGTTCAGCGTCATATCGGGCGGGTTGCTGACCGTCGCCGCGCTGTTCCTGGCCGGGCCATTCCCGGCGGCGCAAATCGCGGGGCTGCCGTGGTGGGCTTGGCTCGGCGGGTTCATCAGCGCGATCTACATCGTGTCGATGCTGATCGCCCCGGGCATTCTCGGCGCTGGGCTGTTCACCGGCCTGACGGTCACCGCCGCGATCATCGCCTCCATCGCGCTCGATAACTGGGGTTTAGTGGGTTTCCCCGTGCACCCGGCGGGACTTGGGCGCCTGGTCGGGGCCGCGCTGATGGTGGTTGGGATCGTCCTCGTCGCGGTATTCTGATGCGGTCAGCAGCCGAGGTCCTTGCGGGCCTGTTCCAGCAGGGTGCCGAGCTCGGACAGCGATCCGCGGTCGAGGTCGGCCAGCGCCGTCTGCAGGGTTGCCCGGAGGCGGCCGGCCGTTTCCGGGCTTGGCGCCACGCCAGGCCCCGCCGGCGCAGCCGCCGCATCGCGCAGGGCGGTAATCGCCAACTCCAGCCCACGGCGGATTTCCCCCGCTTCCACGGCCAGCGCCGCACGGTGGGCACGATCCAACTCCAGCCGAGCCGTCGCGATCAGGGCGTCGAAGTGGTGGTTCTCGGAGGTCATGTCGGCCTGTGTGTGGAAGTGGTTTGCGAGGTTAGAGTGGATCGCCAGCGAGATCGCCGACGCGCATTTCCAGCCACACGATGGCACCGAACATCACCGGCTTTGGAAGGTTTGGTGGGTGCAGTAGGTTTCGAACCTACGACCCGCTGATTAAGAGTCAGCTGCTCTACCAACTGAGCTATGCACCCGCACCGAACCGCGGCGCTCCCTATAGCGAACCTGCCCCGCTCTGCAAAGAGCATTTCTGCCCCGCACTCGACGCATACCACCTTGCAACGCCGCCGCCGCGTGTGCTCACTGCATCCTGCGAAATTCCCGAAGGAGACCGGTTGGCCTACGCGGTTCAGCAACTCATCAACGGCGTTACCCTGGGCATGATCTACGGCCTGATCGCCGTGGGCTACACCATGGTCTACGGCATCATCGGCATGATCAACTTCGCCCACGGCGACGTGTTCATGGTCGGCGCCTTCATGTCCCTCATCTCCCTGCTGCTGCTGTCCTCGTTCGGCATCAGCTCGGTGCCAATCGCCTTGGCCCTCACCCTGGTGTTCGCCGCCGCGCTGGCCGCGCTGTACGGATGGACCATCGAACGGGTTGCCTACCGTCCCCTGCGCGGCTCGTTCCGCCTGGCGCCGCTGATCAGCGCCATCGGCATGTCGATCGTGCTGCAGAACTTCACCCAGATCAGCCAAGGCGCCCGGGTCAAGCCGATGGCGCCCCTGGTACCCGGCGGCCTGCACCTGTTCGAGGCCAACGGCTTCGTCGTGCAGCTGTCCTGGATGCAGATCGCCATCGTGGTCACGACCCTGGTCGTGCTGTCGATCTTCACCTATCTCGTCACCCGCACCCCGCTCGGGCGCTCGATGCGGGCGTGCGAGCAGGACATCAAGATGGCCGGCCTGCTCGGCATCGACACCGACCGCACCATCAGCCTCACCTTCGTCATCGGCGCGGCCCTGGCGGCGGTCGCCGGGCTGATGTTCCTGCTATACTACGGGGTGATCGACTTTTACATCGGCTTCGTCGCCGGGGTGAAGGCGTTCACCGCGGCGGTGCTGGGCGGCATCGGCTCCTTGCCCGGCGCGGTGCTCGGCGGCCTGCTGATCGGCCTGATCGAGACGTTCTGGTCGGCCTATTTCTCGGTCCAATACAAGGACGTCGCCGCGTTCTCGATCCTGATCGTCGTGCTGATCTTCCTGCCGACCGGCATCCTGGGCCGCGCGGACGTCGAGAAGGTATGACCCCCCGGCCTGCGGCGACCGGCGCTTTCCGCGATGCCGGCCTGTCCGCCCTGGTGGCGCTCGGGCTGTTCGCGCCGATGGTCGGGCTGAAGACCGACCCCGGCGAGAACGGCCTCACCTTGCTGCCCCGGCCGGTGCTGGTGGCGGTCATCGTAGCGCTGGTGTTCGCGCTGCGCTTCGCCTGGCTCGCGACCCGGCGGCCCAAGGCGCATGCGGTGCAGTCCAACCGCCGGCTCGCCGAGGCCCTCACCCGCGCCGGGACCCTCATCGCCCCTGCCCTGCTGCTGTTCGCCGTCGCCCTGCCGCTGTTCGGCGGACGCTACTACCTCGACCTCGGCGTGGTGGTGCTGACCTACGTCATGCTTGGCTGGGGCTTGAACATCGTCGTCGGCCTCGCCGGCCTGCTCGACCTCGGCTACGTCGCCTTCTACGCGGTCGGCGCCTACTCCTACGCGCTGTTCGCCCAAACCTTCGGCCTCGGCTTCTGGACCTGCCTGCCGCTCGCCGGGTTGCTGGCGGCGACGGCGGGCATGCTGCTCGGCTTCCCCGTGCTGCGCCTGCGCGGCGACTACCTCGCCATCGTGACCCTCGCGTTCGGCGAGATCATCCGCATCGTGCTGATCAACTGGAGCAGCCTCACCAACGGGCCGAACGGCATCTCCGGCATCCCGCGCCCGACCCTGTTCGGCCTCACCTTCACCGCCGGCGGCGGCCCCGGCAGCTTCGCCGAGTTCTTCAACATCGAGCCGTCGACCACCCAGCGAGTCGCGTTCCTCTACTACGTCATCCTCGGCCTCGCCCTTCTCACCAATTGGGTGACCCTGCGCCTGCGCCGCCTGCCGCTCGGCCGCGCGTGGGAGGCGCTGCGCGAAGACGAGGTCGCGTGCCGCTCGCTGGGCATCAACGTCACGGTGACGAAGCTGACCGCATTCTCCATCGGCGCCATGTTCGGCGGCTTCGCGGGCGCGTTCTTCGCCACCCGGCAGGCGTTCATCAGCCCGGAGAGCTTCACCTTCATCGAGTCGGCCATCGTGCTGGCCATCGTGGTGCTAGGCGGCCTCGGCAGCCAGCTCGGCGTCGCCCTGGCGGCACTGGTCATGATCGGCGGGCTTGAGGTGCTGCGCGACCTGCTGAGCAACCTGCACCACCAGCCCGGCCTGGCGTGGCTGGCGGACGCGGTGGGCGACGTGGGCCAGTACCGGATGCTGATCTTCGGCCTGGCTTTGGTGACGATGATGGTGCTGCGTCCCCGCGGCCTCGTGTCCGGACGGACGCCCACGGTCGCTCTGGGCAAGACGCGGGAAATCTCGGCCGAACTGGTGGCGCAAGGGCGTGGTTGACGACATCATCCTGACGGTGGACGCGCTGACGATGCGCTTCGGCGGGCTGACGGCGGTCAACGCGCTGTCGTTCGTGGCGCGCCGGGGCGAGATCACCTCCGTCATCGGCCCGAACGGCGCCGGCAAGACCACCGTGTTCAACTGCATCACCGGGTTCTACCGCCCTACCACCGGCGCGTTGCGCCTCGCCGGCACCACCGGCGTGCACGCGCTGGAGCGGATGCCGGGCCACCTCATCGCCCGGCGCGCCCGCGTGGCCCGCACCTTCCAGAACATCCGCCTGTTCGCCGGCATGACGGTGCTGGAGAACCTGCTGGTCGCCCAGCACAACGCGCTGATGCCCAACGTCGGGCTCGGCCTGCTCGCCGTGCTCGGCCTCGGCGGGCACCACCGGGCGGAACGCGCCGCCATCGCCCGGGCCCGCGCCTGGCTGGACGCCATCGGCCTGCTGGCCCGCGCCGACGACCCGGCGGGCGCGCTGCCCTACGGCGACCAGCGCCGGCTGGAGATCGCCCGCGCGATGTGCACCGGGCCGGTGCTGCTCTGCCTGGACGAGCCGGCCGCCGGGCTGAACCCGCGCGAGAGCGCCGAGTTGTCGAGCCTGCTGCACCGCATCCGCGACGGCGGTATCGCCGACAGCGCCGCGTCCATCCTGCTGATCGAGCACGACATGGGCGTGGTCATGCGCATCAGCGATCACGTCGTCGTGCTGGACCACGGCAAGAAGATCAGCGACGGCGCCCCGGCTACCGTCCGCGTCGACCCGGCCGTCATCGCCGCCTATCTCGGCGAGGGCGACGAGGACGAGGACGCCACGACCGAAGCCGCCGCGTGACGATGCTGCGCCTTACCGGGGTCACCGCCTACTACGGCGCGATCCAGGCGCTGAAGGGCGTCGACCTCGCCGTCGAGCCGGGCGAGATCGTCACGCTGATCGGGGCCAACGGCGCCGGCAAGTCCACCCTGATGATGACCATCTGCGGCAATCCCCGCGCCCGCGACGGCCGCATCGAGTACGACGGCCGGGACATCACCCAAGCGCCGACGCACGAGATCATGCGCAGCGGCATCGCCCAGTCGCCGGAAGGCCGCCGCATCTTCGGCCGCATGACGGTGCACGAGAACCTGCTGATGGGCGCCCAGGTCGCCCGCATGCAGGATTTCGACCGCCTGCGCGACCAGGCCTTCACCCTGTTCCCCCGCTTGAAGGAGCGCCTGCACCAGCGTGCCGGCACGCTATCGGGCGGCGAGCAGCAAATGCTCGCCATCGCCCGCGCCCTCATGACCCGGCCCCGCCTGCTGCTGCTGGACGAGCCGTCGCTGGGCTTGGCGCCCCTGGTCGTGCGCCAGATCTTCGGCGCCATCGGCGACCTGAACCGCACTACGGGGCTGACGGTGCTGCTGGTCGAGCAGAACGCCTTCCAGGCGCTCCGGCTGGCGCATCGCGGCTACGTGCTGGTCAACGGCGCTATCACTATGGAAGGCCCCGGCCGCGAACTGCTGGCACGGCCGGAAATTCGGGCCGCGTACCTGGAAGGCGGGCACTGAGCCCTCCCCGCCAGCGGGAGGGGAGTTGTGCCAGCTTGCCTATGTGATGACCGTGCAAGACAAGATGGGAGGCCATGGCTCTGCCCTGGACCCGCTGGGGCCTGAGGCCCCAGACCCGCATTCGTTCGTCCAGTTGAACCGCAAACAAATGGGTTTCCAAAGGCATCATGCCTTTGGCGGAGTTTGAGGCAGCGTCTCAACCTCCAGCTACCTTCGCCTTCAAGCCGCCCAATCCCGCGTCATAGACTCCCCCGATCGCGTCCGTCGCAGCCTTGTCGTTCATGTTCGCGGCTGGGTGATCGCCCTGGTCGGCACGCTTAAACGCACCGGTCCAGGTGACCAGGCTGCCCATGCCGGACGGCTTGACGGTGATTGTCGAGGCGTAGTCGCTCACCGGGAGCGTCTTTACGTTCGCCGGGTCGGGGGTGATGACGTAGGTGTAGGTCATCGAGGCCGCGTCGTAGGTCTTGAGTTGCTCCATCAGCTTCGGCCCACCGAGATCCAGCGTACGGACCGACCCGGGAGTGTTGCCCATCGTCGCGTTGGACGCTTTCACCGGCGGCACCCACGTCATGTCGCCGAAACTCTCGATCACCGCCCACACCTTCGCGGGCGAGGCGCCAATTTCCATCGTCTTGGTTTCGTGCAGCAGCGGCGCGGCAGCGTTGGCGGTCCCGGCTGTTGCAGACATAGCGATGACGGCAGCGAGCAATGCTTTATTCAAGTGCGTTTCCCTTATTGATGCAGCCAGCGCAACGCTAGAGCGCCTGCCTCATCCCGTCGAGAGACTGTGACGACCTTCCTCTTGCCGATTATGTTGCACCGCACCACTTTTTGCATCTCGGGTTTCGCACCTGCGACGCCATCAGCCTCAGCCTCTTGGCTTTTGCGAGGACTCCCATGGCGATCTCACACGCTTCCATCGTCGATTTGGTCAACCTGCGCCAGCATTGGCCGACCGCCTTCAAGCTTCCCGGCGACCAGGCCGTACGGCTGCGGAAGGTGCGGGCCTTCGGCGCCAATCCGGGCCATCTGCGGATGTTCGCCTACCTGCCGGAGCGCCTGCCGCAATCAGCGCCGCTCGTCGTCGTGCTGCATGGCTGTGGCCAGACAGCCTCTGGCTACGAAATCGGCGCTGGCTGGACGGAGCTGGCGGACCGGCACGGCTTCGCGGTGCTAGCGCCCGAGCAATCCAGCGCCAACAACGCCAACACCTGCTTCAACTGGTTCCTGCCCCAGGACACCTTGCGCGGCGAGGGGGAGGCCGCGTCGATCCAGGCCATGGTCCTGCACATGCTCGCCGAGCACGGCCTCGACCGCCGCCGCGTGTTCGTGACCGGCCTGTCCGCCGGCGGCGCCATGGCGGCGGTCATGCTGGCGACCTACCCGGACCTGTTCGCAGGTGGCGCCGTCATCGCAGGCCTGCCGTATGGAAGCGCCCACGGCATGCAGGACGCCTTGCCCGCGATGTTCCATCCCACCAGCCGCCCGGCATCCGAGTGGGGCGGCCTCGTCCGGGCCGCCTCGGCGCACCGGGGACCGTGGCCTGTCGTTTCCCTCTGGCACGGCGAGGCGGACCGGACGGTGGCGCCGCAGAACATGGACGAGAGCCTGAAGCAGTGGCTCGACGTCCACGGCCTGGCCGGCGTCGAGCCGCGTTCGGGCACTGTGGACGGGGTCGCCCACCGCGCCTGGCGCGACCGCTCCGGCCGGGTGGCGGTGGAGGCCTACCTCGTGCCGAACCTTGGCCACGGGACTCCCATCAACCCGGCCGCACCCGAGGGCGGGGTGGGCATGGCCGCCCCGTACTTCATCGTCGGCCCGATTTCCTCCACTTGGCGCATCGCGCAGGGATGGAGGCTCGCTGGCGAGCCCTCAGCCCGTGTCACGTAGCAGGGCGGCCCGACCCAGCTGCTACCCGGCGGCGGCAATCGCCTTGCGGATAACCTCCTCGGCCGCCGCCTTGTCCACCCAGCCGGTGACCTTCACCCACTTGCCCGGCTCGAGGTCCTTGTAGCGGGTGAAGAAGTGCTCGATCGCCTTGCGGGTGATCTCCGGCAGATCCGTGATCGCGTGTACGTCCGTGTAGAGTGGATGGATCTTGTCGTGCGGGACGCAGATGATCTTCTCGTCTTGGCCGCTTTCGTCCTCCATCTGCAGCATGCCGATCGGCCGCGCGCGGATGACGGCGCCGGGTACCACGTCGGTGGGCGTCAGCACCAGTGCATCGGCCGGGTCGCCGTCGTCGGCGAGGGTGCCGGGGATGAACCCGTAGGCCGCCGGATAGGCCATGGGGGTGAACAGGAACCGGTCGACCATCAGCGCGCCTGAGGCTTTGTCCACCTCGTATTTGACCGCCGACCCCTTCGGGATTTCGATCACGACGTTGATGTCGTGCGGCGGCTCGCGGCCGGTCGAGAGCTTGGCGATGTCCATGGCGTCCTCGGGGGATGGTTGCAGGCGCGGACCCTAGTCACGCGTCCCCTCCTTGCCAAGCGGCCCATACTTGCCAAACGACAGGGCGCGGGCGCAGATACCGGGGCGCACGCGCCCGTAGCTCAGTTGGTTAGAGCGGGCCGCTCATAACGGTTTGGTCGCAGGTTCGAGTCCTGCCGGGCGCATGTTGCCGCGTTGCGCGCGTCCCCGTAGAACGCCCCTTATTCTCGTGTCCGGAGCCTTGCCATGGCCGCTTACCAGTATGTTTACGTCATCAAGGACCTTACCAAAGCCTTCCCCGGCGGCCGTGAGGTCTTCAAGGGCATCACCCTCTCGTTCCTGCCCGGCGTCAAGATCGGCGTGCTGGGCGTCAACGGCGCCGGCAAGTCGACCCTGCTCAAGATCATGGCCGGCATCGAGACCGAGTACGGCGGCGAGGCTTGGGCCGCCGAGGGCGTGCGCATCGGCTACCTGGAGCAGGAGCCGAAGCTGGACGAGACCAAGACCGTCGCCGAGAACGTCGAGCTGGCGTTCGGACCCCTGAAGGCGGCGCTCGACCGGTTCAACGCCATCTCCAACGAGTTCGGCGAGCCGATGGACGACGACCGCATGAACGAGCTGCTGGCCGAACAGGCCGAGCTGCAAGAGAAGATCGACGCTGAGGACGGCTGGGAACTGGACCGGCGTATCGAGATCGCCCTGGACGCCCTGCGCTGCCCGCCGCCGGACAGCCCCGTCGTCCGGCTGTCGGGGGGCGAGCGCCGCCGGGTCGCGCTGTGCCGGCTGCTGCTGGAAAAGCCGGACTTGCTGCTGCTGGACGAGCCGACCAACCATTTGGACGCCGAAAGCGTCGCCTGGCTGGAGAAGACGCTGCGCGACTTCGCCGGCACCGTCATGATCGTCACCCACGACCGGTACTTCCTGGACAACGTGACCAACTGGATCCTGGAGATCGAGCGGGGGCGCGGCTATCCGTTCGAGGGCAACTACTCCACCTGGCTGGACCAGAAGCGCAAGCGGCTGAAGCAGGAGGAGAAGGAGGAGAGCGCCCGGCAGCGTTCGCTGGCCGCCGAGCAGGAGTGGATTCAAAGCTCGCCCCGCGCCCGCCAGACCAAAAGCCGCGCCCGCATCGACAAGTACGAGCAGATGCTGGCGAAAAGCGCCGAGCTGGCCACCGGCACGGCCGAGATTGTCATCCCGCCCGGTCCCCGGCTCGGCGGCCTGGTGATCGAGGCGGAGGAGGTACGCAAGGCGTACGGCAACCACCTCCTGATCGACCAGCTCAACTTCAAGCTGCCCCCCGGCGGCATCGTCGGCGTGATCGGCCCGAACGGCGCCGGCAAGACGACGCTGTTCCGCATGATCACCGAGCAGGAGCGGCCCGACGCCGGCACCCTGCGCGTCGGCGAGACCGTCAAGCTGGGCTACGTGGACCAGTCCCGCGACAGCCTGGACGCCACCAAAAGCGTGTGGGAGGAAATCAGCGGCGGGACCGACGTGATCTATCTCGGCAAACGGGCGGTGCCGTCGCGGGCCTATGTCGGCGCGTTCAACTTCAAGGGCAGCGACCAGCAGAAGAAGGTCGGCATCCTGTCCGGCGGCGAGCGCAACCGCGTCCACCTCGCCAAGATGCTGAAAAGCGAGAGCAACGTCATCCTGCTGGACGAGCCGACCAACGACCTCGACGTGGACACGCTGCGGGCGCTGG
>JAABUJ010006487.1_pt1 | contig 11300 bp, 12 predicted proteins | sample 5559131 | NCBI WGS metagenome assembly JAABUJ01 (sample SAMN10711875, study PRJNA513366) | rock metagenome | isolation source: Antarctica rocks | place: Antarctica: Victoria Land, Mt New Zealand nord | collected 2016-01-07 | reverse complement strand
TGGCGCCCTCGAGCTCGCCTTCCGCGTGCGCGACGGCCTCGGCGCGACGACACTCCCGTGGGATTTGGTGCTGCAGCTGGCGCAGGTATTTGAGGCAAGGGCGCAGAGGGGCCCGCCCATGGGCTTTAGGGCTGTGGTGCAGGGCCCTGGGTTGGGCGTGAATGTTTTGGGGAGAGTGCCGTGGGTGGAGGTGGTGTTGGTGGTCAGGGGGCAGGGGGTGATGGATGGGTTTCCTTGGTCTGTTTATTAGGACGGAGAGGCGAGGGGGAAGAAGGGGGGGAGGGAGCGGCAGACCTATTGGTCGTTAGCGTCTGTGGAGGAGGGTCTGGGTGACGAAAAGGGCGTCATTCAGAAATGTGTTGGCTAACGGCTTTGCGGGGCTTGCAGATGGAGTCCGTGCTTGGAGTGGAAGATCTGAGGTTAATATTGGTGTTGGCTAACGAGATTGACTGCTTTACGCGCTGTGGGAATCTATATTGGCTAGATTGGTATGCCAATATGGATGGAGCACCATTTTTCTAAAGCCATTACCTTGGTGGGGAAGAAGAGCAATCTGTTAGATGCGTTGCTACAACTGCAAATGACGAAGGAGGAAGGAGCTCATCTCATCTGACGATGCAGCGAATATCCGCTGACTACACAGCAGACTGCTTGGCCAATATGATTCGGTTATCGCAGCGACATCTCTAGAGCTCTGATGTGTGGTCTTTCGAACTGCCTAGAGATGGGAAAGACCTGATAGAAAACGAGAATGACCCGATCATAGTATGCAGTACGGATCCTGCGAATTGCAATTACTGCCGCACAACTTGTTGCTGTCCTCTACCCCCCGCTATGTGCATCGGACGCAAATATGAGGGACTTGGCGAGCAATACGGTGTACTCAGCTAGCCAAGTGTTGAGTTAGGACTCTGCGAGAAAATTTCATGTATCATACGAGTCAAAGCCAGACCACCATACAGACTGTCCAGGGATTCTTTGCGAGGCTGGCGCCACTGAATTTTCGATCGGCTTCGAAGATAGCTGGATGCTTATTGTGAAGCTCGTTGTTGGCCGCACAGCTTGTTTTTCTTTGTTCGTGGCAATTACTGGCTCCTGAGTGGCCAAATCGAAGACAATAACGATTGGACTGGATGAACAATTGGTCTTTGTGTCTCTTTGTCCGTGATCAATGGATGCACCTGCGTGGCATTCTCAAGTTGAAGGCTGATAAGATGGCTCGCGAACGTATAAGAATTCTCCAGCCTCTTCGCTGTAATTGCTATCAGACATCCCTTTCAAAATCTACATTCTTTGATTCCATATTCATAGCAGCAATCGAGTATGTCCTACATCCTCGCCGACGACATTCTATTGAAAGTTGCGGTCGTTGACCGACTCACCGCAGACGCGTCCTTCCTCGCTATCAAGTCGCCATCCATCATGGACCTCGATCTCACTCCGCCCGCCATCGTCATCAGCTCCCCTGACGTCGCCATGAGAACCCCAACGACTGTCGCGTCCCTAGATCAAACAATGACTTATTCCGAATTCCTCCCCAAGCCTGAGAACTTGGATCTAGGCAGCCCAACACTTATGCCAAGCTTCAATGAGATGAATATAGTCGATAGCGGACCCATGATTGATAGCCCCGATGAGCCTGCAGAGTATTTCCGGGACGGGTATATCGAGGAGGACGAGCCGGAGGAATACTTTCGACCACCTTATATCGAAGACAAAGATGAAGACGAGCCAATGGAATACTTCCGGCCTCCTTGTATCGAAGGCGAAGACGAGGATGAGTCAGAGGAATTCTTCCGGCCTCCGCACATCGAAGTGAACGCTGACAAGGAGCCTGAAGCATACTTTCGCCCAGCGCCCATCGAGACCGACTCTGAGAAACTGCTGCGCTCGGTGGAGAACTGGCTAGACGGGCTGCACTCGCCTGTCACATCCCGACGATTCCCTGTCACGCCTCCGTGGCGGAAGTCTACCGTTGTTGAAGCGAGCCTTTCTGTCCAGAGAGAGAGGTTAAAAGGGAGTTTTGTCCTTTAGGAGATCTTCTCGGATTGATGACGGCTGATGGGTGGTGCTTGGGTTGTGGTGCGAAGCACTTGAGTTCGGGTAACGATGGACCTGTGTTTGATTTCGCGCCACAGCTCGAGCTGCCTGCCTTTAATCCTTTCAATATGATATGATTGGGTATCTGGTAGTGGTACTATAGTCGAGTTCGGTAGAGATAATGTAATATAATCTAGAACATAAGCTGGCTGGCTCGTTTATTGAAACACTAGCTGGGAGAATGTGCACTGCTATAAGCATCTCAAATCGCTACTACTTGCATCGCCGGTTGGATATCCATATCATATCTGATTGAACCCTAGGAGGTATAACGACAGCCTGCTTGCATATGTTTACACGAGGACTACGGAACTGCCTCTATACCGCCAAAATTCCCCCACCTAAGCGGCTTGGGTAAAGGGAATAACGGAATCGAGTAGATGGGTCAAAAGGACGCACAATGACGGATGCAGAACCAGGCTATCGCCATACCCCTGTCATGCAAGGCTCTTCTTGTTGCACGCCAGCACACGACGACCAGAAAGAGCAGTGGGTTATGCCAGACTTACATTGCAGCTTCGATTTTGCCTTGATTCAAATCGCAAGCGCCAATCCTGTATATGCACTCGCCGTTGAAGGATGCAAACGCGTTAGATCGCTTTCCAGCCAGGCTTCGGTCGATTCATATTCTTGTTGTGCTCGTTCCAACAATCCCATACGTGCTACAGGGGGATAAATTAGTCTTCAGATAAGATTGTTAACGAGAATTCAACCGTTTTAGATTGACTACGCTAGCATCGCCCAATTCAAGGGCTTCGCAATTCTGGGCTGGAGAACAGAGAGATCCAGCGTTTCCTTAGCCCACTGTGAGTCGTTGAGATAAATCATGCATGGGGTGGGAGACAAAGTAAATTCCCAAGCCAAGTCTTTCTAACAACAAGAACTCGGCGAAGACAGGGAGTTCGACCGGCTTTTGGTGCAATCAGGGGTCTGTCTGTGGTGATAAGACCCTGATCATCCTTCTCGCTGCTGGCGTTACCCATCAATAGTGCGAATACTCAGGTTGCGCCAGACGACGACCCTCGGCTTTCTCCCTCGTCTAAGCGGAACAGGATATGTTCCTGAGACCTTCGTCAGCACATCAAATCCAATTTGTACACAGAGTGATACGTACTGCCGCGTTCTCGGCAGAACGTCTCTTTCTTTCTTGTAGCCACGTTGACTTCTCGTAGCGTCGGGTGGCAGTCATAGTCTGGGTTTTCTGTCGGTCCATAGCGGATGTACGCGGAGCCAGTCACACGTGGACACGCATTACAGCAACAGTGGTCGCATCCAGTCTCTCTGGTGTCGAAGTTCTTATCCACAGCGTTACCACAATGCATGCACCTTAGTTGTTGGACTTCGACCCATTTTATCCCAATGGTCATGTAGCACTGTGCTGGAAACTCGTACTTTCTATGTGCAGTAAGAGGTGCGTGGTAGGAACAGTAGCGAGCTTCCGGTGGTAGTCCGATGTTGCGAGGACCTAGGCAATATGGTAGGTCAGATAGCGCTTGGCGCACAGAGAACTTTGTGAAGTAGTGTTTCGGAACCGTTCCTTTGCAGAATGCGCATGCAAGGCGTTGCTTGGAACCGTCTGAGTCGATCTCACGACGGCAAGCAACAAGCCATCGAGTACAGCGACTACGTTCGGAAGGCGGTGTGACGGAGACTTTGTGATAGAATGTTCGACTGGTGATTTCGAGGCAGATCGTGGACACTTCGTCAAGCTGAGCTGTTACGAGCTCCAGGACTTCGATCGGTAGCTGTTGTAGCCAACAGTATGGGACGACTGCTAGCTCCGTGCATGGATCGCTCTTGGCTGCTCCGCATTTGGCCTTCAATTTCGCGTGAGAGTTGCGTACGCGGGAACCGAATGCAAGCAATTTCCTCAGAGCTTGTCCAGCGGCACTGGGTCTCTGCTGTTCATCCTCTGCAAGCTGTGGGCGATTCTCTGGCTGAGCTCTCATACGACGGTTCGCCTCTGAGATTCTGGCCAGCCTTTGGGATCGTATGTAGGCACTCATCTTGAAAACCAAGAAGGCTTTGTAAGACGATAAAAAGGAGAATGCAACAACAAGATAGGAGCTCGCGTGCACTTTGTTAGATTGATGTGTTGAAGCGCTTAACGCGCCTAGCATAAGCCGGGGTTTGATGGTAATTATCTTATTCTAAGAGCTGTACATAAGCTGCATGATTTGGGACAAAGCAACAGCTTTCAGTGATAGCAGAGACACTCATTTCTTGTCTATCAAACCTTCGAATTCAAATGTATTGGGCAACAGCCTACAATGTTCTCTTATATTCAATTTGAGACTGTACAGAAAAATGGGGATGTTTACCAAGGCAGACCACAATGCGCAACGTTCTAATTTTTTCAAGGCAATACGATAGGTGACCGGACAGGTGACCGGAGCAACTCAGACCTACATAACAAGCTTTCCTGAGGCTTTTTGGCTAAATCGTCGGTCTCCCATCAGGTATTCTGAGCGTAAAGCTTCTTTGACTTCGCCTGGTACCTTAGCACGCCGAAGAATTCGACTGAGCATTGAGTAATAAGATTTTGTGTCAAGGATATGAAACGCTAAGCCTCTTCGAGCCGGGCTGCATCTTCGCTTAACCATTTATGCATGTGCATAAGTTGGGCAGCTGCCTTTTCCAGCGATAGTTTCTGACCTCATCAGCTCCCGAGTGGCGTGCTGTCAACCATGTTGCAAGCCAGCCTTGAGGACTCAACGGTTTGCATCGGCAAATGGTTCTTTCACACTTACACGCTATATTCCGGCTGGTAGACCGGACCTCCGATCATCGGCTTTGTAATAAGCCGTAGTCGACTTTTGTAGAGGGTAACGGCGGAAAAAATTGTGGAATATATGGAACAACTTCTGACTCATATCTTCAATGTTTCTCCTAATCACCAAATTTCGTTCGTTCTTCCTGCCATCTGCAGTCGGCCGCTGCAGCCATCTCCAATCTCTCGTTTTAGTGCATTTTGTTCAATATATGTGGATAAATAATTGTGATTACTGATCCGAGCATATTGGTTCCTCTAGATTAGTGGCTGTCGACTTTCATATTGCCATGAAGGACCCGAGGAATCACGGTTGGTCAAACAACAACCAGACCGAAGACCACCTACGCACCAACGGCCTTCAATGCACCAATGTTGTGCTATCGACTGCTGGCTGTGAAAAGCCTGATATAGAGGCCATGCAAAAGAAGTCTGAGCCATCAGACGCCAAAGGAGGTTTAATGAAGGTCTTGAGTCGGACGATTTCCCGTATCTCCGTCGACCCCGGCCCGCCCCCAGATGGAGGCTTGCAAGCGTGGATCCAAGCTTTCATGGGACACCTGGTCGTGTTCAATACTTGGGGATATGTCAACTCCTTCGGAGTCTTCCAGGTAGGATCCCACTCTGTCCTACAGGCAGCGGTACTTGACTCACGTTGGATAGACCTACTACGTTACAGCCTTTCGTCAGTCGCCATCCGCAATTTCCTGGATCGGCTCAGTCCAGATATTTCTACTCTTCGTGATTGGGTCGATTTCTGGACGGGCTACCGACGCGGGGTATTTCAGGATAACCTTCGTCGTCGGCTCAACATTGCAGTTGCTAGGCGTTTTCATGACTTCTTTGTGCACCACGTACTGGCAGCTGTTCATAGCTCAGGGCTTGTGCACAGGTATCGGTGGTGGCCTGCTTTTTTGCCCTGCCCTCGCACTGATATCGACATATTTCGCTAAAAGGCGAGGTATGGCTCTTGCGATTGCCGCCACCGGTAACGCTACTGGAGGAATGGTCTTTCCAGCAATGGTGGAGACGTTGCTGCCGAAGATAGGCTTCCCATGGACAATGCGCGCCTTGGGTTTCCTAATGCTTGGGATCACCGCGGTCAATGTGGCGTTGATGAAGCCACGGCTACCCCCGAGAAAAACAGGCCCGATCTTAGAATTGTCAGCGTTCCGCGAGAGATCATACTCTCTTTTCTCCGTGGGCATGTTCTTGATCTTTTGGGCTCAATATTTCGGATATTTCTACATCGGCTCCTTCGGCCGAGATATTGTCCATCTGAATCAAGCGGGTTCTATAAACCTCATTCTCATAATGAACGGGGTCGGTTTCTTCGGCCGATTGCTGCCTGGCTATGTCTCCGACAAGTTGTGCGGCCCGTTCAACTATGTCATCCCGTCCGCTGTGGTCACCGCTATTGTCCTCTACATTTGGGCCGCAGTGAAGTCTCAAGGAGCCATGCTGGCATGGGCTGTGCTGTATGGTTGGTTTACCGCCGGGATGCAAGGCTTATTTCCTACCATGGTGGCTAGCCTGACGAAGGACTTGCAAAAGGCGGGCGTGAGAATGGGCATGATCTTCAGCGTGACTAGCTTAGCGGTCTTGACTGGACCACCTTTGGCCGGTGCGCTGATAGAGCGCCAAAACGGTCACTATCTCGATGCGCAGATGTGGGCTGGGACGGTAATCCTTTGCGGAGGTCTTGTGCTTTGCGGCGCGCGTGTGTCATTGACTGGTTCCAAGCTTCTGGTCAAGATGTAGAGAACCTTCTGAATGATTCACGGGTTTATCGCACTGGATCATTTGTTCCGGAGATGTTCTGCCTTCCGCGCCAGGACAGAAGCGTGGAGAAACGGTTGAGAAGTCTTCGATGACGAGAAGATATGTACTTGCGAAAGTTATATATACACACAGAGATGAGTTCACGTATAGAACCTACCTTTGCTAGGCACCTGCTTTTCTTTCACAAATGGCAGTTCGCCTCCTGCGAACGTGGAGTGTAGGCAAGAAGGGCTGTGACTCAGGCTGGGTCGTAGTGGAGGCAAGCGCCCTCTGAACAATTCCCGTGATGACTGCTCGGACATTGATGTTAGATACTGAGCTGTCTTTGTAATTCAGTGCTTTAAGGAATTACAGAACGAATACATATTGATATTGATATCGATCGGCGGTTACATCTACGAGGTGGCCCATGCTCTTCCGCCGTCTATTTGATTATTAGGCGCTTGCCAAGCCACAATTTCGGTAGATAATATCCCCGCTTCAAGTCTGATCGAGGGCAGCGACATCGGACTGGACCAGCATCCACTCAGTCTCCGGCCCGGCTCTATGAGCGGTCTGCCCCGTTCGGCGGCTCTGACGACACTGGGCGATGGAGCTGCTGCCGGCAGCGTCCACTCAACGAGCTCTGCCAGTAGCCCTACCAATGTCAAGTCCGGGAGCAGCAGGACGAGGAAGAGGACTCTCGACGGCGCTGGCGTCGTAGCGTCGCCCGAGAGCGAGGATGATGGAGCAGAAGGCTTTGATGAGAAGAGAAGGCAGCCTGGGGTGAAGAGAGCCTGCAATGAGTGTCGACAGCAGAAGGTAAGCGGTCGGGCATTGCGCAATGCTCCTATAGCACCACAAGCAAATACTGATAGGCCTATAGCTGCGCTGCGACGTAGTCCAAGAGCCTCAATATGTGCCTTGCCGTCGCTGCCAGCGTTTAAACCTTGGATGCAGGATTGATGCCAACTTTCGTCGCATCGGGAAGCGCAGCAAGAATGCCGAGATGGAGCGAGAAATAGTCGAACTGAGAATGCAGCTTTCCAGTCAGCAAGGCTCTCCCACCATAGCAATGCCCCAAGTCAAGATGTCTGCAAGCGCCACGACCAGCCCGACTATGCCCCATATGCAGTCCTCGATGGATCAGTACATTGGTTCGCAGGAGGCTGTTGCTTCTCTGATGGAATTACGGTCCGGCGTCGATAGTGGTGCTTTCTTGGGCAATATGAATGGACATGCTTCCAAGTCTCATAGGCTTGAAAACATACTTCTGGCGCCTGAAAGTGTTCATGACCTGTTTCAAAGGTGGGTACTGACTGACTGCTAGCTTGTTTGTATGTAAGCTGAACTAGCATGCACAGCTTCTTTACCTTCTATTCTCCATTCTTACCAATGCTCCATACGCAGAGAACTCCGGACGAATTTTACAACGCCTCTCCACTGCTTTTCTGGGTGATCATCAGTGTTGCGGCGCGACACCATGAGGCCGACCCCAGACTGCTGACGACACTCTCTGAACCTCTATCTCGTCTACTTTGGGCAACGTTGGCCGATGTGCCTCAAAACTATATCGTCGTGAAAGCGCTCTGCTTGCTCTGCACCTGGCCCCTACCGATCAGCAGCACATCTTCCGACCCTACATTCATGCTGTCGGGTATAATGATGCAGGTTGCGATGCAAATAGGACTTCATCGGCCATCGCACGCGCAGGACTTCACCAAATTCAAGGTGGAGCTCAGAGAAGAAGAACTCAGAGATCGTGTCCGTACCTGGGCATCATGTAATGCTGTTGCTCAGAGGTAAGGGGGTAGGACTCTCGGCTGGAGTTGGCTGACTATGTTTGATAGAGTAGCTACGGGCTATGGCCAACCTCCCAGCACTGTGTATGACTGTACTTTGGCGCCAGTAAGTCCCAATGCAACAAGCTTCAAGCTGCCGTACGAGGCGGAAGCAAGGTTACTCATCGAGAAATTCTGTAATAAAGTCACCAAATCGATCTATAGTAATGAAAACGATCCTGTCGGCTTGACCAGCGACCTGGAGAGGTCAATTTTGACGAGGATACTTGTTCAAGATTTAGAGGATCTAGAAACCAAGATTAGGTCTAGTGGAAGCCCTACCTGTAAGTTGGCTGTTCACATTGCTTGTTCTCTGTGGGCAGAACAGCCTAAAGGGTCTTCACGGCTGTTTGTTGAGTAGTAGATGGTATGCTAAACTCTCTTAGCCATCACCACCCTTTACCTTCGTGCCGCTGACCTTCACCTTCGACTATCGACTTTTTTTGATTCACCAACCTCACAAGATTACCAATATCACATCCTTACGCTTTGGTGGGCTACAACGAGCTTTCTCGAGAGTGCATTGACTGTTGAAACAACGGGTGTTCTTATAGCGGATTACGCCCCGAATTACATCCTGCAGATGATTGTGGCTGCCGGATTCACTCTTCTCAAATTATTGAACAGCTTCTTCGCCAATAACGTCGATCTAGAATATGGCAAAGCCTTGTTCAGTCGTTGCATATGGCAGATCCGCTCGATCAGCGTCGCCAACAACGACTTACCAAGCCGTCTGGCTGAGGTCCTGGCTCAGCTATGGAAGAGTGGTGGAGGCGGCTCCAAATTGCCTCAACAAAGCAACGACGTAACGGATAGCTCACTGCGATTGAAGGTCCGATGCCGTATGAGTATGAGCTTGGTATATGACTCGGTCTGGCGCTGGAGAGAGGAATTCCAAGCCAAAGGTCGAGGTAACTTAGAGTGTGAGTACATACATACGTTGCTTTTGACGATACCTCTATTAAGCCGTCTGCGTAGCTGCCTTGAATAATCCAACAAACCCAGACTCTGCTGCTGGGAGCTCTGCCAACTCGGTCATGGACACTAGCGTGACTCCTACGGCCCTTTTTGGGCATAATAATTCTTTTGGAGATCGTACATACGAAGTTTTTGACCCACTGGCATGGACCTTGGATGGGTTGATCGACTTTCCCTTCGGATACCCGGACGGCCGAACTATCCCATGATACACAAATGAGATGTGCTACGCAGCGATTCAGAACGTAAAGTGAAACGATCGAGGAAAACCGATGTGGGTTCGCACTACCATACACGATGAACCGAAGAAATTGGCTTCTATCTGCTGTCGGCTGACCGAGAATACCCTTAAGACGGTTTTTCCCGTTGTCCATATACTAATCTAGCTTCATCGGTGTGGATGAGAGTGTCTGGCGGTTCTCCTTCATTGAAGCTCCCTCTAGGTGTCTCGTCCTTAAGCGGCCATAACTGACCGTCCTTCATGCGAGTTTCTGTAATGATCAGACATTGTGGTAGTGTGATAAAAGGCATGATCCACGTACCTTGACCTTTTCATGCATGAGGGTATACCAGTGCACTAAAGCCGGCGACCACATGAAGAGACTGAAGTTACGACTTGATCTTGGGCCGTTGTCCGCCGCTCGCGAAGGTCTTAGCAAGACGTAGCGAAGGGTTCTTGCTACCATATCCGTCTCGAGGCTGCGGAGGAGGAGGGGTCGGTTGCTTTGGTGGTTTGCCAAATTCAGGGAGTTCCTCGGCCGTATACTGGCGTACGGTGGAGGTCCAACGAATTGGGCGTCCTGTGGGTTCCACGTGATGTCCATGATACGTCTGTCCACACAGTCTAGGTTCAAGCTCTAGTTGTTTTCCTCTAGTGATTAAAGCCTGTTTGACTTACAGCGAGGACGCATTTTTCCTGTCACCCTGCATCCTGCGGATAGATTCCGTAGAAGTGTGCTGCAATATTTTCTTATCGTCGACCATTGGGTAAGGTAGTGGATTATAAATAGCGTCGTGCAGTCGGAGGCCTTGCGCGATCCAAGATGGGCGGCCGGCTGGGTTTATATTCACTCCTCAACGATCGTACAGAATCCAACAACAAGGCTAAGGAATCCGAACCCCAGGGAAGTGGTCCTGACTACCTGACCTTAAGGGGGCGGCGACATGGAAGAGGGAGGCTGGGTCTCTGCAGGCCCTGTCTCTGCGAGTCGCTTCAATGCAGGAAGCCGGCCAGGGTCGATGACACTTCCCCTTCCGTGCACCATCTATGATCGGACATTAACCGAGATGGGCACGGCGACGGACTGGTACAGGGAGAGTTTGCAGTTGTCAAGCATTACCTTGAACGTGAGTAGCGTTGTGCGTATATGTTAACAATGGGCCGTCTTATCTGGAAAAACTTATCGGAGGTCATGATGCGCTCAGATGTGTACTTGTCCCGCTGACAACCGTTGAAGTGAAGGCCGCAATCTAGGGAAGGAAAGGATTTTTGCAATCAGACAAGATGCTAGGATCCATATCCGATGTAACGTTGGCTGAGTGAGCTCTTGTGTCACACTGCTCATTCCGCACATATCGGCATTCGTATCTTTAAACGAGCGCTACACGCCGCCTACGGCTCAGAATATCTGGACAAAAGCGGTGGCACTCTGGACTAATGGCTGTCAGCAACACCTGGCCTTTTATTCTAGCAATTCTAGCCGGCTTGCGTGGTGTTACAGATGGGCCCAGTCTCGAGCTGCGCTGCGGCACGCCATCTGTAGTAGCAATCTTACAATTGTCGAGCGGAAATTGTCACATTCGGCTTCACGACATTCCGCGCTCGCGATGTATCTTGGACTAGAGATAAT
>JAABUJ010006484.1_pt1 | contig 11303 bp, 9 predicted proteins | sample 5559131 | NCBI WGS metagenome assembly JAABUJ01 (sample SAMN10711875, study PRJNA513366) | rock metagenome | isolation source: Antarctica rocks | place: Antarctica: Victoria Land, Mt New Zealand nord | collected 2016-01-07 | reverse complement strand
CCACCGTCGTGCCGCCGGCCCCGCGCCCGCTGCGCCCCGCCGCCGATCATCCCTGGCGGCGCCAATCCCTCGGACGCGCGCGGTCGGCCTGAGCGAACCGTCCACTATTTTAAGGTGCACCCCAGAAGAAGCCACCGATGATACAGTTGCGCTAAGCGCGGGGCGGTTCAGTTAGTGATATGCACGTTCGTTATCGACAGGTGCGAAGAGAAGAGAGGAGCCGATGCCAACGGGCAGGCAGGGTAGAACGGGGCGACCCATCGCCCATCCGTTCCTGATCGCCACCGGCACACCGGCGGGGGTGGGCGCGGGACGTCACCCTCCGTTTTCCTGCGCCTCGGCCAGACGGTATGCGCCACCATCGAGGGTCTGGGCGAGTTGGTCAACAGGTGCGTAAAGGAGGAGTCATGAGCACAGGGGCGAGCGGGCACGGCCATGCTCAGGCGCATACGGCCGAGGAGGTGCGCGCCCGTAACAAGGCGCTCGACAGCGAGTTGCGCGAGTTAGCCGCTCGGATTACTCCGGAGCAGCTACATCGGACGCCAAGCAATGACGAGTGGACCCCGGCGGAGAACCTTGCCCACCTGGCCGAGTTCGCGCGTTACTTCGCGGCCGATATCGAGCGCCAGCTACAGCAGCAGGGGGTGATGGTCGGCCGGACGCACGAGCACGCTGAGCGCAACGCAGCCGTCGCCGCCGCGTCTGGTCGCATGCTGGACGACCTGCGGTATGACCTCGACGATGGCCTCGACACGCTGGCGACAGTCCTGGAGGGGCTGCGAGATGAGCATCTGGGGCGCATTGCCCAAAACCGCGCCTATGGACCCGAGCCTCTCACGACCTTTCTGGAGCGCTATGTGTTGGGGCACAAAGCCGCCCACAGCCGCCAACTCCGCGAGACGCTCGCTATCGCAGCGGTAGCCCACGCGGACGATACGGGCGTAGGGTCCGTGTAGAGTCAGATATCGCGGCCTGCCGCTGGTTGCCCGATTGAGCAGGTATGGCCCTGCGGAGCCGCGCATGTGCCCGCGCTGAGGGCGTGGGCATGGTCACGTTTCATGGTGGGTAGGGAGAACATCTATGACCGAGAAGGTGTCGCTGCGACCCGTCGATGCGGCCGAGGTGACAGTGCTGGTCGAAAACTCGATTGACGTCTTCCTTGCCGACGATAAGGTAGCCAGGCGGCCCGAACGCCCCTGGGACCCGCAAGCGGGGATCCTCCGTGCCGAGCACGGCTTGTCACTGCTGCTCACGGTCTACGTGGACGGGCACAGCCAGTCGATCCTCTATGACGCCGGCTTGGGCCGAGACACCGCTGTCCACAACATGGACGTGCTCGAGGTCCACATGAAAGAGCTGCGCGCGATCGTGATGTCACATGGCCACATTGATCACTACGGCGGCGTGGAAGGCATGGTTCGGCGCATCGGCCGGCCAGGCCTGCCGCTTGTCCTCCACCCTGACGTATGGAAGGACCGGAAAATCGTCTTCCCGACCGGGGCGGAGCTGTACACTCCACCGCCGAACTTCCAGGACCTGGACCGCGAAGGCATCGCCATCGTGGAAGAAAGAGGACCAACCCTATTGATCGACGGTACGGTACTGGTCACCGGGCAGGTCGAACGCCACACCGACTTCGAGAAGGGGTTCCCGCTCCAGTACGCTCGTCACGGCGACGACTGGGAGCCCGACTTCTGGGTGTGGGATGACCAGGCTGTCGTCGTGCATGTCAAGGGCAAGGGACTCGTCGTGCTCTCCGCCTGTAGTCACTCGGGGATCATCAACATTCTGCGGCACGCCCGCCGCATGACCGGGGTCGATCAGATTTTCGGCCTGGTGGGAGGCTTCCACCTCACCGGCGCCACCTTCGAGCCGATCGTCGCGCGCACTGTGGACGAGCTTGTAGGCTTGGCGCCCCTGGTGATCGTGCCGGGGCACTGCACGGGCTGGAAGGCTATCCACCACATAGCACGGCGGATGCCAGAGGCCTTCGTCCAGACCAGCGTCGGCACCAGACTTCAGTTCACGTCGCTGTGACGGGTGGCGTCGCCGCACTAGCTCAGGCCAAGCGCGATCCCCCCGTCGGCGCGCGGATCGGAACCGCCCCGCGTGGTTCCGTCCGGACTAATGAGGATCGCCTGGACCATGGCGAAGTAGGGATCGTAGCCGAGTGGGCGACGGTTTACCGTGTAGCCGGAAGCCCGCAAGCCGTCGATAACCCGGCTGGGTATGCGCTGCTCGGCCTGGACGATCTCTCCCTGAAAGTCGATGCGGGGAGCACTGACCGCGTTCACCGGGTCCATGCCGTGGTCGAACAGGTTGAGGAGCGCCTGCAGGACGCCGGTGACGATTCTTGTGCCGCCCGGAGCCCCGATCACCAGTTCCAGGCGGCCGTCGCGCAGGGCTAGGGTTGGGGCCATCATCGTGATGCGAGTCTTGCCCGGCTGCAGCGAGTTGACACGGCCCGGCCGCGGGTCGAAGCAGTTCAGGTAGTTGTTGTAGGTAAAGCCGAGTCCCGGCGTGACGACCCCGCTCGACGAGCCCAGCGTGTGCGTGACAGCCACCGCGTTGCCTTCGCCGTCGACCACGCTGATGTGGGTCGTGGTGGGGCTGTCATGGGCGGAGCGCGCGGCCGCCGCATACTCCTTGCCGGTCAGGCGCGCGACCGGCACCTCGGCAAAGTCAGGATCGGCCAGGTAGCGAGCGCGGTCGCCGAAGGCCCACTCCATGGCCTCGACCAGCCGCCGCGCGGCTTCCACGGAAGGCCAGCCACAAGCGGTCAGCTCGAAGGCCTCCAGGTAGTTGAGCATCTGCAGCAGCGTCATCCCGCCCGCGGGCGGGCCCGCAGTGAGGACCTCGCGACCGCGATAACTGCCACGCACCGGCTCGGCCACATGCACCCGGTAGCCGGCCAGGTCCTCACGGTTGATGGAGCCGCCGTTGGCCGCGAAGTCGGCGGCGATCTGCTCGGCGATCTCTCCCCGGTAGAAATCCTCGGCGCCCTTGCTCGCCAGCCGTTCGAGGGTATGCGCGTAGTCGTCGCACACGATCGCCTCGCCCAGGTCGTACAACTGGCCATCCCTGGTATAGATGCGCTTCGACTCAGGTGTGGCTTGGATGCGTAGATGGGTCGGTAGCTGATCGGGTCCCACCGCCAGCCAGTAGCCGCGGATGAAGCCCGTGACCGGGAAGCCGCCACGGGCGTAGCCGATAGCGGGTCGGATAGCCTGATCCCAGGAGATAGTGCCGAAGCGGCTGAGCGCCTCGTGCAGGCCCGCGACCGTACCCGGAACGCCAACGCTCTGGTAGCCAACGTCATTGACCCAGCCTTGCAGCACGTAGCCGTAGCGGTCAGCCGCTTCACGGATGAACAGCTTCTCCCACTGGTCGGGTCGAACCCCCGAGCCAGCGCGGGCGTAGAACTCCAGCACGGTGCTGCGCTGCTCCCGCGCCTGGTAGATAACCATCACGCCCGATCCGCCGATCCCGCACATCTGGGGATCGATCACACCCTGCACAAAGGCTGTCGTCACGGCCGCGTCGACCGCGTTTCCTCCATGCTGCAGGACCTTCAATCCCTCCTCAGCCGCCAGCGGCTGTGGTGTCACGATCATAGCAACCATGTCATGCAGTCCTCATCGTTCACAGAATGAAGGCGCCAGCCGCGCCCCGTGCCCGCAGCAGATGCAGCGGTGCACCGACCATCGCCTCGGCGCGTCGTATTGTCGTACGCAGGCGATCGATGACTGCCACCGGCGCTGGCAACTGAACCGCGGCTTTTCTATACGGCGGCACACTGACCCTGGCCTGCTACCATTAAAGCATAGTTCGGCCCTGGAAGGATTCCAGCCCACGGTTCCTCGATTTGTGAACAGTCGCGAGCCGTGATATAGTCTGCTGGGCACAACCGTATGCCCGCGGTCGCACGCGTCGTATAGACAAGACGAGGTGATACGCCAATGACTACTACCCCAATCTATGATACCGTCGAAGTAGGCTACGACGAGTTCTGCGGAGCGCTCGCCGCCAAGGACCTGCAGCCCCTGTGGAAGCAGGCGAGCAAGCTGATGCCACCACAGCCACTCCCGGCGACACGGCCCTGGCTCTGGAAGTGGAGCACGATCTTACCTCTGGCTGAGCGGGCCGGCGATTTGATCACTATCGAGCGCGGCGGCGACCGGCGCGTGCTCGCCTTCGCCAACCCGGGCCTCAACGGTCTGCCCTACACCAGTTCTACGTTGTGGGGCGCCATCCAGTATCTAGGCCCACACGAGAAGGCGCCCGCGCACCGCCACACCCCGTCAGCGCTCCGCTTCGTGATCGAAGGCGAGGGCGTCTGGACCACGGTCCAGGGCGACGCGTGCGACATGACCGCCGGCGACCTCATCCTCACCCCGAGCTGGAACTGGCACGATCACACCAACAACTCCGACCGGCCGATGACCTGGTTCGATGGCCTCGATCTGCCCCTGGTGGCGGCCATGGAGGCGGTCTTTTTCGAGAATTATCCCGACCTCATGCAGCCGGTCCAGGATGTGCACAACGCCTCCGAGCGCGTCTTCGGCGGCCGCGGGACTCGGCCGGTTGGCGTCGGCGCCGTGCCCCAACATTCCCCGCTCTTCCTCTATCGCTGGAAGGATACAGACGCCACGCTTAGCAGTTTATTGGAGAGCCAGGGGGGGCCAATGGTCAGCCTGGAGTACGTCAATCCGACCAACGGGCAGGCGGTCATGCCCACCCTCGGGTGTCAGATGCACCGCATCGTGCCCGGCCAGCGGACCCGCCCGTATCGCAAGGTCGGCAGCTCGATCTACGTAGTCTTCCGCGGTCGCGGCTACAGCGTGATCAATGGCCAGCGGTTCGAGTGGGGCCGCGGGGATGTCTTCGTGACGCCGTCCTGGGCTACGGTGGAGCATGAGAGCGTGGAGCCGGCAGACCTCTTCGCCGTCACCGACCGGCCGGTGCTGGAAGCGCTGCACCTGTTCCGCGAAGAGTACCTGGCGCAGCCCCAAGAGGTCGCTTCGACCTTCGAGCCCAAGTAGGCCCGCGATGAGAGTCATCATTTTGGGGAGCGGATCTCCGCAACCAAGCCTGCTGCGAAGCGCACCGAGTGTGCTGATCGAGGAAGGCAACCGGCTGTATCTGTTCGACTGCGGTGAGGGTACCACCGCGCAACTGCTGCGCGCCGGCATAGCGCTAGAGAACGTAGAAACCATTCTCTTCACGCACCTACACGCGGACCACTCCTTGGGATACGGTCAACTATTGATCGGGGGTTGGATCGATGGCCGGCGCACGCTGCGCGTCTTCGGGCCGCCCGGCATACGGCACTTTCACGATACCTTGCTGATGGACCTCTACCGCGAAGATATCGACTATCGACTGGGCCTGGGTCGATCGCCGGACGGACTCATCGAGGCCGTCGAGCTACACGAGCTGACCGGGGAGGGCGAAGCGTTCCGCGATGACCGGGTCACGATCACCTACTGTCCGGTTGTGCATTCCATCACCACACTTGCCTTGCGCATCGACGCTCCATCGGGCGCCTCCGTGGTGATCTCCGGCGACACCGCGTACCACGAGCCCTTGGCCCGCTTCGCGCGGGGAACCGACGTCCTGGTGCATGATGCCATTCTCCCGCCGGCCACGTTCGACGACGTCCATGGGACCCGCACGCGCGATATCTCGTGGGACAAGTTAGCGCGCGGACACGCCACTCCCGAAGAAGCCGGGCGCATTGCGGCACTGGCCGGAGCGCGCGCGCTAGTCTTGACCCATCTCCTACCACGGACCAATACCGAGGCAGCGGTGGCCGCCTGCCAGAAGCATTTCACCGGTCAGACCTGGGCCGCCGAGGATCTCATGGAGATCGACGTCCCGAGCCTTGCCGTCAAGCGGGCCTTGGCTGGCGCAGGATCCTCACCTCGTCGATCCTGAGTCAAGTCTCGTGGTGACAGGCTGGGGCGCCGCTCGGCCGATAGCAGCGGCGTGCTCCTTTGGTCGCGGACGCTGGGCATTTCCACACCCGATCCGAAGGCCCCGGCCACCGTCACCATATTGTGGTCGGCCCGAAGGCCACCCCTGCAACGCACGTCGGGCAGGATCACGTCCACGCTGTGCAACCGAATGCCCGGTCGCATGGTAAGCTCCAATCGTACCCTCACCCGACAACGCGCTAGTGTTTCAGTGGACAAAACACCGGACCATTGTCCACGTCAAGGATGCAACGATTAGCTGGTGGAGGATAACCGCTTGTCACGCTCCGGATGTGGGGCGATCAGGTCCAGGAATTGACAGCGCAAGGGGGGCAGTGCTATAGTTGCAATCGTCGGCAGCGGCTCAGTATTTGATATAGCATTTCAATGTGGTGTATCGATGGAAGCCAGCAGCAAGACCTTGCCGATGGAGCGTGAAGGGGAGGAGCATACGTTACCGAGATTCACCGTCGCGCCAGGTCGTTCTCATTGCTGATGTGGAGGCGCCACCCTGTCAGAGGCTAGCGCGCTGGCGAAGCCATGTATCCAGGCAGTGCATAAAACTCTCGAAGGCATCGCGATGGATGTGGTGACCGGCGCCCTGGACTGGCGCGACGTCAAAGCCGCGCCGCCGCAACTCCTCGCCGACCGCGGCGTCGATCAGGTCAGGTGGATCGGAGATCATGACTAAGGAGGGGGTGCGTGCCACAGGCGGACTGTCATCGTACCCGCGGCCGGACAGCAGCCATGCGAGGCAGGAGGGGTCGAAGAGTTGCTGCGCCGAGATCATGGTGTCGAGATCGTCGTGCGAGCAGCGGGGGTATCCGCTGCTCGCCTGCTCTCGATCCGCTGGCAGGCTGGACGTGATCTCCGCGGCGATCGCTTCATGCAGATAGCCCGGGATCGCCCAGGCAGGGTCCTCATAGACGGCTCGAGCCGGCCGCAGGCGATCCGCGGCCAGGGCCAGGATCCAGCCGCCAAGCGAATGGCCAATGGCAAGGTCGACCGGGATGCTGATGGTCTCGACGAGGTCGTCCGCCAACTCGGAGGGCGCATACGTGGAACAGCGGTCGCTGAGACCATGCCCGCGCAGGTCTACGGCGATGGCGCGGTAGGAACGCTCGGCGAGCGCCGCGCCAACGCGATCCCAGCTGCGTGAGTCGGATGTAATGCCGTGGACCAGGAGGGCGACGCGCTCACCGCCCACCCACTCTCGCGTATGGAGCTTCATCTCTTCTGTCCCTGATATCAGAACGCTCACCCAGAACCCGGCGGGGAGGTCGCCATCATCAATTATATACGCCCCCGCAGGCTCGGGGCTATCATAAGGAGCTGTGAACGATGAAAACCCCGCGTGACGTGGCGGAATCGTATTGGGCGGCCGAGTGCGCGCGCGATCTGCCGGCAGTGCTGGAGCACTACCACTCAGACGCGGTGGTCTATCCACCCGACGGCCGCGCTCTGCGCGGCCACGCCGACATCGCGACCTTCTACGCCGACGAGCTTGAGCAGTATCCGGGCCTGGAAGTCGAGATCGTGCATGAGGTGCGCGATGGGCCGGAGGCGGCCCTTGAGTGGGAGGCCGTGCTGATAGACGCCCAGGGCATACGCCATCCGTTCCGAGGCGTCAACATCGTGCAGGTCCGCGATGGCAAATTCGAGTCGGTGCGCGCCTACTTCGATCCCGCCCTGATCGGACGCGCGGAGGATGCGGCGGAGGTGGATCATTGAGCGATCGTCGTAGCTCCGATGCCCTCCCGAGCCCAACTCCTCCCGTGAGCGACGCCACACCGTGGACTGGCGGATGGCGCGGTCGCTGGATTTGGGATCGCGAGCCCGATGAAGAGGGTTTCTGGTGGAAGACCACTGAGGGCCAGAGCCACTTCGTCTACCTGCGGCACGCATTCGAGGTCGATCATGCCCCAAGCTCGGTTCCCGCACGCGTCACCTGTGACTCTCGCTACCTGCTCTTTCTCAACGGTCAGCAGCTTGGTCGCGGCCCCATCCGCGGCGAGCCCGAGTTTCTCGGCTGGGATGACTATGATCTCGCTCCGCACCTGGCGCCGGGCCGTAACGTCATCGTGGCCCTGTGTCACTACTACGGTTCGGCGGGACCGTGGTGGGTTCCGGCCGCGGCTCTAGGGACGCTTGGCCGCGGCTCCTTCTGCTTTGAAACGCTCGGCGGATGCCCCGTCGATATCGCCACTGATACCGATTGGCGGGCGGTTCCCGCGCCCTGGATTCCCAACAACTGGCGCTCGGTGCACGCGTTTCCCCCGGAAGTCATCGACGGCCGGTTGGCCCCGGACGGCGTGCATGATCCCGCTGCCCATGACGAGCAGTGGCCACGCGCCGTTGTCGTGGCGGGTCATGGACACGGCACGGTGCTCGACCGTCCGCCGGCGGCGCCGTATATGAGTCCACTGCGCCGCCCCATCCCACAACTGACCTCAGTCGTGCTGACGCCAGAGCGTCTGGTTGAGGGTGAGAGGCCGGTCGACGTTGAGATGCTGGACGACCCAACCAAGGCGTGGTGGACAGCGCGGACCGACGCCCAGGCCGACCGCCGCCTCTCCGTGTGGGACATGGGCCGGCTGTGCCTCGGCCATGTGCGGCTCACGGTGCGCGCCCCGAACGGATCGGCCGAGGGTGCCGTGGTAGATGTCGTCGCGGGCGAAGACCTGACAGATGATGGGCTGCCGGAAATCCGGCCACGGAGCTGGGCCGCCCGTTACATCGTTGGCCATCATGCGAGCGAACGGGTCGCCTTCTTTGATCCCGTCGGGCTGCGTTACCTGGCGGCACACTATCCCGCCGGTCTCGAGGTCGGGGTAGAGGTTGAGGAAACTGTCTATCCTCGTGCCGAGGGCGCCTATTTCGACTGTGACGATCCGCGCTACGCACACCTCTGGCGGGCTGGGGCTCGCACCGTTGACATGTGCTCCACCGACGCATTTCTCGACTGTCCGGGCCGTGAACAACGAGCGTGGATCGCGGACGCTTACGTGCAGATCCTGGTGTCGCTGGTGACGAACCCCGACCGGCGCTTAGTCCACCATCACCTGGAATTAACCGCGCGCAGCAGGCACCCGAGCGGATTGCTGGCGGGAGCGGCCGCCTGCGACTTCGCACGGGCGGGCTTGACCACGCCGGAGTATTCCTTACACTGGCTGCGAGCACTCTATGCCTACTGGCAGTACTCTGGAGATGAGGCTTTCGTTCAGGCGATGCTGCCCACAGCAAACGGCATCATCGAACGCTATGAGCGGCAGCGCGGCGCCAGCGGTCTGCTCGAAGACTTTCCCGGCTGGGTCTTCCTCGACTGGGCACAAGTCGATCGGGATGTCGTCACCGGCGCGCATGATGCGCTCTATGCGGCCGCCCTCCAAGCCTACGCTGCATTGCCAGGCGCATCTGACGTGCGCGCCCTGATCGATCACACCAGGACCTCGTTCGAGTTGCTCTGGGACGAGGAGAGGCACGCCTACGTGGACGCGATTGGGCCGCGAGGGCGCGGCCGGCGCATCAGCCAGCATACCAATGCCGCCGCGCTTCTGGCCGGCATCGTGCCTGAACCGCGCGTCGACCGCTTGATCGCCCGGATCGTGGACCCTGCCGCCAGTAGCTTTGGCGGACGGCTGGTGGTCACCTTGACCGCCGCCAGTGTCCGTGAGCAAGGCTTGATACCGAGCTTCCAGTATCTGGCGCCTGAAGAGTTCGACGATGAGAGAGACGTGGTCGCGGCTCAACCCTGGTTCTGCCGCTTCCTCCATGAGGCTCTCTTCCAGCACAATCGACGCGATCTAATCCTGGCGAGCCTCCTGCGTTGGGACAGCCAGCCCGAGCACGGGACCTTCCAGGAGTTCTGGAGTGCGATTCCCGGTACGTCCAGCCGCTGCCATGGCTGGTCCGCCAGCCCCGCGTACGATTTGACCTCGTACGTGCTGGGAGTGCGGCCGGCGATAGCGGGCTATCGGCAAGCGGTGCTTGACCCGTACCTGGGCCCGCTCCAGCGTGCTTCGGGCCGCGTGCCCACGCCATTCGGTTGGCTTGGGGTGTCGATCGATGGATCAACGCTGGAGATGGACGTTCCACACGGCATGTCAGTCACGTTAGGAGACATGGAGGTCGGCTCAGGTAGCCATCGCGCTGTGCTTCCGCGCTCAGCGCTGCGGAGCCCTCACCCAGGAAGCGTCAGAACTCAGAATACAAGGCCATAATCGCCCTGCCAGCTCCATGATGCCGTCCGCAGTCATTGGGGCATCGACAACAAGGTGCATTGGGTGCTTGACATCGCGTTCCGCCGAGGATGAGAGCCGCGCCCGGATCGGCCACACAGCACGGTCTCCGGCAGCACTAGGCGTGGGCGGCCGGCCAGCGCACGGGGTGGGGGTCGGCCGCGCGTGGCATGGAGCATGGGGACGATGGCCGCCCAGGCGTACGAGGCGATGTACCGGGCGGCGCACCGCGCCGCGGATGACGCGGGGATAGACCTGCTCTGGACAAACGCGCGCGACGACATCGGCAAGCAAGCCGCCGATATCGATCTCCTCCTCGCCGCGCGGCCCGATGTCCTCCTGATTCACCGCGCCGATACGATGCGGGCCGACTGGGTCGAGGCGCTGTTCGCGCGCGCGCGCGACGCCCACATCCCGGCGCTATGTTTCCAGCGCCCCGCGCGCACGACGCTGTTCGATGCCTACATCGGCGCCGACACCTATAGCGTCGGGCGCCTGCAAGTCGATTTCGTCGCGGCGCAGTTGGGCGGACGCGGCAACCTGGTGGTCATCGAGGGTGACCCCTACAACGATAATGCGCGTAATATCGCACAGGGCGTCCTGGACACGGTCGAGCGCTATCCGAATCTGCGCATCCTGGCGCAGCAGCCGGCGGCGTCCTGGTCAGCGACGGCGGCCCGCGCCATCGCGAGCGCGGCCTTGAACAGACACGGGACGGACATCAACGCTTTCATCGTGGCGAACGATGCGATGGCCGGCGGCGTGGCCGACGCCTTGAACGAGCGCGGCCTGGCCGGTTCGATCGTGCTCGTCGGCGCGGATGGGGATGAGGCCGCGCTGGAGCGCATCGCGCAGGGTGTGCAGCACGGCACGGCATTTCAGAATCCGGTGGATCTCGCGGAGACGGCCGTCTCTTTCGCCGCCGCTGTCGCAACTGGCGATATCGCGTGGGGTGGGTTGCCGTTTCGCGGCATCCTGCACAACCCGCCGGGACCCCATGTGCGTGTGCGTGATGTCCCCTATCTGTTCGTGTCGCACGCCAATGTGTCTATGCTCGCGCGATACTGGTCCGCGCAGCCGCAAGGGCTAG
>JAABUJ010006483.1_pt1 | contig 11307 bp, 11 predicted proteins | sample 5559131 | NCBI WGS metagenome assembly JAABUJ01 (sample SAMN10711875, study PRJNA513366) | rock metagenome | isolation source: Antarctica rocks | place: Antarctica: Victoria Land, Mt New Zealand nord | collected 2016-01-07 | reverse complement strand
CTGCGCGGGGCGCTAAAAATTGCGGGGCGGGGTGGGGGTGTGAGAGGTGGGGGATACGCCGCCATGTCCCGTCGTATGCTCAACGCCGCCCAAGCTGTCGCTGCTGAACAGCCAAAGCAAAACAACAAGCAAAACCAGCGCGGCGACAATCACCGCTGTGCGCACAGCCCGCGCGCGGGCCTGGGCGGGAGAAACCACCAGCACGGGCGCTTCGTCCGAAGAGGGCGAAGACGAGCCGGGAATGCTGGTGCCGACTTTGTTGAACTGCATGCCGCCGCCGAGAAACGAATCTTTGTCCGGCGGCCCGTTGGGGGAAGAACGTTTTGCCATGTTTTTTATCATACCGCAGACGCCGCCCAAAACAATCCCCCATCAGCGTTATGCGCAGCCTCAATCAGCGTGCGCGGCGTGCGCAAAACTAATTCAGGCGGCGTGGGCAAAAGCGATGAATCGTGAAACATTTTCGGGAATAAATTGTCTGTGTGTATAGAACAGCAAAATGTGCCGTATACTGGACTCTCGGCCTGCGCCGGGTGTCCCAAGTCGTCCCTTTTTTGCTGCACGCGTGAAAGGCATTGTGTTTCGCATGAACTGGCAATTTTGGCTTCATAATCGTCCGCTGCCCCCCGCCGACCCGCTGGAAAATTGCGCCCATGTGCGCCCCCTGCTGTCGCTGATGAGCGATGGCATGGCGTCGGCCAAAGAAGCCAAAGAAGCGCAGGCCCACCTGCAAGCCTGCGCCGACTGCCGCCAGGCTCTTTTGTGGATTGAGGCCACCCGCCAGGCGATTGCCCTGCGCCCGGTTGTGCTGCCGCCTGCCGACATGCGTGCCCGCATCGCGCGCGCCATTGCCGCCTCGGCGGAAACTGCCGTGCCTGCGGTTCCGGTCGCCATGCCAGCCGCGCGGCGCACCTTTGCCGTGCGCCCTGCCTATGCCGCCGCCGCCTCGGTTGCCGTCGCAGGCGCATTCCTGGGCCACTTCCTGCTCACGGCGGGCAGCCCCGTCTCCGCGCCGCCAGTTCCTACGGCCTCGTCAGGGCAGCCGCAAACAAACTATTCTGCCGATTCCAAACTCGGTGATCACACCCCCCGAACACGCAAATCGCCCCAAGTTGTCGCGGCTGTGCCGCCGGGCAATGCGGGCCAGGCAAACCCGGCGCATGGATTGCCAATGCCACTTTCGCATTCGGGCGAAGCGCCAAGCGTGCTGAGACCAAATCCGTCGCACTCGCCCGCCGCCCGCCTAGCTGCCGCTTTGCCGTCGCCTTCTGCGCCCCGCGCGGCAGAAGTTAAGACCCGTGCCGCGCAGCTTGACGCCAATGCGCCCCCCGCATTGGCGCTCGCGCCTGCCGCCGGACCGCGCCATTCCGCATTCATTGCCGTGCGCCCTGCCCCTCAGCCGCTCCTGGGCACAAAAGCTCATGCCGGAGGCCTCAAGCCATTGGTGGCCTTTGTGCCGCCCGCTCCCGCCGCGCACAGCCCCGCTTTAGCGATTGAAGGGCCGCACGCCCCTGCGGCTGTCCCCGCCACCCAAATGGCCCGGCTGCCCGAACCGTCGCCTGCTCCCGCCCGCGCCGTGCCGGGCGACGCGCTGGGCAGCATCCGCACGTCTTTAGCGAGCTACCGCAGCGAGGGCTACGCGCGCCGCCTTTCCATGGCGAGCGGGGTGCATATGCGCCAAGGCTACGTGCTGGCCCCTATTGCTTACACCCCGACTAGCCTGAGCGACACAACCGCCGCGCCCCGCCGGGTCGCTGTCGCGCTGCGTTCTATTACGGCGCAGGCTGCGCCGAGGACGGCAGCGGTTACGCAGGCTTCGCCAGGGACGGCAGCGGCTGCGCCGGAGTTGGCGCTGACATCGTCCAATCAGCGCCGCAGCGAGCGCGACAAGCAGTGGTCGGATGCGCCCGCAAACGGCGGCGCTTAGCGGCCTAGACGCCGGGGCAACAGCAAAGCCTCGCACCGAGTGAACAAAAGAGTTTCGGCTACGTCGTTAGGCAGGGCTTGGGCATCCGCCTAAGCCCTGATGCTTTTACTGCAAGGAACTACCATGTCTTATTTATCCCATCCCCAAAGGCGGCGCGGGTTCACATTGATTGAACTGCTCGTCGTCATCGCCATTATCGCCATACTCGCCGCCATCTTGTTCCCTGTCTTCGCCAAGGCCCGCGAGAAAGCGCGCCAGATTTCCTGCCTGAGCAATGTCAAGCAGCTCAGCCTGGGCTATATTCAATATATGAGCGACAGCGACGGCGTCACCCCGCTCGCCTCCGATGGGCCAAGCGGCGACATGGCGAAAGCCTCCGGGCCAGGCTGGATGTACTACAAGACTTTCACCAACGCCACCAACACGTCTGTCTTTGACCCCACCAAAGGCTCGCTTTATAGCTACGTGAAAAGCACCCAAGTTTATGTGTGTCCTGACGATGCACTCGGGGCCAAGAACGGCATCAATGGCGGGAGTGGCGACAGTTATGCCTCCAATGCCTGCATTAATGTCCATGACAGCACCATAGAGCCGCGTCCCGGCAAGAACGAAGCGGTCTTTGATAACCCCTCCGCCGTGATGATGCTGGGCGAGGAGTCTGCTAACCTGTCCAGCACAGACAGCGGCACAACCAATGATGCTTATCTTTACGCGCCAGACAAGAGCACGAATCCCGACACGCATCCCGACCAATCATCCACCCGCCACACCAATGGCTCAAACTTCTCCTATATGGACGGCCATGCCAAGTGGACAATCAACCCGAACGGCAATTACTATGTAATTGCGTCCGGCGTGCCCGGCGCGACCCCGGCAAACTTCGGCACGGCCCCCTACAAGTGCCCCGGCGACTAGCCGCCGCGCTTCACTGCAAGCCAGGCAAAGCGCGCCATTGATTGATATGCCAATCAGCGGCGCGCTTTTGCGTCGGGAACCCTCTGCCGCCCCCGCGATGTTACACCTATTAGCCCGCGATGTTACACCCATGAGAGTGGTGCGCCATGACAATTTACCTGCGCCGCCGGGCTTCCTTCTCGGCGGGCTACAGCCAGCCTCCCCCCGGCGAGCCGGGCGGCGGGCATAACTTCCTCTGCGAACTTGCCGTGGGCGGGCAAATAGACCCCAACACCGGCATGGTGGTGAATATCAAAGACGTGGATGCAGTCCTCAAGACGCGCGCCCTCGCTCCCTTTGACGGCAAAACGCTGGATTGCGACATTCCCTGCTTCCGCGATGCCCCGCCGACATTGGGAAACATTGCCCGCTTTTTGTGGGCCGAATGCGCGCCTGCCCTCGCCGCGCAGAGCCATCTCCACCGTCTCACGCTGTGGGCGACCCCGCTGTGGTGGGTTGCTTTGGCCCGCGTGTCCCCGCCTTCGGCCTCGGCCCAAGACCCTGAAGGAACCCCGATGCTTTTTGTTACCCGCGCGTATGAGTTCGCGGCCTCCCATCGCCTCCATTCGCCGCAGCTTTCGGAGTCCGATAATCTCAAGCTCTTTGGCAAGTGCAACTGGCCCAATGGACACGGCCACAATTACGAGGTAGAAGTGACCTTGGGCGGCGAGCCGCACCCGTACACAGGCCAGATCGTGTTCTTGGAGGCGCTGGACAACCTGGTAGACGAGGAAGTCTTGCAGCCGTTTGACCATCGCCACCTGAATGCTGACGTGCCGGAGTTCGCTCGTCTCGCGCCCACATCGGAGAACTTGACCCGGCTGATCTGGGACAAATTGGCCCGTCGCATCGGGGAGGGCGCACTTGGAACAGCGCGCTTGACCAAAGTGGTCGTCCGCGAGACGGCCCGCAACTTCTTTGAATACTCCCGCGAGTAGCATCGCTGCTGCCGCCGATGCCGAACACAAACACAAGGACATTAGAGTATTGACAGTCGTACCGAAACCCAAACTTGACGGTTTGGAAGTGCGGCCTCCGCGTGAGGCTGTGACCCAAGAGAGCGTGTTTTCCGCTCCCAGCCAGCCGCAGATTGACCAGCCGCAGATTGAAGCGCATTACCGCGACATCCTTTCGTTTGCGGGCGAAGACCCGGCCCGCGAAGGGCTGCTGCGCACCCCGCACCGTGCCACTGAAGCGATGAAGTTTCTGACGCAGGGGTATGGTCAGGACGTGCAGACGCTGCTGAATGGGGCTATCTTCCACGAAGACTATGACGACATGGTCGTGGTGCGCGACATTGAGTTTTACTCGCTGTGCGAGCACCACCTGCTGCCGTTCTTCGGGAAGGCGCATGTGGCTTATATCCCCAGCGGGCGCATTGTGGGCCTGAGCAAAATCCCGCGTTTGGTGGACATGTTTTCGCGCCGCTTGCAGGTGCAGGAGCGCCTGACAATCCAGATTGCCGAGGCCTTGGAGGAAGCTTTGCAGCCGCAGGGCGTGGCGGTCGTGCTGGAAGGCTCGCACATGTGCATGCTGATGCGCGGCGTGCAAAAGCAGGAAGCCGAAATGGTGACGTCGCACGTCAAGGGCGTGTTCCGCACCGACCGGGCGACCCGGCAGGAGTTTATGGCGTTGGTGACCCGTGACGGCAGGGGATAGATAAGCGCCTTTGCGCAGCACGCTTAGTCAAAGCAAGAGCCTGGCACGGACTGCCCGCGCCAGGCTCTTTTTGCGTCAAAGTTATGGGGGCAAGCGCTTAGGGCTGGGGGCGCAATGGGTTGCCCGCCTCGGCGGCGACTAGCTCTGCGTAGCGGGCCTGGATTGCCGGGTCGCCGCTTTCCTGAAGCTTATGCGCCAAAATCACGCTCTTTGCCAGGCGCACAAAGCGCACAACCCGGGCTGTTTGTTCTTCCTGCGCCTCGGTGCCCTGGTGCCCGACCCGCTCCTGAAACTGCGCGTAGGCCGCCTCCAATCGGTCATCGCCCGCTAAGTTTAACTGCTGGGACAGGGCATCCAAAGCCGCGCGCTGGGCGGGCGATGCCCACGCCTGCGTGTCGGCATAGGAGGCCTGCAGCACCGCGCGGTCGGCGGCTCCCGTCACGTAGCGGCGCAAAAACACGTCGCTGGTGCAGACCGGCGTATCAATAGACACGTCGTGGATGAGGGCATAGGCGAACGCTTCATTCATGCCCACCTGCCCATCGTGGTTGAAGTCCGCGCCGCTGACAGGCTTCCCCAGGCGATTAGTCCCGCTCAGCGCAGCGAAAAAGTACGACGTGAAATCGTGATAATCGGCCTCGTTGACTTCCGACGTGCAGCCTGCCGCCTCGCGATTGGGGACACTGGCAAAGAAGCCGCACAAGTTCAGGTTGATCGGCGGGCCGTCCGGGTCGCCGTTTTGGAACAGCAAGCTGCCGAACGCCCCGGAAAAGCACTGCACCATCACAATCGTAACCGGAGTGCGGGCGGGCAGCGTGCGTAGCGCGCCCGCCAGATGCGCCACCGACAAGCCGCCCCCGCCCCACAAGTCATAGTCATTATTGTTATAACTTGTTTCGCCCGGACTGCCGTGCCCGGTGAAATACAGCAGCATCGGCCCGCTGCCCGCCCGCGCGAGGCTTTGGAATGCCCGCCCAAACGGCCCCAGCCGGGACGCGCCATCCACATGGGTTAACACTGTCGCGCGGTAGCGGTCATGCCCCTGCGGGTCGGAATACAGCACAATGCGGCTGCGTGGATTGCCGTCGGCAAACAGCGTGCGCACGCGCGCGTCCGGCGGCAGCAGGCGCCGGACATAGCGCACATTGCTTTCAATAGCGACTTGATTATAACTGCGCTCCGGCCCGCCCCCGACAATCAAGGCGCGCAGGGGCGCAGGCGCGCCCTCGCGTGCCTGCGGCGGCAAAGTACGGGCAAGCGCGAGCGGCAAAACGAGGCAAAGCAGCAGGACGGCGAAACGAGAAAGGCGCGTGTGCATAAAAAGTTTGGTCTAAATGGGCAAGGGGCTTGACGGCGCGGCGTGGCTCTGAAGGGCATGGCTCGTCCTGTTTGTTATACCCGATACCGGCCCAGACTTTTTAGCGGGGCGGGGCAGGCGGTGCAAAGGCATTGCGCGGGCGTCCCCCCGGCAGTGTAAGCCATGAGCAACGACGGAAGAAACTATTCCGTCGTTGCGACGCGCTCCAAACGCGCTGGAAAAGCCGAGAATACACGCAAAAAGGGCGCAGAGAAGGCACGCAGACACCTTGCGATCAGCAGGCTTTCTAGGTATAATGATGCGGCGGCGCATCAACCGGCCACGCGCCGTGCAGTACCCGGTCGTTTTTGACATGCACAAGGACTTGCCGTGAAACACACCTCCTCCGCCGTCATCGGCGCCACCCTCGCACTGAGCTTGCTTGCACATTCCTCTTTCGCGCAGTCGTACACGTTTTAGGACATCGGCGGCCTCGGGGGAGCCACCGTCAATGGGCTGGGCCTGAATGCTTCCGGGCAGGCCACCGGCATTGCGACCAATGCCGCCGGAACCAATCGGGCCTTCTTTTATGACAGCAGCGGCATTCACGATTTGGGGCTTATTCCCGGCGCAAGCACTGGCACGACGCGCATTCAGCCGGTCAGCGGCGCAGTCGGCATTAATGCATCGGGGCAGGTGGCAGGTTTCGGCACGTCCACCAACCGCTCCCTGAATGCGTTTGTTCACACGGGCAGCGGCCCCCTGACTTCCGGCGACGTCATCGGCACGCCGGGCACTTACAGCCAGGCTATCGGCCTCAACAATGCCGGAGTGGTGGTCGGCAGCGCGTCCACGAGTACCGGGCAGCATGCCTTTTTGTATGATGGAACGATGCACGACCTTGGCGCATTGAGGCCCACCGACGCGGCCACCGCCCGCAGCATCAACAGCGCCGGTCAGGTGGTCGGCATGTCAGCCGACACTTCGTCTGCCACCGTCACAGTCCGTGCGTTCCGCACTGGGGCAGGCGGCGCGGCTATCAACCCGGCGACGGATGATTTGGGAACGCTGGGCGGCGCCCAAGCCGAGGCGGTTTCCATCAACGGTGTCGGCACGGTGGTCGGATATTCCAATCCCACCGGCAGCGCAAACTTTCACGGCTTTGCCACGCCGACTGGCCGGGGCATCAACGCCGCCACCGACGATTTGGGGGTGCTGGCGGGCTACGTGGACAGCTACGCAAGCGCCATCAACGCATCAGGATTAATCACCGGATACAACAGCCTTGGCGTGAACGCAAACGGCACCGACATCAGCCCCGTCGCCACGCTGTTCATCGGCGGCAAGTGGCTGAACTTAAACACGCTGCTGCCGGCGGGCTTCGGCTACACGCTCACATCCGCCAATGCTGTCAACGACAGTGGGCAAATACTGGCGGTCGGCCTGGACAGCGCGGGAGCGCAGCACACATTTCTGCTGTCACCGGGGATGGCCGCCGCGCCGGAGCCGTCGCAAACCGCCGCTTTGGGTCTGGGCATTCTGGGCCTAGCGGGGCTGATGCTCACAGCGCGCAGGCGTAAAACGGCGGCCTAAGCCTGCTGCCGATAAGAAGACAAAAACAAGATAAACGCAAAGGCCGCGGCCAGGCACAGGCTGCGGCCTTTGTGCGTCTGGAAGTGTCCACAGATAAAAATCCCGGCGGGTTTTAGGGGTGGGCATGGGCGGCGACAAGAAAAAAGGCGATGTAGTAGTAGGCCATCGGCGCGGCAAACAGCAGGCTGTCAATGCGGTCCAGGATGCCGCCATGGCCGGGCAGCAGGTCGCCGAAGTCGCGCAGGCCCAGATCGCGCTTGAGAGCGGACTCGGAGAGGTCGCCCACCTGCCCGGCCATGCCGCATAGGAGCGACAGCACAAAGGCGTGCAGCGGGGGAATGTGCAAAAACACGCCGAACGCTCCGCCCAAAATCAAGGACGCCAGCAGGCCGCCCACGGAGCCTTCCAGGGTCTTGTTGGGGCTGATCTCGGGCGCGAGGGGCGTGCGCCCAAAGCGTCGTCCGATAAACAAGGCCCCAACGTCTGAAAGCCAGGTGCTGGTGGTGACATAAATCACCAGCCACTCGCCCACGGTTGTGCCGGGAATGGGCGGCTTCAAGACCTGGGTATGGTCGTGCAGCAAGTCCGGCATGCCGCGCAGAAGGGTCAGGTAGGAAAAAAGCCAGCCGACATAAACCGCGCCGAGCAGGGTCGTGCTGACATTGGTGATGGGCTTGGGGCGGCGTTTGACCAGCTCGGCAATCAGGCCGCTGATGACTAGAAAGACGAGCAGGCCGGGCAGGAACGGCTTGAACCGCGCGCCGCTGTGTGTCCAGGCGGCTAGCTGAAACGCGATGCAGCCGACATAGCCCAAAATGTCGGTCGGCTCGCCGTCATGCTGACGCCGCACGGCGCGGTACAGCTCGCTCGCCCCGAGCACAGAAAACAAAGCGACGCCGAACGCAAACGGCAGGCCGTTGTCCGAGTTGATAAAAACGATGGCGATGTAAAGCGCCGCCCCAATCAAGCCGCTGCCGACGCGCAGCACCATGGGGTGGGCGTTACGATACCAGGCGGGCGGTGTAATTTTGATGGGCGTAGGTGTAATCATCAGCCGTATCCATGTCGCAGGCGAGGGCAGGGGCGGTGTCAAGCAAAATCTGTGCGCGGCAACGAAGCAGCGTCTCGGCCCGCTGGGTGATGGCCTTCAAGGTCAGGCGGTGGGTCAAAAACTGCGCAACCAGGCGCGGGCCAAGCAATTGCGCCATGCTCCACTGATTCTTGCGCGCCTCAAACGCGCGGGCGAAGAGGGCATGGTTGTCCAGCAGCGAAGACGGACGCACGGCAAACAGGCCGCCTATCGTCACCGGCCCGACATCTCGCAAACCGACAAACGTGGACGGGGGCGCACCCGGAAACGCTTGGTTGTAAATGTCTGCCCGGACAAGGCCCAGTGTCACGTCTGCCGAAGGGTCACAGTGGGCGCAAAAGTCCGCGATGTCGGCAGGCCCAATCAGCGGCAGGTCGGACGTGCAGACTAGGGCAGGCGCGTCCTCGTAGCTGAATGTGTACAAGCCCCGAAAGACGTTCTCCCACCCCTGTGGAAAAGCGGGCAGCCAGAGGTCAACCCCGCCGATGCCATCAGCGATGTGTCGTGGGGCCACGCAGACGATGCGCCGGACGCAGCCGCTTGCGCGCAGGGCATCCACGACAATCTGCAAAACAGGCGTCCGGGCCGGGCCAAACGGCGCTAAGGCGCGGCAGGGCGACCCAATCAATTGGGCATACTCGCTGTCCATCGTGCCGCCTGCCGGGATTACCACATCGTAGGGGGTCATAGAAGTTCACTAGGCGACTTTCAGTGCAAGTCCAGCAGGAGCAGAGGCCCTCCGCCCCAATCGCGCACTGCACTGGCACTCCTAGTATGCTTGCGCATTACTACGTATCGCAGAGCCTCCGCCTTCCAGGTACGCCAGTGCGTTAGCGGAGTAAAGACCTGGAAGGCTGGAGAGCCGAATATGGAGACTAGTCCACGCTGACAAGCCTCTCACGCGGCGGCAACTTTGACAGCAAGGGCGTGGCGGGCCAAAGTCACAGTCGCCGGGGTGGTGCCGATCACCTCGCCGTCAATCAGCAGGGGCTGGGGTGGGTCGGCGTCCAGGCTCACCCGCGATGCCCGCAGCATGCGCACGGCAGGATGGCCGACGTGCCTGCCCGCGAACACTTGCGTCAGTTGATACAGCAGCGTTGTTTTAGGCACCGCGCCGACCAGGCAGATGTCTAGCAGGCCATCGTCTGCGCGCGCGCCCGGCGCAATCTTCATGCCGCCCCCAGTTGTCTCGGTATTGCACAAGGAGACAAACATAGCCGAAGCAGTGGCGGGAGCGCCGTCGTCCAAAGTGAGTGTGAGCTGAAATGGCTGAAAGGTGCGCAGTGTGAGGATCGCGCCCAGCACATACGCCGCCGCGCCGGAAAGAAAGCGAATGCCAGCGTTGACGGTGCGGGCGGTCTGAGCGACATAGCCGGTGCCGCAGATAACCAAAAAATGGCGCGGCATATCCATGCCGCGCCCTGCCACTGTGCCAATATCCACGCGGCGCGTGCCGCCCTGCGCGATAGCCCGGCAGGCCGTGTCCAGGTCGCCGTGCAGGCCCAGCGCACGCGCAAAATCGTTGCCTGTGCCGAAGGGGATCAAACCAAGAGTGGCGGGCGTGCCAAGAATGCCATTCACGACTTCATGCAGGGTGCCGTCGCCGCCGACCGCGACGACAAGAGAAGCGCCCGCCAAAGCCGCCTCGCGGGCTAGGGTGCAGGCATGGCCGCGTGCAGTGGTATGCCGCCAGACAATATCAGTCAAGCCATACTGGCGCAGGCGGGTTTCAATCTCGCGCACCTGCTTCCCGGCGTGCCCGCGCCCGGCTGTCGGGTTGACAATCAGGACGGCGCGGGGGGCAGCAAGCTGAGGTGAGGTGGTCATCTGTGGTTGTGAAGAAAGAGTTTGGGCAATGCCGGCAAGAGCCTCTGCGCGATTATAACACACGCAGGGCAGTGACGCAAGAGGGCAAAGCTAGCCTTTCAGTGAAAGGCTAGGCAAGATGCTCGCCGATGCCCAGCGCTTTCAGGTCATCGCGCGACTGGGGAGAGGCGACCAGAGGATGCATCTGGTGAACGACATCGCCTTCGGTCAGGCCCTGGCGCTCCATAGCGGCACGGACAAACGCCACGCGGTCCGGGGCCATCAGCAGGTCTAGCGTAGAGATGTTCAGGATGTCGGCGAGTGCGCCCAAGGCGGGCACAGTTTGGGCAATGTCGCTTTCTGCCCGTGCGCGCAGCAGTGTTTGGGCGTATTCCAGCTCGCGCATGGCCTGTTCCAGCGGCGCGCTCATCACGCGGTACTCGTTGACCTTTTCTGCCAATCCGGCGCTCAGTTCGTTGCCTGCCATGCGGTCGTCCTTCCTAAAGCCTTGGTGCCGTCAGTATAGCATATCCGATTAGAATTGGGCAAAACAGCGCGAAATGGGCGATGGTTAGGGAGCATTGCGGGTATAATCAGGCTGTTCCTGCCGATGCCTGTGTTTTGCGCTTAGGAAGTTCCCCTCCCATGTCCCTTCTTTCTTTGATGCCGTCGCGTCCTACCGACCCGCAGCCCGCGCGAGGCACGCTCGCCCGCGTGTGGGCGTGGGCCGATAAGCCTGACTCCGCCGCCATGCACGGGCTGATTAGCGGCGCGGTGTGGTTTGTGGTCGGCACCGTTCTGGGCCTGATTGCCTCGCACGAGATGACCATGCCGGACTTGTTCGCGGGCATCCCGTGGCTGACATGGAGCCGTGTGCGGCCTGCCCATGTCAACACCGTACTGTATGGCTTCCTCGCCACTTCCTACTGGGGCGCGTGGTACTTTATCCTGCCGCGCATCTTCAAAACTCCACTCCAAACC
>JAABUJ010006482.1_pt1 | contig 11307 bp, 7 predicted proteins | sample 5559131 | NCBI WGS metagenome assembly JAABUJ01 (sample SAMN10711875, study PRJNA513366) | rock metagenome | isolation source: Antarctica rocks | place: Antarctica: Victoria Land, Mt New Zealand nord | collected 2016-01-07 | reverse complement strand
TCTCCCAGCCCACGCCCAGCCCGCGATAATCGGGCAACACCGCAACCCAGGCGATCTGCCCATCGCCGTGCGCGACGTGCAAGCGCCCCACCCCAACCGGGTGCTCGTCCCAGAGCGCCAGTGCCTGTACCGCGCCAGGGCCGCGATCGTAGGGGTCGCGATCGACCACATCGGTCAGGTGTTGCTCATCGGTGAAGACGAGCCGACGGATCGCCATCACCTCGTGGAGGTCGCCCGCACTACGCGCCTCGCGCAGCGTCAGGCGGCCCTCGCCACGCCCACCTTCATGCACTGCCATCTTCCCTTCCCCACCCCAACTCGCTCGCGGCGCGGTCGGCAAGCCCGGCGGATGATACCACGGAAAAGAGTCATGGGTCGTGGGTCATGAGTGGCGGCGCGGTGCCGATGGCAGGCAACACTTTTCGGCGGACCCTCTACGCACTACGGACTACGGACTTCCCTACTGCCACCTGCCGTCTCTCTCAGGACTCACGACTCAGCTGACCGTCACCTGCGAGCCCGCCGGGCCTTTCTCGACCATGATCTGCGTCGGGAAGAGGTCTTTCAGTTCATTGACGTGAGTGATCACCAGGACCATCTGGAAATCGTCCTCGATCGCGTGGATCGCTTCGACCAGACTATCGCGCCCGCGCGCATCCTGCGTGCCAAACCCCTCATCGATCACCAGCAGCTGCAACTTCGCACCGGCGCGGCGCGCGAGCAGCTTGGCGAGCGCCACGCGGATCGCGAAGTTGATGCGGAACGCCTCGCCGCCAGAATACATCGCATAATCGCGCTGCCCGGCCTCGTCGCCGATCACGATCTCCAACGCCTCGACCGTGTCCCCCTTGCGCGTCTCGCGCTGGGTGCGGAACTCGACGCGCATACTATTGCCGGGCATGTTGGCGAGGATAGTGTTCGCCTCGTCCTGCAACTCCGGCACCGCCCCTTCGATGATCATCGCCTGAATCCCACCCTTGCCGAAGGCACGGGCCAACTCGCGATAGATCCCCTCCGCCTCGGCCAGCGCGCGGCGCGACTCGCGCGAGCGCTCCGCCTCTTCCTCGAGGTCGGCGAGGCGGCTGAGCGTCGCCTCCAGGCTGCCCTGCCGTCGCGCCACTTCCTCGTACTGGCGTCGTGCCCGATCGAGCCCCACCGACAGCTCCTCGGTGCGCCGGATCAGCGCCGGGAGATCGGCGCGCTCGGCGAGGAGTTCGGCGATCCGCGCGGCCTCCTCGTCGCGCGCCCCTTCGCGCAGGCGCAACGTCCCGCGATCCTCGACCAGGCGTTCGCGTTCGGGGCCAAGGGCCTGCTCGGCGCGTTCCAGCGCGCGCGCCTGCTCATCGTAGGGGGTGAGCTCGGCGACGCGCGCCTGGAGGCGACGGTGCACCTCGCCATCGTAGGCGAGCGCCGTGATGGCGGCGGCGAGTTCGGCCACCTGGGCGCGCGCCTCCCCGGCGAAGTCGGCGCTGGCGAGTTGCGCCGCGAGCGCATCGCGGTCGCGCGTCACATCGAGCAACCTGACCCCGGCATCGCGCGCGGTCGTGACCTGACGGCGCAGATCGCCCTCCTCACGGGCGAGCGAACGCCCGGTTTTTGTGAGCCGGTCGACCTCGGCCAATTGCGCCGTATACTGGGCGATCTCCCCTTCCAGCGCCGCGACCCGTTGCCGATTGGCGGTATATTCGGCCTTGCGTTGCAATCCTTCGGCCTGATAGTCGTTGTGGATCTGCTGGCGATCGTAGTCGCTCACCGGACGGCGACAGATCGTGCAGATCGCCCCTTGCTCGGTCATCGCCGTTTGCAAGCCTTTCAGGCGCTGCATCTCGGCCATCAGCCGCTCGTTCTCGGATTTTCGTCCGCCCATCTCTTCCTTCGCGGAGGAGATACTCTCGGAGAGGACCGGGCGGCGCTCGTCGGCGGTGCCGACCTCTTGCAGTTTCGCCTCGATCTGTGAGAACCGTGGCTCGATCTCCGGCAGGCGTTCCTGCTGCTTCCGCAACTCGGCGAGCTGGTGATCGAGCGCATGTTGCTCTTGCAGGAGCAGATTCTGCGCCCGTTCCACCTGTCGCTCGGCCTCGCGGTGCCGCCCTTGCAGGCCGTTGAGCTGCGCGAGGGCGGCACCGGCGACGCGCTCCTCGGCGATCGTCCGCCGAAGTTCCTCATATCCGGCGCGGATGGTGGCGGCGCGGGCGATCGTCCCTTCCAGTTCGGCGATCCGCCGCTCGGCGAGCGCGATCCGCCCGCTGAGCCGCTCGGCCTCGCGCGCGTGCTCAGCAAGCCGCCGCTGCGCCTCGCGCGCCGCCTCCTCGCGGCGCGAGGCTTCCTCGCGTTGCGCGAGGACCGCGCGCAACGCCTCGTCCATCTCGGTGATCGTCGCTTGCGTGGCGATCACCGTGGTGGCGACCGCGATCAGTTCGGCCTCGGCGGCGGGCCGACCGAGGAGTTCGGCGTCGATCCGCGCCAGCGTGGCGTCGATCTCCTTCCGCCCCTGTTCCGCCTCGCGGCGCGCGACGCGGGCACGCTCCTCCAAGGCATCGTAGCGCCCCAGCCCGAGGATGTCGGCCAACACCTGTTTCCGCTCGGTCGCGCCCTTCGTGGTGAACTCGTCCGCCCGCCCTTGCAGGATGAAGGCGGAGTTGATGAAGGTGTCGTACTCCATGCCGAGCGTGGCGGTGAGGAGCTTCTGCGTCTGCGAGACGGTATCGCCGGTGATCGCGCGCCAGGGGCCGGAACCATCCGGCGTCTGCGCCCGGACCTGGACCTCCAACTGCGGCACATCGGGGCTGTTCCCGCGCCGCCGGCGGCGGCGCAGCACCCGGTACTCCTGCTCGCCGAGGAGGAATTGGAAATCGACGCCCATCTCGGTCGTGCCGAGGGACATCAGATCGCGCTCGGAGCCGCCACGCGCCTTGCCCCAGAGGGACCAGGTGATCGCATCGAGCAGACTCGACTTGCCCGCCCCGTTGTCCCCCGCGATGCAGGCGATGCGAACGGTATGCAGGTCGAGCGTGACTTCGCCTTTGTAGGGCAGGAAGTTGCGTAGGATAAGTTTGGTGGGGATCATGCTGCTCCTCGCGGCGGGGTAGGCGGGGGCGTACCGTAGGCACGGCCAGGCCATCGCGCTATCGTTCGTGCTCACTCCACTCCTATTTTACCGCACACACGACATACCCTCACCATTCCCGGGTGTTGAGGGAATCCCGGGGCAGCTCCCGGGTGTTGAGGGAATCCCGGGGCCGAGTTGTGCGTTATTGTAAGAGGCACACCTTGCTTCAGCGCGCAAGACCGGTTATGCTAGATTGCTTGCCCTTCTCTTGCCGTTATTGTGTCCTATCGCGGGTGAGCGGCGTATATTAATGGTAAGGGATGGTTTCGTTCTTGCAGAGTAGGGGCACTGGTGCCCCGGAGTGCCCAGAACGGACCACGGTGTGCCGCGAGTCTACGTTGACGTGCGACGCGCTGTATCGGAGGTACAATTTTTATGGTCGATGAACGCTTGCGAGATGTTCGCCAAATTATCCCCGACGAAATGGAAGAACTGGCCGAAGGCAATTATCGCCGTCGCCGGGTAGCCGCCGATGTCTTGCCGCTGCCCGAAGATGAAGGGCCGAGCTTCAATCAGGTACTCGAAGCCGAGGAAGAGGCCGCAGAAGCGCGCGGGCTGGCCCAAGACCTGGAATCGTTGCAGAAGATCGACCCGAGCTTCGTCACCGATCCGGTGAAGTTGTATCTGCGCGAGATCGCCCACGCCCCCCTGCTCAACCATAAGCAGGAGATCGAGCTGGCGCAGCGGGTCGAGGCGAGCGATGTTGAGGCGGTGCAGACCTTCGTACGCTCGAATCTACGCCTAGTGGTCAGTATCGCCAAGAAGTACGTCGGGCGCGGCCTCTCCCTGCTGGACCTGATCCAGGAAGGGAACCTGGGGCTGATCCGCGCCGTGCAGAAGTACGACTGGCGCACCGGCTTCCGCTTCTCCACCTATGCGACGTGGTGGATCCGGCAGGCGATCACCCGCGCCATCGCGGATCAGAGCCGTACGATCCGCCTGCCGGTCCACATGGGTGACGCGGTTTCCCGCTTCCGGGGGACGGTGCAGGAACTCAACCAGACCCTCGGACGACGCCCGAAGGTGGAAGAGATCGCCACGCACATGGGCGTGCCACCGGAGAAGGTGGAGCAGATCATGAGCGCCGCCCAGCGCACCCTCTCGCTGGAGACGCCGGTCGGGGAGGAAGACGAGGCCCGCCTCGGCGACCTGATCGCCGACGAGGGCGCGACGAGCCCGGAGCAGGCGGCCTCCGAAGGGCTGCTGCGCGAGGACGTGGAGCAAGTCCTGAAGCTGCTGAGCGACCGCGAACGCAAGGTACTTCGCCTCCGCTTCGGCCTGGAAAACGGGCACCAGCACACGCTGGCCGAGGTCGGCGAGGAGATGGGGATCAGCCGCGAGCGTGTGCGCCAGATCGAGGGCCAGGCCCTCCACAAGCTGCGCGGCGCGGATATCCGCAATCGCCTGTTGGCGTACCACTCCGAGGGATAAGGGCCGCTACAGGGCAACTGATAGAACGAGGGGGCCGGGCCAGCAGTGTCCCGGCCCCCCGTACCAGACAGAAAGAAGCAGGGTGGGCGGGAAGGGTAGTTCTTCCCGCCCACTTTTCGCTACCAGTACGTCAGCCCGCCTCGACGATGAGTTGTACCCCGCCGAGGCGCACCCGGTCGCCCGCCTGTAAGGCGCGCTCGGCGATCCGCTCCTCATTGATCCAGGTGCCGTTCGTGCTCCCCGCATCGATCAGGATCGGCGGGCCACCGTTGCGCGCGATCCGCGCGTGCAGGCCGGAGACTTCGGGATCGGGCAGGACGATCTCGGCCCGACCCGGCGTGCGCCCGAGGGTCAGACCATCGCGCAGCGGGATCGCGGTCCCGGCGGCGACGCCATTGGTCACCACCAGCCGATAGAGGCGCGGGTCGTTCGCGACGAACGGATTAACCGGGGAAGCCCGATAGGTGGGCGGCGCGGCATACGCGGGCGGCGGCGTGTAAGCCGGGGGCGGGGGCGGCGCAAAGCCATCCGGCATGGCGACTTGCAGCGCCGGGCCACCGGCGCTGCGGAGACGCAGACCGGCGATCCGCTCGCGCAACGCCTCCGCGCTATGCAGGTGCGGCACCTTCGGGCGGTCGCCGTAGGTGCGGAGGCGCTTCTGCAAGGCGAGCATCAGTTGGAACTGGAAGAGCCGATCGAGCATGGCGCGCGCCGGTTTGCCGCCCTGTCGCCCGGCGGCACCCAATGCCTGACGCCGCGCGCCGGGACTCGGCAGGGTGTTGTACTCGTCGGCGGTCACCGTCCCGGTCGCCACCTCATCCAGCAGTTCGGCGCGGGCGAGATTGGCCTCGCTGTGCCAGCCGCGCACCACCAGGAAGGCGATGATCGCCAGCGCGGTCCAGGTCAGCCCGTAGAGCGGCACGATCGTCAGCAGCAGGCCGAGCAGTCCGCCCGGCACGAGATCGCCGAGGACGGTGGCGAGGAGATCGAAGGTGTTGTGCAGCCCGGCGGCGGCGATGTACCCCGCCGCCGGGATCAGCCAGCGTCGCTTCCCCGATGGCCCCAGCCGGGCATAGCCGAAGGCGAGGCCGATAATCGCGGTGAAGACCGAGTGGTTCATCCAGCCCAGGCCGAGCCGCAGGAAGAGGGTGATTGCGAGGCCGATCGCGCCGCCTTCCAGCGACTGGAGGAAGTAGGTGATGTCCTCGGTCATCGCGAAGCCGAGGCCGACGAGCGCCCCGAGCACGATCCCATCGACCGGCGTGTAGAGTTCGTCCCGGAACTGGCGAAAGAGGAAGAAGACAATCAGCCCCTTGATCCCCTCCTCCACGATGCCGGGGATCGTGCCGTAGCCGATGATATTGAGCAGATCGCTCATCGAGAGCTCGATCGGCAGGAAGAGGGTCGTATTGATCACCAATGCGGGCGGGATCGCGACGATCGCCCCGGCCAGGAACGCGCCGATCAGCACGTAGCGATGGGTGCGCTGGAAACGCTGCAAACGCGGGATGGCGCAGGCGATGGCGATGTTCGGGAGCACCGCCGCCGCCACGATCAGCGGCGAGGCGAGGAGGCCGGTGAGCCCGCCGGAAAGCGCCGTGAGGAGCACGCTCAGGAGGGTGCAGCCGAGGCAGAAGGTCCAGAAGGCCGAGGTCAGGACGAGCAGGTATTTCCGATTGTTCGGCTTCACATCGGGGGCGAAGAGAAACTGCGTGGTATCCCCGCCTGACATCCCTCGTCCTTCTGCTACGGGTGCCACTCGATCGAACGATGCTGCGCGCGATCGAAATACCGCGTCCGCGTGCCTGGGCCAGCGCGCGTACATCAGCGAGCGAGCCGCGAGCGAAGCCCTCGCGGCTCGCCAGCGCACTGCCGCGCAATATCGGGGCGTGGCGGCGCATGCGGGCTGTGTGCGCTATCGTTGGCTGCGGCGAGTTGAGCCAAAGGGCCGCAGCATCAGTATAAACGAGCATCAGGGCGGGAACATCCCGTCGGGATGGCGCTAAAAAGGTCGCCGACCAGGTAATCGCAACCCGGTCGGCGACCCTTTGCCTGGTAGGATTAGTCAGCCGCCTGGCTCATCTGGCCGCGCGCCGTTTCCACCGCGTGCCAGATCCGCTCCGGCTTCATCGGCATGTCCATGTGGACGATGCCGAACGGGCTGAGCGCGTCCACCACCGCGTTCACCATCGCGGGGGTCGAGCCGATCGTCGCCAGCTCCCCGATCCCCTTCGCCCCCAACGGATTCAGCGGCGACAGGGTCTCGGTGCGGTCGTTCTCGAACTCCGGCAGGAACTCCGACTTCGGGATGGCGTAGTCCATCAGCGAGCCGGTGATCAACTGGCCGTCCTCGTCGTAGACGATCTCCTCGTACAACGCCTGGGCGATCCCCTGCGTCAGGCCACCGTGAACCTGCCCATCGACCAGGAAGGGATTGACCTGCCGCCCGCAGTCGTCCACGGCCACGTAGCGGAGGATCTTGACCTCGCCGGTATCGGGCATGACCTCCACCACGACCACGTCCGCGCCGAACGGGAAGGTGGTGCCGGGTGGGGCGAAGAAGTCCGTCACCTCCAGGCCGGTGCCGATCTCCGGCGGCACGCTGCCGCTGTAGGCGATCTTGGCGATCTCCTTCAGCGTCAACGCCCCCTCCGGGGCACCCTTCACACCGAACTTGCCGTTATCGAACGTCACATCCGCCTCGGACGCCTCCAGCTTGTGCGCGGCGATCTTCAGCGCCTTCTCGCGGATCTTGCCGAGCCCGCCCATCAGCGCCGAGCCGCCGACCACCAGGCTGCGCGAGCCCAGCGTGCCGATCCCCGGTGGTGTGCGGGCGGTGTCGCCGTGGACCACGACCACGTCATCCATCGAGACGCCCAGTTGATCGGCGACGATCTGCGCGAACGCGGTCTCGGTCCCTTGCCCGTGCGGCGAGACACCGGTCGCCACGGTCACCTGCCCGGACGGCTCGACGCGCACCGAGGCGCTATCGAACGGCCCGAAGCCGCAGATCTCGGTGAAGGTTACCACCCCGATCCCGAGGTAGCGCCCTTCCTTCCGCAAGCGTGCCTGCTCGGCGCGCAGCTCCGTGTAGCCGGACAGTTCCAGCGCCTTCGCCAGCGGCTTCTCGTAGTCGCCGCTGTCGTAGACCGCGCCGGTCGCGGTGTGATACGGGAAGGCATCCTTGGGGATGAAGTTTTTGCGGCGCAGCTCGACCGGGTCCATGCCGAGCTTATCGGCGAGGACATCGGTGATCCGCTCCACATAATAGGCGGCCTCCGGGCGCCCCGCGCCGCGATAGGCACCGGTCGCCATCGTATTAGTGTAGATCCCCTTGATCTCCAGATCGACCGATTTGACATCGTAGATGCCGTTCATCAGCAGGCCGGTGAGGAGCGGGATCCCCGCCGCGCGCGGGTAGGCCCCCAGGTCGGCCAGCAGGCGCAGCTTGATGCCGGTGATCGTGCCGTCGTTCTTCGCGGCCAGCGACACCTCGGCGATGTGCGCGCGCCCGTGGTGGGTCGCCGCCATGTGCTCGCTGCGCGTCTCGATCCACTTGATCGGGCGATTGAGCCGCCGCGCCAGCGCCGCGCAGATGATGTCTTCCTGATAGCAGGAGATCTTAACGCCGAAGCCGCCGCCGACCTCCGGCGCGATCACGCGGATGTCCAGCTCGGTCAGACCGAGGGTGGTGGCGATCTCCTGGCGAACGGTGTGCGGATTCTGCGTCGAGGTGGTGACCGCCAGGCCACCGCTCAGCGCGTCGGGCTGCGCCATCACGCCGCGCGTCTCCATCGAGACGCCGGAGACGCGCTGATTGTTCATCCGCTGCGTCACCACCACGTCGGCCTCGGCGAATGCCTTGTCCGGCTCGCCGTTCTTGGTCACCGCCGTGTAGGCGACGTTGTTGGGCACATTCGCGTAGAGTTGCGGCGCACCGTCGGCGATCGCGGCCTCGATGTCGGTGACCACGCCGAGCGGTTCGTAATCGACCGAGATCAGGGCGAGCGCGTCGGCGGCGATGTAGCGGTTCTCCGCGACCACCACCGCGATCGCCTGCCCGACGTGGCGCACCACGTCGGTCGGGAGGACCGCCGTGTCGATCGGCGCGGAGCCCTGCGCTCCGCCGCCTTCGCCGCCGCCGAAGGGCATCGGCTTCAGATCGGCGAAGTCGTGGCCGGTGTAGACGGCGATCACGCCAGGTAGAGCCTGCGCGGCGCTCGTATCGATGCCGCTGATCTTGGCGTGACCGTAGATGCTGCGGAGGATGCCGACATGGCCGATACCGGAGGGGCGCATATCGTCCACATAGGTCGAGCTGCCGGTGATCAGGCGGGGGTCTTCCTTACGCTTGACGCGCGCGCCCATTTGCCGCATGTACACCACGGTGTCACACTCCTACCCTATCAGGATGCGCGCACCCGGCCACCCGGCGAGGGGCGCGGTCCGTCTCGTATTTGTTATGGTAGGCGAACACTAAAGGCAATGCAAGATTACTTATCTTATGAGTAGCAATGCCACGCGCACATCACGTTTCAGTTGTTCCACGACGCAAGGGCGGCGGCTGGTCAGTGCCTGTTGGGCGTGGCCCAGCCCGCGCTGAGCGCGTCGAGGATGACCTGAAAACTCTCGGCACCACCAAGTCCCGGTATGACCAGCGGCTGAATCTTGGCGTTGATCTCCTGCACGATCCGTTGCGAGCCGAAGTCGAAGCTCGACCCTTCGCTATCCCAGAGGCTGAGCCCCATGAACTTCCCGGCGGCGGCATCGCCGAGCGCGAGATAGCCGCAGAAGCCGGGGTGTTGGCGCATCAGCGGCAGCAGTTGCTCCTCGATCAGGCGGCGCTGCTCATCGACGCTCCGGCCCGGTCGCGCCTGGGTGGTGATGATACGCGCGTACACAGGTGACACTCCTCTCGCGAATCGCTGTGTTTGTCAGACCAGGCGGCCAACCTTTGGCGGCGCTTGTCCGCACAGTATAGGGGGCAAGATGAACCAAGAGATCGCCCCGCGAGGAAAGATAGTCCCTATTACCTAGAATCGCTCGGCCCGCAGACCGATCTGTCGAATGACACCTTCCCATCCTGTCATGGCGATAGTATGATGCGCCTGTTGCGCGCACGATATCGGCACGGGCCGAGGGAGAGCGGCGTGCCCCGCGTGGCGAACGACGGCGGGGCGACAGAGAGAGAGGGAAACGAGCGCGATGCGGCTCTATAACACGATGTCCGGGCAAATCGAGGACTTCACCGCGCGCGGCACCGCGGTGCCGGTGACGATCTACGCCTGCGGGATCACCCCGTACGACGTGAGCCACCTGGGCCACGCGCTCGTCGGCCTGACCTACGACGTGCTCGGGCGCTATCTGCGCCACCAGGGGTATCAGACGCGCTACGTCCAGAATGTCACCGATATCGACGACGATATCCTCAAGCGCGCCGCGCGCGACGGCATCGCCTGGGACGAACTGGGGCGCACGCAGACCGCGCGCTACCTGGAGACGATGGATCGGCTCAATATCCTCCGCCCCGATGTCTACGCCAGGGCGACCGAAGAGACGCCGAAGATGGTCGAGATCATCGGCGGGCTGCTGGAGCGCGGGCTTGCCTACAACAAAGAGGGCAACATCTTCTTCCGCGTCGGCGGCGATCCCGAGTACGGCAAGCTGAGCAAGTACGATCGCGCGGAGATGCTGGCGATCGCTGCCGAGCGCGGCGGCAAGCCGAACGACCCGCTGAAGGACGATCCGCTCGACTTCCTCCTCTGGCAGGCCGGCGCGCCCGGCGAGCCGACCTGGCCGAGCCCGTGGGGAGCGGGCCGACCCGGCTGGCACATCGAGTGCAGCGCGATGGGGATGAAGTACCTGGGGGAGACGATCGATATCCACGGCGGTGGGAGCGACCTAATCTTCCCGCACCACGAGAGCGAGATCGCGCAGTCGGAGGGGTACACCCGGCACCCCTTCGTCCGCTATTGGATGCATGTGGGGATGCTGCGCTACGAGGGCGAGAAGATGAGCAAGTCGCTCGGCAATCTCGTCATGGCCCCGAAGCTGCTCGAAGACCACAGCCCCAACGCCATCCGCCTCTGCCTCCTCGCGCACCGCTACCGCGACGCCTGGGATTACGAGAACAGCGCGATCGAGGAGGCGCAGGCGCTCGCCGATCTGCTGCACGAGGCGGCGACCGGCGATCCGGGCGACGGCCCCGGCACGGTCGACGCGGCGGGCGCGCGCGAGCGCTTCCTGGCCGCGATGGACGACGATCTCGACACGCCGAGCGCGCTGCTCGTCCTGCGCGAGTTGGCCGGGCAGATCGCGCAGGCCCGCGCCAACGGCGAAGGCTTCGGCGAGGCCCAGGCGACCCTGCGTGAGCTTGGCGATATCTTGGGGCTGACGCGGTAGGAAGTCCGTAGTTCGTAGTCCGTAGAGAGAAAAGGGGCGTCCCCGATGCTGTAGTAGCATTGGGGATCCCTCATATATAGTACAGGTAGAGACTAAACCGGAGCGCCGATGGGCACCACCTACCGCACCGTCACCGCCCAGTCCGCGCAGGCGGATTTCGTGGCCGCAGGCCATTCAGCCGGGGCTTTAGCCCACCGGCAGCCCACGCCCGCCGTGTCCCTCCTACACGCGCTGCGGTTTAATTCTACAGTTGCACTTGGCTAGTAGGTCTGGCATGCTGCCTGTCACGGCGAGGAGGGCAGCATGGTCGCGTTGGTGGATGAGCGCCTGGTGCGGGGGTGGGGCAGGGATCTCGATGCGCTGCA
>JAABUJ010006479.1_pt1 | contig 11311 bp, 10 predicted proteins | sample 5559131 | NCBI WGS metagenome assembly JAABUJ01 (sample SAMN10711875, study PRJNA513366) | rock metagenome | isolation source: Antarctica rocks | place: Antarctica: Victoria Land, Mt New Zealand nord | collected 2016-01-07 | reverse complement strand
GCTACCGAGTCTTGACCGTAGACCTTGACCCACAAGGGAACCTCGGTCGCGACCTCGGCTACCTCCAAGGGCAGGGCAACGACGCGGCAGCCGCTCCGCTGATGGCGGCGCTCTCCGGTCACGTCGCCCTCGACCCGATTAAGGACACCCGAGAACGGCTGGACAGTGTCGCAGGTGGCGAGGAGCTCGAGGACTGGGCCCCGCTCGCCAGCTCGTGGCGCTCCCGAGGCCGCCACCCCGAGACGGCTCTAGAGGAAGCCCTGAGCGGCGTAGCCGCTCGATACAACCTCATCCTGATCGACTGCCCACCCGGTAACCGCGAGTTGCAGCTGCTAGCGATGTACTCAGCCCAATTTGCTGTGATTCCCACCAAGCCCGACGAGGCCAGCCTCGATGGCATGGTCCGGGTTGCCCGCCTCTTCGACACCGTCCGTGGACACAACCCCAACCTCGAGCTGTTAGGGGTGATCCTGTTCGGCATCGAGTCACGAGCTCATCGAGTACGCGCGGAAGCCCGGGATCAGGTTCAGCGGGAACTAGGCGACGCACAACTGGTCTTCACAGCGGAGATCCGGCATCTGATGGCCCCATCTCGCGACGCCCGGGCCCGAGGCCAACTCGTCCACGAGTACGAGGAGACCGTCCTAGCTGCCCCTAAGTTCTACGAACCCGGCGGCCGTACGGAACGACTGGCGGCATCCGCTCCCGGCCTAGCGGGGGACTATCAAGCTGTCACCAGCGAGTTGCTGCACAGGATGCAGACGGCGTCACGAGTGGCGGTGCCGGCATGAACGATCGCGCCGGTGCGTTGCGCGGACTTCGGGCTAGCCGAACTGCCGGCTTGCCTCCTCCGCCACCCCTAGAGGTCGCACGCGAGCCCTTGACGACATCCGGCAACACCGGCCAGCCCGCAGAGTCCGCAACACCCGAGCCTGAGAAACCGGCTGAGTCGCGGTCACCGAATGGCGTCGGGAAGCATTTGCCGACGTTGGCGAGTCCGGACGATGACCTGACCGGGGGAGGAGCCTTCACGTGGGCCGCCCTGCTTCAAGATCCGACAGCAACCTGTCGCGCGGTCGGGGCCCACCGGGAAGCCATGCCGGCTCGGCCGCTCAACGTCGACCTCACACCAGAGACGGCGACTGCATTCGACGATCGCTGTCGTGCGCTTCGCCTGAAGAAGAAGGACGTCGTTGAGCTTCTGCTCCGCGGCTGGCTTACTGCCCCGTCACCGCCCGACCTACCTAGGTAGGTCGGGCGGTGCCCGCCGGTACTGCACAGTTTGGTGGCTGGTGGGGAGCGCAAGTCGAGCTGGCGCACGAGAACCGCGCCTACGAGCGCAGCGGCTGAGACGGGCGGGGCGGGACCGCTGCTGAGCTCGGCGTTCGGAGGCGCGGTGGCGGCGCGGCTTGTCGCCCACCTCGCCCGCGGCCTTAATCACTTCGACCTGAAGAAGTTCCCTTGGTGCGGGGGGCGGTGTGCTCGGCCTCGATGGCCCGCCGGCCGCTGGTATTTGGCTGGACGCACGAGTACGCGATGCGCCTTTCGGTCGACCCCTCGGCCGGCAACAGCGCGCTCGCCAACGCCGGGGCGCTCGACGTGGTCCAGGAGAACGGCAGCCCGTCGGCGTTCACTAAGAACGCTCCGGTGGTGGCTACACACCACCGCCCGGACGCTGGCCAGCCTGATACTCAACTCGAGCTCGCCGTCAGCGTCCGACACACCCAGCAGGACGAACCCGCCGAGCCCGAGCATCGCCGTACCAGCACTACCGTGATCCTCCACCTGGGGCCTCCCTGTTCCGTGTCCTAGACACCACGGATCCTGAGGCCCCAGGCCCCTTCTCAGGCCCAGGCTCGAACTACGTGTCGATCACGCCCACCACGCTTCATGACGAAGAGCCCCATTACCGACTCCGCAGGCCGGGTCTCCACCCTCGCCTACGGCTCCTACAGCAGAATCAGCAGCCTCACCGGGCCACTGAACCGCACCATCAGCTACGGCTACCAGCTACGGCTACGAAACCGCCGGCAACCTGGCCAGCGTCACCGACCCAACCTCGGCGTCGTGAAGTTCACCTACGACACCGGCCACCTGCTGCTGAGCATGACCGACGCCGGCTCCACAGCGCCATCGGCCACGTCTCGCCGGTCAAGCTCCCCGGCGTGTTCGTCGGCCGACCTGAGGCGCGCAACCATTCGTGAGGAGGTAAGCGTCAGCTACGGCCGAAGGGAGCGTAGGTCCGCTGGCCTGCCGCGACTTCCTGGTTCAACATGGAGAGCCGACGGACGAGCTCAATGTTGTCCTGTGCGATGGAGGCAGGCCAGCCGTAGCACGCTGCGACCGCTTCGTCGAGTCTGCGATGCAGGCGGGCGATATCGGTCCAAGCGCCCTCGTCTACGGCGTTGTACAGCGCGGTGAGCCCGATCTGCTCGTCAGAGCAGATCTCGAGGCGTCGCTCCAGCAGGGCGCGGGTTGCGGTCGCGACTCGGTCTCGTTGCCCGGCGTTGAGGGGATCTGGCCAGGGGAAGGTCTCGAACACCGAGCTCGGGGTGTACCGGAGGCGCATCTCAAGGGTGGACGCTTGAGCCCAGGCCCAGGCTCCGTGCAGCCGGGAGGTGAGGACTCCCATCTGGTAGTCCTCAGTGAACGCGAACACGACGGTGGAGTTGTTCATGCTCGTGGTTGGGTCTGACCAGGTGAACGCTGGCCGCTTGCCGGTGGAGAGCCCGACTATGTGCCGGGGGAGGGGCGCGATCGCGGCGCGCAGTTCCCTGCAGGGCTCACCGAAAAGCCACCAGCGCTGCCGGTAAATCGCGCGGTGGTTGCTCTCACGTTCGTGTTTCACGTGGTGGCGAAGGTGTGCCAGCGGTCCCGGGAAACGAGATGCCTGCTCCAACGTGCGCACACCAAAGTCGATGCACCACCGCCGGGGGTGCTGGGCGGGTTCCTCGACGATGTCGGAGCCGGTCAGGAACGGCCGGACGACCTCTGCGTTGGTGGGGTCGGTGGCCAGCAGGGCTTGGGCGTCGTCCTCGGTGAGGATGAAACCCTTACCGATCGGCACCGGACCGTAGAAGGCGCGGCCGCGGTTGGCTGGCAGCGGCATGACAGGGACCGCGTCATGGCTGCGGGGTCTGAGGTCGGAGCCGATGGTCTCAACGGTGGCACCGTCGAGGGTGCGAAGCGCCGGCGGATGCGCGGGTTTCTTCACCCAGTTGACGAGGGATACGTGAACTTTGGCTTCGCCTGGCCACTTTTGGCTGGACACTGCGTCAGTGATGATTCCGCCGCCAGCCACGATGTAGTCCAGGGATGCTGAGCGGGCCCGGTTTTGGGCGATGGAGTTGGTGCCGACGAGTCCGGCTCGCTGGCCAGGCTTCAGGTGGTCCTGGGTCTTGCGAAACCAGTAGACGCAGAAGTCTTTGAGTCCGACGCCGAACGTGGTGATCAACCAGTTGACGTAGGCGTCGCCGAAGGCACCGCGCAGGTTGCGGTCACCGAGGAAGGGCGGGTTGCCCACGATGCAGTCGGTTTCGGGCCAGGGGGTGCCCAGCGCGTCAACGCGGCGAATCCCGGAAAGGTCGACCAGCGGCAATGGAGATTCGGCGTCGCCGTAAAGATTGATCATCTGCCGGTGACCCATCCACAGCGTGACCCTCGTGATCAGGACCGCGATGTTCTCGATGTCGAAGCCGTGCAGGTTGTTCAGTCGGTAGTAGGGCCATGGCTCAGTCGGCAGTGGCAGTCCGTGATCGGCGGAGAGGGTTCGAATCCGCTCCTTGAGTTCGTGCTCAAGGCTGCGGAGCTCGCGGTAGGCGACGTAGAGGAAGTTGCCGCACCCGACAGCGGGGTCGAGAACTCGAAAGCTGCATAGCGCATCGAGCAGTTCTCTGGCTTCAGTTGGGGTGGTGCAGGCGGCGATCTGTTCCCGCCACGGACGGACGATTGTCGGCACGACGATCTTCAGGATGTCGACCTCGTGCGTGTAGTGCGCCCCGAGGGCCCACCGCCGGCTCCGTCCCAGTACTCCTTCCAGAAGGGAACCGAAGATCGTGGGATCTACCTGGCGCCAGTCGTACTCGCATGCGGAGGCGAGCATGTCGAGCTCAGCTGGATTGAGGTGGACCTCTGCCGGCCGGGCGAACAGCTCTCCGTTCACGTACCTGGTGCCTGCCAGGGTGCCCTGACGGTTGTGGTTGCCTTTCTGGTTGAGCACCCGGAACAGATGGCCCAATTCGGCTGCCGAGCTGCGGGATGGGTCGCGACGCAGGGAGGCGACGATCGTTTGCAGCGGGTAGCCGTCCAGCATCGCCAAGTCCTCTGCGAACAGCGTCCATACCGACTGCATGACGAAGCGCTGGATCTCATCGACGGGAGCAGCGGCGCGCTCCGACAGGGACTCGAACAACAGCGCCAGGACGCCGGCCGCGTCTCTCGTGAGCGAGCGGTGGTGTGAGACGAAGGAGGCCTCGACCGCTGGGCCGGCGAAGAAGGCGAGGGCGTCGTAGCGGTCGGGCAGCTCGTCGAGGGAGAACACGGCCCGCGGTGCCCTGGGGAAGCGCCCGGGCTCCCAGACCTCGAACCGGTGGAACGCGCAGAGCACGACGTAGCGGGCCGCAGCCTTGTCCTCGGCGTCGTCTGACGAGGACAACCAGTAGTCGAAAACCTGCTGATAGTGCTCAGAAAGTCGCGCCGCCCGGGAGGGAGCCTTCATCTCCACGATGCACCATTCGGGCCAGTGCAAGTCCATGAACCCTGCGCCGGGACGGTGGTACTCGAACTGCGCCCCGACCTCCCGGCGGTCAACGCCGTAGCAGGCAAGCAACTCATTAAGAAACGTCTGAGCCTCGGCCCGCTCAGTGCCGGCATAATCACGCCAGCCATCCGCGAAGCGCCTCAGTGCGGCCTGTGTCTCCTCACCACTGAGCATTCCGGGGCGGTCAGATCAGGCGCAGGGCGTCACCTGCGAAGTAGGTGTCCTGAAGGAGCCGCTTTCGTAGCCGTTCGAGGTCCTTCACCGCAACGGTAAGGGCGAGCTCCGCGTTAATGTCAGTGCCGGTTTTCGCCACAACCTTCAGGGCCTTCCTGGTCCTGTTGAGAGTGTGCTCAAGGTTGAGCAAGACGTCCGAGACCTCACCCATCGCCCGTTCGTGGTTTACCTGGTCCTGCGGCCGGGCCATGCCCGTCTGGTCCTGCGGAGCGTTCACGTCCGACCTCCCTCGTGACGCCCCAGCCTAGACCGCCACCAGTGATTCGAGGGCTACTTCGCCCCGGCGCTGCTGAGGGGAAGGCAACCGTTCTGAGGCGCTCTTGATCAGAAGTGGGCTGCGGCATGTGAGCTGCTGACGACTCGTCGGGGGCATGTGCTGAGGGTCGTGGCCGAGACTCGCAAGGCGCTCGGAGGCCGTAGAACGCGTCCGGCTCGTGGCGGTGCCTGAACGAGTGACGCGACGGCTGCTCGTGCGGCGGACTATGGTCACTGCCTCGTCCCAGACCTGGGGTTACGGAAACAAACTGCTTTAGGTGAGGCGATTGCACATGCAGCTGCGCGAGGAACGGCAGTTGTGACCGGTCTCGGAAGACGTTAGCGCGCTCGTCGCGGTAACTCGACCCTGACTGTAGGCGTGAGATCCGCTCGCTCGTCGGTAGCAGCGCCGTCAGCGGCATCAGCGGGCGTACCTGACGCCCCTGTCGCATGCCGGACCCAAGTGGGGCTCGGCGTGCCTTAGGCCGGGCAAACGTGGCCCGCAGGACCTGCACGACTGCCCCACTACGCTTGAGCGTTCACGGCGATGGGCGGCCAAGACGACCGACGTCACGGCTTGAGGCGACCCTTCATCGCCTCCAGGGCCACCTCCTTCGCCGCAGCCGACTGCGGCTGAGGCAGGGGCTTGCCGAGCGGGATCTGGCGGTCCTTCTTCGTCACGGGCCCGTACCACGCCGCCGTCATCTGCCGACCGGCCTCCACCCGCGCCGCCTTTTCGAAGGCGATGTAGGCGTCGTAGACCCCCTCAGGGGCGTTGATCCTGAGCCAGTCCTTGTGGAAGCTGATCCTCGACTGAGTGTCGCTGATCGACTCGGTCAGCCCCCACCGGACCGCTGCGGAGCCGTCCCGGCGCGTGATCCGGTACGGCGTCTCCAGGTAGTCCTCGACGGCACGGATCGCCTCGGCGTACGACTTCGCCCGCTCCTGCCGCCGGTTCTCCTTCTGCTGCGCGACGATGTTCGCCGACGCGAGGCGGATCGTCACCACGATCGTCGCGACCGTGGCCACGAAGGCCAGGACACCAACGACGAGGGTCGCGATCGCGCCGGCGTCGAAGCCGCCGCCGGAGCTGCCCTTCGCCGCCGCAGCCGTGATCGTCGCCGTCGCCGTGCCGGCGAGGATGATCATGCGCTCACCTGCTCGGGGAAGCCGTGCGGCTGCTCGTCGCCCAGCCACTCGCCGCCGTTGGCGCCACCGGTGTCACGCCAGTAGTCCTCGAAGAAGACGTGGTCACGGGCGAGGTCGATCAGCGCCAGCAGCCCGTTCTCGGGCCGCCACCGCCGCTCCGGCGCGGACCGGGGGTAGTACAGGCACAGCGCCCCGTCGTCCGGCATCCGGTGCGGTGACGGCCCCGGCGGGCACGCGAACACCCGCGGGTACTCCTCCGGGCTCAGGCCGTAGCAGGAGTACCGCGGCCGCTCGTAGAAGTTGATCGTGATCTCGACCGGCTGCCGCCTGCCAGGGACCTCGACCGACACTCGGTACACGCGCCTGCCTCGGAACGTCGAGACGCGCAGGTCGTCGCCGTGCACGCGCCGGGCGTCAGCCTCCAAGGGCTCCAGCCATGCCAGCTGCAGGCCGCACCAGGGCTTCCGCTGCTCGACCGCGTGCCGGCGGGGCCGTCGCCCGGTGCGGCTGCTCACGGCGCCCACGACTTCACGGGGACGCGCTCACGAGCCTCACCAACGTCGACGCCGACGGCGGGGATGCCGATGCCCTGGCGCTTCTTGAAGCGCTCAGCCGTCTCCCGCCGCACCGCCGCCTGGTCGGTGCGGGGCAGCATCTCGTCGTCGTTGAAGAACCGGGCGAGGGCGTCCTTCGCCAGGACCGGGTAGCCCTCCTTCTCCAGTGCGATGGCGTCCAGGAGCAGCTTGCGAGCGTCGATGAGGAGCTCCACGACCCGCCTCCGGGTCATGTCCTCGTTCAGCTTGATCGGCTTCGGGGCGACGCGAGCCGGGTCCTTCGTCTCGCCCTTCTCCAGCTCGGCGATGGCGTACGTGAACCAGGTCACCAGCCCCTGGAGCTGCGTGGTCGGGGTGGTGATGCAGCCCAGCGCCAGCGCCTTGATGTTCCACGAGCACAGCGGCTTACCGTTCGCGCGGTTCCAGCGCTTGAGCAGGCGAACGATGTGGGCGTACGCCACCTTCGTGTCCTTGATGGCGCTGCGCACGAGACGGGTGTGCTCCTCCGGGTGCGACCGGTCCCACCCGGTCCACCTCGGGATGAGCAGCCCGGGGCCGTCGGGGTAGTCGATCGCGACGATGACGTCGGCAGTGAAGTCCTCCGCCCGGTCGCTCACCGCGTTGTTGAACTTGATCAGGATCGAGCGCTTCCGACCGGCGACCTCTACCCGCAACTCGCCGTACGTCGGGCGGAGCTCCTCCCGGATGACCCGGGCGGCCTTTTCCATCAGCGCCGTCGGGCCCTTCTTCCCCGGCCCGTACTCCTCGTCGGGGTCGGGGATGACGACGCCGACGTCGACGTCCGTCAGCGGCGTCAGGGCGTCACCGTGGGCGACGCTCCCGTTCACGTACACCCGGGCACCCGGGAACGCCTTCCGCAGCGCAGCAGCGACGTCGTCGCGCCGCTCCCTCGCCTCCTTGAGCTCCGCCTCGGTGACCTCGACCCGCTTGCGGCCCTCCGTGAGGATCTCCTCCAGGGACCAGCTCTCCTCGCCGTTCATGCTGTACCTCAATTCTCCGCCGACTGTCGTGTCCGTCTGCGGAGGCCAGCGGGTCCCTGCAGGGCCGAGGGCCGTTGAGCTCCTCACCCTGAACAGACGACGTATCTCTGCAGCACCGCCGGGATGGTCAGGAGCAGTCCTGGCACACGGGCGACGACCCGTCGAAGAACCTGGCCGGGTACACCATCGAGCACTCCTTGCACATGCGTTCCGCCACGACGGGCGGGCAGTCGCACGTGTTGCACTCGGGGCACTTGGGGACCTTGCACCGCTGGCAGGACGTCCCGAACGACTCGAACTCCTCGCCGCAGCCGGCGTTCGTGCACACCCACGTCGAGGCGAGCGGCGCCGTATCAGTGGACGGGAGGACGAACGTGTCCTCCCACGGCGGCCGGTCCGTCGTCATCACGACGACCAGGTAGCCGTCGAGGTCACTGGCCTGCGCGAACAGCTCCCCGCCCCGGATGCTGTCCCGGTACAGCACCCGGGTCCTGCCCTTCGCCGTCCGGGACGAGCCCAGAGCGTCTTGGATCACCGGGACGCTGCTCTGGTTGCTGCCCCTCCTCACCGGCGGCAGGCCCTGCGCCGCGGCGAACTGGACGCTGCCGTCGTAGTCGAGGAGGAGGACGTGCCCGGGCGAGCGCAGGCGCTGCGCTGCACGGACGCAGATCGCTGCCCGGGAAGCACTCGAAGCGGCGTTGAGGTCGCCAATGTCGTACACGCTCGGGCCGGCGGCGGGGATGTGCTGCTCAACGAGCACGTCCGGGAGCAGGACCGAGGCGGCGAAGGCGTCGCAGACGGCGTCCTCGAGGAGCCGGCCACGCTCGCCGGCGCTGGCGAGGACCTGCGCCAGGTCCAGGTCGGTCTGCTGCAGGTGGTGCCCGAGCTCGTGGAGGGAGGTGAAGCCGCGACGTCCTGCGCTCGTCGCCCGGGCGACGGCGAGGACCGGCGGCTGCTCCTCCCAGACGTACGCGCCAGCGACGCTGCACCGGCTGTCCGCTTCGACGGCAGGCACGTACCGCAGCTCCACCTGGTCCCAGGCTGCGATGGCGCTACACGGGTCGTCCACGAGTTCAGCGGCAGCGCCCGGCCACAGCTCCTCGAGCCTCGCTGCGACCTTCACGACCCCCGCCTGGACCTCCATGCGGGAGACGGCTGTCCCTCTACTCATCGCCGAGGAGCACCCTGACGTACGCGGCGATCCGGGCAGACCAGTCGACGGAGCCGGTCCCGGTCTCCCGGGCAGCGAGGGCGTACGCCCCGTACCCCGCCATCAGCCGAGCGTCGGTCTCCGGGATCCCACGCTGGGCAGCAAGCTGGGCCACGAGGTCTCGAACGTCGACCGCGTCCAGATCCCGGACGACCTCAACTGGGAGCGGCGGGTTCGCCCGCAGCAGCAGCTCGGGGCTGGTCCCCGCTAGCGGAGCGACCTTCGCAGCCAGCTCAGGGGTGATGGGTCGAAGTCCTCGGCTCAGTGCCAAAGCCAGCGGTGTCGGGACGCCGACCTCCGTCAACTGCTTGATCGTGACAGCGCTGAGGAGCTCCTGAAGGGTGGCGTCGGCTGCCGGGGCTGCGGCGAGAGCGTCCATGTCGTCGCCGAGGACGGCGACCTCCATCGCCCGGTCGTCGAGCGGCGTCAGCACCGGACGGCCCTGTGGCGCCTTCCGGAGCGCATCGACGTCGAGATGCACCGTCCCGGCGTACTGCTCCAGGACCCGGATGGGTACGGCCGCTCGCAGCCCCAACCAGACGGCGACCGGCACGTCGAAGTCGGTCTCACCCGGCTCCAGGAGGACAGCGTCGTCGGTGGCGAGCTCGACGTCGAGGGAGATCGTAGCGACCTCCGCCGTCGCCGCCTCGGTACGCAGGACGACCACGAAGCGCGAGACCGCCTCCCAGTGGGCCCGCCACAGCTGGCCCGGAGCAGGCGTCGGCGCGGCACCCGACCACGCTGCACGTACGGCTGTCGGGAGCTTGAGAGCGGCCGAGATCCCTCCATCGCTTACACGCATGCTGTCAGGCATAGCCCTCTCCTCCCGAGCTGTCGTTGGGGTTCGTCATCAACAGACGACGCAACTCTGGGGGCCCGAGCCCTTCCTCCACCGAGCGCCCACGCAGCTCACGGATCAGGTCCTCAGCCCGCCTTTCGCCGATGACGGCTGCCTGGAGCTTCGCGATGAGGGCAGCCTCGACCGCCGCTGCCTGCCGCGGCCGCAAGCTGCAGGAGCGCGCCCACTTATCCGGGTCCTCCCCGACGTGAGCGACGGCCATCCGCTCCGTCGGGGTCAGCGTCGCCCAGATCGTGTCGGCCGTGATGTCGAGGATGACGACGTCCTCGGGACTGTCGGTCTCCTCGGAGACCGGAGCGGCATCGGGGTGCAGAGCGCTGAGGGAGGCGGTGTTCAACGGGGCGATGTGCACGAAGCGCACACGGAGAATGAGCGCGAGCTCCTGAGCCCGAACAGCGGCGTCCGCTTCCGTGAGGACACCGTGGGACACCTCCCGGAGCGCCGTCGCCACGGGAGCGGCGGTGGGACCAGCCGTGTTCCAGGAACGGATCTCGTAGCCCTGCACGCGCAGCGCAGCCTGGACGAGCACGTCCCGGTCGCCCTGCCATATGTGCTGCGCTCGGCCTTCGAGCGCCCAGCACTCCTCAGGCTCCGGGACGGGGACGAAGCGGGCGTCCTTCCCGAGGACGCTCACCAGGCGTCGGCGGAGCTTCCCTGTCTCGGTCGCCTTGGCCTCGTCGATGAGGACGTTCTCGATGGTGGTGAGCAGGAGCCGCTCGAGCGAGCCCTGGTCCCTCGCCTTCTCGAAGACCTTGAGTGCCAGACGCTTGTCCTCCTCGCCGCAGTCCTTGCGCTCGTAGACCTTGTTCGCGAGCTCCTGCATCGCCTCGTCAGACCACGAGTCGTAGTGCTCAGGCCACGGATACGTCTTCGTGCGCGCGACGATGCCGCAGAGCCGCAGCAGGAGGGCAGCGAACGCGTCAGGGTTCAACTTGCCGGCCTGCTGCCAGTCGTCGTACTCGCTCACGTGCCTCCCTTGCCCCTGCAAGACTCCGGTCGGACGGTGCTGTCCGCTCCGAGGTCGCGCTTGTCACGAACGGCCCGACCTCACTCAGTGTCTGCTGTCCGTCAGCGCAGCCCGGGTTCGTGCCAAAGAAGCGCAACCGTTTTTGCTACATGGCCAGTGGTGTAGGGCGATGCTGCAGTCATTCGATGCAATATGAGAACCGAATACGACCTTGATCTCAACCGGTCGGTGCATCAGTGCAGGTCGACGACGATGTGCTGGTGGAGGTCGGGATGGGTGTCGGTCCGGTGGGGTTCAGCACCGAGCAGCAGGATCAGCTGTGG
>JAABUJ010006478.1_pt1 | contig 11312 bp, 10 predicted proteins | sample 5559131 | NCBI WGS metagenome assembly JAABUJ01 (sample SAMN10711875, study PRJNA513366) | rock metagenome | isolation source: Antarctica rocks | place: Antarctica: Victoria Land, Mt New Zealand nord | collected 2016-01-07 | reverse complement strand
GACGCGCTCTGCACCGCTTGGAATGCGTTACGTGACGAGGCCGGACGCCTCACTACCCTGACCAGCTATCCCTGGATCATCCACGCCATCGATCAAGTCAGCAAATAAGGCAATTGGTATCATACCAAACTGCGCCTGCAACGAGATGGCATTCATGCACCAGTCCTTCACCCTGCCCGCCTCGCCTTCCGTCGACCCAGCCGCATGCACGCACCCCGCGTCTGACCCGCTGCGCCGGGCGTTGCTGGACAGTCGGCAGCGTTGGCGCGACATGGTTGCCATAGCGTTCGATTTCGTCTTCGAGACGGATGCGGATGGCTGTTTCACGTTCGTAGCCCCCGAGAGCGTGCTCGGCTGGCCCGCCAACGAACTCGTCGGCCAGCCAGCCGCATCGCTGCTCGCCTCACCCGAGGGCGGCTTCGACCCGTTCCGGCCCTCCGCGCCGTTCCGCCATCAGCGCGCTTGGCTGCGCCGGGCCGACGGGAGTGCGGTTTGCATGTTCTTCTCGTGCACGCCGATCCGGACCCAAGACGGGACAGTGGCCGGACTCCGCGGCGTCGCCCAGGACGCGACGGCGCTGGATCGACAGGAAATGTCCGTCACCAGCGCATTGCGGCGCGGCGAGGTAATGGATCATATCCTATGGCAAATGCGGCAGGAAGTGTTGGCTCCACGCATGATGCAAGTCGTTCTCGATGAGGTGAAAGCCGCCTTGGGCGCAGAGGGTTGCGCCGTGATCGACCTTTTGGCCCAGCCGAACGGCGCCACGATGCATCATGCAGGATCATCCGTAGGGGAGGCGGTCGTCCTCGCGTCGAGGATGCTGGCGAACGAGACGCCTGACCCAGTCGTGGGCGCCACAGCATTAGGCCGGCCGGTGCTGGCCTGCCCGAGCTATACCCGTTTCGGTGAGCGCGCCGGCCTGATCATCTGGCGTGAGCCCGGCGCCCGCGCCTGGGATGCCGAGGACCAGCAGCTCGTCTCGTCCGCCACCGCCCTCGTGCGCGTGGTGCTGGAGCACGAGGCGATCCAGCGGGAGATGTCGCGCCAGGCCCGCACCGACCCATTGACGGGACTGTTGAACCGCCGCGCCTTCATTGAGGAAATGTGCCGCCGCATCGATCGGCTGGATCGTGAGGGCATGCCCGGAACGCTGATGTTCGTGGACCTGGATAACTTCAAGCCGCTGAACGATACCTGGGGGCACGAGATGGGGGATGCAGCGCTGGTGCTGACCAGCACGCTGCTGCGCGCCGCGGTGCGCCCGTCCGATCTCATCGCGCGTCTCGGCGGCGATGAGTTCGCGATGTGGCTTGACGGCTCGGACGAGTTGACCGCGGCTGAGCGAGCCGAAGCGCTGCGCTTGAACGCTCCGCGGGAGTTTGCGCAGTTGATGCCGGACCTCACGCTCAAGCTGTCGATGTCGATCGGGATCGCGTGCCGCCGCGCCGGGCAGGATGAGAACGTCGACAGCCTGCTGCGCCGGGCCGACCGCGCGATGTATGAGGTCAAGCGCAAGGGACGCGGCAACTGGCTGGTCTCCCACGACGACCCACTCGCGTGAGCACGTGATGAGCCCCGTTCGTGCAAATATCGACGAGGCATCCCGTGTCAAGTTGGGCGCCGATCCATCCACCCTGCCTTGGCTGCTGGGACAACTGGCACAAGATCCAGCAGTGACGGTCCGTGCGGCTGTCGCCATGAATTCGGCGACATCGTCGACATCAGACCGCTATCTGGCATCCGACGGAGATGAGCGGGTCCGGCTGCTGCTCGCACGCAAGATCACCACAACGATGAATGACCTGCCAGCGGTGGAGCAGGCCCGCCTGGGCCATGAAGTGCTGGAAGTGCTGACTACCTTGGTGCGGGTCGAAGCGACTCGGGTCCGCGCGGCCATTGCCGAAGTGATTGCGGGCCTACCCGGGCTTCCTCACGCGCTCATGCTGGAATTGGCCTACGACCACGCCATCCCGGTAAGCGAACCCGTCATCCGGTTGTCCCCCCTGCTCTCCCCAACCGATCTGTTGGCGCTGCTTGCGTCTCCCCCACGCTGCCGCGACCCACGCGGTCGCCTGCCGCGCCTCGCTGCCAGAAAGCGTGTCCGACGCTATTGCCGCAACCGCCGACACCGCCGCGATCCGGGCGCTGCTTGCCAATGGCTCAGCCGCCATTCGGGAAAGCACGCTCGACTCGCTGATCGATCGCGCCGTCGGACAACCCGCCTGGCACGAGCCCCTGGTCCGCCGCCCTACCCTGCCGATCCATGCCGCCCGTGCCCTGTCCGAGATCGTCGCTGCCCATTTGCTGGAGGTTCTTCGCGCGCGGACCGACCTCGACCCGGCGCTGGCGGTTGAATTGCGGTTGCGCGTCGCCGGACGGCTCGCAGCCAACACCCCGCCCGACAATGACGTCGTCCTGATGGAGGCAGCACGCGCACTGAACGCCGCCGGTGGGCTTGGCGAGCCGGCCCTGCTCGCCGCCTTTCGCGCCGGCGAGCTGCGCCGCGCCGCAGCTATGCTCGCCGTCGCCGCCGGGGTCGGGCTGGACGCAATAGATCGCGCCAGCCGGCTGCGCAGCGCCAAGGCTTTCGTCAGCCTCGTCTGGAAAGCCAATTTTGGCATGCACGTAGCAGCCGCCATCCAGGCCACCATTGGGCAGATCAGCCCGGCCGCCATTCTTCCCGCAGCTGCAGGTAGCGGCTTCCCCCTGTCGCCTGAGGAGATGCGGTGGCAAATGGAGTTCCTGAGCCGAATGGGTCACTAAGGCTTGGCGAACCCTCGCTCGACCGTAGATACTGTGGACCACATCGTCTGCAGGAGCCTCCGTCATGGCAAAGTTCGGTCTCGCCCAACCAGTCCGCCGCGTGGAGGACCCCCGGCTCCTGAAAGGAAATGGCGTCTACACCGACGACATTGCCCTGCCAGGCATGCTGTGGGGCGCCGTGTTGCGCAGCCCGCATGCAGCGGCGAACATCCTGTCCATGGACACCACGGAAGCGCGGGCCGTGCCCGGCGTGGTTGGCATCTTCACCGCCGAGGATCTCAAGGCGGACGGCATCGGCGGGCTTCCCTGTGCCATCCCCCTTAAAAATCGTGACGGCTCGCCTCGCGTCGACCCACCGCATCCCGTGCTGGCGGACGGCGTCGTGCGCCACGTTGGAGACCCGGTCGCGTTTATCGTCGCCGAGAGCCAGCAAGCCGCCCGCACCGGCGCCGAGTCGATCGTGGTCGATTACGACATCCTGCCCTCGGCCACCGATCTTGGCGCCTCGATGGAAGCCGGTCAGGCGCAAGTGTGGCCCGAAGCCGCGCACAACGTTTGTTTCGATTGGGAGGTCGGCGACAAGGAGCGCACCGAAGAGCTGTTTTTCAAGGCAGCCCATGTCACCCGCTTGACCGTGGTGAACAACCGCATCGTTGTGTCCAGCATGGAGGCGCGCGCCGCCCTCGCTGATTATGACTCCGCCAGCCAGCGCTGGACGCTGCGGACCAACACTCAGGGTGGCTGGGTCATAAAAAGCCTGCTCGGCAACGCAGTGTTCAACGTGCCGGAGGAGCAGTTCCGTGTCATCACTCCCGACGTTGGCGGCGGCTTCGGCATGAAGCTATTCCTCTACGCCGAGCATGCGCTGACCTGCTATGCCGCCCGCAAGCTGGGCCGCCCGGTCAAGTGGGCGAGCGAGCGCAGCGAGGCGTTCCTGTGCGACACGCAGGGCCGCGACAACATCACCCAGGGCGAGATCGCGCTGGGTGCCGATGGCCGGTTCCTGGCGCTCCGCACCCGCAACGTGGCCAACATGGGCGCATACCTTTCCACGTTCGCGCCGATGATCCCGACCATGGCCGGCACCAAAGTTCTAGCCAGCGTCTACGGTTTTCAGGCCATATACGCCAACGTCATCGGCGTGTTCACCAACACCGTGCCGGTTGATGCCTACCGTGGCGCTGGACGTCCGGAGAGCAACTACGTCGTGGAGCGGCTGATCGACGCCGCCGCAGCCGAGATCGGCATGGATCGCGTCACCATCCGCAAATTGAACATGGTCAAGCCCAACGCGATGCCGTTCCGCACGGCCATGAACCAGACCTACGACAGCGGCGATTTCGAGCGCGTGCTGGATGCGGCGTTGGCCAAGATCGACTGGGCTGGCTTCCCCGCTCGCCGTTCCGCCAGCGCGGCCAAAGGCATGAAGCGCGGCATCGGCATGGCCTACTACCTCGAAGCCACGGGCGGCGCCCCCACTGAGCGCGCAGAAATCCGTTTTGCCGATGACGGCTTCGTCGACGTGTTCGTCGGCACCCAATCCACCGGCCAGGGCCACGAGACCGCCTATGTCATGCTGACCGCTGACCGCCTCGGCATCGACGGCGACAAAATCCGCATTAAGCAGGGCGACACTGACACCATCCCGACCGGCGGCGGCACCGGCGGGGCGCGCAGCCTATATTCCGAAGGCCAGGCGATCCTCATGACGGCCTCCGCGGTTATCGAGAAGGGCCGCCGCGCTGCGTCCGAGGCCCTGGAAGCCGCCCCCGTCGATATCGAGTTCGAGGGCGGTCGCTTCTCCGTCGTCGGCACCGACCGCGGGATGGACATCCTGACCCTCGCTGCCACCCAACGCCAGCGCGCGGCCAAGGGCGAGGACGTCACCACGCTGGACGCCGCCGAGATCGCCAACATCGACGCCCATACCTTCCCGAACGGCTGCCACATGGCCGAAGTCGAGATCGACCCGGAAACCGGGATGATCGCCGTGGCCCGCTACATCGTCTGCGACGACGTGGGCAAAGCGGTGAATCCGTTGATCGTGCGTGGCCAGGTGCACGGCGGCGTCGCCCAGGGCTTCGGCCAAGCCGTGCTCGAGCACACCGCCTACGACCCGGCATCCGGCCAGCTTCTTTCCGGCAGCTTCATGGACTACGCCCTGCCTCGCGCGGCTGACCTGCCGGACATCGAGGTGGACCTGATCGAGGTTCCCTGTGGCACCAACCCGCTCGGCGTGAAAGGGGCGGGCGAGGCCGGCGCGGTCGGCAGCCCGCCGGCGATGATCAATGCCATCGTCGACGCCCTGTCCGATTCGGGCGTCAGCAGCATCGACATGCCAGCCACGCCCGAGAAAGTATGGAAGGCGCTGCACGCTCACGCCGCATAGGGCTCTCGGGGCTGGCTGCAGGCCAGCCCCGACCCTTCACCGATAGAACTCGCGCCGCTCGTCATGATCGTGTTCGAACCTGCGATGCTCGAACCGCTCACGTTCCCAATGCTCGCGCCTTGCTCCCTCTTCCTCGCGCTCGATTCGTTGGCGGCGAAAGTATTCGTCGCGGCGGAAGTCATAACCTGGCGGCTGCATGTAGGGGTTCGCGTAACCGTAGGGCGCGCTGTAATACTGCGCGTGGGCCGCGCCATTCAGGGCGAAAACCCCCACGACGGCGGCGGCGATGGCGATACGCATGAGAACCGTAGCTCCTGCTGTTCCGGACGACCATGGATGCGGCTCATGGCCTCATTCAGGAAGGAACGTGGCGTAAACGGGGCAGTTTACCGATCGGTGAACAACGCGCGGGTCATCAGAGCGGCAATCGTCCGGCACACCGCCACGACCGCAAACAGCAAAATTGCGTCGGTGATCAGCTTTGGCGCCGACAGCCAAGTCCCCGCGACAAACATGTCCGTCGGCAGCCTTGCCGCGAGGCCACGCAAGACATCATTCGCCTGTCCGTCCAGCACGACAAGCGACAGCACCCGCGGCAACGCCCACCACGCCGCCCCCGCCATCAACAGCAGCGGCGCCAGCAACTCCGCAACCAACTCGACAAACACCAAGGTCACGTTGACGATCGCCCATAAAGCCAATCGCGCCGCCCGCACGACGCCCGCCTTCGCCTGACCCCGGTAGCGGAAACGCGCCTCGTCGGACTCGTATTGGCTGTAGTTCATGCATGGGCTTTCGTGCGATGGGCAGCCAAGGATTAGCGATTATCAAGCTCGATGGCCACTAACCTGCCAGGCCAGGCTCGCGGAGGCTACTTGCGAGCTACCGAATGCGCTATCGAGGCAGTTCGTGCACAGTGAAAGCCATGTTCACAACGCCAATCGAAAACACGTCCTCCCGCGTCGATGGTTTGGCATTGCGAGCGCTCCTGATCAGGTGCGCCCGTTCGGACATCACGATTGGGTACGGCGAAGTCGCAACGGTCCTGGACCTAACGCCGGCACTCCCAATGCCATATCAAAGGTGACCGCGTGATCGGCATCGATTGGGGAACCACCTCGCTCCGCGCCTACCGCCTCGCCCCCGGCGGCCTCATCCACGACCGACGCGACGCCCCAAGCGGCATCCTCACCGTCCCCCCCGATGGCTTCCCCGCCGCCCTCCACGACATCGCCGGCGATTGGCTGAACGACGGCGAAACCCGCATCCTGCTTGCCGGCATGGTCGGCAGCCGCCAGGGCTGGCGAGAAGCCCCCTACCTTCCCTGCCCCGCCGGCCCCGCGGAGATCGCCGCCGCCCTCACCCTACTTGACTTTCCCCGCGCCCGCGTCCTGCTCGTGCCCGGCATCAGCGCCTATGACAGCGCCGGCATCCCCGAAGTCATGCGCGGCGAGGAGGTCCAGCTCATCGGCGCCCTCCGCGACGACGCCCTCGCCTGCCTCCCCGGCAGCCACTCCAAATGGGCCGACTGGACCGGCGGCCGCATCGCCGGCTTCACTACCCACATGACCGGCGAGGCCTTCGCCGCCCTCCGCCACCACACTATTCTCGGCCGCCTCATGCGCGACGCCCCGCCCGACGACCCGGCGTTCGATGCCGGCCTCGCCCGCGCCGACCAACCCGGCGGCCTGCTCCACCACCTGTTCGGCGTCCGCGCCCTCGGCCTCGCCGGACAACTGCCCGACGCCGCCGCCGCCAGCTACCTGTCCGGGCTGCTCCTCGGCCACGAGCTCCGCGCCGCCCTCCCGGCCCCGCGCACCGTCCACCTCATCGGCGCCGGCCCGCTGTGCAACCGCTACGCCCGCGCCATCGGCCAGCGCGGCGGCGTCGTCATCCGCCACGATCCCGACGCCGCCGCCGCCGGGCTCTGGACCATTGGGGAACACGCCGCATGGACATGACCGCCTGGCTCGCCGCCTGCCCGCTCGTCGCCATCCTGCGCGGAATCACCCCCGCCGAAGCCGAGCCGGTCGGCGACGCCCTGGAAGCGGCCGGCCTGCGCATCGTCGAGGTCCCGCTCAACTCGCCCGACCCGTTCGACAGCATCGCCCGCCTCGCCCGCCGCTTCGGCGACCGCATGCTGGTCGGCGCAGGCACCGTCATGACGCCGACCCAGGTAACGCAACTCGCCGATGCCGGCGGCCGGCTCCTCGTCACCCCCCACGCCGACCCGGCGCTCGTGCGGGCCGCCAAATCCCTCGGCCTGCTCGCCGCCCCCGGCTTCTTCACCCCCGCCGAAGCCTTTGCCCTGCTCGCCGCCGGGGCCGACGCCCTCAAGCTGTTCCCCGCCGAGGCCGGCAGCCCCGCCATGCTCCGCTCCGTCCGCGCCGTCCTCCCGCCCGGTACGCCCGTCCTGCCCGTCGGCGGCATCGACGCGGCCAATATGGCGGCCTGGCGCGCGGCGGGCGCGGCGGGTTTCGGCATCGGCGGCGCGATCTACCGGCCCGGCGACGACGCAGCCGCGGTTTCCGCCAAAGCCCGCCGGCTGGTGGCGGCCCTGGAACCCGTCTAACGTCCTTTCATGTCCTGCGGCCCTCTCGCGCTGGCCGGAGAGGGAGAAGGCAACCAAGGAGCCAATCGACATGACCACTCCCCTGCACTTCACCCCTAGGCGGCCCGTCTGATGCCCGCCCTTCAAAACCGCGTCGTCTGGATCACCGGCGCCGGCACCGGGATCGGCCGCGCCATGGCCCACGCCTTCGCCGCCCAGGGCGCCCGCATTGCCCTCACCGGCCGCCGCGCCGACGCGCTCGCCGCCGTCGAAACCGCCCTCCGTGAGTCCGGCGCCGCCACCCTCACCGCCCAGGCCGACGTCACCGACCCGGCGCAGGTCACCGCCGCCCACGCCGCCATCGTCGCCGCCTGGGGCGAGGTCGACATCCTCGTCAACAACGCCGGCGGCAACGCCAAGAACCGCCACTGGCGCAACCTGTCCCCCGCCGACATGGCCGCCATCGTCGACGTGAACCTCAAGGGCCCGTTCCTCTGCACCCTGGCCGTCCTTCCCGCCATGCGCGCCCGGCGCGACGGCCTGCTGATCCACGTCGCCTCCCTCGCCGGCACCGCGATCTTCCCCGTCACCGGCGCGACCTACACCGCCGCCAAGCACGGCGTCCGCGCCATGAGCCAGACCCTCAACGCCGAGGAGGGCATCCACGGCATCCGCAGCGTCTGCATCAACCCCGGCGAGGTCGAGACCGACATCCTCAACAGCCGCCCCAATCCGCCGAGTGCGGCCGACCGCGCGCTGATGGTCCAGCCGGAGGACATCGCCGCCGCCGCCGTATTCGCCGCCACCCTGCCCGCCCGCGCCTGCATCGCCGACATGACGATCGTGCCCACCGACAACCAGTTCCACCGCGCCACCGCGCGCGCCATCGCGGAGGCCTGAGCCATGGACCTGCCAACCGTCACCATCCCGACCGACACCCTGCGCGGCTTCATCGCCGACATCTTCGCCGCCGCCGGCTGCGCGCGCGACGAGGGCGAGCGCATCGCATTCCATCTCATCAGTGCCAACCTCACGGGGCACGACAGCCACGGCGTGATCCGGGTGCCGCGCTATGTCCTGTGGCTGCGCGACGGCTCGGTCCACGCCGGGCAGACGCTGACGGTCGCGGCGGAGTCGGCCACCCACGCCGTGGTGGACGGCAATTTCGGCTTCGGCCAGACCATCGGCCCGCTGGCGGTCGACCTCGGCATCGCGAAGGCCCGCGCCGCTGGGTTGTCGGTGATCGCGCTGCGCCATTCCGGCCACATCGGCCGCATCGGCGACTGGGCGGAGCGCGCCGCCGCCGCCGGCCTGGTCTCGCTGCACTTCGTCAACGTGGCCGGCGGCGAGCTGGTGGCGCCGTTCGGGGGCGTGGACCGGCGTTTCTCCACCAACCCCATGTGCATCGGCGCGCCGCTGCCGGACGGCGATCCGCTGATCCTGGATTTCGCCACCTCCATGGTTGCCGAAGGCAAGGTGCTGGTCGCCTCCAACGGCGGCAAGCCGGTCCCCCCCGGCTCGCTGATCGAGCCCGACGGGACGCTGAGCGCGGACCCGCGGACGCTGTACGGCGAGATCGAGGGGACGCACGTTCGGGATAGCGCCAACGGGGCTGGGGCGTTGCGGGCGTTTGGCGACCACAAGGGGAGCGGGATTGCGTTTATGTGCGAGATTTTGGCCGGGTGCTTGACGGGGGGACCGACGAGCGGGCCGATTCCGGGCGGGCGGCGGAGGCAGATTAGTAATGGGATGCTGTCATTCTATCTTGACCCTGGGCACTTCGCGGCTGCTGACTTTGCCGATCGCGCTCGCGAGTACGCTGCATATGTTCGCGCGTCCCGGCCAGCGACGCCGGGAGGTGAGGTGTGGGTGCCGGGGGACGCGGAGAGTCGGATGCGGGAAAAGCGGACGCAGGAGGGAGTGCCGCTGCAAGTGACGACGTGGGAGGCGATCTGCGCAACAGCGGAAGAAATTCAGGTTAGGTGGCGCACATAGCGTGAGGACCTACGAGTTAATGCTCCTCGATAATTCATCTTCTAAATGCAAAATTGAGACTTCAGGTAAAGGCTGGATAAATCTCAACTGAAGGTCACTGCCCAGGTAGCCTGAACAAATTGGGGCTGTGAGCGAGTTTGGGTCAGAAAACGCCGATGGATATGAGCAAACTCGACCACAGGCATCGAAATTACCCCTGGGACTATGTCCGAGAGGGGGTACCTGGGCAGTTACAACTGAAGCCATAAAGACGTCTCCGGAACGGAGTAACTCCTCAATTTACCTGGCTGAAAAGGTATGTTTGGCGAAATAAGCTAAACGCGCCTTAATGACTCCTTAGTATCTGGAAAACGCTCGTGCAGAGTCGCGATAATGTCCAAATGCGATTCGCGCCTTATCACCGCCAATGAGTTCATGATATGTTCGTCGTATGACCGCTGCACGCACCCAACGCATTCGTGACCCTGTGCACGGCTTGATCGTATTTCGACACGATCGTCCGATAGACCAACTCGCTTGGTCGTTAATCGAGACACCTGAGTTCCAACGTTTGCGGCGAATCCGACAGCTCGGGGTTGCAGAGTTCGTCTTTCCAAGCGCGACACATACCCGATTTGCCCATTCTGTTGGCGTTTTTCATCCCGCTAGAACGCTGCTCAATCTAATTCGGCGGGAGGTAGGAGAAGAAATTTTTGATAGGGGTAAGCACCGCGCTGAGGTTGCAGTAATAACAGCGCTTTTGCACGATCTTGGTCATGGTCCTTTCAGTCATACATTCGAAAGTGTCCAAAAATCTCGCGGAGTTGGACGAAAACACGAGCAATGGACAGCCGACATAATTCGATATGACCAGGGAAATATTTCACCATTGCTTGAAGAACATCAGCTTGGTTTTTCAGAGGAAGTAGCAGCTCTTCTAGCTGCGGACGATCCGACCGACATTTACCATGCAGTAGTTTCCAGCTCCTTCGACGCGGACCGGCTAGACTATCTTCGTCGAGACAGGTTGATGACTGGCACCGGTGCTGGCGCAATAGACTTTGATTGGCTAATGGAACATATTCGAGTACGGAACATCGAGATTGAAGCTGTCGATAGCGACGTCTCGACTGATAGAATTCTTGTACCCACATTCTGTTTAGACTCAAAAGCCCTACCTGCAGCCGAGCAGTTTCTCCTCGCACGTTACACATTACATGAACAGGTATATTTCCACAAGGCGACGCGCTGTGTTGAACACATGATTGCGCGACTTCTGCATCTAGTAGCAGAATGGGCGAAATCGTCTGTTAATGCAACGATATTAATCGGCCTATCAATAGATCATCCACTGTTGCGTTTCTTTGGTACCATGCAACCAACTGTTCCGGAATATCTGGCGTTGGACGATACAGTAATTACGGCTGCGCTCGACTCCATGCAATTAGCCATTGATACAAACATTGCCAACCTCGCAAAACGGCTGCGTAACTGGGAGTTGTATAATACCAGTTGCCACAATCGCTGACTCTGATGTGATCCGTGGCGTGGCTGAAGTGTGATTTCCTTCCGGCGTGTTCGAGGGGGGAGGCGGCTGGGCGCGCGTGGCTTGGTGATCCGGGATGATGTGGG
>JAABUJ010006477.1_pt1 | contig 11313 bp, 10 predicted proteins | sample 5559131 | NCBI WGS metagenome assembly JAABUJ01 (sample SAMN10711875, study PRJNA513366) | rock metagenome | isolation source: Antarctica rocks | place: Antarctica: Victoria Land, Mt New Zealand nord | collected 2016-01-07 | reverse complement strand
AGCTACCGCCTCAAAGACCGCCTCGCACTGGTCCCAGGAGGCGAACCCATGCCATGATCCCCAGGCCGAAGACCAACACGTGAGGTCATACCCGAACCAGCACGTGAGGTCGTACGCCGACACCTCGTCGAGGTCTGGTTCGGCATCATCGACCGCCAAGCCATCCGCCGCGGCACCTTCGGCTCGGTCAAAGACCTCAACGCCAAGATCCGCACCTTCGTCGACGGCTGGAACGACCGCGCACACCCGTTCGTCTGGACCAAGACCGCCGACCAGATCCTCACCAAAGCCAACCGTCCAAAGACTTCAGAGACGCGACACTAGGACTTGAGCAGCAGCCGAGGACGAGCAGGAACCCTGCTTGCGTTTATTGGCCGACAGGCCCGGGCGAAGTCGATCTTTGGTTAGTCTTCAAGCACATCGTCGAGGCCTCTGTCACGCGAGCCGAGTAGGGAGTAGAAGTAGTCAGTCTTACAACGAAAGAAGGCGCCATGCCCGTGCTGACTGCTGATACAACGGTGTCGTTGAGCGCGGACATTGCCGTGCCCAACTACGAGCGAAGCCAGGTCAGCACGGGAATTGTCCACTTTGGGGTGGGCGGATTTCACCGCGCGCATGAGGCGATGTACGTCGACAGGCTGCTTGACGCCGGTGGAGACCGAACCTGGGGGATTTGCGGTGTCGGCGTGTTGCCCGGTGACCGGGCTATGAAGGAGGCCCTTCAGGGCCAGGACTGCCTGTACACGCTGGTGATCAAACATCCGGACGGTGCCCTCGAGCCCCGGGTCATCGGATCAATCGTCGAATACTTGTTCGCCCCAGACGATCCGGATGCCGTAATCGAGAAAATGGCGGCGCCCTCAACCCGGATCGTCTCGCTGACCGTCACCGAGGGCGGCTACAACGTCCACCCAGTCACCGGCCAGTTCAACGAGCAGGACCCGGCGGTAGCACACGACCTCGGGCCGGGCGCCATCCCAGAGACGGTTTTCGGTCTGGTGACGGAGGCCTTGGTGCGGCGCCGCGCTCGCGGCCTGGTTCCCTTCACGGTCATGTCGTGCGACAACATCGCCGGCAACGGCGACGTCGCCCGCTCAATGTTCAGCGCCTTCGCCCGGCTGCGTGACCCTGAGCTTGGCGACTGGGTAGAGCGCGCGGTTCCCTTCCCGAACAGCATGGTCGACCGGATCACCCCAGTGACGAGTGATGAGGACCGGGCGGTGCTCGCCGAGCGGTTCGACCTTGAGGATGCCTGGCCGGTCGTCTGCGAACCGTTCACCCAGTGGGTTCTGGAAGATGTGTTCGCAGCCGGGCGACCACCGTGGCAGGAGGTGGGGGTTCAGCTGGTCGAGGATGTCGAGCCGTATGAGCTGATGAAGCTTCGGCTGCTGAACGCTTCCCATCAGGCGATGTGCTATCTGGGTTACCTGTCGGGCTATCGCTACGCCCACGAGGTCTGCCAAGACCCGCTGTTCACCTCGTTTCTGCTCGCCTATATGGACCGTGAGGCCACCCCGACGCTGCCGCCAGTGCCTGGCGTCGACCTGGCCAGCTACAAGCACACACTGATCGAGCGTTTCGCCAACCCCGAGGTCCGCGACACCCTCGCCCGGTTGTGCGCCGAAAGCTCGGACCGCATCCCCAAGTGGCTGCTGCCCGTGGTTCGCGCCCAGCTCGAGACCGGCGGTGAGATCGAACTCGCCGCGCTGGTGGTAGCGGCGTGGGCGCGTTACGCCGAGGGGGTAGACGAGCAGGGCAAGGCGATCGAGGTCGTCGACCGGCTCCGCGACGAACTGATGGCCGCAGCCGGTCGCCAGCGCGAAGATCCCACCGCGTTCATCGTGAACCGGGAGCTGTTTGGGGACCTGATCGACGATGAGCGCTTCGTCGCTGCCTACACCACTTCGCTACGGTCGCTGCACGACCGCGGTGCCCGTGCCACGCTAGAAGCGCTAGCGCTTTGAGGCAAGCTGCTGGGCAGTGAGCTCCCGAACCTCGCCGTAGCGCGAGCGCACCTGCGGCGCCGCCGGACCGTCGTACACCTCGACGGCGCCGCTCGACCACAGCGGCGGATCAGTCTCGCCTGAAAGCACCCATGCCGCCTGGCGGGCGACCCCGTCGGCGACGTACTCCCCAGGCGCCGGCACCGACACCGGGCAACCCAGCACTGTCGGCGCAATCCGGCGAACCGCTACCGAACGCGCACCGCCGCCGACCAGCACAACCCGGTTCACCGCTGCACCCTGACCACGCAGCGCGTCGAGGCCGTCGGCGAGCCCGCAGAGCAGCCCTTCGACGGCGGCGCGGGCGAGGTGGGCAGGGGTCGAGGTTGCCAGGCTCACGCCGTGCACCGCGCCGGTTGCGTCCGGCCGGTTGGGGGTGCGCTCGCCCTCTAGGTAGGGCACCAGCACAAGCCCGCCAGCCCCTGGGGGGACGGACAGCGCGAGCCTTGACAGCTCGTCGTGGTCGACGCCGAGCAGCCGGGCCGCCGAGTCGAGCACTCGAGCCGCGTTGAGCGTGCACACCAGCGGAAGGAAGCGCCCGGTGGCGTCGGCGAAGCCGGCTACGATGCCGCTCGGGTCGGCGGCCGGGACCTCGGCGACGGCCGAGACCACTCCTGAGGTGCCAATGGACACGACGACGTCGCCGCTGCGGGCACCGATGCCGAGGGCAGCTGCCGCGTTGTCCCCGGTGCCCGGACCGAGCAGGCAGCCTGCCGCCGTGGCGCCTGCCTGCTCGGCGGGGCCCAGCACCCGCGGGACCCCAGCATCACGCCCGAGGGCGGTACGAAGCAGGTCAGGGCGGTACTGGCCGGTGGCAGGTGACCAGTAGCCGGTGCCGCTGGCGTCACCGCGGTCGGTGACCAACCCGGCCAGGTTTCTACCGCCGGTCAGTTGCCAGCTCAGCCAGTCATGCGGCAGGCACACCATCTCGGTGCGGGCGGCGTTGGCCGGCTCGTGCTCGGCGAGCCAGCGCAGCTTGCTGACAGTGAAAGCAGCTAGCGGCACCGACCCGACGGCCTGCGCCCACGCCTGCCCACCGCCGAGCTCCTCGACGAGGTCAGCAGCGGCCCCAGCCGATCGGGTGTCGTTCCACAGCAACGCGGGGCGCACTACCGCGCCGGCCTGGTCCAGACAGACCATCCCGTGCTGCTGACCACCCACCGAGATCGCGGCGACGTCATCGAAGCCGCCTGCCCGTTGCGCGGCCTGCTGCAACGCCTCCTGCCAGGCACTGGGGTCGACTTCGGTGCCGTCCGGGTGGGCGGCCCGGCCCTGCCGCACGAGCGCGCCGGTGAAGGCGTCGCGAACGACGACCTTGCACGACTGCGTCGAGGAGTCGATTCCGGCAACCAGCGGCACTTCATACCTCCAGCGCTGTCACTGTCACGGTCATGTGTCACGGGCTACGGCCACACGATCCCGACCTTGCCGCCCGTGCTGCTGTCGGCGACGGCGTATGCCGCTTGCGCGTCAGCCAGCGCGAGCCGGTCGGTGACGACAACCTCGGGGTGCAGGCCCCACCGCTCGAGGTTGTCCACCAGCTCGGCCATCCGCCAGGTGGATGACACCCAGGAGCCGTGCACAGTCAGCTGCCGGTGGATCAGCACCTCGCTGACGTCGATGGTGAGCCGGGCGCCTTCACCGACCAGAGCCGTCCGGCCCCACCTGCGGGTGTGGCGAAATGCGCTTAGCTGGGCAGACGGGTTACCCGAGCAGTCGACGGCCACCTCGGCGCCGTCACCGAGCAGCTCGTTGAGCCCGTCGTCGTGGTCTGCGGTAAGCGACTCGTCGACGGCTCCGAGTCGCGAGGCCTGCTCGCGCCGCGCCTGGTTGGGGTCGGTACCGACGACCATCGATGCCCCCATCGCTTTGGCGAGCAGGCCGGCGGCGAGCCCGACCGGACCCAGCCCGGTTACCAGCACCCGGTCACGACCGGAGACACCGGTCCGGCACAGCGCCTCGTATGCCGTCGCGAAGCCGCAGGCGACGCAGGCTCCGTCGAGGAAGGTCAGCGAGTCCGGCAGCCGGAGCAGGTCGCGCTCCTCGGCGAGCAGCAGGTCCGCGTGGCCGCCGTCGCGCTGCCAGCCATAGGCCGCCCTGGCCGGTGACCGGCAGCTGATCTGGTAGCCGCGGCGACACTGGTCGCACTGCCCGCAGCCGCTGATGTGGTAGACGACGACGCGGTCGCCTGCCCGCAGTCGGCGGACGTCCGGGCCCACCTCGACGACCTGCCCGCAGGGCTCGTGGCCGCCGATAACGCCGCGGTAAGCCTCCGGGCCTTCGCCCAGGTGCTCGCGGTAGATGGCCCGCAAGTCGCTGCCACAGATCGTGGAAGCCCGCATGGCGAGCACAACCTGTCCCCGGCCCGGGCTGGGGTCCGGGACAGTGCGAAGCTCGACTTTGCTGCCGCCGGGCAGGTACGCGCCGCGCATCAGGTCTGCGGAACCACAATGGCCTTGACCGTTGCCTGCTCGCGGCGGGAGGCGGTCAGTGCCTGCTCGACGTGCTCCAACGGGTAGGTGCCGGTAACCAGACGGTCAAGGTCGACCCGGCCGGCTTCGACGAGCGCGATCGCGGTCGGCCAGGTGTTGGCGTAACGGAACGTGCCGGTTACCTCCAGCTCACGTTCCTGCACGGCTGCCAGCGGGAGTGTCACCTCCTCGCCGCCCATCCCGACCAGGACCGCCCGGCCTGCCCGATCCAGGGCTCGGATCGCCTCGCTGATGACAGGCGCGTAGCCGGAGCACTCGAGCAGCACCTGCGGCGGCCAGCCAAGATCGCCCAGCCTGGTGGTGCGGGCGTCGAGGACTGCGCTGGCGCCGAGCTGTTGCGCGAGGGCGAGCCGGGCCGGGTTGACGTCGGACACCACGACCTCGGTGGCGCCCAGGGCGAGCGCAACCTGCAGGCAGACCAGACCGATGGGTCCGGCGCCGGTGATCAGCACCCGTGAACCGGCGGTGACCCTGCCCTTGCGGCACGCCCAGATACCTACCGATAGCGGCTCGAGCAGGGCCGCAGCGTTGTCGCTGATGCCTTCCGGCACGGGATGGGCGAACGCGGCGTGCACCGCGATGAGCTCGGCGAACGCGCCGTCGACCGGTGGCGTGGCGAGAAACCGCATGGCGGGGCACAGGTTGTAGCGCCCGGCCAGGCACTGCGGGCAGGAAAGGTCTGGCACGCCCGGCTCGATCGACACCCGCTGACCGACCCGAGGCACGAGGGTTCCCACGCCGGTCTGCACAACGACACCAGACGCTTCGTGTCCGAGCACCAGCGGCTGGTCAAGGACGAACCGGCCGAGCCGCCCGTGCTGGTAGTAGTGCGAGTCAGACCCGCACACTCCGACCGCGTCGACGCGAATCAAGACTTCACCTGGCCGGGGTGTTGGGACGGGACGCTCCTCGAGCTGAACGTCCCCCGCGCCCCGCAGCACCGCAGCCCGCATCACCGCGCTGTCGCAGACTCCATCAGGTGCGTTGTCACTTCACCGCACCCAGGGACAGGCCCTGCACCAACTTGTCCTGGGCCGCGAACCCGGCGATGATCACCGGCAGGGACACCACAACTGCTGCTGCGCAGACCTTGGCCAAAAACAGCCCTTGGCTGGTGACGAAGCTAGTCAGGAACACCGGGGCTGTCGTCGCGACGGTGCCGGTGAGCACCCTGGCGAACAGCAGTTCGTTCCAGCTGAAGATGAAGCAGATCAGCGAGGTGGCGGCGATTCCGGGCAGGACGACCGGGGCGATGACCTGCCGCAGCGTGCGGCTCAGCCCGGCACCGTCGAGCGCCGCGGCCTCCAGCATCTCCACCGGCACCTCGGCGAGGAACGAGCGCATCATCCACACCGCGATCGGAAGGTTCATCGAGGTGTAGAGCACGATGAGCAGCCAAATGTTGTCGAGCAGCTTGGTGTTCTGCGCGAACAAGTAAATGGGCAGCAGGCCGGCAACTACCGGCAGCATTTTGGTGGACAGAAAAAAGAACATGACGTCGGTCCACTTGCGGACCCGGCGGATTGACAGGGCGTAGGCAGCAGGGATGGCTAGCAGCAGGACCAGCAGGGTTGAGACGATGCTCGCTGTTGCCGAATTCAGCAGCGGCGGCCATGGGCTGGTCCCGCCGCTGAAGAACTCGCGGTACCCCGTCAAGGTCAGCGGCGCGGCAAGCGACGGCGGGTTGGTCGCAGCCGCCGTCTCGCTATGCAACGAGGTCAGCACCATCCATAGCACGGGCAACACGAACAGGATTCCGATGACCCAGGCCAGCACGCCGAGCAGGGTGCCACTGCGTCGCGGCTTCGTGCGCCGGGCGGTGCCGGCGGTGGTGCGCGTGGCCGGGATGGGCGCCACGTCGGTGATCGAGCTCATCAGGCGTTCTCCTCACGGAACAGGCTCGACACGGTGCGCAGGGCGAGGGTTGCGATGATGATCGTGCCGATCACGACAATCACACCGGCTGCCGACGCCCGGCCGTAGTCATGGGCCTGGTAGAAGGTCTGGTAGGTCGTGTACGGCAGATTGGCGGTGCCCAGCCCACCGGAGGTGATGGTGAACACCGCATCGAAGTTCTGCACCACGTAGATCGAACCGAGCAGTCCGCCGAGCTCGAGGTACTGACGCAGGTGCGGGAAGGTCATGTACCGGAAGATCTGCCAGGGGCTGGCGCCGTCCATGCGGGCGGCCTCGATGACATCAAGCGGACGGCTCTGCAGCCCGGCCAGCAAAATCAGCATCATGAACGGCGTCCACTGCCAGATCAGCGCCGTCTCCACGGCAATCAGCGGGTTGTTGCTGATCCAGTCCGGCTGCGGGGGGCTGTTCGAGCCGAACAAATGCCACAGCGAGGTCAGCGCCCCGTTGAGCAGGCCGTACTCGGGGTTGTAGAGCGCGTGCTTCCACAGCAGCGCCGCAGCGACGGGAACGACGAGAAACGGAGTGATCATCATCGTTCGTACCGCGCTTCGCCCGAGGAAGGCGCGGTCGAGCAACAACGCGATGATCATCCCAAGGAGCAGGCTGACTAGCACCACGGTGACGGTGAGCAGGATCGTGGTCAGGACCGCGTCGCGCATGGCCAGGTCGGTGAACACCCGGCGGAAGTTGGCCAGGCCTGCAAAGCCCCGCTCGCCCGGATAGTAGGCGTTCCAGTTCATGAACGAAATGATCAGCGTGACCACGAACGGCAGCTGCGTCACGACGATGAGAAAGATCAGCGCTGGCAGCAGAGGGGCTCGCCGAGCCCAGTCCGACGAGCGTCGAAGGGAACGCGCTCCCGGTTGAACCGGCGCCGCCCGCCGGCGTGCAACCGGCCTGTCGACGACTGCACTCATGGCGCCACCTCCTGTGCAGTGATCACACGAACCGCCCCCGGCAAGGGCGGGGCGGGCCCGTCACGTGCGCCCAGCAAAAGGTCATGGGGACCGCCGTGCGCGGTAACGCTCGGCCACGCCGTCGGCGAGTTGCTGGCCGCGGCTCAGCGCACTTGAGACGCTCTTCTTACCGCTGATCGCGGAACTGATGTCCTGGGAGACCGCGGTCCCGAGGTCGGGAAACTCGGGAATGTCGACGAACTGGATTCCGAGCGCCGGGCGAGGTTGCACCCCGGGGTTGCGTGGGTCAGCTGCCTCGATCGCCTTGCGGGTGGGCTCGGCGAAGGCAGACGCTGCCTGGACGTAGCTCGCGTTCTGATAGGTCGACTCCCGCTTCCCCGAGGGCACCTTGGACCAGCCGAGTTGGGAGCCGACGAGCTGCTCATACTGCTTGCTCGAGGCCCAAGAGATGAACTTCCAGGCGTTGTCCTTGTGGCTGCTCGCCTGCTCGATGCTCCAGGACCAGGCGTAGAGCCAGCCGGAGCTGTTGGTCTTGACCACCGGTGCAGCGGCGTAGCCGATCTTGCCCTTGACCGGGGAGCTGGCGCCTTCCAAGGAGCCCGCGGCCGAGGTCGCGTCGTACCACATTGCGGCCTTGCCCTGCTCGAGGTTGTTCAGGCACTCGGTGAACCCTGCCTGGGATGCCCCGATCTCCCCGTGGGCGCGCACGAGGTTGACGTAGAACTGAGCAGCGGACTTGAACCCGGGAGCGTTGAGCTGGGCCTTCCAGTCAGCGGTGAACCAGGTGCCGCCGAAGGTGTTCACCACAGTGGTCAGCGGCGCGAAGATCTGTCCCCAGCCGGGCTCACCCCGCAGGCAGATCCCGGCCATTCCCGGCTGAGCCTTGTCGACCTTGGCAGCGATGTCGGCGACCTGCTGCCAGGTTGGCTTGGCCGGCATCTGGACGCCCTTGGCGGCCAGCACGTCCTTGCGGTACATCAAGAATGAGGACTCTCCATAGAACGGCTCGCCGTAGATCTTGCCGTCCTGTCCGGTCATCGACGCGGTCAGGGGCTTGAGGACGTCGCCCTGGTTGAAGGCGGTGTCGGTGGCCAGGTAGCCGCTCAGCGGAGCGATCCACTTGCTCCGTGCATAGATCGGGATCTCAAAGTTGCTCAACGACGCGACGTCGTACTGGCCGGCCTGGCTGGAAAACTCCTGGCTGATCTTGTCACGGACGTCGTTCTCCGGCAGCACCGTGAAGTTCACGTGGATACCGGTCTGTGCAGTGAAGTTCTTGGCCGTCAGCTGCTGCAGGTCGATCATCTGCGGGTTGTTGACCATAAGGACGTTGATGCTGTTGCTGCCGCCGCCGCCGCCACCACCGCCGCCGCCCCATCCGGCGGCGCAGCCACTAGCCAGTACGGCCGATGCGACGGCGACCCCGACCCGCCGACCGGTTGACGCTGCGCGCACTGTCGCCCCCTCCTCCCCGACTGCAGCGGCCTCCTGCCGCCACCGACGGGTATGTGACGTGAGTCTCGCTGTGCTGTTCTCACGTGGTCAAGCCTCTTGGCCAATCGAAGCTGCAGTCGCTCATCTGAGCAGTCGGCGCCCAGCCTTTGGCACAACTCCGACAACCTCGTCGGCCGTTCTGACCGCGCCAGGGTTGGTGGAGCCTGGACGAGCTCTCTCACCAACCCGGAAGCGCGGTCGCGCCCGAGCGCCCGAGCGCCCGAGCGCCCGAGCGAAGGGTGCAACCCTTCCCGCCGGGGCCCCTAGTCGCCGAGGCGCTGACCAGTATCAAGGGAGAACATGTGCAGGTGGCCCTGGTTCGGTGCCAGGTGCACGGTCTGAGCGGCCGCCGGCGGGCGCCGCCCGTCCACCCGGGCCATGATCTCGTGCTGCTCACCGTTGACGTCGGCCGACCCATAGATGTAGGCGTCCGCACCCAGCTCCTCCACCAGGTTGACGGTCGTGCGGATCCCCTGGCCGTCGCCGACGAGCTCCATGTCCTCGGGGCGGACCCCAACGGTCACCCGGCGACCGCCGGCGGTCGCCTTCGCCGCGACGTCGCGCGGAACGGGCACGCTCAGCTGCCCGAAATGGAGGGCATCGTTGGTGACCGGCACCTCCAGCAGGTTCATCGCAGGAGAACCGATGAAGCCCGCTACGAACACGTTGTTGGGGTGGTCGTACATCCGGCGAGGGGTGTCGACCTGCATGAGGATCCCGTCCTTGAGGACAGCGACTCTGTCGCCCATCGTCATTGCTTCGACTTGGTCGTGGGTCACGTAAACCGTGGTAACGCCCAGCCGGCGCTGTAAGGCAGCAATCTGGGCCCGGGTCTGGACCCGGAGCTTGGCGTCAAGGTTCGACAGCGGCTCGTCCATCAGGAAGACCTGCGGGCTGCGGACGATGGCCCGGCCCATCGCCACCCGCTGGCGTTGACCACCGGACAGCGCCTTGGGCTTGCGGTCGAGATACTGCTCTAGGTCGAGAATCTTGGCCGCCTCCACGATTCGCTCGCGAATCTTGGTCTTGTCCTCGCCGGCGATCTTCAAGGCAAAGCCCATGTTCTGCGCCACCGTCATGTGGGGGTAGAGCGCGTAGTTCTGAAAGACCATGGCGATGTCGCGGTCCTTGGGCGAGACGTTGGTGACGTCGCGGTCCCCGATGCGGATAGAGCCCTCGTCGACGTCCTCCAGGCCGGCAAGCATCCGCAGCGACGTCGACTTCCCGCAGCCCGAGGGACCGACCAGGACGAGAAACTCCCCGTCCCCAACATCAATATTCAGCTTGTTGACCGAGGGGGTGTCCGCCCCTGGGTAAACGCGTGTGGCCTCGTCGAACGTGACGGTCGCCATGGCTCTCCCTTCACCGGCAGGAACGTGCCGGACGATCCAAGTTCCGGGCTCCCGGCATTCGGCGGGTGCCAGGTTGATGTGCGTCACACAACCACCGCGCCAGCACCATGGCAACGGGGGTGCTTAACTCGCGCCGACCGGGGGCGTATGCGCACCCGAAGGCCATCAGATATCCACTTGCGGGTACAGCGCACCACGATCGCCTCCCGACCAGCAGGCAGGCTGCTCTGCACAGCTGCCGGCAGTGGAGCGGCGCTCTGGTCAGCAGCGAGGGCTGCACTTTGCACTCTGGCGTTCGCGGCGCCACCTCACGGTCCTTCGCGGGCTGCGCTCTGGGCAGTTGGGTCTGGCCGTGTGGTGTGCTAGCCGGCGCGGTCCCGGCGGAGCCGCTCGTCAAAGCGCTGCTCGGCCCATTCGAGCAGGGTGCGCCGCCGGACGCGCCGGCTCTTGCGCCGCGCCTGTGGCCGGTTGTTGCCCTCGAGCCGGGCGAGGTCCTTGTCCTGGCGAAGTTCGGCTGCGATCTGGTCGAAGCGGCGCCGCTCGCCCTCTGAGAGCACGCCTGGAGCGTGCCGGACGCGGCTGGGTCTGGCAAGGGCGGGCACCTGCCTTGTGGGGCTGCCGGCTGCCGGTGATGCGCCCCCGAGGAGATTGAGCCCCGTGGAGTGGTGTGGGTAGGCGGCTGCGGTGCGGCTCTGCTTGGCGCTGGCCTTGCAATGGCTCGGTCGGGCCGGTCGACCTCCTGGCTGGGTGTCAGCAGGGCGGTACCGTGACCGCGCCGTAGCCGGCCAGGGCGGGCCGTTCTGGGTGCGCGTGACGAGGGCCGTAGCCGTCCTCGCGGCGGTGGACCGGCATGGTGAACCTGGTGGTGCGCTTGACCAGGGTCCTGACGACTCACGGTCCAGGCCGAGGTGCTCGACCCGTGGTCCCTGGAACGGCCGGACCGTTTGGGAAGGCTTCAGCCCGTCTTTGGTCGGTGACCCGCAAGCCGACGGGATCCGCGCCGTGTTTCGGGTGGAGGCCGAGGTGGTCACGAGTCGAGGTGAAGGGTCATGCAACGCGGCCAGCTTGCGTCAGCAACCGCTGCGCAGGACCCGGGCCGCGTCATGCCTCTGTTCCACGCTCCGCTCAGGAGCCG
>JAABUJ010006475.1_pt1 | contig 11316 bp, 13 predicted proteins | sample 5559131 | NCBI WGS metagenome assembly JAABUJ01 (sample SAMN10711875, study PRJNA513366) | rock metagenome | isolation source: Antarctica rocks | place: Antarctica: Victoria Land, Mt New Zealand nord | collected 2016-01-07 | reverse complement strand
CGACCGGGACGAGGTTGCCGTGGCAGAACAAGATGTCGGCGGCTTGGTGGACGGGATAGGTGAACAGCAGGCCGCTCATCCCGCGCCGCGTGCGCGCGGCGTCTGCTTCGGCCTTAACGGTCGGATTGCGGGCCAGCTCGGCGACGGTCACCAGGCTGAGGAACGGCACCACGAGCTGGTTGAGCGCGGGGACCGCGCTGTGCGTGAAGATGGTCGCACGAGCGGGATCGACGCCGGCCGCCAGGTAGTCCAAGACCACCTCCCGAACGCTGGCTGAGAGGTCGCCGACGCCGTCGCGGTCGGTGATGACCTGATAGTCGGCGATCACGAGGAAGACCTCGACGCCTGCGCGTTGCAGGCGGACCCGGTTGGCGAGCGTCCCGAAGTAGTGCCCGAGGTGCAGCGGCCCGGTCGGACGGTCCCCGGTCAGCACGCGGAAACGCTCCGGGTGGTCGCGCACCTGCTGCTCGAGCGGCTGGCTCGGTGCGGTCGGGACGGAAGTTCTCTCGACGGTCATCGGCTCTCCTTTCGTTGAGCCGCCTCCGTCGTTCTGGTCGCGCCAGCGAACGCGCCGAGCCGCCCGAAGGCGGCTCGAGACAGGTCAGGTCACGGCCGCCGCGAAGGAGGACCGCCACCAGGTGCGCAAGGTAAGCGACACAGGCGCGAGGTTACCTCATGGTGATCGCAGTCCCGCGAGCCGATCGTCAGCCGGCGCAGCCGGGCGTACGATTCGGCCGTGGCACACGGAGCCTCTACGCGGCAGATACGAGAGGGTTTCGTTCGTCTGGGTTCCACAAGGCTCGACGTTGATGCGCTGCGGACCGAGGCGGACCAGCTGTTGCGAGCGGCGATCGACTACGACGTCGGCATCTGGGTGACGCTCGACCCAGCGTCGGGGGCTGAGCACGAGCTGCTTGAAGTTCGGTACACCGCACGACCCCGCGCAGGACCGCGTGGTCTTCGAGAGCGAGTGGGTGTACGACGACGTCAACCGGCTCACCGACCTCGCCGTCGACGGACCGGCCGTCACGCTGAGGCAAGCCACGGGAGGTCACCCGGAGCGGAGCCGACGCTTTCGCGAGTTGCTCGGCCCGATGGGCGTGGTGGACGAGCTACGCGGGAGCGTTTGTAGGCGACGGAACGCCATGGGGTGGCGCGATCCTCCTCCGCGGCCCCGGCAGCGAGGCGTTCGCCCCCGCCGATGTCGAGCTAGTCGTCAAGATCGGACCGGTGATGGCGGAGGCGCTGCGGCTGGCGCTGCTCGAGGGCGCCGCGCGCTCGCCCACGCCTGAGGCCGACGGGCCTGGAGTGATCGTGCTGGATCTGGACGGGACACCGGCCTTTGCTACGCCGGCGGCGCGCCGTCGCTTGGGGGAGGTGGCAGATTCGGCCGCTATCCCCGATGCGCTGCTGGCCCTTGAGGGCGCGACCCGCGCGGCCGCCGACGGACGGGCCACGGACCTCGTGCGGTCGAGGATCCGCGCCGCCGACGGTGGCTGGCTCGTGCTGCACGGGTCGGTGACCGACGACGGCGAGCAGGTCGCGATCGTGATCGAGCGCGCCCGTGCAGCGGAGCTAGCCGACATCGTCGTCAGCACCTACGGCTTCACCGCACGCGAGCAAGAGGTCGTCTCGCTGGTGCTGCGGGGACACTCGAACAAGCAGATCGCGCTGATGCTCGCGATCAGCGGCTACACCGTCCAGGACCACCTCAAGGCGGCGCTCGCCAAGGCCGGCGTCGCCAGTCGCGGCGAGCTGGCGGCGCTATTGCAAGATCACTACTACGAGCCGGCGATCGCGGCGGGCGATCCCCCGGGGCCCTACGGCTGGTATCTCGGAAAGCGAGCCTCATGACTAGCAACCCACACCACCCTCAGCGCGAAACCTCCCGTGCGCTCAGCGAAGATCGCGTGCTCGACTTCCGTCCTGCGATGCCTACGCATTGGGAGATCGCACGCAGCACCGCCGACACCGGCGGCGAGTTCCTGGAGACGGTCAACTCCGTCGGCACGGGCCCCGGCGGCGGTCCCCTTGTGGAGCGCGGTGCTACCGCGCTCGCTTGAGCGTCGCCTCAATCTCGGAAGTGAGCAGATAGAGGTCGAGCCGATCGGGGTCGTCCGGTTCGAACGGATGAAAGCCAAGCCGCTCCCACCACCCCTGCGCATTGTGGTTCAGCGCGGTGACGACGACGGCGCGGCACGCCGCCTTCTCGTTGAGCTCGACGGCTGTGGCGAGGACGTGTGCCGCGAGGGCTGTCCCGATGCCGAGGTTGGCGTAGCGGCGGTCGACAGCCAGCCGGCCGAGCAGGAGTGCCGGAACCGGGTTCGGGGCACCCTTGGCGACGATTTCAGGGGCAGCCGACCGATCGATGCCAGTCATCGCCACGCTTGCGTATGCCACGACGAGGTCGTCGGCGTCGGCGATGACCCACGTTGCGGCGGTGTCACGACGTCGGTTCTGGCCGGCGTAGCGGCGCAGCCACTCGTCGAGGGCCGCTTCCCCGCTGTCGAACCGCTCGCGCTGGTGTCGCCGCGGGTCGAGCAGCGCCGGCCGGCGGAGCTCAATCAAGCCAGCTGAAGGTGCGCTTGCGTCGCATCGCTGTGGCGAGCCGGTCGTTGACCTCGGCCGGTCGTTCGAGCGCCTCGGTGAACGCGACTGCGGCCTCACGGGTCAGGCGGATGCTCGACCGCTCAGCGAGGATCTCCTCGGCCTTCGCCGCCGCAGCTTGGACTACGAACGCCGACACGTTGAGGTGGGATGCATCGGCCGCTCGTTCAAGCAGCGCCTTATCGGCGGGCCCGACCCTGATCTGGAGGCGTTCTTCCTTGGTCGTTGACATGTGCTCACATTGGCAGTACAGAGAGGGGTTGTCAAGCCATCCACCCCGAGGGAGGACTCAGGATTCAGTGCTGCTGGACTTCGCCGGCCATCGTCGTTCGCCTGCGACGATGCCGGGCTACCACCGGGGCGCCCGCCGCGCAACAAGTGCGAGCACTACCCGGCCGACCCGCCGACGGTCGAGGAGATCGTCGCGGTGATGCGAGCCGTCGGAGTTCGCCCGGATGGCCAACGGCTGCGCGCGCTGGTCGTGCTGCTTTGGCGCGCGGGACTCCGAATCAGCGAAGCCCTGGCGCTTCAAGAGACCGACCTCGACGTCGTGCGCGGCGCGATCCTCGTCCGCCGCGGGAAAGGCGGAAAGCGACGTGAGGTGGGCATGGACCGCTGGGCGTGGGGCCAACTCGAACCGTGGCTGGAGATCCGGCGCCAACTGCCGATCGGAGCGCTGCTGTGCGTGATCGACGGCCCGACGGCCGGGCGGCACTGGGAGCCGTCGGCAGCTCGAAAGCAGCTCCATCACGCTGCTGCAGCTGCCGGCGTCCGGCGACGGTTCGCCCCACACCAACTCGGCATGCGCACGCGGTCGAGATGGCTCACGAAGGCGTTCCGCTCGTCGTCATCCAGCGGCAACTCGGACACGCGAACCTCGGCATCCCAGCGTGTACCTCCAAGGCATTGACAGCGCCGAGATCATCGACACCGTCCACGGACGCTCATCCCCGGTCATCTCCGCCAGCGCCGGGCTCCAGACCAATAGGTAGACCGCGTCGGCCGACCTCCCGTCACATCCTCGGCTGGCGACATGCAGGGAACTCTTCGTGCCTTCGGGCGGCCCTGCCATCGCTTCGTTGCGGGCAAGCACGACCGGTCATCCCGAGGCTCGTGCGGGACCGCCCGAGGGGTGGTCGAGGAGCGTGAGACGATCGAGCTCGCGCTTCTCGCTGCGATCCAGCATCTGCCGCCGCGCCGGCGTGCGGTGATCATCCTGCGCGACGTGCTCGAGTTTTCCGCGAAGGGACAGCGCCGCAGTGTTGTCGATGAGCGTCGCCTCAGTCAATAGCACGCTGCAGCGGGCGCGCCGGGCGCTTGGGGAGCGATTGGCGCCGCGCCGGGTCGACTGGGAGCGGCCGCGGGAGGCGAGCGCCGAGGAGCGGTCGCTGCTGCGCCTTTATATGGAGGCTCACGAGAGTGGCGACGTCGAGGCGCTCGCGATGATGCTGCGTGAGGACGCGCGGATCTCGGCGCCGCCCCGGCCCCTCTGGTACGACGGGCGGGACGCGGTGTTGGCGGCGAGCCACCGGCTCGCCGCTGCGGGCCGCTTCCGCTATCTCGCCACCGGCGCCAACGGTCAGCCCGCCGCCGCGAGCTACCTGCGCACCGACGGCGAGGAGGTATTCCGGCCGATGGGGATCGACGTGCTGCGGATCGAGGACGGCCTCGTCGCCGAGGTGACCGTGTTCCTGCGCCCGGACCTCTTCGAGGTCTTCGGCCTGCCTCCGAGCTTGCGATAACGACAGACGAGAGACGAAGGAGGAGATCCGATGGAGAAGGTGATTTCGACCGACGGGACCCAGATCGCGTTCGAGCGCTTCGGCTCTGGGCCACCGCTGGTGATGGCGGCCGGGGCGTTCAACGACCGCTCGACCACGGAGCCGCTCGGCCGCGTGCTGGCCGACCGGGCGGAGGTCTTCAACTACGACCGTCGTGGTCGCGGCGATAGCGGGGATACCGCGCCCTACGCGGTCGAGCGCGAGATCGAGGACCTCGACGCGGTGATCGCGGCGGCCGGTGGGAACACCTCGGTCTTCGGCTACTCCTCTGGCGCGAACCTCGTGCTCAAGGCGGCTGCGGCGGGCTCGGCGATTGGACGGCTAATTCTCTACGAGCCGCCGTTCAACCCCGACGAGGGATACCCAACCCTGCCGCCGGACCTGGCCGCCCGGCTCGGAGAGCTGGTCGAGGCGAACGACCGTGGTGGGGCGGTTGAGCTGTACCAGACGGTCGCCGTAGGAATGCCGGAGGAGGCCGTCGTCGGGATGCGCTCGGCGCCCTTCCGGGCGGGCATGGAGGCGATCGCCCACACGCTCGCCTACGATGCCGCGGTCGTCGGCGACCGCCGCCTACCCACCGGAACGCTCGCCGGGATCGACGTCCCGGCCCTCGTCATCTGCGGAGAGCAGAGCGTCCCATTCATGCGCCACGCCGCGGCCGCGGTGGCCGCGGCGCTGCCCGCGGGAGAGCTGGTCACGTTGTCCCGCCAAACCCACGGGATCGACCCAGACGCAACGGCGGCGGTCATCGGCGAATTCCTCGACGCGAACTGAGCGGAAAGCCAACCTCAGAGTCAGGTCGGAGCAACCGTGCTGGCGTAAAGGCCGCTCCCATCGGGCGGGTCCCCACTGTGGTCTTTCAAGAGCTCCGCCAAACCGGTTGAGACTGCTGCATCCACGACGAGACGTGGCAAGCCCCGACGGCCGAAGCCGCCGACGTGAGGCGGCGCTACTCGCCAGATCCAGCGGCCACAGAGCCTGCTTTCGCTCAGCCAAAGAGCATCTGCTGCGCCGCGAACAGGGCTCCGCTCGGCACGGCAAGCAGGCACCGCGAGCCGACGGTTCGGGGGTGCCGCTGAGGGATCCTTAACCGGAGCCCGTTTGCGGGATCCGCTACTGACGGTGCAAAGCACCCTTGCTGTAGCTCATCGGCCGAGCTGGTCGGAGAAGCAGTCCAGCGACGAACGTGAAGGCCAAGGCGACCAGAACCCATAAGGCGCAAGTTGCCCGGCTGTTGGAGTAGACCGACAGCAGCCCGAACAGGGCGCCAGCGAGGAGGCAGATCACGCCCGCGCTTGTCGAGGCTCGTTTCCGTGACGCATGTGGTGCGGTGGCGGCCATCGCAACATCTCCTCGAGCAGTGGGAACCCATCGAACCAAACCCATGCTAAACCGCGGCCTGCAGGCGAACCTCGTTGTGCGCCAGCTAGCGATCAGTCAGCGCTTCCAGCCCCGAAAGCGTCCTGGCTGAGGATCGGCTCGCGGGACGGCGGTCACGGTCGCGGACGGCCGCCATGGTCGCGGCGCTCGCCCGCGCGGGAGCACGGTTCGGTTACCTCCGCGATGCCGGTGGCAACCGCTCCCTGGAACCTCATCGCGCTGCCGATGGCGCCCTCGGAGGAGGCATCAATTCGGGCATCAATATGAGCGAAACCCAGACCAACTCAAAACCATGGGTGGCCGGTAAGACGGGCTGTTGCGCCGCAGACTAACTGCCTTTCGCGATCTCATAACCCGAAGGTCGCAGGTTCGACTCCTGCCCCCGCTATGCAGGAGCCCCCTCTCGCCAGGGGGCTTTTGCGCTTAAGGCCGGATGCGGGTCCGGCCCTGCTGGAAGTACTGCGCGATAAGGAGCGCGGCGGTCATGATGGTCGCCTACCGCGAGGAACACGGTGGCGTTGGCGGCTACAGGATCCCGGAGGTGAGCGTCGCGTTGGCAAAACTGAGCGCGATACGTCTGGGGCCCGACTGAAAGCCGCCGACTACGGCTCACTCGATCCGCTCCGAGGATGTCCCTCCGCGCTCCGTCGCTGGGGTGGCCGCCAGCACGACATCACGCCGGCGAGGTGGCTCCAGTCGACGGGCGGAACGTCGAGCGGCTCGCGGGTGCCGCCGTCGGCGCGCATGCCGTCGAGGATCAGGGCTAGGTAGCGGCGCCAGAGCTCGGGCTGGACGGGTTGTGAGGCGTCGACGATCGCGCCGAGCATGATCTGCAGCAGCGGCATGTCCTGGGGGGCGAACTCCCGGCGTAGGTAGCCGGCGTCCTGAGCGCGGCGGACGAGCTCGGTGGCCAACGGTCGCATCTGGGCCCGGATGGTGGCGACCCGCTCGCGGCCCTCGGCCGTTCCGAGCAGCAGCTCCTTCAGGCCGCGGTCGGCCGACTGGAGCTCGACGGAGCGCTCGAGGAAGCCGGTGAGCCCTCCCCAGGGATCGTCGGCCTCGAGCGCCTCTCGCGCGAGCGCGACGATGTCTCCCACACGCTCCTCGAACAGCGCGTCGATGAGCCGCTCACGGCTTGCGAAGCGACGGTAGGCCGTCCCCACCCCGAGGCCCGCATGTCGTGCGATGTCGTCGAGGGTGACCTGGAGCCCGCGCTCCGCGAAGAGCTCGCGCGCGGCATCGAGCAGAAGGCGGCGGTTGCGCTCGGCGTCGGCACGCAGGGGCCGCTCGGTGACCGGCATGGCTCCAGTCTACCGAAGACGGAGAAGAGCTCTCCGCATTTGCTACGGTGCGGCGCGGCCAACCTGAGAACTGATCTCCACTTAGGAGGAGCGACCACCATGGAACACGAGAACCCTCACACCGAGCGCCGCTGGCTCGTGCTCGGCGTGCTCGGCATCGCCCAGCTCATGGTCGTGCTCGACGCGACGATCGTCAACATCGCGCTTCCCTCGGCCCAGAAGGCGCTCTCGTTCTCCAACGACAACCGCCAGTGGATCATCACCGCGTATGCGCTGGCCTTCGGCTCGCTCCTGCTCCTCGGCGGCCGCATCTCCGACCTCTTCGGTCGCAAGTGGACGTTCATCGGCGGCCTGATCGGGTTCGCCGTCGCGTCAGCGGTCGGCGGGGCGTCGCAGTCGTTCGGCATGCTCGTGGTCGCACGCGCGGCGCAAGGACTCTTCGGAGCGATCCTCGCGCCCGCCTCGCTCTCCCTGCTGACCACGACGTTCACCGAGCCCAAGGAGCGCGGCAAGGCGTTCGGGATCTTCGGCGCCCTGGCGGGCAGCGGCGCGGCGGTCGGGCTGCTGCTCGGCGGCCTGCTGACGGAGTACCTCTCGTGGCGCTGGTGCCTCTACGTCAACCTCCTCTTTGCGGGCGCCGCGGTGACCGGAGCGCTCGTACTGGTGCACAACGTCGGCCAGCCGGAGCGCCCGCGCCTCGACTTCCCGGGCACGCTCGCGGCCTCCGCCGGCCTCTTCGCGCTGGTCTACGGATTCTCGAACGCCAACACCTCGGGCTGGACCGACAGCCTGACGCTCACCATGTTCGCGGCGGCGGTGGTGCTGCTCGTGGGCTTCGTGGCGATCGAGCGCCGGGTCGCGAATCCGCTGCTGCCGCTCCACGTCGTCCTGCATCGCGACCGCGGCGGCTCCTACCTCGCCGTGGCAACGTCGGCCATCGCCATCTTCGCGGTGTTCTTGTTCCTCACCTACTACCTGCAGCAGAACCTGGGCTACTCACCCATCACCACCGGACTCGCGTTCCTCCCGATGGTCGTCGGCATCGTCATCAGCTCCACCTCGGCGAACATCAAGCTGCTCCCGCGCACGGGCGCGCGCCCGCTCGTGCCCACGGGGATGGTGCTCGGGGCGATCGGGATGCTCTACCTGACCGGGCTCGGGCCGCACTCCACCTACGTCGGGCACGTGCTGCCCGCGTTGATCGTCATGGGGCTCGGCTTCGGGCTCATCTTCGCGCCGGCGATATCCACGGCGACGCTCGGGGTCAGCGGCCGCGACGCAGGCGTCGCCTCGGCGATGGTGAACACGAGCCAGCAGGTGGGCGGCTCGATCGGCACCGCGCTGCTCTCGACCCTCGCGATCACCACGACGAAGCACATGCTCGAGGGCATGCATCCGACGCCGGCTCTCATGGCCCAGGCTGCCGTGCACGGATACACCACGGCCTTCTACTGGTCGGCTTCGATCTTCGCGATCGGCGCCATCGTGTGCGGGTTACTGCTGCGCCCCAAGGAGGAGAAAGCGGTGGCGGTGGGTGAGCCCGCGCTCGCCCACTGAGCAGCTCACCCCTGCGCGGCCTCTCGGCGCTCCGGCGCGAGTCGTAGGGGTGCATGGATGTTCGCTCGCAGTCGCAGGAAGGCGACGGTACCCAGCAGGGTCGGGACCCAGAGGACGATCGCGTGGTAGACCAGCACTGCCGCCGCCGCGGAGGCGGGAGCGGTGCCGTACAGGATGAGCGCGCCGGCCAGACCGGCGTCCAGGCCGCCCAGACCGCCCGGCAGGGGCAGGATGTTGCCGAGGTAGCCGATTATGTAGGCGAGCGTCACCACCCCCACCGGGACCGGGGCGCCAAAGGCCCGAAAGCTGATCCACAGCACGGCGATGTCGAACCACAGGTAGGCCAGAGCGCCGAGGAGCCGCCAGCTTGGCCGCCGCAACTCGTCCACGGTCTGGTGAACGACCGACGCGGTCGTGCGTAGCCAGCGGATCGCGCGGCCCGGTGACCGCACCGTTGAGAAGCGCCGGGCCAGCCGCGGCACTGACAGGAACGCGAGGATCCCGACGAGCCCGACCGATCCCGGCAGGAGGCCGAGCAGGATGCGGTGCGGTGCTTGCAACAGCCCCACGGCGACGAGCAGTCCGGTCACGGCGAGGGTCGCCAGGTTGACGGCGCTCGTCAACAGGAAGAGAACGGCGGAGCGCTCGAGGAATCGCCGCAGCGAGCCTCCTTTGGCCCTGGCTACCCAGGCGCCGAGCGCCACACCACCGGCTCCTCCGGCGGGGAGCACGGCACCGAAGGCCATCTCGGATAGGGCGACCCGCGTGGCCAGGAGCCACGGGACCCGGTAGAAGACGAGTCGGAACACGACTACGTAGCCGACGCACGAGCAGATCTCCAGAAACACGGCGAGCCCGATCCACCAGGGGGAGACGTCCTTGATGCGATCGGCGACCTCGCGCAGGCCCGGCACGGCGAGGATGAGCGCGCCGACGAGGACGACCACGATGAGCAGCGAGACGATGCCGCGTCGCAGCCGCTTTCCCTCGTCCTGAGATGCGTCCTGACGACGCGCCTCGAAGTCAACCTCTGCTGAAGCACCTTCTTCGGGTCGGGTAAGAGGCGGGAGTCCATGCCGGCAGCGATGGTGGCAAAATGAAGCGTCGCGGGTGCAACCGTGACCTTGCGCAAGGGACAAGGTCTGAGTCGCGTCGAGAGCCGATGGCCGTGGCGAGGCGTCGCTGCGGCCAGTGCCCCACCGGGGGGAGCCGCGTATGGATGTTCGCCTCAGGCGCGCGTATGATGGGTGGGAGAAGGATCTGCCGCCGAGCACGGAGTTGAGGCAGTGGTTCGGGCACGAGCCGAGCCGCTTCGAGGAGTTCCGCCGACGCTACATCGGGGAGCTGCGCGGCAAGCGTCCACCGCTCGCAGCCCTCCGACGCCGGGCACAGGAGGGCACGCTGATGCTCGTCTACTCCGCCCACGACACGGAGTACAACGACGCCGTCGTCCTCGCGGAGGTTCTACGGCGGGGACTCCCGAAGGGCCAGGGCCGACGCTGATCGGCAGGCCGGTCTACGCTGGGAAGCGTGCCCAGACCCACAGCCGATCGGGGCGCCGGTATTCACCGCCAAACGACCATACGGCCAGAGGTCTGACGTGGCACCGGACCGCATCGCCGTCCTGTTCGACATCGACGGCACGCTCATCATCACCGGCGGTGCCGGGGCCGCGTCGTGGCGGATGGCGTTCGACGAGCTTTACGGCATCCCGGCCGACATCGGCAAGTTCACCGACACGGGCATGACCGATCCGGCCGTCGGCCGCGCGACCTTCGAGGCGGTCGTGCACCGCGCGCCGGAGCGCAAGGAGTTCGCCCGGCTGCTCGAGCGGCGCCTCTACTACCTGCATCAGACCGTCGAGGAGTCCGAGGACTACCGGGTGCTGTCGGGTGTTCAGGAACTGCTGCCCCGGCTCGTCGAGGACGGCTACCTGCTCGGCCTGGTGACCGGGAACCTGGAGGCCGCGGCGCACATCAAGCTCCACCGGGCGCGGCTGAACCGCTTCTTCTCCTTCGGCGGCTACGGCTCGGACTCCACCGACCGCGCCGAGCTGACCCGCATCGCGCTGCGGCGGGCCACGCTCGTCTACGGGGAGACGGTGACCCCACCGGAGGCGATCGTGATCGGCGACACGCCCCACGACGTGGAGGGCGCCCACGCGGCCGGAATGGAGTGCGTCGGCGTGGGCAGCCACCACTTCGACGTCGACCAGCTCCGCGAGGCGGGGGCTGACTACGCGATCGCCTCGCTCGAGGAGGCCGTTCCGCTCTGACGACGCGCCACAACGGTTGGCGATGGCGGACGGAGGTGCCGCGGGAAACAACGGCTACCGACCGGGAAGCGCGCCGGCGAGGGACGTAACGAGAACGGCGGATCCGGCGTCGCGCTCCTCAACGGGCTGGCGCTCGCAATCATCATCGCTCAGCCCCGGCTGGAGTAGTACTCGACGTTGATCTGGGAGTACTTCTGCCATTCGTCGGGGAGTTGGTCCTCGGCGAAGCACGCGTCGACGGGGCAGGCTTCGACGCAGGCGTCGCAGTCGATGCATTCCTCGGGGTCGATGTAGAGCATCTCGACTTTGTCGTAGTCGGGTTCGTCGGGCGTGGGGTGGATGCAGTCGACCGGGCAGACCTCGACGCACGAGTTGTCCTTGGTGCCGATGCACGGCTCGGCGATCACGTAGGCCA
>JAABUJ010006473.1_pt1 | contig 11318 bp, 7 predicted proteins | sample 5559131 | NCBI WGS metagenome assembly JAABUJ01 (sample SAMN10711875, study PRJNA513366) | rock metagenome | isolation source: Antarctica rocks | place: Antarctica: Victoria Land, Mt New Zealand nord | collected 2016-01-07 | reverse complement strand
GCTAGCCGTCGCGGCCTCGCCCTCTCTGCCTGCGGCTCCCGCGGCGACTCCGGCACCACCGGCGGTTCCACCGGCGGCACCGGTGGCGGCGCCGGCGCCTCGGTGAAGACCGCCAAGATCGGCGTCATCGCCCCGCTTTCCGGCGACCTCTCCGCCCTCGGCAAGGGCATCCAGCACTCCGTCGAGCTCGCGGTCAAGCAGGCCAACGACTCCAAGGCCATCCCGGGCTGGAAGCTCGAGGTCTCGGCCGTGGACGACGAGGGCAAGGCGGACGTCGGCAAGAACGGTGCGACCAAGCTCGCCGGCGACGACGGGGTCGTCGCCGTGGTGGGCAACCTCAACTCCAGCGTCAGCCAGCAGACCCAGCCGGTCTTCGCGGCGGCCAAGATCACCCAGATCTCACCGGCCAACACCGGCCCGTCCCTGACCCGCGGCGCCTCGCTCGACAAGCGGCAGTACCCCACGTTCTTCCGCACCTGCACCACAGACCTCGTCCAGGGTGCCTTCGCGGCGAAGTTCCTCAAGGACCAGGGGATCACCCAGGTCGCGACGATCCACGACAAGAAAACCTACGGTCAGGGCCTGGTGGCCGCCTTCACCGACAACTTCAAGAAGCTTGGCGGCACGATCGTGGCGGCCGAGACCATCAACCCGGACGAGTCCAACTACCAGGCAGTCGTCTCCAAGGTCGCTCCGTCCGCCCCGAAGGCCGTCTTCTACGGCGGGGAGTACCCACAGGCCGGTCCGCTCTCACAGCAGATGAAGGCCGCCGGTCTCAACGTCCCGCTCATGGGCGGCGACGGCATCTACGACCCCAAGTACATCGAGCTGGGCACCGCATCGAGCAACGGCGACCTCGCCACCTCGGTCGGCGGTCCCACGGACAGCACTGAGGTCGGCAAGAAGTTCCTTGCCGACTACAAGGCGGCTGGCTACGCGGAGCCGTCCGCCGCCTACGGTGGCTACTCCTACGACGCGGCGAACGCCATCATCAACGGCCTGAAGACCTCGCTCGCCAGCGCGGCGAGCCCCAAGGCCGCCCGGGACGCCACGATCGCGGCTGTGGGCAAGGTCTCCTTCGACGGCGTGACGGGCAAGGTCCAGTTCGACGAGTTCGGTGACACGCTGGCCAAGGTGATCACCGGCTACAAGGTCGACGGCGGCAAGTGGGTCTCGGTCAAGACGGAGACGATGACGTAGGACTGCTGGAAACGACGCAGGGGTGGGCCGGTGCCCACCCCTGCGTCGTGCATCTCGGTATGCCGTCAGGGCGACCACGCGTCGAACGCAGAGCCGGTCGAACGCAGGGCCGGTCGAACGCAGGGCCGGTCGAACGCAGGGCCGGTCGAACGCAGAGCTGAAGGAGAGCTGGGTGGTGGTCCGATGAACGAGTTCCTGCAGCAGCTGGTGAACGGCCTGACCCTCGGGTCCCTCTACGCCCTCATCGCCGTCGGATACACCGTCGTCTACGGCATCGTGCAGCTGATCAACTTCGCCCACGGCGAGGTGTTCATGATCGGTGCCTTCGGTGCGCTGGCCACCTGGACGGTGCTCTTCAAGGGCGCGACGACGGTGTGGGTGCTGCCGGTCATGCTCCTGGGGGCGATCCTCGCCTCCGTGGCCGTCGCCGTGATCATGGAGCGCTTCGCCTACCGTCCACTGCGCAATGCCCCCAGACTTGCCCCTCTCATCACGGCGATCGGTGTCTCGGTCTTCCTCCAGGAGGCGGTCCGGCTGTTCTACCCGGGCGCGAAGAGCAAGATCCCCTTCCCGCAGATCGAGGTCGTCACCGGCGACGCCCTGAAAATCGGCTCGCTGACCATCCAGCGGGCTGCGGTCTTCACCGTCCTGGCCCTCGTCGTCTGCGCCGCGCTGCTCTGGTTCTTCGTCAACCGGACCAAGCTCGGCCGCGGCATGCAGGCGGTCTCCCAGGACCCGGACACGGCCCGCCTGATGGGGATCAACGTCGACCGGATCATCGTCGTGGCGTTCGTGCTCGGCGCCGTGCTCGCCGGGATCGCCGGAGTCGCGCAGGGCCTGCAGAACAACAACATCGACTTCCGGATCGGTTTCCTCGCCGGCCTCAAGGCCTTCACCGCCGCGGTGCTCGGCGGCATCGGCAACATCCAGGGAGCCGTCGTCGGCGGCCTGGTCCTCGGTGTGGTCGAGTCGATGGCGACCCAGTTCATCCCCGGGCAGTTCGGCGGCTCGTCATGGAAGGACGTGTGGGCCTTCGCCCTGCTCATCATCGTGCTCGTGTTCCGTCCACAGGGTCTGCTCGGCGCACGGGTGGTGGACCGGGCATGATCACCGCCACGACACCCCGGACGGACGCTCCAGCCCCTCCACCAGGACGTCGCACCTCCGACCACGGCTGGGTCGTCGCGCTCGTGGGCGCGCTCCTGCTCGGGGCCGGCTGCTTCCTCTCGTGGAGCTTCGTCGCCGAGATCCTCGGCGACGTCTCCATCACCCTCTACCCCGGCTCGGTGCAGGTCGTCGTCCTCATCCTCGTGGCCGTCATCCTCGTCATGCTGCTCGCCCACCGCGGGCCGCTGCGGCGGCTCGGGGCGTGGTTGGACACGGCGCCCGCGCTGCGGGTCCTCGGCATGGGCTCCAGCGCCTTCATGATCCTCAGCCTCACGGTCATCGCGGTCTCCAGTGGTGGCCTGGTCAATGTCGACCCCGGAGGCTGGCTCTGCCTCGTCGGCGCCCTCCTGGTCGCCGCCGGCGCGTGGCTGATGCCCGAACCGCAGACGCGCGACATCCTCAGGGCCCGGGTCCCGTCCTGGCTCGAGATCTCCACCATCGTCCTCATCATGGCCGCGGCCCTCTTCGGCGCGGCCTTCGCCCTGGACCAGGAGGACGGCTCGATCTTCTCGCTCTTCCTCCTCTTCGCCGGCACGCTGAGCCTGGCCCTGGCCAGGGCCCACGTCTTCACCTGGGTCGGCCTCATCGCCCACCGTCACCGGCGCGTCCTGACACTCGGTGCGTTCGCCGTGGCATTCCTCTTCCCGTTCACCCAGGACGGCTCGGACGCCAACATGTCCATCGCCACCCAGGTCCTGATCTTCGCGGCCACGGCTCTGGGCCTGAACATCGTCGTCGGGCTCGCCGGGCTGCTCGACCTCGGATACATCGCGTTCCTCGGTGCCGGTGCCTACGTCGGGGCCACCCTGTCCACCTCCGCCTTCGCAACGATCGGGTGGAAGCCACCTTTCCTGGTCGTCGTGATCGTGGGCGCGCTGGTGTCGGCCACCCTCGGCCTGATCATCGGCACGCCGACCCTGCGCGTCTCGGGCGACTACCTCGCCATCGTGACCCTGGCCTTCGGCGAGATCTTCCGTCTCGCGATGAACAACCTCGACGGGAACAACGGACCCGACCTCACCAACGGACCCAACGGCATACCGGCCATCCCCGACCTCGAGATGGACTCCTTCAACTTCGGCGACACCCACGAGGTCCTGGGGATCACGCTGGGCCGGTTCGCCAACTACTACTTCCTGCTCCTCGTCGTCGCGGCCGTCATCATCACGATCTTCCTCCGGCTCAATGACAGCCGGATCGGCCGGGGCTGGGTCGCCATCCGGGAGGACGAGAAGGCTGCCGAGGCGATGGGAGTCAACGTCTTCGGCCTCAAGCTGCTCGCCTTCGCCGGTGGTGCGTTCCTGGCCGGCATGGCCGGCACGATCAAGGCGCACCAGGACGTCTCGGTGACGCCGGACCAGTACGTCTTTCTCGAGTCCGCCTTTCTGCTCGCCGCGATCGTCCTCGGCGGCATGGGCACCGTCGCCGGCGTCCTCGTCGGCGCCACGATCCTCAAGCTGCTGCCGGAGAAGCTGCGGTTCGTAGCCGACTACCGCCTCCTGATCTTCGGCCTGCTCCTCGTCCTGATGATGCGGTTCCGGCCCGAGGGCATCGTGCCGAGCCAGCGCCGCAAGCTGGAGTTCCACGAGGAGGACGAGGGCCTCGCCGAGCGCATCGGGGACGTCCACCAGGAAGAGGTCAGAGGATGACGGTCACCGACGAGACCCGCCGCCCGGCGCCGCCCGGCGCCGTGGTGCTGGAGGCGCGCGGCGTCATCATGCGGTTCGGCGGCCTGACGGCCGTCAACAACGTCGACCTCAGCGTCCGCGAGGGCGAGATCGTCGGCCTGATCGGTCCGAACGGTGCTGGCAAGACGACGTTCTTCAACTGCCTGACCGGCCTCTACCGGCCGACCGAGGGCCAGGTCGCCTTCAACGGCGCCCTCCTGCCCCCGAAGCCGCGGGCCGTCGTCATCGCCGGCATGGCGCGCACCTTCCAGAACATCCGGCTCTTCAACAACATGACGGCACTGGAGAACGTCATGGTCGGGCGGTTCTGTCGCACGAGCGCCGCGGCCCTGACCTCGATCCTGCGCGGGCCCAAGTTCCGCCGGGAGGAGGCCGAGACCCGGGCCCGGGCCCAGGAGCTCCTCGACTTCGTCGGCCTCGGCAGGACGAGCGAGAGCCTGGCGCGGAACATGCCCTACGGCGACCAGCGCAAGCTCGAGATCGCCCGGGCCCTGGCCACCGACCCCCAGCTCCTCCTCCTCGACGAGCCCACGGCGGGCATGAACCCGCAGGAGACGCGCCAGACGATGGAGCTGATCTTCAAGATCCGCGACAGCGGGATCGCCGTCGTCGTCATCGAGCACGACATGCGGTTCATCTTCAACCTGTGCGACCGGGTGCTCTGCCTCGTGCGGGGCGAGACCCTCGTCGAGGGAACGCCCCTGGAGGTTCAGTCCGACCACCGGGTCATCGAGGCCTACATCGGCACCGGTGACGACGACGACGAGGATCCAGCCGGCTCCGCCCAGGACACGGAGGCCGGCCCGTGACGGCGATGCTCGAGGTCCGCGACCTGCAGGTGGCCTACGGCAAGATCGAGGCGGTCAAGCGGATCAGCTTCTCCGTCGACGAGGGCCAGGTCGTCACGCTCATCGGCACGAACGGCGCCGGGAAGACGACGACCCTGCGGACGATCTCCGGCCTGCTCCGGCCGTCGGGCGGCTCGATCCACTTCCAGGGGAAGCCGATCGACAACGTCGCCGCACACGACATCGTCACCCTGGGCGTGGCGCACTCCCCGGAGGGCCGACGCATCTTCCCGCGGCTCAGTGTCGAGGAGAACCTCCTCCTCGGGGCATTCTCCCGCAAGGACGGTGGGGTACGGGCCGATCTCCAGGCGGCCTACGACCTCTTCCCGATCCTCGGTGAGCGGTCCAGACAGCCGGCCGGCACCTTCTCCGGAGGCGAGCAGCAGATGCTCGCCATGGGGCGAGCCATGATGAGCCGGCCCAAGCTGCTCATGCTCGACGAGCCGTCGATGGGACTGTCCCCGCTGATGATGAAGCGCATCATGACGACCGTCCGGACGCTGCAGTCCCAGGGCACGACGATCCTGCTCGTCGAGCAGAACGCCCAGGCGGCTCTGCGGCTCGCCGACAAGGGCTACGTCCTGGAGGTGGGCAAGATCGTGCTCGAGGGCAGCGGGAAGGAGCTTCTCGCCAGCAACGACGTCCGCAAGGCCTACCTCGGTGAGGACTGACCACATGGCGTCGCGGGTGCTCCCGGAAGCCGGGTCCTTGCCCCGAGCCGGATTCTGGCGGATCCTTGGGGGACCACCACTCGTCCGTGTCCGCCGACGTGCTGGTGACCGTCCCAGGAGGCCCACCATGGTCCGACGTGCCCGACGCCGCGCGACTCGACGCACCGCCTTGATGCTCCTGGCCGGTGGGCTGCTCGCCTTCGGTCCCTCCGCCACGCTCGCCGCCTCGGCGGCGACCGCGCCGCACGGAGCCGTGACACAGCACACCAGCATGTCGGACCGCAGCGGGATGTGCGCCAGCATGAACGCCCCGTGGATCTAGCCCGCGACTGAGCTCAGGCCGACTTCCTGACCGTCGTGGTCCTGCGGCCGGCGGACGCCTTCGGGGTTGCCGCCCGAGCGGTACCAGACTTGGTCGTCGTCGCCGCCGCAGTCTTCTTCGACGTCGCCGCTGCGCCGTTCCGGGCTGCCGGCTTCTGGCCGGTGCTCGCCTTGGTGGTGGTGGTGGTGGGGGTGGCCCGGCGACCCGAGGCCGACGCGCGGCTGACGCTGGGGCGAGCGGACGGCATACCGGCTCGCGCCTTCGCGAGGACCGGTGCGAGGAACTGGCCGGTGTAGGAGGACGCCGTGCCGGCCACGTCCTCCGGTGTCCCCTCGGCGAGGACCCGGCCGCCACGCTTGCCACCTTCCGGCCCGAGGTCGACGATCCAGTCGGCACTCTTGATGACGTCAAGGTTGTGCTCGATGACGATGACCGTGTTGCCCTTGTCGACCAGGCCCTGGAGCACCTCGAGCAGCTTGCGGATGTCCTCGAAGTGCAGCCCCGTCGTCGGCTCGTCGAGGACGTAGATCGTCCGGCCGGTCGAGCGTTTCTGCAGCTCGGTCGATAGCTTGACCCGCTGGGCCTCCCCCCCGGAGAGCGTCGGGGCCGGCTGGCCGAGTCGGACGTAGCCGAGCCCGACGTCGTTCAGCGTCCGCAGGTGTCGGGAGATGGCCGGGACGGCGGCGAAGAAGTCGGCGGCCTCCTCGATCGGCATGTCGAGGACGTCGGCGATCGTCTTGCCCTTGAAGTGGACCTCGAGCGTCTCGCGGTTGTAGCGGGCGCCGTGGCACACCTCGCACGGGACGTAGACGTCCGGCAGGAAGTTCATCTCGATCTTGATCGTGCCGTCGCCGCTGCAGTTGTCGCAGCGACCACCCTTGACGTTGAACGAGAATCGCCCGGGCAGGTATCCGCGGACCTTCGCCTCGGTCGTCTCGGCGAAGAGCTTGCGCATGCTGTCGAACACGCCGGTGTAGGTCGCCGGGTTCGAGCGCGGGGTGCGTCCGATCGGCCCCTGGTCGACGTGGACGACCTTGTCGAGGTGCTCGAGGCCGGCCACCGTCTTGTGCCGGCCCGGCACGTGCCGGGCGCCGTTGAGCTTGTTGGCGAGGACGTTGTAGAGGATGTCGTTGACCAGGGTCGACTTGCCCGAACCGGAGACCCCGGTGACCGCGACGAGGTTGCCCAGGGGGAAGGCCACCTCGACGTCGTGAAGGTTGTTCTCGCGTGCGCCGACGACAGCCACCTCGCGGCCGTCCTGGGGGCGACGGACGGCCGGGACGGTGATCTCGCGGCGACCCGAGAGGTACTGGCCGGTGATCGAGTCGGGGTGGTCGAGCAGGCCCTGGACGGTGCCGCTATGGACGACCTCGCCTCCGTGCTCTCCCGCGCCGGGGCCGATGTCGACGACCCAGTCGGAGGCGGCGATGGTGTCCTCGTCGTGCTCGACGATGATGAGGGTGTTGCCGAGGTCGCGCAGCCGGGTCAGCGTCTCGATGAGCCGGTGGTTGTCGCGCTGGTGCAACCCGATCGACGGCTCGTCGAGGACGTAGAGCACCCCGACCAGGCCGGAGCCGATCTGGGTCGCGAGCCGGATGCGCTGGGCCTCCCCTCCGGACAGCGTGCCCGCCGGCCGGTCGAGCGAGAGGTAGTCGAGCCCCACGTCGAGCAGGAATCCCAGCCGGGCCTCGATCTCCTTGATCACCCGCTCCGCGATCTGCCGCTCCCGGTTGGAGAAGTCGACCTCCTGGAGAAACACCGCGCACTCGTTGATCGCGAGGGCACAGATCTCGGAGATGTTCTTGCCGCCGACGTGCACGGCGAGGATCTCCGGCTTGAGCCGGGCACCGTGGCACTGGGGGCACGGCACCTCGCGCATGTAGCCCTCGTAGCGGTCGCGGCTCCACTCCGAGTCGGTCTCGGCGTGCCGCCGCCGGACGAAGGGGACGACGCCCTCGAACCCCGTCGTGTAGGACCGGTCGCGGCCGTAGCGGTTGCGGTACCTGACGTGGACCTTGTAGCTCTCCCCGTGGAGCAGCGCCTCACGGGCGCGCCCGGGCAGCGACTTCCACGGGGCGTCCATCGAGAACTTGAGGTCGTCGGCCAGGGCGCCCATGACCCGCTGGAAGTACTCCGCCGACCCCGACCCCTGGGCCCACGGCGCGATGGCGCCCTCGTTGATCGACAGGTCGTCGTCGGGGACGAGCAGCTCGGGGTCGACCTCGAGCTCGGTGCCGATGCCCGTGCACTTGGTGCAGGCGCCGAACGGCGAGTTGAAGGAGAACGATCGCGGCTCGATCTCGTCGATCGCGAGCGGGTGGTCGTTGGGGCAGGCCATCTTCTCGGAGAAGCGCCGCTCACTGACCGCCTCCCGGTCGACCGGGTCGACGTCGACGAAGTCGACGAGGACGACGCCGTTGGCCAGCCGCAGCGCGGTCTCGACCGAGTCCGTGAGGCGCCGTTTGGCCCCGGCGTCGTCACCCTTGGCGACGAGGCGGTCGACGACGACGTCGATGGTGTGCTTGATCTGCTTCTCCAGCTTGGGCGGCTCCGACAGGGAGACCACCTCGCCGTCGACCCGGGCCCGCGAGAAGCCCTTGGTCTGGAGCTCGACGAAGAGGTCGACATACTCCCCCTTGCGCGCCCGGACGACCGGTGCGAGGACCTGGAACCGGGTGCGGTCGGGCAGCTCGAGCAGCCGGTCGACGATCTGCTGGGGTGACTGGCGGGTGACCGGCTCACCGCAGACCGGGCAGTGTGGCCGGCCGGCGCGGGCGAAGAGCAGGCGGAGGTAGTCGTAGACCTCGGTGATCGTGCCGACGGTGGAGCGGGGGTTGCGGTTCGTCGACTTCTGGTCGATGGAGACCGCCGGGGACAGTCCCTCGATGAAGTCGACGTCGGGCTTGTCCATCTGGCCCAGGAACTGACGGGCGTAGGCCGAGAGGGACTCGACGTAGCGGCGCTGTCCCTCGGCGAAGATCGTGTCGAAGGCCAGCGACGACTTGCCCGACCCCGACAGCCCGGTGAAGCAGATGAGGCTGTCCCGCGGCAGCTCCACGGAGATGTCCTTGAGGTTGTGCTCGCGCGCTCCACGGACGATGAGCGAGTCGTGCCCGGAGCGGGGAGTGGCAGGGGTGCGGGGGGACGCAGAAGTCACGGTGGCAACTCTAGGCCGGACCACCGACAACGTCTCAATCGTGCTGGCACGGCGGCCGCGTCGACACCGAGGTGGCCCCTCGAAGGCGGCACCAGCGGGTCGGGTGGGCCTTCTGGGACGGATGTGCACGGCATACGCTTGGGTCCATGACCGACCCCAACCACACCCCCATCGAGGACTACGCCGTCATCGGCGACATGGAGACCTGCGCCCTGGTCAGCCGCATGGGGTCGGTCGACTGGCTGTGCCTTCCGCGCTACGACTCCCCCTCGTCGTTCACGGCGATCCTCGGGACGCCGGACAACGGACGGTGGCTGCTCGGCCCCCAGGGCAAGGCCCGCACGACGCGCCGCTACGTCGGGGACTCCTTCGTCCTGGAGACGACCCACGAGACGGACGGCGGGGTCGTGCGGGTCACCGATGCGATGCCGACCGGCGACGACCGGTCCGACATCGTCCGGATCGTCGAGGGCGGCAGCGGCACGGTGCGGATGGAGCACGAGTGGGTCGTCCGCTTCGGCTACGGGAAGGTCGTCCCGTGGGTCAGCCGGCAGGCCGACCCGCACGGCGACGGCGGCACGATCATCACCGCCGTCGCCGGGCCCGACATGCTCGTCCTGCGCGGCGACCGCCTGCCCAGGGCCAAGGGCGGGCGGCACCACGACGTCTTCGACGTCTCGGCGGGAGAGAAGCTCTCCTTCTCGACGACATGGTTCCCGTCGCACCTGGACGTGCCGACGGCGCTCGACGTCGCGATGACCCTCGAGACCTCCCAGCAGCAGTGGCAGGAGTGGGCCGACCGCTGCCCCTACGACGGGCCGCACCGCGAGGCCGTGATCCGCTCGCTCCTCGTCCTGCGCCTGCTGACCCAGATGAGCACGGGCGGCATCGTCGCGGCACCCACGACGAGCCTGCCCGAGGACTTCGGCGGCGAGCGCAACTGGGACTACCGCTACTGCTGGCTCCGCGACGCCTCGCTGACCCTGGAGGCGCTGCTCGGCTCGGGGTTCGTCGAGGAGACGAGGCTGTGGCGGCGATGGCTGATCCGGGCGATCGCCGGCGACCCGCAGGACATGCAGATCATGTATGCCGTGGACGGCGGCCGCGAGCTGCCGGAGCGCGAGCTGGACCACCTCCCCGGGTATGCCGGGTCGAAGCCGGTGCGGATCGGCAACGGTGCGGTGACCCAGCGGCAGACGGACGTCCTCGGTGAGGTGATGATGGCACTGGCGCTCGGCCGGGAGCACAGGCTCGAGGAGTCCGAGCAGTCCTGGAGGATCCAGTGCGCCCTCGTCGACGAGCTCGGCGAGCGCTGGGGAGAGCCGGACAACGGGCTGTGGGAGATCCGTGGGCCGCTCCGGAACTTCACCCACTCCCGCGTCATGGTGTGGGCGGCCTTCGACCGGGCGATCTCCGGGGTCGAGGACCACGGCCTCTCCGGGCCGGTCGAGAGGTGGCGGACGCTGCGCGAACAGGTGCGTGCGGAGGTCCTCGACAAGGGGTTCGACGTGGGCCGCAACACCTTCACCCAGCACTACGACACGACGGAGGTCGACGCGTCCCTGCTGCTCATCCCGGTCTGTGGCTTCCTGCCGGCGGACGACCCTCGGGTGCTCGGGACGATTGCCGCGGTCGAGACGGACCTGATGCGCGACGGCCTCCTGATGCGCTACCGGAACCAGAGCGGGGTAGACGGCCTCGGTGGCGACGAGCACCCGTTCCTCGCCTGCTCCTTCTGGCTGGTGCAGGCCTACGCCAAGGCGGGGATGCGCGACAAGGCGGACGCCCTGATGACGCGGCTCGTGGGCCTCACCAACGACGTGGGCCTGCTCGCGGAGGAGTACGACCCGGAGAACCGGCGGATGATCGGGAACTTCCCGCAGGCGTTCTCCCACCTGGCGCTCATCGGCGCCGCGCACGCTCTTGCCGGCCGCACTACGGTGAAGGCATGACCGACGCGCCGCGCAGCCTCGAAGACGACCGTGATGCCGTTGAGGCACAGACGACGAGGCTCTTGGAGGCCGTGCGCGGCCTGGCTCCGGACTCCCTCGGGCAACCGAGCCTCTGCGCCGGATGGACCCGCGGGCACGTCCTCAGCCACATCGCCCGCAACGCCGACGGCCTCGTCAACCTCGTGACCGCCGCGACGACGGGCCGCGACATTCCGATGTACGCCAGCCGGGAGGCGCGCGACGCCGACATCGAGGTCGGCTCCGGACGGCCGCTCGCGGAGCAGCTGGCGGACCTCGAGGACGGTGCCGGGCG
>JAABUJ010006471.1_pt1 | contig 11318 bp, 5 predicted proteins | sample 5559131 | NCBI WGS metagenome assembly JAABUJ01 (sample SAMN10711875, study PRJNA513366) | rock metagenome | isolation source: Antarctica rocks | place: Antarctica: Victoria Land, Mt New Zealand nord | collected 2016-01-07 | reverse complement strand
CCCTGTGGGCCAAAACCACTTTTTGCCTGTCGCCCCCAGAGGAGGACATCATTAAAGTCCCCCGCGCCCTGGTTGATCACCTGAGCGAGATACTCTGTTACGCGGCCTGAATGGCCAAAGTCTAGCTAAGACGGTCTAAAAATGTATCTATCGACACATTGTCTTCCATGTGTAGGCTCCTCTCAGCGAACTCGAACGTTGGGGTATAGCTCTCGGATACGGGCAAAATGGTCTATTGCCACCGTCTACAATACCCCTTGAAAGGGTGGCGCGCCCAGGAAGCAAGAGGATTCCTCCCGCCTCCTGGGCGCAAATCTAGATAGTGGTCTGTACGCGTCAATCACGTCATGATGCAAGCATAGCCACCTATCGCATGCACCATTCAGAAAGTCACATATAGTCCTCTATCAACATCTACAGCAAGTTTCAGCATTCTGCGGACTGCATCCACCGTGGTTAGAACGTTGAGCTCTTGTTGAGCAACGCTCTCAAGCAGTGACAGATTTGTCTCTACTTGCTTGGGCGACTGGAAGTACGTACCCATCCTCCCTGGATCGAAGTAGTTATTCGGCGGCCCTAATGGACTACCAAGTACAGGCGATAGCCGACCCTTTAAGTACTTGCTTAGTGCATCCTGAGCCTTCTGCCAGTTGTAGCGAAGCCCAATGTTATTTCCGGGATCGTAGAACTTGGTTAACGCGATGTCGCCGTACTCTTGCACGTCTCTCTGCTCCAGCAACTCCTCCCATGAAGCAGTTAAAGGCTGTCCTTCTAGTGGGTCTTTTAATACACCCACATTCCTCGTTATGAAATCTGCTAGCGCTGTAACATTGTTCGCCAGGAGCGCCTCGTAAAGACTCGCGCCAAGTTGCACCTCAAAGGCTTGATAATCGAAGACGTATGCTTTGTGCTCCATCGTCATAGTGGCACCTCATGTGGCGGCTTAGGGCAGAAAATACCCTGGGACATAGGTTTCTATCGCGGCAGGATCACCAGTTCCAGGATCGTAACGATGTATCTCGATTCTTCTAGGCAGCGTTCCTTGCCTAATCTCGTAGGCTTTGATGAACCGGATAATCTCTTGCCGATCCCTGGAAAGCCGCCTCCCCATCGGTTTATCATCGATGATAGTTCCTTCCGTAAAACTGACCGCATCCGGGCGAGCATCCTGTACCTCGGCCTCTGGCTGGGGTTGTCCAGTTTTAAGGTCCACCTTTTCAGGCACCAAGATGGGATCACCCTGCTCGTCAGTGATGGGCGCATTGATGAAGTCATACTTTCCCGTAGCCCTTCTTTGGGCCGCACGCTTGGTATGCACCGTCTTCCCTATTTCTGTGTACGTCGTTTCGCCGGATAGCGACTCTGTGTTTCCGCTACCGTCGCCCCCAGAGATATCAGCGGCATCTACCTCTGTGGACGCTATATTGCCTACCATTTCCGGTGTGCCGATCGGGACCTCATCGAAGGGCAGGCGCAATTGAATGGGTGGTTCGTCCTGTCGTAGTTGGCTGATCGAGTCGAGCCCGTTGGGGTCGGAGAGGTCGGCAGGGTCGTTATGGGCGTAGACGTAGCTGCGCACGCCGTCGAGCGCCGAGGGGTCGGGCTGCAGGAAGCGGCGCAGCGACGGGTCGTAGTAACGCACCGCGAGCCAGTACCACGGCAATGGCCCTTGGTCCGACACATAGCTTCCGTCGCTTGCAGCCGCACGCGCGACGCGTGGGCGCGCCCCCTGCCGCTGTTGCTGTGTCCGGGTGGCGGCATGGCCCCGTGACGCGACCTGGCCCCGCGTGTCCCGGCTCATCCACGCCGGGACACGCACCACGACCTTGGCAGGCAGACGCGTTCCCGCACGAGCGTTGAGGCGCGTCGCGGCCTGGGCGGTGAGACGGAGGGCGGCACGAGAGGTGAGGCGCGCGGCGGCGCGGACGCTCGCTGGTAGATGCGAGGTCCCATGCAGCGCCAGGCGCAGCGCGGACTGCACCCGCGCGAGCGGCGCGCCCTGCACCAGCGCCCCTTGCAGCGCCCCGGTCGTGGCCGCTCCGCCGCCGTACCACGCGTCGTCCCAGTAGCCCCGGTAGCGCAAGGGCTGTAACACCGCCTCTTGCGTGGCGAACTGTGGGTATGCCCCTCGGTTGTACTCTTGCCCCCACAGATCGTACCAGTAGCGGTTGACGACCGTGCCCGTCTGGTCGGTCAACGCGACGACGCTGCCCTGCCCGTCCACCACGTACCAGTAGCGGCGCGGCGCCTTCAAGGGCTCCTGATAGATCAACTCCAGCGGCGTGCCGTCCGGCCGGTACACGAACGCCTCGACGAAGGGGTGCGCCCCACTCACGGCCACCGCGCGTACCCGCTCCCCGCTGTACAGGAAGACCTCGGTGTAGGTGGGCTGGCCGTTGTGTGCCGCGTAGACGGCCAGGCTGGCGCGCAGCCCGCGCGCGTTGTAACCGATCGCGACCCGCCCGCCATCGGGTAGCCCTGCCGCGCTGAGACGCCCCGCCGCGTCGTAGGACAGCCGCGTCGTGCGCGGCGTCGGGTTGAGGCCCGGCGGCGTGTCGGTGATGGCCGTTGTGTTGCCACTGCCGTCGTAGCCGTAGGCGGTCGTGCCGCCCAGGTTGGCCTTGTTCGTCACCCGCAGCGTCTCGTTGGGCAGCCAGTTAGTCGGGCGCGTGCCGTCGGCGCTGGTATCGCTATAGGTCGTCACCTGGATGGAACCCGAGCCATGCGTTTCCTGCGTGAGGTTGCCGTTGCCGTCGTATTGCCACTGGAACGTGCCCAAGGTGATCGAGTCAGCGTCGCTGCGCGTGTACCCGTGCGCCTCGTACCCCAGATCGTGCGTGGTCGCGCCCCCACCATTGGTGTACCCGGCGCCGTCGACGATTCGCGTCGTCCAGCCTTGCGGCGAGCGCGTGTAGCTGAAGGCGCGGTCCCAGTAGGATGGGTCACTCAGGGGGACCATCGAGCCCACATCCAGGCTACGCAGCCGTCCGTCGGCGTCGTAGTCGCGTGTGGTGCGCACGCCCCCAGGCACGGTGTCCCGCACTGGCTCGCCTGCCGCATCGTAGACGAAACAACTCGCGCTGGAACTGGTGTAGGCCGCCGGCGCCGTTGGCGTCGCCCCCGGCGTTGGCAATGGCGTCGGCGTGGCGATGCTCGCGCAGTCCCAGTGACTCGGCGGCGTCGGGCTCGGCGTGGGCGGGACAGCCGTGCCGGGACCGGGGGCCGGGCTCGGCGCGGGCGTTACCGACACCACTGGCGGCGGCGCGACCAATCCGCTGATGGTATCCGTGATGCCGGTCACCCGCCCGCCGGCGTCGTATCCGGTCGCCACTTGCGCCGACGCGGACCCCGCGCGCAGGCTCTCGCCCACCGGCCGCCCTGCCGCGTCGTAGCCGTAATTGGTCGTGACCAGCCCGTCGCTCATGCTCAGGGGCCAGCCGGCCGCGTTGTAGGTCGCGGCGAACAGGCCCGTCACGCGCCCGCCCGCCGCGCGGCGCAGGCTGGCGGTATTGCTGTCGGCGTCGTAGCTCGCCGTCGTGGTGATTGGGGACGTGGCTTGCCCGCCCAGGTAGCTATCGACCCGGCGCGTGCCGCGGTTGGCGGCGTCATACGTGGACGCGTGGTCGCGCAGGTAAAAGTCGCCGTGGTCGATCACATTGCCTTCGACATCGTAGCCGAAGGTCTCGCCATCGGAGGGTGGCTGCGCCCCGACCGGCGCCGTCTGGGCAGTGGGGTAGAGCGTGCGGCCGATCAGGCGATCGGCGGGGTCGTAGAAGTGGTAGGTGGCGTCGCCGTTGGGGGCCTGCCGCTGCACGACGTTGCCGTTCTGGTCGTAGCTGTACGCTGTCGTCTGCGCCGCGCTCGGCGTCGGCTCGCCCACGCCGGCGACCGTGTCGCTCGTGAGTTGGTCGCGCGCGTCGTACCCGCGCGTCTCCAGGCTCAGGGCGTTCCCCCCGCCGGGCCAGTCCAGCGGCGTGGTGACGGTCGTTAGGTTGCCCACCGCGTCGTAGCCGTAGCCTGTGGCCACGCCCAGTGGGTCAGTCGTCGTGATGGGTCGGTCGGCCAGGTCGTCGTTGTAGCGGGTGACGTGGTCAGACGCGCCCTGCCCCAGCGGGTTCTGCGCCGCTCGTAGGTGTGTCGCGGTGTAGCCGTAGCGTGTCGTCGCCCCCAATGGGCTCGTTTCGTCGGCGAGGCGGCCCAGCGCGTCGTAGCTGAACCGGGTCATGACCCCGGTCCCATCCGTGGTGGCGGCAATATTACCGTCACCGTCGTAATTGATCCCCGTGCTGATATCCTGGGCGGAGGCGCCGGCCGAGAGCGCGACGCCCACTTGTGTCGCGCCCACGAGGCGGCCGAGATGGTCGACGGCATAGCGAGTCTGGTGGCCGCCGGGCGACGTCACCATGGTCAGGGCGCCGTCGGCGTCGTAGGCGTAGGTCGTGGTCACGGGACCGGTCGTCGTGGCCGACCCAGTGGTCATCGAGATGGGCGCGCTGCTCGCGCTATTCAGGTCGCCCGCGGGCGTGTAGGTATCGTTCCGCGTGTAGGCCGCGCTGAGCGCGGCGTCGAGGGTCACCGTGGGCGTGAGGTCGGCGCTAACGTCCACGCCGCGCCCATCGGTCACCGCCAATAGCTGGCCGGCGGCGTCGTAGCGATTGACCTGCCCGCGCCACGGCCGGCCCGGCGCGTTGGGCGAGGATGGGGCCGGCGGACCTACGGCTGGGGCGCACCCATTCGCCACGAGGAGCGTGTCCACCGTGGCGACGGCGTGGTGTCCGTCGTACGTGTAGTAGGTCGCGCCGTTGTTGGGGCTCGTCGTTTTGACGAGGTCGTAGTGTGCGTCATAGCTGTTGGTCGTGACGGCCGGCCCATTGGCGTCCACGGCCGGCAGCTCGACGCGCGCCGGCAGCCCGACGCTCCCGGCCGGACCGGCATACGTGTAGCCGTAGTTTGTGGTGTGGTTGTTGGCGTCGGTGCGCGCCGTCACGTCGTGGTCGGCGTCGTAGGTGAATTGCGTGGTATTGCCAAGCCCATCGAAGATCGTCGTGGTCTGCCCCTGCGCGTCCAGCGCGTAGGTCGTGGTAACCGGGGCGTCCGAGCCGTAGCCCTGCACGACCCGCGCGCTGGACGCGCCGTCGATGCCCTGGAAATAGGAGAGATTGGTGTCCCACGCGGGGGCGGCGTCCACGGCGTCGACCGTGGTTGAGGCCGGACTGGTGATGTCGGTCAGATGGTTGGACTCGTCGTAGGCGAGCGTCCAGGCGTGGGCGCCTGGCGTGGTGATCGTGGTCAGTTGGCTGCCGGTGTAGCCGAAATGGGTCGTTTGCGCGTCGTTTGTCCCCGCGCCCCAGGTGATCGACGTGAACTGGCCGCCGCTATTGTACCCGTAGGTCACATGCTGACCCCCTGGCGCGCCATCCGACGAACCGCCTTGCCATTGGGGGCTTTGCGCCTCGCTCAACAGGCCGCTACTCGTGTAGGACAGGTTCAGGCTACGGCCGCCACTATTGCCCAGCGAGCTCGGCGGACCGTTGCCGATATAGAGCAAGGCGTTCTGGTTCCCATAGGTGTCGGTGTCAGCGAGGAAACGGCCCTGCCCATCGAAGGTCAGCGTTTCGTCGCTCAGGAAATTCGTCAGCGTATAGCTCGCCGTCCCCAACATGGGGACGCTCGACGCCGTGAAGCGCCAGGGCAGGACCGGCGGCGTGGTGTAGGCCACGGTCGCGGCCGTTGTACTTGCGCCGGTCGTGGTCACGGCGTTGGTCGCGGTGAACGGCCAGGTGGCGCCGGTGGTGTCCGTAAAAACCATCGTTCTCGTGAGCACGCCGCCGACGCTTGGGCTCAGGCTGCTTTGCCAGCCCTGCCCAGTCGTGCCGGTGACGCCACGCGCGGCGAGATTACTGTCCCAGGTGTGATCAAGGGCGAGGTCAAGCCCTACACCGGGGATGCGCATACCGGTCGCCGCCACATCGACATGCCCATCGGTGAGGTCGACACTGGCGCTGAGATGGTCGGAGAGGCGCACACGGTAGTGCGGATGCCAGGCGACCTCGCCGCTCGGCAGGATTGGCGTCGGCGAAGGTGTACCGGTGGGCGTTGGCGAAGGCGTGTCGGTCGCCGTTGCCGTGGACGTGCCGGGCGGCGCCGGCGTCGGCGTAGCAGCCGACAACGAGATTTCGCCCTCTACCGCACCGATGTTGCAGAACGCCTCGTTATCGTCGGGACGCGGATAGCCGCGCTGGTCCGCGTTCGCCCCGCACGATGCCGCAGGGATGTAATCGACGGCCGGGCTGCCGGGCTGCGGCGCCATGGTGTAGGTGGGGCCGCCGTTGTCCTGCAAAGGACCGAGCAACGGATCAGCCCCAATGATGTCATGGCCCGCGGAGCCGCCCATTGTACAACCCGAGATCGTCTGGATCAAGTTATAGTCGCCCGAGGTGACGTTGCCGGCGCAATCAGGGGATGTCGCAGCCGTGTTTCCCGCCACAATCGTGTCACTGATGGTCACCGTGTCCCCGTTGCCTGTGTTCACAATGCCCCCGCCAGCGCCGTCGCTGCCTCGCGGTCCAGGACTAGGCGGCGAGCCACCGAGCGTCGTTGAGGCGTAGACTTGCCCGCCCGCGCCGCTGGTATTGTCGGCAACGGTGCTGTCGCTAATCGACACGACGCCCCTATTGTAGATACCGCCGCCATCGCCACCACGGCCGCCCATACCGTCGCCGTTGCTATCTCCGAACGCGTTGCCACCAGCCCCAGCGGAGTTACTCACAATGGTGGTTTGGCTGATAGTCAGTGACCCATAGTTGGCGATACCGCCGCCATCGCCCCCAGGGCCGCCTTCGACATAGACATAGGAGGTGGGGCCGAAAGGGCCGCCGCCGGGACCGCCGGAGTTTCGTACGATGGTGCTGTTGTTGATCGTGAGCGTCCCATAGTTGGCGATACCACCCCCTGAACCGCCAAGGTCGCCGAGCCCGTCATAAGAGCCGCCGCCCCCTGCGGAGTTGCCGGAGATAGTGCTGTGATCGATGGTTAGCATCCCACCATTGCGGACGCCGCCGCCATCCCCTGCGGGGCAACCTGTATCGCAGCCCCCACCACCCCCGGATGCACGGCCGTCGACGATCGCTAGGTTCGCGAGCACGGCCTGGACACCAGGGTCAATCCCAAAAACGCTACCCGTCCCGTTCCCGTCAATTGTCTGTGCGGAGCCGGCGGGACCAACAATAGTCAGGTTGGTGGGTATTCTCAGTTCGCTCCCGAAATACGTCAGGTCATACGTGTTGTACCCGCTATATCTGAGAACGATCGGGCCAAGCCCTGGGGCGAAGGTAATCGTATCGCCTGAATGGGCGTTGGCAATGGCACTGCGCAACGTACCAGGCCCGTAATCATCCTGAGTAGTGGTAACCACGTACGTGGTCCCGACATCCAAGGCCGTCGTCGCCGTGGGCGAGGCCGTGCCGGTCGAGTCAATGATAGGCGTCGCCGTTGCCGTGAGCGGCGGCGCGTCGGTTGGCGTGGCCGAGGCGGTGGCCGTCCCCGTGGGCGCCGGTGGTGTGCTGGCCAGGATGGGGGTCGCGCCGAGTTGGGCGATCACGATGAGCAGCAGCGCCAGCAGCCGGCCGACGCGAAGACGGAGTGTCATGAACGAGTTCTCCCTCGAGTACGAGCGTTGTCATAGCCCAAATGGGGCTAGGGCTATAGTACTGTTGGGGCAGCCCGCTTGTCTACACGTAATTAACTCCCATCATTAGCACTATTACCTACATTGCCCATGTGACCCGATGAACTCCCCCGACCCGCCTATTGTGCAGCCAGCTTGTTCAATCGATGCGACAGGGCGTGACATAACACGAGTGCCCCCGGCTGATCGAGCATATGACATAGCCCTCCAGGTCCGCCGGACGCTCACCGACATGCGTCGCCGGTGAGCGCATCGCGGGTCGGGGGCGCCGTTGCCGCGACCGGGGGCTAGCTGGCGTCCGGCGGTCCCAGGGGCGCCGCCGTGACCAGACGGGAAGGGCTGACACCGCGTCCACGACGTCAGCCAAGACTTCTTTGAGGTATACCCTATGTGGGGCGAGAGCTATGTGAGAGGGTGCACGCCACTTTTCGCGTTGGCGTGCCACGGACGCGAAAAAGTGGCGCGCGCTCGTCAAAAGTTGGTAGATGGCGGGCTACTCGGCCCCGACTGCGGTTGTCACGGTCTCGGGTGTCGTGGTGGTGGCGTCCGTGACGTTGGGGGTAGCGGGAGCGGCCAGGACGGGCTCCGGCGCGGTCCGTGCTTGCGCTGCGGCGGCCGCGGCGAGATCGCGGGGGCGCGGCTTGCGCTCCTTGATGCGGGCGGACTTGCCCTGGCGCTCACGCAGGTAGTAGAGCTTGGCGCGGCGCACGCGGCCACGGCGCACGATCTCGAATCGATCGACGCGCGGCGAGTGCACCAGGAAGGTACGCTCCACGCCAATGCTGTTGAAAGAGATCTTGCGCACCGTTACGCTCGTCGCATTCTGCGCGCGGCGCAGCGAGATAATGACGCCCTCGAAGATCTGCACGCGCTCCTTGTTGCCCTCGATGATACGGGCGTGTACCCGCACCGTGTCGCCCGGACGCAAGTCCGGAATGTCGTCGCGCATCTGCCTCTGCTTGACCAAATCCAATAGATTGCTCATCGTCGCACATCCTTTCGGCAAAAATGGGCCATCGTCCCTGGCGAGGAGATGGCAGTATATCGGTAAAAGGCGCCCCGAGCGGCGAGAAGACAACCTACGCGGGCGCGAAAGCGCTCGTCAGCCCCTTTTTAGGGCATGACGATTGCACACTGAACCGTCGTGCAGTATACCATACCCAGATTTTGTTTATCCTTAAGGCGTGACGGTACAAGCAGCAACATCATTCTGGCCTATTATCGGGCATGAGCGCGCGGTGCGCGCCCTGGCGCGGGCGGCGCGCTCCGAGGCACCTGCCCATGCCTACCTCATCACGGGGCCCGCGCACATCGGCAAGCGTACCCTGGCGCGCGAACTGGCCGCCGCGCTCAATTGCCAGGCCGCTCCTGAGGAGCGGCCCTGTCACGCCTGCGCCAGTTGCCGCATGACGCTGCGTGAGGCGCACCCCGACTTCACGGTAGTCGAGCGTACCGAGGAGCGGCGGTTGCGCGTGGAGGATGTGCGCGACGCGCGCGGCTCGGTCGACTGGCGGCCGTACCAGGGCCGCTTCAAGGTCTACCTGTTCCCCGAGGCCGACGACTGGGGCAACGTCGACGCCTCCTCTAGCGCGCTGCTCAAGACGATCGAGGAGCCGCCGCCGCAGGTCGTGATCGTGCTGACGGCTACGAGCGTCGAGACCATGCCCATCACGATCGTGTCGCGCTGCCGGTCCGTACCCTTACAGCCCGTGGCGCCGCCAGTGTTGTCCATGGGCCTACAAGAACTCTATGGCGCGCCGCCCGAGACCGCGCGCCGCCTGGCGGCTTTGTCGAATGGACGGCCGGGCTGGGCGATCGACGCGCTGACCACGCCCGAACTCGTCGCGCGGCGCGAAGAGGAGATAAGTCAGGTGGTCGCGCTCTCGGAGGGTCCACTGGGAGCGCGGCTGCTGCTCGCTGGCGAGGTCTGTCGGGGCGGCAGCTTCCTGGAGAGCCGCGCGTTGTGTCTGCGTGTGTTGGAGGATATGGTGGCGTGGTGGCGCGACCTACTGATCGTGTCGTCCACCACGGTTGATGTACCAGACACGTCTGGCGTGTTGACGCACGCGGACCGGCGCGATGAACTGGAACGCCAGGCGTCACGACGTGGCCGCGCCAAGATCGCGCGTGGCCTGCGCGAGATCGAAGTGACAGCGGGGGCGGTCGAGCGCAACGTCAGGCCGCGCCTGGCTCTAGAAGCGCTAGTGCTGCGTCTGAATTGAGACGTACATTGAGATTAAGAATGGATTGTTATCGTGTCTGAGCGTGTTGCCGGCGTACGGCTTGACCCCAACAGCCCCGTGACCTTCTGCTACACGTCGCTGCCCGCGCTAGAGCGTGGGTGGCGCGTGACCGTCGCGTGCGCCGATGGGACGCGCGAGGGCGTTGTGGCGATCGCGCCGGAGCTGATCGTCGCGGCCCCGCCGCTTGACGACGCGCCCCGTATCGTCGGCGTCGTAGCGCGAGACGGCGTAGACGAGGAGTCTACGATCGCGCAAGATATCGTCTTTTTGCCAGCCGCGGAGGGCGCGGTCGGACCGCCCGATGTCGGGGAGGCGTCGCGGCTGGCCGCGCTCCCGCTGCCCGACGCCCCGCCGGAGCGTCGATGATCGTCCGGGACAGGGTAGGGCGGCCGGCCATGGCGTCGCGGATAGCCCCGGACCGCGACAGGCCAACGTCCGTCGTGAAGCTAGGGCTGTTGGTGGCGCTGGCCCTCGGCCTTGTCTATGCCCTGACCTCGGCTGGCCGGCTCGTCTCGCTCGACGGCGGCGTGATGTACGATACGGCCACGCGCATTGTCGATCAGCACACCCTGGCGCTGCTCCCACACCACCACGGCATGCCCGGCGTGGGGGGAGGCTATTACTCCAAGTACGGTATCGCCCAGAGCGTGGCCGAGATCCCTCTGTACGCGGTGGGACAGGCGCTGGCGGTGCATATCGCCGACCCGCTCGGTCACAAGATAGCCATAGCGCTGACGTTGTTGACGAACTCTGTTATCACGGCCCTCGCCGTGCTGCTGTTCTTCCTGCTGGCCTACGAGCTTGGGGCCAGGCGGCGCGACGCCACCGTCGCGGCGCTCTTGATTGGGCTGGCTAGTCCCTACTGGCCCTACGCTAAGACCGACTTCAGCGAACCGCTCTCGGCGCTGGCCCTTACCGGCGCCGTGCTGTTCCTGGTGCGGGCGCGATCCCGCGCGGGGACCGCGCCCTACGTGGTGTCGGGGCTGTTCATGGCCGTGGCGTTGCTGACCAAGCTGACCGCGCTCTTCGCGCTGCCCGCGTTGGGTCTGTACGCCCTCTACATCGCGCTCGATATGGCGCCCCGGCGTGGACCACGGCTCGTGCATAATCGGCAAGCGCCACTGGGAGCGGGGGCGTCTCGCCCGTCCCCGGCGTGCGCCTCCCAGGGGCCGGGGACGGGCGAGACGCCCCCGCTCCCAGATTCGGCGCCACGCCGGTGGATGGTCCGCCAGCGGTCGGTCGGGAGCGCGGACCTCGTGGCGGCGCTGCCTCGCCTCGTCGCGTGGGGCGCGCCCATCGCGGCGGGGCTGGCCGCCGCAGCGGCCTACAACCTGGCGCGCTACGGGCGGCTGACCGATACGGGATACCGCTCACCCGAGGATCTGCCG
>JAABUJ010006470.1_pt1 | contig 11320 bp, 8 predicted proteins | sample 5559131 | NCBI WGS metagenome assembly JAABUJ01 (sample SAMN10711875, study PRJNA513366) | rock metagenome | isolation source: Antarctica rocks | place: Antarctica: Victoria Land, Mt New Zealand nord | collected 2016-01-07 | reverse complement strand
CCTCGGCCACCGCCCGGCGCAAGGCGCGTGCCGAGCCGGTGTAGCCCGCCGCCTGCGCCACCGGCAGCAAGCGCTTCGCCGTGATCCGCCCGTCCGTGGCCTGCACCCGGTCCATGATCAGCGTGCGCACTCCTTCCGTGTTCCGTGGCCGGGGCACCCGGTCCCCCCTCTGGTCTGCCGCGCCGCGCTGCTGCCGCGCCACGATCCGCTTGACCGTCTTGTGCGTCGTGCCACACAGGGCAGCCGCGCCGCGATAGCTCCCCAGTTCCGCATACGCATTGACTATGTCCATCACATCCCTCGTAGACTTCATTGGGCGTCCCCTTCGTGCTGATCAAGCTCAGGTTGGCACCTGTAGCTTGACCACACGCGGGGGGCGCTGACAACATCAGGCGTGGAAGGGGTGGGGACTTTTTGGTGGCCACCAGCGGGGACATCTCCTGGCCGCTACTGGAGACTTTATCGGCTCTCAGGCCTTCCCGATGATCGGATACCTCTGGTGGAACCGCTTCGGATGCAGCCAGGTCATCGTGACCATATGGGGCAGGTGTGGGAACTTTGTCTCACGCAGATTGCCTCAAGGACAGAGCGAACTAAGGGACTCAAGGCACCGGAAAGGGCACCAAGTGGCATCATCGGGAAGGCCTGAGAGCCAGCATCGCATGGCCATTGATGTGGCCAAGGCGGCCGGCGCCCGCCGGATCCTCTACACCAGCCACATGGGCTCGTCCCCAACATCGCCCTTCGCTCCCATGATTGATCATGCCGCCACCGAGGCGGCGCTGCGGGAGTCGGGCGTGGCCTACACGTCGCTGCGCAACGGCTTCTATGTGGACTCGGCGCTCTTAATGCTCGGTGACGCCGTCACGACGGGCGAACTGGCCGCCCCGGAGGACGGGCCCGTGGCCTGGACGACCCACCCTGACCTGGCCGAGGCGGCGGCGATCGCTCTGAGCGAGCAGGGCCTCGACGGCGTGACCCCTAACCTGACGGCCTCCGAGGCGGTTGATCTGGACGGCATCGCGGCCATCGCCGCGGAGTTGGCGGACCGCCCGATCCGCCGGGTCGTTGTGCCGGACGCCGCGTATCGGGCCGGCCTGGCCGCCCGCGGCCTCCCCGAGCCGGTGGCCGACATGTTCCTGGGCCTTTTTCTCGCGGCCCGACAGGGCGCGTTCGCCCGAACCGACCCGACGCTTGGCCGCCTGATCGGCCGACCGCCGATGTCCGTGCGGGACGTCTTGAAGGCGGCGATCTCACCAGCAGGATGATGCCCCGCACACCTCTTGAGCATGTCTCTCCGTCATTGGCTGCTACCGGTATGTGTGCCCACTCTCCTCCGGCGCGGTCCTGGGGGCGGCGGTGAGGGCGCTGAGCGCGTTGAGCGCCTCCGCAATGACGGCTGATAGGTCACCGTCGGTCTGGTCAATCCAGCGCCGTACGGCGACTTTGAACACGGCGACCGCTATCTCGGCGGCCAGGGTCGCGGTCAGGTCGTCGCTGCCGCGCGCCTGGAAGCCGCGGTTGATCGCGTCGGAGAGGTTCGCCAGCTTGCCCAGCTCGCGTTCGCGGAGTCCTTCGTGGCTATCAATAACGGTGCGGCGTTTGCGCGGATAGTCGCCGCGGTCCTGGAATATGGTCGGCGCGATGATCTGGAATCCCCACGTGATCACGTCCATCGGTTCCATGGCCGCGGGGGCGCGGGCGATGAGGTCCGCCACGAGTGCGGGAACCTCGTCCTGGCCGGCGAAGAGCACCTCGCGTTTGTCCGCAAAATGGCGGAAGAACGTCCGTGTGGTCAGTCCTGCGCGGGCGGCGATCTGGGGCACGGTCGTCTGGTCGAATCCTCGCTCGAGGAAGAGGTCCAGTGCGGCGCGCTCAAGCCGGTCCCGCGCGCCTGGTTGCCATCGGCTCATGGTCTATTCTCCCTCCCGATTGACCAAATCATAGCATATGGGTTGACACGGCATGTCATCACGGTGTATATTGATGGCACGCCATGTCATCATGTGCGCGCAGCGACTCGTGTGTCGCGTGTGATCTTGGAGGGCGGAGATGGGATGAGCGATGAGATCTGGGTGCTCGGCGCCACCGGCCGGACGGGTCGGGCGGTGGCCGCTTGCCTGCGCGATGCCGGGTTCCGGCTGGTGCTGGTCGGGCGGGACCGTACCCGGCTGGAGGGGAGCGCGACGGAGCTGGGGGGTGATCCGCGCATTGTAGTGGGCGCGCTGGGCACGGCGCTGGCCAGCCTGACCCAGGCGGCGCCGGCGGTAGTGGTGAACACGATCGGACCGTTTACGGAGACCGCGCCCCGGGTCGTGCGGGCGTGCCCTCCGGGCACGCACTACGTCGACGTGGCCAACGAGTTGGCTGCTGTCTCCGGCGTGCTCGACCAGCACGAGCGGGCGGTCGCCACCAACCGGACCCTGGTGACCGGCGCCGGATTCGGTGTCCTGGCCACCGAGAGCGTAGTGCTACAGCTATGTGCGGGCCAGCCGCCAGCGGCACGGGTGCGGGTGGACGCGCTGGCATCGGTGGGCACCGAGCCGGGCGTGATCGGGCCGGCGCTTGCGGCGACGATCATTGAGGGCCTGGCGTCGGGCTTCCGTCGCGTCGAACGGGGCCGCATGGCCCCCACCTGGCTGGCCCGCGATCTGGAACGCCCGACCACGCCTGACGGCTTCACGCTATCCACGGCGTCGCTGCCGAGCGGCGAGCTTGTGGCCGCGTGGCGCGCCAGCGGCGCCGCGTCGGTTGTCGCTGCCTCGAGCTTCGCCCCCACCGCGCTCACTTTGCGGGCGCTGATGCCCGCGATCTCCGCACTGATCCGCCTGCCCTTGATCCGGCGATTCGCCACTGGCCGGCTGGCCCGCGTGCCGGTGCGCGCCCAAGAGCGGCCACGGGAGTTCTCCTGGGCACACGCCCGCGTGGAATGGGCCACAGGCGCGACCCGGGACGGATGGTTGCGCGCCGGTGACGGCATGGCCTTTACAGCGGCCGTCACCGCCGACGTCGCCCGGCGGCTCGCTCAAGGTGAGGGACGATCGGGCGCCTACACACCCGGCGCGCTCTTCGGACCGGACCTGGCGATCCAGGCGGGCGGCCAGTTCATCCTCGATCACGACGCGCCATAAGCGTGTGTACGGCACGTGTGATGAAGCTGCCAAGCGGCAACCCACAACGTCTCACCCAATAGCGGTTCCGAAAAGAAAGGATAAACTCGCATGCCCACGAATACTGCTGCTTGGCTAGGATCGAAGCACGCCAAACTCGAGGTCAAGTCCGCGCCCTACACGCACCCACGCGCGAACGAGATCGTGGTCAAGAACGACGCAGTGGCCATCAACCCCATTGATTGGATCATACAGGGTATTGGCAACCTCATATACTCCTGGATCAAATACCCATCTATCCTGGGCTCGGATCTCGCGGGCGAGGTGGTCGAGGTCGGGGCAGGCGTCACGCGTTTCAGCGTCGGCGACCGTGTTCTCGGGCATGCCGTAGGAACGGACAAAAAGCGAAACAGCGCGGCGGAGGGCGCCTTCCAGGCCTACACCGTCGTCCTCGCCCACATGGCAGCGCCCATCCCCAGCGCCATGTCGTATGAAAACGCCGCTGTTCTCCCTTTGGCTCTATCCACCGCGGCCTGCGGCCTCTTCCAGAAGGATCATCTGGCGCTGCAGTATCCCTCCGCGACCCCGCAACCCACGGGTCAGACGCTTCTGGTCTGGGGAGGCTCGACGAGTGTTGGCAGCAATGCCATTCAGCTCGCCGTCGCCGCCGGCTATGAGGTCATCACAACGTCATCACCGAGGAACTTCGACTACGTCAAGAAGCTCGGCGCAAGCCAGGTCTTCGACTACAACAGCACGACCGTCGTCGAAGACGTGATCAAAGCTTTCCAGGGCAAGACGATCGCTGGGGCACTCGCTATCGGAACAGGATCGGACGCGGCCTGCGTGGACATCGTCCATGCCTGCAACGGCAGCAAGTTCGTCTCCATGGCCAGCACGTCGGTCTCTTTCGAGAAGCTTGCCCAACACCCCGGCATAAGCCTGCAGCTGCTCCTGGTGGTCCTTCAGCTTCTATCGTCCAACGTATCGCTGCAGGTGGTGTCCCGGATGAGGAAGATCCGCACGAAGTTCATCTTCGGCACGACTCTGATGGACAACGAGGTCAGCAGGGTCATTTACGAAGATTTCCTGCCCAGTGCCCTCGCGGATGGCCGCTATGCCGCCGCCCCGGAACCCTATGTTGTCGGCAAGGGTCTCGAGTACATCCAAACCGGGTTCGACGTTCAGATAAAAGGCGTCTCCGCCAAGAAGGTGGTCGTCTCTCTGTGATGTCGCTGCCTACGCGGAGGGTTGCGTGTGCAGGTCAGCGCGGCGCGGGTGGCTTTCTCCGCCTCGTCGCGGGCGGCGTTGACAGCCTTCTCCAGGCCGGAGTGCAGGCAGGCAGGCAGTGCGGGCCTTGCGCTCCAACGCGGCCACCATTTCCGACCCGGTAAGGCGCACTGTATAGAGGATGTGGCCCTGCGCTGGCTCGATCAGAGCGCCCACCCAGGCCGATCCGCTCTCGCGGGCATAGGCTTTGACCAGAGCGCTGGTATTCCGGTAGTAGGACAACACTAGCGGCGCTCACGGATGATCCGGTCGGAGAGGGGTTCCCCCGGCACGACGATGGGCTCGAACTGCTCATCCTCCGCGCCATCAGAGGCGGTGGGCGGCTCTTCGATCAGGCCCTCGGCGCGTAGCAGGCGGATCACCTCCGCCTCGGTCGTGCGCATCGCTGTCTCCACAATCGGGGTGGGCGGTCCTGCTCGGCCATGTAGATGTTGCGGGCCTGGAAGGTCAGGGAGCCGCCGCCCAGGGTAGTCGGGGCCGCTTTGATGCCGCGGCCATAGACCACCACGGTGTAGACGGGGCGGCCAAAGTGCAGGTGAGCGGCCAGGTTGTAGCTGGCGAAGCGCCCGATGTCGCCGTCCTTGACCGTGGTCTGGAACTCCAGGTGCAGGATCGTGCCGTCGGCCAGCAGGAAGAGCAGGTCGGTACGCTGGCCACGCACCTCCAGCACGGGCAGTTCGGTGGGCAGCACGGCCACGATAGCGGGCAGGCGCAGGGTGAAGCGGCGCAGGAAGCTGTCTTGCAGGACGCCCAACACAAGGCGCTTCATGGTCAGGTCGTTGCTGTGCCGTGAGACATGCGGCTGGGGAGACTGGGGCGGCGGGCTGGCCTTCCTGCTGGCCCTGCTGGGTCGGGGCATCTCCTATTCACCGAATGCCGTATACTCAGAAGGTTTGCTGAAGATGGCATGGAGCGGCGGGCCTACTCTGACCCGGCGATGCACCCGGCGAATGATAGGACACGCCTGCGCCATGTGGGCTGGCGTGTCTGGGTCAGGGAGGGCGAACGAACGCAAGACACAGCACGCTTCCCATGGTGAACAGCCATCCGCGGCAGTGACGAGGACACGGACGAGAGCACCAAGAAAGGCTCCCCCATGATCAGACACGGAGAGCGCATCGCGGTCACGGCACTGCTTATCGTGGCCATAGGAGGCGTGGTAGGCGGGCCTGCCGTAAGCCAGCCAGCCAGCGCCGCGTACCTGCCCCACGGTAGCCGGATGCTCACCACAAGTGGGGAGCTGGTCACGCCCGCGCCCACGCCTACCAGCACGGCAACATGGACCGCATCAGCCACGCCCACGGCTACACTGACGTCCTTGCCGACGGCTACCACCACGGGAACGCCGCCAACGGCCATGGCGACCACGATCCCGCCATCGGTGACGGTGACCCCCACGCCCCCGGCCATCTCCTCACCGAGTGGCACGCCCACGTCAGGGCCGGTCTCGACCGTCATCGGCCTCACTTCCCCCACTGCGCTGGCCACGCCCTGTGGCGCGTTGTGTCCCGCGGCAGGCTGGAGCAGACTGAACACGGGCAGCACGTCTGGTTTTTACGGCCTCACCTGCCCTGCTCCGTCACGTTGTATCGCCGTTGGCTACTACGGGACCACGCCGATCCTGACCACTGACGACGCGGGCGCCACCTGGACGGCCCGCGATGGTGCGGCTAACCTCTACTTGCAGGCGGTTGCCTGCGGCGGCCCATCTGCCTGCTATAGCGTGGGCAATTATGGTGCGATCCTGGCCTCAACGGATGGTGGGTACGGCTGGAGCCGCCAGAGCAGCCCAATGGGCTACGATCTCTATGCCATCGCCTGCCCCAGTGCAACCATCTGCTATGCCGGCGGGGTGCTCGGGGCGATCCTGAACACCACCGATGGGGGTAGCGCCTGGACCTTCCAACGCAGCGGCACAGTCTACGATAACTACGTGCGTGGTCTGGCCTGCCCGGCGGTGACCACCTGTTACGCCGTCGGGGATGGCGGAATGATCCTGGCCACCACCGATGGGGGCAGCACCTGGCAGGCCCAGTCCAGTGGTACGCCCGCCCGACTCTTTGGCATTGCCTGTCCCACACTGAGCCACTGTGTTGCCGTTGGCGATGGCGTCGTGTTGACCACCAGCGATGGAGGAGGCGTCTGGAGCCCGGCCGCGGCCAACCTCCGCTACCTCTTGGTCGGCGTCAGTTGTGGCACGGCCACCGCATGCTATGCCGTCGGTGTCAACGGCATCATCATTGGCACAACCGATGGAGGAGCAACCTGGGGCCAGCAAGACAGCGGCACCGCCTATCAGCTGAGCGCTATTACGTCTGATGGCCCAAGCACCTACTATGCTGGTGGGCTGGAAGGGAGCATCTACAAGACGACCGGGTCACCGCCCACGCCGCAACCTTCATCCACCGCAACAGCCCCGGCGCCCCCCACCTCCAGCGCCACACCCTCGGCCACAGGCGTGCCCGTATCAACCGGCACCGTGACCGTGGCTGTCCCCCTGTACATGGCGCCGGCCCCGGTCACGGTGGGCCAAGCGGCTACCTTGATTGGCCTCCACTTTGCCGCCCACGAGGCCGTATCTCTGACCATCGACGTGGCAGGACCGTCCCTGGGCAGCCTGACCACCGATGCGGCGGGCTCCTTCGGCATCACACGCACCGTGCCGGTTTTGCCCTACGGCCCGCATAGCGTACACGCTTGGGGCCTGAGCAGCGGCTATCTGGGTACGGCCAACTTTACCATCAAGCCGAGACTGACGCCGCGGCCCACCGCCGGAGCGGCGGGATCACGCATAGCGCTAGGGGGCACGGGATTCGGCGACGGAGAAACGGTGCGGCTCTCCTGGGATAGTCCAGCAGGCCAGGTCCTGCTCGGTGTGGTCAGCGGTCGGAACGGCGCCTTCCTGACCACCCTGGCGCTGCCGTCCGGTACACCGGCGGGGCAGCACTGGCTCTACGCGATTGGCCAGGCAAGCCATGCCGTCACAGCGTCACGGGTCACGGTCACCCTATGACCCGTGACGCTGCTGGACAACTACTCGGTGCACAAGAGCCAGACCGTCGCCGAGCCCCTTAGAAGGAACAGCGTTCAGGGCCCCACGGGGGGAGCGCACCAGCGCGGCACTGGCTGCATCCGGCCCCGGCGGGGCAGCGATAGGCTACTCACCGACGAGGTAGTGATCAAACCACTCTTGCGACAGCCGCCACTGTAGATAGCCCTGGTGAGGCCATGGGCTCATCGCGATCACGTGGCTAGCCCCCGGCACGCGGATCAACTCCACCGTCTGGCGGCGCATGCGTAGCGCGGTCAGCATCTGCTCACCCTGCTCGATGGGGCAGCGGTAGTCGTTCTCCGACTGAAGTAGCACTAGGGGCGCGTTGATGCGTTCCACATAGGTGAGGGGCGAGTGGTGGCGATAGCGCTGCGCGTGCCCCTCACTGGCCCAGAAGGGGCCGCCAAACTCATGCTCGAGCCACAGCGCGCTGATATCACTTACGCCGTACATGCTGACGAAGTTGGAGATACCGTTGATCGCCACAGCGGCGGCAAAGCGGTCGGTGTGGCCCAGCGCCCACAGAGTGATGAAGCCGCCGTAGGAGAGGCCGGTGATGCCCACCCGGCGCGGGTCGGCCTCGCCGAGGGCCAGCACGGCCTCGACCCCCGCCATCAGGTCACCGAAGTCCTTCTCGCCCCAATCGTACTGGCGGGTAAAAGCCTGGCCATAGCCGGTACTGCCCCGCGGGTTGATGTAGAGCGAGGCGTAGCCTGCCGTCGCCAGCGTCTGCGCTTGAAACAGAAACAGGTTACCCCAGGCCCCCATGGGACCGCCATGCACGTTCAGGATCAGCGGAAAAGGGCGGCCGCTGTCGGTCTGGACTGGCCTGTACAGCCACCCTTCGATCTCCAGGCCATCGGGCGCGGTGAAACACAGGCGTTCCGGGGTCACCAGGCCGATATCATCAAGGATCTCCGCGTGGGTGTGGGTCAACGGGGCCAGCGCGCCCCCCGCCGCCGGGAGGGTAAACAGATCGTAGGGCACGAAGGGCGTGGAGGCCAGCACGACCAGCGTCTGGCTATCAGGAGTGCAGCTCCCGCCCACCACATCGGCGGCGTCCGGCGAGAGGCGGCGCACGGCGCCGCTGGCCACATCTACCGCATGCACGGCCCCGTCGCCGCCGATGGCGGCGCGGAAGTACACGGTCGCGCTATCGGGAGCCCAGAAGGGCGGCAGGAGTGGTGGCCAGAAATGGTCTGGCTGGAAGACCTGGATGGGGTGATCCAGCGCAGCCGAGAGGTCGCGCTGGTCGCCACCGGCGCGCGAGACAATCCACAGATGCGCATCATAGTAGGTCCCCTGGTTAAACAGATCGGGGGCGCCATAGAAAACCAGCGCCGTGCCGTCAGGCGACCACACTGGGGTGGGGTTCGCTGCCCCTAGTGGCCCCAGCGTTTCGTCGGTGAGACGAGTTAGTGTTCCGCTGTCCAAGTCGAGGGTCCACACGTCCGAGACGAAGTTGTACTCAGCCTCGACCGTGCGGTTGCACAGGAAGGCGAGGCTGGCGCCATCGGGTGACCACGCCGCCCCGATATGGTCATAGTCCCCGTGGGTGAGTTGGCGGGCCGCCGTGTCGGGGGCCTCAAGGTCAATCAGGAAGAGGTGCAGGCGGCGGTCCACGTAGCCACGGCCATCCATACGCGAGAGGAGGGCGGCTTGCCGGCGCAGCCGCGGCGTATCTTGGCGGGCCTCTGGGTGGGCTGTAAACCACGCCACCTCCCCCGGTACCTGCTGGCGGGCCGACTCTACGGCCACGGCGTAGCACAGGCGATGACCGTCAGGCGCCCACACAGGATCCAGGGCGCCAGCCTTCTCGGCGGTGATCCTGCGCGGTTCTCCGCCGTCGCGGGGGATCACATGGATCTGCGGCTTGCCCTCGTGGCGCGTGGAGACAAAGGCCAACTGGCGCCCATCGGGTGACCAGCGCGGGTCGGTGTCGGCCGCCGTGCCGGTGGTGAACTGGCGGGCGTGCCTGCTCTCCAGGTCAACCAGCCAGATCGCCGAGGTGACCGTGTTGTGTCCCTGATCTAGTGAACCGACCACATAGGCCACGGTCCGCCCATCGGGGGATAGCTGCACATCACCGACCCGGCGCAGCCGCCAGATGTCTTCCAGGGCCAGGCCACGTCGTTCATCAGCCATCCTCGGCGCCTCCTTGAGCCATCCCGCATACGTCCATGTGGCCAGTATACAGCGTCCCCACCGGCGCCTGTCTCACCTGCGCCGACAGGGTGGTGGCTCATCATGTCGGCGCGGATAGGTGGGCCGCGTCCTGCTCGCCGATCATCACGCAGCTCAGGTGGGTGTTCGCCCGCGGTACCCTGGGCATGATTGACGCATCAGCGACGCGCAGGCCAACCAGGCCCGGCACGCGGGTGGGGACCCGCCGAGCCTGCCTCCGCGATGATGTGGTCATACGCGGTCATTGGCCCTCTCTCCCGCCACAGCTGATCACCCGCCGCTTGCTGCACTCTGGTGGTCGCTGCCTGGTAGCAAGGGCCGCCCGCTGCAATAAGGTGGAGATACCGCGTGCGCGGTGCGCGATGCTGCACTCGCCGTCCTGTACAGGGCCGACGCGGCATCGTGATCGGCAGCGCAGTACTGTGCGTGATCGGTCACCTATGGCGCCTGGGGCGCCGGCCCGGCCGGCCGATCCCCATCAGTGCCCGTACCTGCAGCGGTTGGCTGCTCAAGCGCCGCCGCATCGGCCAGGGCTTGCTTGATGATGGCGCGGTCTATCTCGTCGAGTGCGGCCGTGGGATCGAGCAGCTTTGCCAGCGAACGTTCCCCCGCCAGCATCCGTTCTACCGCCGCCGCCAGAGCCGCCCAAGCAGGGTTCTGCTGGTGCTCCGCGACCCACTGGCGCGCCTGCATAGCGGCCTGCTCATCCAGCAGAGCTGCCCGGCTGAACAGCTCAACCAGGCCTTTCTGGTAGTCATCGAGTGCAGGCGGATCGAAGACGCCACCCTGCTCCAGCATAGGACGGTACGCGGCGAGGGTCACGCCCTGAACCGCGAACGCCTCGGCGGCGAGCCGCTTGAACTCGGCGTCGCCCACCTGGTAGCGCATGCTTTGTAGAGTACCTAGTACAATCTTGAGGCTAGGACTAAGGATCTGACGGTAGATCAGACTAGCTGCCACTAAACAACTGATTGCCCTGGGGTAGTCACCCAGACTGCCGTAGGCCAGGCCCAGGTTGCCCAGGGCGCTGCCCTCGCCCTGGCGGTCCCCGATCTGGCGGGAGATGGCCAGGGCCTGCTCGTGGTAGCCGATGGCCTTGGGGTGGTCGCCCAGACTGTAGTAGGCCAGGCCTAGATTGCCCAGGTCGCTGCCCTCGCCGTGGCGGTCCCCCATCTGGTGGGAGATGGTCAGGGCCTGCTCGTGGTAGCCGATGGCCTTGGGATAGTCGCCCAGGCTGTTGGAGGCAAGGCCTAGATTGCCCAGGGCGCTGCTCTCGCCCCGGCGGTCCCCCATCTGGCGGGAGATGGCCAGGGCCTGCTCGTGGTAGCCGATCGCTCTGGGATAGTCGCCCAGGCTGTGATAGGTGTTACCCAGGTATGTGAGGTATCTGGACTCCGCGGCGGCCTGGTCCAGACACCGGGCCGCATCCAGGGCGGCCTGGCCCCACAGGATGCGCTCCCGTGGTCGCAGACGCTGCTCAAGCAGCTCCGTCGCCGCCTCGGCATAGGCCCCGCACAGCGTCACCGCCTCGGCGATATCCCTGATGTGCGTGGCCGTCCAGGCTTGGCCAGCGGCGATGTTCGTCCACTCGCGGTCAAACAGGTCCAGGCCCTGCTCCAGCCCCGCGCCCCCCTGATCATAGAGTGAGCCAGCGGACCGCAGGACCACCAGGTAGTACCTCGCA